>Ga0181601_10000631_pt1 | contig 28953 bp, 26 predicted proteins | sample 041ome_8_FD_133020 | JGI IMG/M metagenome (GOLD analysis project Ga0181601, IMG submission 133020) | Coastal salt marsh microbial communities from the Groves Creek Marsh, Skidaway Island, Georgia - 041407BS metaG (megahit assembly) | ecosystem: Environmental > Aquatic > Marine > Intertidal zone... | reverse complement strand
GATCAACCCCAAGGTGATTGATTGCAAAATCGAAGGTCGGGACACCATTGATGGTGTGGCCAAAGACGGTATTCAGGTCAAGGTGAGAGCCCGGGTAACTGTCAGGAGCAACCTTGACCGCTATGTCGGAAGTGCTCAGGAGGAAACAGTCATTGCCCGTGTTGGCGAAAGCATCGTATCGACCATTGGTTCGTCGGAAAACTACAAGGTGGTTTTGGAAAACCCCAATCAAATTACCCAGCAGGTTCTCAATCGTGGATTGGATCAGGGTACGGCATTTGAGATTCTATCCATTGATATTGCCGATGTCGATTTGGGGGAAAACCGGGGTGCCGCCCTCCGTTCTTCCCAGGCAGCAGCCGATAAGGAGGTTGCACAAGCACAGGCAGAAATCCGCCGGGCCGCTGCGGTTGCCCTGGAGCAGGAGAACAAAGCCAAAGTGCAGGAAATGCAGGCCAAGCTGGTAGAGGCAGAGGCCCAGATCCCCCTTGCTATGGCGGAGGCATTCCGCAGTGGCAACCTTGGTATCATGGACTACTATCGTATGCGCAATATCCAGGCGGATACGGAGATGCGGGAAAGCATTTCCACTGAGAAATAACATCTTAAACATTTGACCCTGACTGTTTGCTATGCCTGAACTCCCTCTGGATACCCTGTTCATCGTCGGATTGCTAATCGCCTCCTTCGTTGGGAAAATTCTTGAGGGCAAGGCAAAGAAGAAAAAAGAAGTTAGAAAGCCCAAGCGGCCCCATTCTCCCAGAGAGGATTCTGTACCCGAAGGCTCAGGTCCAGAGGAAAAAGGACTGGGGGAACTGCTGCGTGAGGCATTTGGGGAGGCGATTGAGCCGATTCAAGAAGAAGCCCCTTACCAAGGCAATTTGCCTGAAAATGAACCGGCTCTGCTTCCAGACAATATCACGCGAATTACCCCCCCGTTAGCTGCATATGCAAACAAGACAACAACGAAGGGCTCCTCGGATGAACTAGATTTTTCTGCCCGCAAGTGGTTGCGAACTGAAGCATTGGGTTCGACCCGTTCGCTCCGCCGATCTTTTCTGGTTAAGGAGGTCCTAGATCAGCCAGTTGGATTGCGGCGTACTTTCTTCTGAGTTTTTTCTCCTGTACCCTCTTTCTGCTCATTCCCATCGATTTTTTTGGAAGCGAGGCTAAGTTGGAGACCTTCTTCCATGCACTTGTGATTCCATTGGCAAGTTTGAGGAAACTTACATTTTGAAAGAACACAGGGAATGGATGGGGCAGTTTTCAATCTTGAAGAAAAGAGGGATTTAGAAGAAAGCAAAAAGGCCAAATCGAATTGGGGCAATGATCTAAAAAGGGAAACATTAAAATTAACCGTGTTTTAAGGGATTGCCTGCCAGCCTACCCCCAGGCTTTTCCCAAGATCTAAGACCGAGACCCATAAATCGTATCTTTTTTGAAGCATGTTCCTTTTCTGGGCAGTCCAGCGAATCTTCATATTGAGGAAATCAATTTTGGAAGTAAGTCCAACCTCGAATTTTTGCATGGCAATTTCTGCTAAATCCTTAAATTGATCGGTGATATTTTTGGAAAGCTCTAATTCCTCGGAGGCATAAAGGTGATGTATCTTGGCCTTGTCGATCTCTTCAATCCCTCGGAGAATGAGCGATTTCCAATCCAATTCTGCGGCTCTTAACTTGGCCTTGTCCTCGGCAACTTTGAGCTTTCTTTTCGGGCTCCACAAGGGAATGTCTAAAATTGGCCCCCCCTGTAGTTTCCATTGGGTAAAAGGCTTGGATAGATCTCCTGACATTCCTACCCCTGTGAGATCGATTCCGATGGAGGGGTAAAGATCAAGTGATGTGGCATTAAGGTGGCTTGCCAGAGACCGAATTTTATTTTCTCCAGCTAGAATGTCGGGCCGATTCCTCAATACTGAAGAATGTGGGAAAGACGGAGAAGGAGGAAATTTATCTTTTGATAGAGGGGGAGGTTCGGGGATTTTGCTGTCATCCGAACCAAGTAAAGTGGTCATCGTGATCTTCGCTTGTTCGAAATTTTGAAGTAACAGATTATATTCTGAAGCAAGCCTCTTCAGCGAGATCTCCATCTCAATGATACTCGAATTGTCCTCCAGTCCTGCATGGTATCTATGCAAGTGCAAGGTGTGAATTTCATGATGCTGCCGGATTTGATCATTGACCAGTTGTATGTCCTCTTTAAGGAACTTCATTTTGTGCCAGACTCTGGAAATTTCATAAATTAACTCAAGCTGTGCAGCTAGAATTAGGTGATTCTCGGCGGAAACCATCTTCATTTCAGCTTCACGGAGGGCTTTCCATTTCCCCCACAGGTCCAGTTCCCAACCAAAAGACATCCGGGATTTAAACTGAGGTAATTTTTGGGTTTGATTGTTCGTCTCGCGTGACTTTTCTTTCCCCGCCTGCCAAGCCACTGACCCTAGCAATTCGGGCTGAGAACCTGTTAGGGAAAGACCCGCCTTTGCTTTGGCGACCTCAACACGAGATAACTGGACGTGCCAAAATGGGCTATGCTCCAATGCTGTTTCGATCAGGATATGTAACTCAGGTTCGGAGAATAAATTCTTATATGTAAAAAATTCGGTTACATTGCTGTCAGGTTTTGGTGGTGGTACAAGTTCAACTGGAAAAGATGTTTCCTCCGATAGGGACCGGTTGACGTCTGATTCTCTAGTAACACAACCTGTCAAAAGCCAAACAAACAAAAAATATAAATAAATATGCACCTTAGAAGAAAAGAATTTTTAGAGAAGTTCTACCCTCTTAGCATTCACCACCATAGAGCTGGGCATGGACTGTGAATCCACGATGCACTCCAATTTAATTATTTTTCCTGCCTCTATACCCATGACATTTTTTAGCGTGCCTTGGAGGATCTGCCCATGAGCGTCCAAAAGGCGAACGGTTATTGATCCGTCGATCAATTTCGCCCTGTCTTCACAACAAGCATCCCAGGGAGTCGGGCAATGATCTCCCGGAATTTTGTCGCATGTTTTAATCGACTCATCTCCAAGAATGAACAAAGCCCGGCTTTGGGTAAAAGGTTCTACCATTCCACCAATAAAGCCTTGAATGACGAGCAATTGATCCGCTTCATTTCTTTTTCTTGCTTCAAGAACAGAAATTGCCTCTCCCAGGCTTTCTTGCGAAATAAAATCAGCAGGCAAATTCGCCTTGATTGCATCTTCTGCCACGAGGGAATTTCCAGAGCTATTTGCTGGATCTTCGGACTCGCAGGAAGCGAGGAAGATAGTGAGGAGGGTGAAAAAGGTAAGCTTGTTCATCTTTGTTTTGGTTTGTTTGAATGTAAGGTGATTTATGAAGCTCTCAGGGTTTGTGGAAGAGTAGGCCGCAAGCACTTCCAGCCTGGTGGCAATCCACCAATCAAGCCGAGACCGAAGCAGGTAAACAAACCTACCTGGAAAACGGCAAAATCGAAATTGAGAACGAAAACGCCAATGGAAAAAGGGAAAGAGATTCCCTGTAACCAGAAGGCAGCTATGGAAAAGGCAAGAATGGAGCCTAGCAAACAGTATATCGTGGACTCTTCAATTAAGCTGCAAAGCAGGGCTCCCCGGCTAAACCCGATGGCTTGCATGGCGCCAAATTCACGGATTCGTGCAGAAAAAGCGGCATGGAGGCTGTTTAAGCCCCCCAGTATGGCTCCAACTGCCAGCAAGACGGCACATACCCAGGACATCCAGCGAATTGGTCGATAAAAAGCCGATAAACTGTTGTAGTATTCTGATTCCTTTATCGCCACCAACTCCAGGTCGAGCCTTGTTTTGGCAAAGATCTCGACATCGGAAAAACCATTAATTTCGAGCATGCGTACGACGACACAGGAAAGACTATCTCTTTGTGTGGCGGTCATAAGATCCTGCAAGGGCATCCACACCTCCGCTTCCATAACAGTTCCATTTGCCGCGAAGAAACCACTCACAGTAAACGATTGATCATTAAAACGGAGCTTTTTTCCAATGGTTAATTGGTCTGGGCTCATGCCTAGTTTTTGATGAGCCAGCACGCCCACCATCACTTCACCAGACCGAGGAAAGTGCCCCTCTAAAATTCTCAGCTTAGGATAAACCCAAGTGGATTGGTGACGAACTCCACGGATCAATGCCTGGGCTTCGTCTCCAGTCGGCAAGCCAATCATTCCATTGTAGTGGACCTCGGGGGAAACCGCGGGCTCGCTAATGAAATGATCAATTCCTGTAATTGCGGATGATACAATTTCAGCAACTCCGCTGGCAACCTCGCTTCTTTCGACACTTTCTTCACTTCCTGCACCCAGAAGGATGACATTTTTGGAATCCCCGGAATTGATAAGCGTATTTTCCATGGCCCGATTGGTGGCAGCAGCAAGCATGATAAGAAGCACGACCAGACCACTCCCGGCCAAAAGTTGAAGAGTCTGCAACGGCCGCCGTAAAAGGTTCCGAAATATATATGCGAGTGGAATCATAGGTTCACAAGGCCCTGAGGCTTCCGGCAATACTGTGCCTGCCAGCTAACCATGCGGGGTAAACCCCTGCCAGCAAGCCCAAGATTAAGGATACCCACAGCCCGCTTACAACGACGGAAGTGGAGGGAAGGAAAGCGAGAATTAATCCCTCATTTCCGATGGAAATGCTTTGCTGGATAAGAAACAAGCAAGCCAGGGAAATTCCGATAATCCCTCCAACCAATGAGAGCAGGATACCCTCAGTAATGATCATCCATGAGAGCAAGAGCCGAGAAAATCCGAGAGTTTTAAGCACCGCATGTTCAGATATTTTGGCCCGCACGGTAAGTAAGATGGAGTTTGCGATCAGGCCAACAATGGCCAGAGCACAGGCCCAGCCTATCCATCTTGAAAACCGGATAAGTTCTAATAACTCCAACGCGGTGCTGGCGAAAAAAGCCTTTTCCGGTTGGGTTGAGGTGGGATCGGTGTCCGGCTTGAATCGCTCATCTATTAAAGAAGCTACTTCTCCGAGCAGGTCAGCATGTTCGACTTTTACGTTGAACTGGGTGACAATCCCAAGGCCCAGTTTGGAGGCCTGTTGGAGAAAAGGAAGGTGGACAAAGGCCACGCTGTTGTTTTGCGAATTTTCTTGCGCGTCGATTATGCCGGATACGGTAACAGTCACACCTGCTGCATCGAAGCTGTCTCCCACCCGCAAATTTCGTCGTGATGCAAGATGTTTCCCAATCAGAGCACCGTCATCCCGTTTTTGCCATGTATCAATGGAGCCGTCTATTAACTCATGGTTTGGCAAAAGGGAAGAAAGGGATTCTCTGTGGATGCCCCTAAAGACAATTACATCCAGGCTTGTACCGCAATTATTGACCACAATTTGAATCGGAGAAACGGAACGCACGCCGGGAACTTTGGCAATTTCACTCTGGTAGTGTTCGGGTAATCGACTGGTTGCGGGACAGAATCGATTTTCCCGATAAACGACCAGGGTGGTGTCTTTGGCAGTGGAAGCGGTCGCCTCCTGCAGGGAAGATTGAATGGTTTCAATAGTTGTAAATAGAAACATGCCAGAAATCACCCCGAGGAGGGTCAGTATGGAACGGGTGCGGTTGCGCCAGACTTGCTTCGCTGACAAAATCCCCAAATTGAACAGGATAAAAATAAGCTTCATCTATTTTGAAGCAGCCTGCCCTTTTCAAGCTCAAGTACAGAGTTAGCATTCTCTGCCGCCCGGGGGTCGTGGGTTACCATTACAATGGTTTTACCATGCACTTCGCTGAGTGATTTTAAGAGTTTTAATATCCCATCAGCAGATTCCCGGTCTAAATCTCCTGTTGGCTCGTCTGCCACAATTAACGGAGGGTCTCCAACCAATGCTCTGGCGATTGCCACCCTTTGTTCCTGTCCGCCGGAAAGTTCTTTCGGGCGGTGATTTTGCCGATCGATTAACCCAACCTGTTCGAGGACTTTTTTCACGCGTTTCTGCCTCTCATTTTTGCTCATAGGCCAAAGTAGCAGAGGGAGTTCTACATTTTCGTATGCGGACAGGACGGGAAGCAGGTGGTAAAGCTGAAAAATATAACCTACATTTTGAGACCGCCAGCTCGTCAGTTGGTCCCGGGTTAATTTTTCCAGATTAATCTTGCCAATACGGAGAGAGCCCGAGGTTAGGGAATCCACTCCGGCGATCAGATTAAGCAGGGTGGTTTTTCCACTGCCGGATGGTCCCATCAGGGCAACAAAGTCAGACTGCCTAACCTCAAGGTCAAGACCACTGAGCGGGGCAATGGTTTGATCGCCCTTTCGATACTCCTTTGACAAATTCCTTGCTTCAATAAAAGACATACTTTTCATGGATTGGCTATTTTGATTCGATCACCTGCCCGAAGAGATTGAGGGGGATTAGCAATGATTTGTTCCCCTCCAAGCAACCCGGAGATGATCGAAATATGGTCTCCAACGACCTTGTCACCCACTTCAACAGAGACAACCTCGGCCGTCTTTCCGTCCTGGGAAACGATAAAGAGTTGGTGATGTTTCTCTCCTGTTTCTGGGATCAGTATGTGAGGAATGAGGACACCCAATGCAGTAGCGGAAACATTTTGATCACTAGCAAGTTGGGGTGCTAAAAATTTTGCTCGGCAAAGCATTTCAGGCCGCAAGCGATCGTCAGGGTTCAGGAGTCGGACCTTGATCTCGAGAGTGTTTCTTTGGAGGTCGGCCTCGCCAGAAATCCTTGTCACCAAGCCATGAAAAACTTTTTCAGGTAGCATAGAAGAAATGATTTCCACCTCCTGACCAACGAATACATTTGCTGCATCCGCAAGGGGTACATCGATGCGAGCCTGTAATTTTCCCTTTTCGTAGAGTATAGCAACAGCGGACGCGTCAGCAGAATCCATATTGCTCATTAATCGTCTTCCGGGAGAGGTAAGAAGCTTTAGAACAATCCCGCCCGCCGGGGAAACAATCACAGTCCGATTAAGATCCAGTTCAGCCTTTTTAACCCCAATATCGAAAGCGGAGCTTATGATCTGCTGAGTTTTCCTTTTGGCTTCGAGCAGGGTTTGCCTCTTTTGGATCTCTTCCACTCTGAATTCTGATTCGAGCATCAAATGATTGAGTGCCTTCAGTTGAATTCTGGATTGATTGGCTTCAGCTCTGGAGATTGCATCTGTAGGTAATAGATTGAGCCTGCTCACTAAATCCAAGTGCTCATCCCTAATGGCAAGCCGTTGTTGGGAAAAGTTTTCCGCAGCCTGCAAACTGGCTCCAAGAACTGCTATCTCCAAAGAGATTTCCTCCTCCAGTGCCCTCGACTGTTGGTACTTTGTTATAGCATGCTGCAAAGATAATTTGGCATCCTCATCGATTAGAGTGGCCACTTTTTGCCCTTTGGTAACGGGTTGACCTTCCAGAATAAGAAGATCCTTGACCACCCCATCGAGTAAGGAAGAAATCCGGATGGCAAAAGGGTCTGGCTCGACCCATCCACTTGCCTGAAACAAGACGGAATGGGCACGATTGCCCTCCCCTATCGTTACGATCGGAAGTGATGCTTGTGGGTGGAGAATGGCTTTCTCCACCCTGACCTCAACTTCTTCGGAAAATCGGCACGAAGAAAAAAACGGAGTCCCGGCGGCCAGCAATAAAATGAGGAAAATGGGAAGGGTTACTTTTGCTTGTAACCTGCCCCTTTTAAAAAGGGTGTTTAATAGAGTCATGAAGGATGATTTGATTGCAAGATATGAAAGCACGACTGGCTTTCACGGGAAAGATGCCGATCAAATCAGACTTGGATAACCCTTAAGTGAATGTGTGACGGGGGTGTAGAGTACGAAGCATGAGCCCGCGACGGCCAAGCTGAATCAATTTTCGGAAACAGAGACTCCTTTCGGGAGGAAAACTTACAAAAGGAAAACTTTGCTTTTTGGTTACCCTCTTCAGAGGCGTAATACTCAAGCTCATCCAGGCAAATGTGCTCGCACAGATTGCCCGGCCCATCTTGTTGGCAAGCATTGCATACATCAGCATTTTCAAAATGCACTGCACAATGGCAGTTCAGCAAGGGTACTAGCAGGAGAGTGATAACCATCAAAATGCAGTTATTCATCTATATTTAAAAAAATCGTTAATCTAGTTATTGTCAATAACTCAATGAAACTTACAACCACAGTAATTCCAATTACTCTCATGTCTCAATCGCCTACTTAAAAGAACTCATCCTACCTAAGAATGATTGAATTTACAACATGCTTGCCACTTCAAAGTAAAATGTCATTGTTAACCATTTGAATTTTTAACCCCCCCTCTTCGACATGTCAGACATAACTGAAACTGTTCTCCAAGTTAACTCACGTGAACAACACGGATCCAGCCTTTCGAAAAAACTCCGCTCACAAGGCTTGATACCGGCTGTTTTATACGGGAAAAACATTCACAAGCACTATTCTGTTAACGACAGCGGATTCCGTGCTCTGATGAGAGCATCTGGTGGATCCATTTCTCTTATCGAACTGGAGGAAAACTCAGGAAGTAGGGAACTCGCACTTCTCAAAGATATGCAAATTGACTCCGTGAAAGACCAAATTTTGCATTTGGACTTTATCCAAGTCACGCGCGGTCAGGATTTAGAAGCCATGGTGCCTCTGGTTGTTGAGGGTGAAGCCGTCGGGGTCAAAAATATGGGAGGCATTATGGAAGTGCATCTAAACGAAATTGAAGTACGTTGCCGTCCGAGCAAGCTGCCGAATCTAGTATCTATCGATGTAAGTGATCTTAATATTGGCGAGAGTCTTCAGTTGAAAGACCTTGCACCTATCGCTGATGTTGAGTTCATCGGTGATCCTCTTTCCAATTTGGTTTCTTGTGTCGGCAGTGCAAGTGGTCGTGCTTCCGCAGAAACGGGCGAAGACCAGCCAGAAGTTCAATCTGAGGAGGAGGCTAAAGAGCAAGAATCTCCTTCCGAAGGAGAGTAAGCTTGGGAACTCTTTTCACAAGTGGCAAACTTTGCCATTGTTGGTCTCGGAAATCCTGGAGAATTATATCACAATACCAAACACAACATTGGATTTTGGGTAGTCGATCAACTTGCCACTTCGCTTAAGCTTAAGTTCTTAGAATCCCCGACACGCACCACTCACCTCGCAGAATTTACAAGATCTGGTCGAAAAGTTTTATTAGTTAAGCCAATGATTTACATGAACCACAGCGGTAGGGATCTTCCAAAATTGTTCTCCTCTTTTGGCATTGATCAGTCTTCTTGTCTTTTGGTGCACGATGAACTCAACATTGAACTGGGGAAAGCCAAGTTGTCAGGCAAGAAGGGACCAGGTGGTCACAATGGTGTGGTCAGTGTTTTTGAGTCATTAGGTTACATGCCTGCCCGTCTTCGAGTAGGGATTTTCGCTAAGAGATCGCCCGAAATAAGCTTATCCGATTTTGTTTTATCCTCTTTTTCTGCAGATGAAATGAAGTTACTCCAACATAAATTGCCAGATTTTTTAAAGTCCATATTCAATTTCCTTGATCATGGTTTAGATAAAGCCATGAATTTAACCAATCACACTAAACCCGCCGTATGAACTCAAGAAATTACCTTGCCACAATCGTTGTAGATCCAAGAGGTGCAGAAGGTGCCAGCAATGAAATTATCCCCAAGCTCAGCGAAGCCATTCTTCAGTCTGAAGCAGAGGTTCTTAAAGTCGAAGAGCAGGGCAGTTTTGAATTCGCCTACCCTCAGCAAAAGCAAATCTCTTCGGGAAGTTACATCCAATTTGAATTCAAGGGCTCAACCAACTCACCTCGCCTTTTAAAAGAGAGGCTTAGGCTTGAGAAAAAAGTGGACCGATTAATTATCGAACTAATCTAAATTTATCCCATGGCTTCCCTCAACAGAGTTCTTTTGATTGGTAACCTTACTCGGGACCCTGAAGTCAGGATGATGTCGAGCGGTAGGCCCGTTTGTAATTTTGGGCTCGCCATGAACCGAAGCTACAAAGACTCGGAAGGAAATCGAAAAGAAGAAACCACATTTGTTGATGTAGAATGCTTTGGCCCCAGAGCGGAAGCGGTCGCAAGGTTCTTCTCCAAAGGTAGACCTATTTTTGTGGAAGGTCGTCTTAAACTGGATCAATGGGAATCCAAGGAAGGTGAAAAAAGAAGTGCACTCAGGGTTGTCCTAGACAACTTTGAGTTTGTTGATTCTGGAAAATCTGACCATTCTTCCCACGAAACACCTTCCCTTTCTTCTCCATCCACCCCTCCCCCCTCTTCTCCACAAAACGAGCCGACTAAAAACGACATCGATTTGGACGAAGATGTACCCTTTTAACCCCAACTTATAGAAGCAATGGCTCAAACAGAAATACTCCTCTTGGATCATATTGATAACCTCGGCGCGGAAGGTGATGTAGTTAAGGTGAAACCTGGTTTCGCCCGCAATTATTTATTTCCTCGGAAAAAAGCAGTTCCCTTGAACCTCGCTAATAAGAAACGTTTGGACGCTCTTAAAATCGCAAGGGCGGCCCGAGAGGCTGGCGAATTACAAGGTGCTCAAGAAATTGCCCAAAAACTGGGTGGGTTGAGTATTGCAATTGCAGTCAAGACAGGATCGGGTGGCAAATTGTTTGGCTCGGTTACCATTCCTCAAATTATTGAGAAAGTTGAAGAGCAAGGATTCTCCCTAGACAAAAAGCACTTTGTAAATTTCTCTCCGATAAAATCTCTCGGTAAATCAGAATTATCTATTCAACTCCACCGTGATGTGACCAGCTTGCTCAATGTCGAGGTGGTTTCGGAGAACCCCATTGAGGAAGACGAATAATCCGCTTTTATTCTGGAGGAAAAGGATTTATTGCAATGTCGTCCATTTCTCCTCCATTGTCAGATTCCGTAAGTTCAAACCTCTCCAACCCCCCATCCTCCCGGTCTAATCCTGCGGGCATGGGTAAAATTGAGGGGCAACCGCTACCCAGTAACCAAGATGCGGAACAGGGATTGCTGGCTGCCTGCCTAGTTGATTCTTCCGGTGAGGTTTTAAGCACATGCATCGAAAAAGCACTGCGCCCCGAAGATTTCTATTTCACTAAGCATCAGCTTATTTTTGATGCCCTGCTTGACCTCCATCAAGCGACCATTGAAGCCGATGAGATTGTCCTCATCGAAAAATTGAAGTCAAACGGGCAACTTGAGCATGTTGGTGGTGCTGATACCATTACTTCTCTATCATCAAGGATTGATACGACTGCCCATGCAGGATTTTGGTTAGATATCGTCAAGCAAAAATCATTGCTCAGAAAATGCATTTTGATGGCATTTGAAATGATTGAAGGAGCGAATCGCCAGCAAGGAAATGTCGAAGAGTTTCTTTCCACAATGGAGCAAAAAATTTGTTCCCTTGGCGATGAGCAGAACTTACGGGCATCCATCCCTTTTCGGGAACCTATACAGCACGCGATGGAGCAAATTCAGAGGATGCTGTCCCGGGAAGAAACAGATGGCATATTAACTGGCTACAATGATTTAGATGGCTTAACTAATGGGTTTAAGCCAGGAGAAATGATCGTTTTGGCAGCCAGACCATCCGTTGGTAAGACCAGTTTAGCGATGAATATTGTTGAGAATGTGGCATTCTCAACAAGGTATCGCGAGAACCCGAAAAATTCGCTTGTCTTTAGTTTAGAAATGAGTGCCACCTCGTTGGCGATGAGATTAATCTGCGGAAAGGCTCGGGTTAACATGAACGACTTACGACGGGGATTTGTGCCCAAAAGCCTTGCCGAAAAGCTCCATCAAACAAGTAGGGATTTTCAGCAAGCTCCTCTTTGGGTTGACGACACCAGCGGGCTGAGCATCAACCAGATACGGGCAAAAGCAAGACGCCTGAGAATGCGGAACAAATTGGATTTCGTGGTCGTGGATTACATGCAACTTATTTCGGCGGATGGCAGACTGCAGTCACGAGAAAACCAGATTTCTGATATTTCAAGGGGGTTAAAAGCCATGGCGAAGGAATTAGATGTGCCAGTCTTGGTCTTAAGCCAACTTAATCGAGATTCTGAAAAAGAAAAAAGGGAGCCTCGCCTTTCAGATTTGCGTGAATCCGGGGCGATCGAGCAAGATGCTGATGTGGTAATATTACTAGGAAAACATCGCAAGGGGGAAGATGTAAGAGAAGCAGACATGGGGGAGGCAGAAGTACCCGAGGAGGATTACGAGCCAATACAATTGATTTTAGCCAAGCAAAGAAACGGACCTACTGGTAAGGTGAATCTTGCTTTTCGGAGAAAGTTTACCCGATTTGAAAGTATGCAATCAGAGCATCGGCTAAATTAAAAATTAATGAACTTTTTAAAACACACCCTCTGGCTGATTTGGGCAATTTTATCAGTCAATTTTGTTTTCTTCCAAAACTCTGCCGGTGCCCGAGTGATTTCTTCAATTGCTATTGAAATTGATGGACCTCAAACCGTAGGAAAATCATACATTAGGCAGAACTTGCAGGTAGAAACGGGTATGCCCTACGAAGCACTGGCGATTGATAAATCCATCCGTAATTTAATGGACACGGGGACGATTAATGATGTCAAAGTTTACATCAACCCCAAGGAGTCAGACGAAGGCTCGGTATCTTTGGTTTTTCAGATTAGAACAAAACCCCGAATCACTGAGGTACGATTCGTTGGCAATGAAGAGTTATCTAACAAGAAATTAAAGGGTTCCATCTTGCAACGGGTTGGCGATTTGATGAGTGAACCAAATCTCAAAAAAGATCAAAAAATGCTGGAGAATTTATACCTGGAGAAAGGATATTGGGACAGCAGTGTGATTACTAGGGTAGAAACCAATAAGGAGGGTAATGGAGTATCGGTCGTTTTTGACATTACTGAGAATGACAAGAGAAAGATTAGGAGAGTTGAATTTTTAGGAAACGAGAATCTGCCATCGGGTGATCTTCTTGACAAAATGGAAACCGCACCATGGAGATTTTGGAGGTTTTGGTCCAACCGATCCAAGTACAGACCTGAAATTCTTGAGGAAGATATAGAGAAATTACTTTTGCTCTATGGCGACCGCGGATTTCTTGAAGCTTCTATTGACCATCAAGCGGTTTCAATTAGCCCTGCGGGCAAGAATCGACTGGATATCACAATCCCTGTAAGGGAGGGCGAAAGGTCATTTTTTGGGAGGTCCACTATTACAGGAAATGCAGTGATATCCACTGAAGATCTCCAAGAGAATACCTTGCTTAAGCACAAACAACCTTACTCTCCTAGCATTCTTTCAAGCGAAAGAAGTAGACTGACCAAACTGTATGGGGAAAAAGGCTACCTCGATGCACAGGTAAGATTAATTCGGACGCCCAACTTTGACACCAAGGAGATAGACCTTCTTTTCGAAATTACTGAAAATAATAAATTTAGCGTTAATACGATAAAAGTTCGTGGAAATGAAAAGACAAAAACCGTAGTTTTAATCCGTGAACTTTCTCTCGCCCCTGGAGAAACATTTGACCTGAAGAGAATGGAAAATGATGAGTACACCCTGAAGAATACCAAGCTATTTGAAAAGGTTAGCCTTTCGGATGAGCCCATCTCGTCCGAGGATGCAGAATTGCGTAATTCGAGAAGAAACTTGGTGGTTGATGTGGAGGAAGGCAGGACGGGGCATGTCGGTTTTGGTGTAGGATTTAGTAGCCTCGAAAAAGCGATGATGTTCGCGGAGTTTCGTCAGGGAAATTTTGATATCATGAGGTGGCGTGCCCCTAACAGGCTGCAGGGAGATAGTCAAAAATTCAGGCTTCGGCTCAAGCTGGGTTCTAAAAGTAACGAGGCTCGTTTGGCTCTTGAAGAGCCTTGGTTTTTGAATCGTAGGGTAGCCGCAGGCTTTGAGGTGTTTCGTGAAAAATCAGATTATCAAAGTTCGTATTACGATGAATTACGAGCGGGGTTTGAAGTTTACTTCCGCAAACGACTTTTTGAACTGGTGGAAGGCAGGCTTTTTTACAGCTTTGAGGATGTTTTGATTGAGGGCATTGAGGACACGCCCCGAACGGGATGGCTAAGGCGTGATTCTGCATATGACGAAACATCGAAAGAAATTAAGAGAACCATCTCCAAAGTTGGACTGACTTTGAGTCGGGACACCAGAGATGTTATCTTGTTCCCTACTCAGGGAAGCGTTGTTTCTATTCGCAAGGAGTTTGCTGGAGGAATTTTTGGAGGAGATGCTGACTATGGCAGGCTTGAACTTCAGGGTGCGCGTTTTTTCCAGACCTTTGATGCAATGGAGCAGGTTCTTACGATCTCAGGAAAAACGGGGACGCTTGGAAAATTTGATGGAAATGATGCCAATGTTCCCTTCTTTGATAAATTTTTTCTGGGAGGTCCTTACAATTTGAGGGGATGGGATTATCGAGATGCGGGACCTAAAGATGAAACTGACCAAGAGGAACCGATCGGGGGAAATTCGATTACATATGCTAGTTTGGAGTACACTTTCAAAATTGCAGACCCCTTGCGTTTTGCCCTCTTTTACGATGCTGGATACCTTAGAGAGGGTGACTTTAAACTCACTCCAGGCAGTGGAGATGAGGATTGGCATGACAATTGGGGGTTGGGCATACGGATTATGGTAATGGGTATGCCCTTACGCCTCGATCTAGGCTTCCCTCTATCTGATCCCAGCGGAACGGATTCCTCCTCGCAGTTTCATTTTTCTGGAGGAACAAGGTTCTAGGGTGACAATTCTACGAGATACATATAAATAAAAATCATGAGAGCATTCAGACGATTCAGCGTATTTGTTTTTTTAATTACGACCTCCCTTGCATTTGGCCAAAAAGTTGGAGTGGTTGATGTCCAAAAAGTCTTTGATGGATATCAGAAAGTAAAGGAGGCTCGGGAGAAGCTTGAAAAGTCCCAAAAGATTGCCATGGAGGAATTGGAAATTTTTAGAGACGAACTAGAGAAGATAGTCAACGAGCTAAAAGAGATGGAGGGCAAATTAAAAAATCCAAACATAGACAGTTCATCACTTAAAACCAAGTACCAGGAAAAAGTTCAGGTTGCTAAAGAAAAGCAGGATGACATGGTAGCTTATGACAAACGTGCCAAAGCAACGATTGCCCAAAGACAAAGAAATTTACTCGTGGAACACCTTGAGGACATAAGAACTGCTATTAAAAAAGTAGCGGGAGTAAAGGGCTTGGATCTGGTTCTGAATTCTTCCGAAACCCAACTTGGGGTCTTTTTTGCATCTGACCAAACTGATTTCACCGAGGAAGTCATCATTACCTTAAACGCTGAGTCAAATTAACAGCTTAAAGAGGGAAAGGCTTCATTCAAATGAGCTTAATCCTCGATCTCGCTGACATCATAAGCCTCTTTCCTGATGCACATACCACAGGAAACTTTAGGTCGGGTAAAATCTCTGGAATATCAAGCCTGCTCGAAGCCAAGGAGGGGGATCTATCTTTTTTAGGTAATCCAAAGTACAGGAAGCATCTCGAGCAAACTCGTGCGGGTATCTTGTTGGTTCCCTTGGATGAACCAGTCTTGCCGAAGGATGGCCAACTTTTTATTTATCTTGAAAACCCTTCCGCAGGCTTGGCCTATGTCTGCCGGTTGTTGGAGGAAAAGATTTTCCCGCCGTCGCCGGTCGGCGTACATCCATCCGCTTTTATTGAACCAACCGCTGAGGTTGATCCCACCGCATCCGTTGGCCCGTTTTGTTATATTGGGCAAAATAGCAAGGTCGGCAGAAATACAACCCTGGGAAGCCATTGTCATCTGGGGCATAATGTCACCCTAAGAGACCATAGCCAATTGCACCCGGGTGTTAAAATACTGCCCCATTGTGAGATCGGCAATTATGTGACTCTGAACGCTGGCGTAGTGATTGGATCTGAGGGGTATGGGTTTGACCAAAGCGATCAAGGTCATCAAAAAATTCCGCACCTAGGTAAGGTAATCGTGGAAGACCATGTCGAAATAGGGGCAAATACCTGCATAGACCGGGCGAGGTTTGATCAAACAAGAATTGGCCATGGCACCAAAATCGATAATCTTGTGCAGATCGGGCACAATGTAAAAATCGGGCGCGACTGCTTAATTGTTGCCCAAGTAGGTATAAGTGGGAGCGTAATACTTGAGGATGAAGTAATTGTTGGTGGACAAGCGGGATTTGCCGGGCACATCAAGGTGGGGAAAGGAGCAAAAATAGCGGGCCAAGCGGGCATTACTAAAAATGTAAATCCCGGGGAGTTTCTGAAAGGAAATCCTGCCCTGCCCTTTCATTTGTCACAAAGAATCTCAGTTTTGCAAAGAAAATTGCCCGACCTTTTCAATAGGTTTGCTCAGGAAAAAATGAACGATTAGACAAAAGTGATGCGTAACGGAACAACCCTTAAAATTTTTAGCGGAAACTCTAATCTTCCCCTGGCAAAAGAGATTTGCACCTATCTGAATACAGAAATAGGCGATGCCCTCGTCACTTCTTTTCCCGATAGTGAGAGTTTTGTTCGTTACAATGAAAACATTCGGGGAATGGATGTATTCCTCTTACAATCAACCAATTCTCCTGCAAATCACAATATTATGGAATTGCTGATTATGGTGGATGCCGCACGCCGTGCCTCAGCAGCCAGAATATCAGTGGTTCTCCCCTTCTTCGGTTACGCGAGGCAGGATCGTAAAGATCAACCAAGGGTACCTATTACCTCAAAGCTGATTGCCAATCTATTGGTTGCAGCCGGTGCCAATCGTGTTTTGACCATGGATCTGCATGCGCAGCAAATCCAGGGCTTCTTTGATATTCCGGTAGATCATCTGTACGCGTCTCCAGTATTTTTTGATTTTTTGCGTAACAGAAATACTGACAATATGACCGTATTCACTCCCGATGTGGGAGGAATGAAAATGGCCAATGCTTATTCTGAGGTCCTAGGATGCCCTCTCGGCTTTGTTGCCAAACGCAGAACTGGTGCAAGTACGGTTGAGGCAACAAATCTGGTGGGCGAGGTAGAGGGACGCGAAATCTTGATTATTGATGATATGACAGAAACCGCAGGCACTCTTACCGCAGCTGCAAAATTACTTAAATCTCGCGGAGCAAAGAAAGTCACGGCGGTAATAAGCCACTGTGTGCTAAACGAAACCGGGAAAGAGAGGCTGGAGCAAGGTCACTTGGATGAATTGATTACCACAAACTCAGTCAACTCACCTGTCGATGGTCTCCCCATTACCCAATTAAGTGTCGCCCCGCTGCTAGGTGAAGCCATTCAGAGAACTCACACGGATAGTAGTATTTCAAGTTTGTTTGAAGTAAAAGGATTTTAGAATTCACGTTTGCCCAAGAAAGACAAAGAAAGTGCCTAGGCACGCTCTTCTTTATAATTGGTCCCTAAGAATGAACTTTAAAATATGGTCTTTTGGTATTTTGCTTTTTACGGCGAGCTTGAATTGTTTTTCCGAATCAAACAGCTTTTCCTTAAAGGTTGAGGAATCAGACCTGAATCGAAATGACCATAATCCGGTTCAAAGTTACGCTCCGATATTAGACCAAGCAACACCTTCGGTGGTTGCAGTGACAACCCAACAGGTTGTAAGGAGACTTTATCCTGGAGCGGGCAATCCGCTTGAGGACATTCTTCGGCGTTATTATGGGCTCCCCAGGCTCAACCAAGGAAGAATCGAGGAAGAGAAAGTACCTGCAGGAATTGGGTCAGGGGTGATTGTGTCCCCTCAAGGTCATGTGGTCACCAATGCACATGTGATCACGGACCCTCGCACAGGAGAGCCTATGCAGGAGGTAGTTGTTCAACTTAGCGGGGGAGATGATTACCCTGCTGAGGTCATAGGTTTCGATCATAGCACTGATATTGCTGTGCTAAAAATAGAGTCAACGGACCAACTCCCCTATGCTACTCTTGCCAATAGTGATCTTTTGCAGGTAGGAGATGTAGTTTTTGCCGTGGGCAACCCACTTGGAATTGGGATGACAGTAACCATGGGTATTGTATCAGCAACTCGGAAGTCAGAATTAGGAGTGTTACGGGAGGAGGGAGCATACGAAAACTTTATTCAGACAGATGCTTCAATTAATCGGGGAAATTCTGGCGGTGCTCTTCTTGATGCAAGGGGAAGGTTGATAGGAATCAATACAGCGATTATCTCTCAAACCGGAGCAAATATTGGGATTGGTCTGGCAATCCCGGTAAATATGGTGCGCAGGGCGCTGACAGACTATCTTGAACAAGGGCATATTCGCAGGGGCTTTCTTGGAGTTGCCCTCCAGCCTGATTTGGATACAGGGATACCTATCGTTGGAAGCATTGTACAGGGAAGTGCTGCGGAAAGAGCCGGTCTTATCAAGGATGACCGAATCATAAAAGTCGGAAACAAAACCGTTTCCTCCGTGAACCAAGCAAGGGTTGCGATTTCCCAGACTTTGCCAGGCGAGAGGGTGCCGATTGAAGTGCTTCGGGGTAGCACTTCCTTAACCCTTTATGTCGTGCTCGGTTCCATGTCAGAGCAAATGGTGCCGATACCGGGCATTCAATTAGAGGTACTCTCTCCAGCGAATCGAAAAAGGTACGAAATTCCCGCCAATGTCAGGGGTGTGCTCGTTGCAGAGTCCAATGGCCAGATGGAAACATTTAAAACTGGGGTGGTTTTAGTTGAAATCAATGGCACACAAATTCTCGATGTGTCAGATGTATCTGAAAACCTGTATTCTGGAATTAACCGTTTTTATGTTTGGTATCGAGGAAAGTACAGATTCTTGGCATACCGAATACCCTAGGGATTTAGGGGCGATTGGGGTTTCAGCTTCCCGGTTTGACCGCAGGTATATTTTTGAGGTGATCGGGCAGCTCATCGGCCTGATAAGTCGGAAAGTCCATTTTCAATAAGGAGAGAAATGGCACGCCAAAATTTACTGGGGAGGTGCTGCGGTCAACTAAGCTGACTGCACCTAAAAAGTGACAGGGATGCTGATCGATTATTGCAATCGCTTCCTGTACCCGCCCTCCCCGGGTTACCACATCTTCAACTAGAAGGACCTGATCATCTGCTTGGATAGAAAAATTTCTCCTTAATGCAAGACGGTCATCCACTTTTTCTAAAAAGATAAATCTCGCACCCAACTGCCTTGCCATTTCTTGACCGATCACAAGACCTCCCATCGCGGGGGCGACCACGAGGTCCACTTTTCCGAAATCTAATTTATTAATCAATAGTTCAGCCAGCCGGGTAACCTTGTCCAAATATTGGCAAACTTGGGCACATTGGAAAAAATGCTCGCTTCTCAATCCGGATCTCAAAATGAAATGCCCCTTAAGTAACGCATGGGTATCCTCAAAAATCCTTACTACTTCTTTCTCTACATCATTCATATTATTGGCTATACAGAAAGTATGCTACAATCAGAGGCAAACTTATTGAAGAGCAAAGGGTAATGAATTGGTCTAAAGAATTGTGGTTTGCCCTGCTTTTTCTAACCGTCGGGTTTACCATATGGCCGTTGTTGGTCTACTACCTTGGCTTGGCCATGGCCTTTGACTTTTTTTTAAGCACCACTCTAAGGGTTTGGGCGGAAGACATCGTATATGGACCTATTGGGAGAATGAACCTTACTACGCTTCGGAGCCTATTATTCTTATGTTTTCCCTACTTTGCGTTTAGCCTGATTCGGTTTATCCTAAAAAAGAACTCATCATCCGTTTAACAGGCTGGTGTCCTAGGTAAGGCTTTCCTGTAAATTGCAAAAGTTAGCATAAGCACGATTAAGAAGAAGAAGTTCTTGGTGCGTTCCTTTTTCAATAATCTTACCTTTGTCTAAAAATATGATCATGTCTGCTTCGCGTATGGTGCTCAAGCGATGAGCAATAATGAGAGTGGTACGGGTCTTGATTAATTGGTGGAGTGTGTGCTGAATTTGTCTTTCTGTCTCTACATCTATGCTTGCAGTGGCTTCATCGAGTACCAGGACCGGTGACGATTTAAGAATGGCCCTGGCTAAGGTAAGTCTCTGCTTTTCTCCCATGCTTAGCCGGATCCCTCGCTCTCCAATGAGTGTGTCTAACCCGGCTGGCAGCAAGTTCACGAATTCCCAGGCGTGGGCAGCCCGCAAGGCATCTACAAGTGCCTTTTCTGAGGCATTTGTTTGGGCAAGCAAGAGGTTTTCTCTGACCGTCGTGTCGAAGAGAAAGGGATCTTGAGAAACCAAGCCTATATTCGAGCGCAGATCCTGAAGTGCAAGACGGGGTATGGGCACTCCTCCAATGGTAATTGATCCGCTATCCACATCATAATAACGAAGTAAAAGGTTAGCTATGGTGCTTTTGCCGGCACCAGTGGGTCCCACCAAAGCGGTGGTAGATCCGTGAGGTATAGTGAATGAAAGCTCCTCAACCACAGCACTTCGCTCAGGATAGGAAAAACTAACTTCTGAAAATTTAATCTCTTGGTTGTTGCTCGGAAAGAAAGCTGGATCGAGTGGATCATGTACCTCGATTGGGGCATCTAGGATCTCAAAAACACGTTCTCCAGATGCTTTTCCTGCAGCAATGAGGTTGTTTATGCCAACAAGCTGTCTAATTGGGTCATAAAACATGTTTGCATAGAGTAAAAAGGCGAAAAACTGGCCAGTGGTAAAATGTGGATCCTTCTCTAATAGGTATGCCCCCATGCCAACAACGGCGAGAATGCCCAGTGATGAAGTAAAGCTGGCACCAGGCCCCTGAATGGACCACCGATACATTGCCCGCAGGGATAGCTCTTCCAAATCGCGGGCAATTTTGGCAAATCTATTTTTTTCCCGATGGTTCAAGCCAAAAGAATGAATCAGTCGATTTCCATGAATATCTTCCAATAAAAGAGAGTTCAATTCACCGGATTTATCTCTTACTGCCCGCCAATTCCTCTTTGAAACCCGGGCATACTGAATGGCCATCCATGAAAGTATGGGAAGCGGTAGAAATACCAACGCAGCAAGCCTGGGTTCCTGCCAGAACATCATTCCAGATACCCCGACCAAAGTAAGAACAGCGACTACTCCCTGTTCGGTTCCATCCAAAATTGCCCGCTCCACACTTTGCACATCTTCAATGACTCGAGACGAAATATCGCCACTTTTTCGCCGGTCATAAAAATTAATCGGTAAATTAAGTAATTTATTGTGTAGGTCCTCCCTTAATTTGAAGATTACTTTCTGCTCCAATTTGTTGTTGATTCGTATCCGTAAGCAATTCAGCACCTCCTTAAAGAAAAAAATTGAGGCAATCAGTAAAACCCCGAGTAAAAGAACTCTTCCATTGCCAATGCCGCCGCTTAATACTTGGTCGAGGACTTGCTGAATCACGGATGGTGCCAGCACGGAAAGAGCCGTCATCGCACATGCCAGCAGAAGGGTACCGCAAAACAATACTTTGTGTTGAAATAAGTAAGAGCCCACTCGAGAAATGACTCTATTTTTTTTGGTTTGGCACATCTTTAAAAATAAAAACAATTAGCTAATACTTTTTTAATCATTTTTACAAACTTGGACGCCGAAATCATTCATGGACCCACCGGGGATACCCTCATAGGTCTTCCCTCCCCTTACCAAGCCCACCCCAATGGCTTGCTTCATCTGCCCCGATTTCTTGCCAAGATTAAGAAACACTTAGCAGGAGCCCTACCCAAGAGTTATCAGAGAAACTTCACCAAAGGATTTGATGGATTTCTTTGTCTTCATCTGGGAGTGGAGCCCCAGGAGATAATCGATCTTGTCAAAGGAGCTGCCGATCAAAAAGAAATAAACAGAAAATTAGAAAAACTTTTCCCTGATGACTTGAGGGCTCATGAGTGGAATCGAAGAGTCGTGCAGATTGGGATGTCCGATATGGCACTTGAGAAGTTGCAGGAAATTAAGAGCGGCCTCGGGGCAGCAGACCGGGAAGATCTTAGATCGTTTGCCGATGTGATTGACTATGACGAAAAAAAAATCCCCTGAGCGGTACTTAGATTTTCTATCCTTTCAAACGCTTGATGGTAAGCAGGGTCAAGTCGTCTCTATCGGGGCTTTGCAGACTAAATTTATTCAAATCTTGGATAATTTTCTGGTTTAATGATTCAGGATCAAGCTGCCAGTGTTCAATGAGTTCACCCTTGAGCCTTTCTAACCCAAACTCCTCCTTTTCAGGATTTGCAGCCTCGGTCACTCCATCGGTGAATAAGCAAAGAAGGTCACCAGACGAAAAATCGACCTCTTCGTTTGAAGCAAGGTCGTTGAAGAGCTTGGGGTTTACCATGCCTAATGCCATTCCATTTCCTCTTAGCTCCAAAACCTCAGCCTGATCTGACTCGTCCTTCCTGTTTTTTAAAAGAAGGGCGGGTTCATGACCTGCTCGTGAATAGGTAATTTTATCTGATTTGGTATCTAAAACAGCGAGGAAAAGAGTAATGAACATATCTTTTCTGATCCGAGGATAAAGCTCTTCGTTGAGCAGACTGAGAACCTCTGCAGGAGAACGATTTTTTTGAGCCAAGTGCTTTAGGTGTGTTTGGCAAAGTGCCATTAAAAGAGAAGCGGGAACGCCTTTGCCTGAAACATCGGCCACACAAAGACAAAATTTGTGATTTGAAAGTTTGTAAAAATCATAAAAATCACCGCCTACCTGAGCGGAGGGGACATATCTTGCCCCAATTTCAAGTCCTTTGATTGGGGGAAATTCCCTGGTAAGGAAGAGTTCCTGTACATCATGTGCAAGGCGAAGGTCTGCATCCATTCTGGTTTTTTCAAACCGAAGGTTCATTGCATCTGAATTTTTAATCGCTAGGGCAGCTTGTTCGCCAAGTGAGCTGGCCATCGAGAAATCTGTTTCGGAAAAAGGTAATCCATTTGCTGGATTTGCGACAGCTAGGACACCCAGCGTCTGATCATGGTGAACCAAGGGTGCGAAGATCATGGAACGTACAGATAAAGAAGCATCTTGGTGCTTAATTATCCTAGGATCCTCAAGTGCATTGGGTACAAAGACCGGTTTTCCAGTTTGGGCGACCTGACCGACGACACCCTCTCCTGCCTCTAGTACTTCGGAGCTCAAAATCTTTTCAATAAAGCGGGCCCTGGGTGCACCTTCTTCATCAGGATTTGTTTTGATCGCTCTTTGGGGTGGGAACAGCCCTTCCACCGCGACTCCCTTTAGTCTTCCATTGGGAAGTTTTTCATAGATGGAGGCACTCATTGCTCCTGTCGAGATAACAGCAGTATGTATGATTCTTTGGTAAAGAACTTTTCTATCGATTCCTTCGCCAATGGCTTCAGCAAGGTTATGCATGAATTCCACCGCGATCTTTTTTTCCTGAGAAAGTTGGGTTTTTTGTTCAATGAGGGTTCTATGCCTTTTAATCCAGCCCAACCTAAAAAAAGCCAAGGCAGATAAACCAATCAACAGCCCAGCAACAAAGCAAAGAATTGTCCACATAGCTTAAGAAAAAGAAGCTTATGGCTCTTTTTTTTGCTCCAGGTAGCTCACGACATCGGAAAATACTTTCATATTTTTCTCATTGAGGTTCATCAAGGCCTTGTGAGCATGATAAATAGTTTCAGCATCAGTAGCATCCCCGCGAGAGCCCGCTCTGATGTCCTCTAACTGACGGTCACTGGATAACTCATCTTGGCAGACATTGGCGATTTGATGAATACCAAGGTTACAAACTGTTTCCAGGTTTCTCCCTCTAAGATTAAGCAGCACGAGGCTTCCCTGATCTTCCCCTTGTCGAATTTGAAGAGCAACACCCACCAAGATTCCCAAAAAGGTGCTATCCACGCTGGAGCAGGAATGAAAATCTATAACAAAGTTTTTTTGGCCGTTTTTAGTTTGTTCCTCAAAGAATTTACGGAGGGGATCACAATTAAGATAGGAAGCTTTGTTGAGTACTTTGACAAAGGCTCGTTCAGGAGTAATGTGAACTTTGTAATGCGTGTCCACACCAAGCAAAATTAACAGAGAACAGCACCTCGGGTTCTTTGCAGTGCGAAAAATGGACTGCATTCAGTCAGAGGGCGAACTTCATAAAATGATTGGCCAATCGGGCTGATCTCAGAACAGGAAAACCAGGATGTAGCTAAATCAGAGAGTCTTTCAAAAGATCGGAGCATCGAACCGGCCTGACCTTAATTTAAATCACTACCAATACCACTCAAAGAGCGGCTTTGATGGCAGAAAAGTCGGGTAGTTGCTTGGGGTCATCGGAAGACCAAGAGTAAGCGATTTCCCCCTCTTTTGTGATAACAAATGCAGAGCGTTTTGCCACCCCGTTAAATCCTATAAAGTCCTCGTAGAGAACGCCATAGGAACTGGATACCTCTTTATTGAAGTCGCTTAACAAAGTGAAATTTAAGCTCTCTTTCTGAGCCATTACCTCTTGAGAAAAGGGGCTATCAACGCTAATTCCGTAAACTTTGGCATTGAGACTGTCATATTCTGACAAGTCATCTCTTACCGAACAGGCTTCGGCCATGCAAACGCTGGTGAATGCAAATGGGAAAAAAAGGAGTACTACGCTCGAGTTCCCATGATGGTCGCTGAGGGTAATGTCTTTTAAGCCATCAGCGGTTTTAGTCTTTAAAGTGAAGTCGGGTGCTTTGTTGCCTGTTTCAAGGGTCATGAGAATATCTCCTGATTGAGTTTTAAGGGTGAATTCAAATTGGTAATGTTCTCCTCGTTTCTTGCAAGCTGAATCATGAGTTCCTTCAGTTGTATGAATTAATTCTTCGCTCGTAGTAAGAAAACAAAGTTAGTAAAACGAAATGCGAATATGAGTAGAAACAATCTTTTAGAAAATGCTGAGCATGTCATTGGCAAAGAAGAGTTGCTTGAATCCATCAAGCAAGGCCAAAAGTTAAAGATTAAATTCGGGGTAGACCCCACTCGGCCGGATCTTACTTTCGGTCATTTAGTGGTATTTAATAAACTCCGCCAATTTCAAGATGAGGGGCATCAAGCCATCCTCCTAATTGGAGACTACACGGCCCGGATAGGAGACCCGAGTGGGCGCTCGGAATTGAGGCCAGAATTGACTGAGGAAGAGGTGAACGAAAATGCGTCCACTTACCTAGAGCAAGCCTTTCGAATATTGGATGAAAAGAAAACCGTGGTTCGAAGAAATAGTGAATGGTTTGGGAAGATGAACTTTGCTGATGCACTTACTCTAACCAGGTCCATGACAGTCGCCCGGATGCTTGAAAGAGATGATTTTGAGAAGCGTTTTAAATCCAATCAGCCCATATCAATGGTCGAGTTCATGTACCCCCTGATTCAGGGTTACGATTCGGTCGTGCTTGAGTCTGATGTGGAGCTTGGAGGGAGCGATCAGCTTTTCAATATGCTGGTAGGCAGAAACTTGCTGAAAGAAAAAGGTATGAGGGCCCAATCAGTTTTAACCCTTCCCTTACTGGTTGGCTTGGACGGGACAAAGAAAATGTCCAAAAGTTATGACAACTACATTGCCTTTAACGATACTCCCAAAGACATCTTTGGTAAGACCATGTCTATTTCTGACGAGGTCATGTGGGATTATTACAAGCTTCTTTTGCTCAAAGATACTATTGAGATAGAAAAGCTTCGAAACATGCACCCAATGGAATGCAAAAAGCAATTAGCGAGAGAATTAACCGCTCTTTTTTATGGAGAAGAGCTAGCGAATAATGAGCAGGAAGCATTTTCACAGGTTTTTACCAAGGGGGAAGATCCTCAAGAAATGCCAGAAATATCTGTTTCTATGATGGCAGATAAATCCGTAACATTATTACACCTATTGGAGGCATCAAATCTGTTCGAATCAAAGGGCCAAATCAGAAGGCTCTTTCAGCAGGGAGCGGTGAAGATTGATGGCGAAAAAGTAAGTTCACCGGAATTTACATTTTCGGAATTAACCAGACCATCGCATGTGGTAAAGGTGGGTAAAAAAATCTTTGTAAGAATCTTGCCTTAGGAAAAGTGGAAGACTTAATTTCTAAGAACTTTCTGAATAAAAGGTGCCGTCGGACTTCTTTTTTTAGAAAGGAGTGATTTTACAGAACCCTGGTGCAAGAGGCGACCTCCCTTGTTTCCGCCCTTGGGTCCTAATTCGATAAGGTAGTCCGCCTCTGCAATCAGATCGATATCGTGCTCAATGACCACTACCGTGTGTCCTTCGTCTACTAGGCGGTGAAGTAAGTGAATTAACTTCTCACAATCTTTGGAATGCAGCCCAATAGTCGGCTCTTCTAGGATATATAAGTTACATTTCGTTTTCCCCAAAAGTCGCCCCTTTAATTCAATTCCCTTTGCTAGTTCGGTTGCCAATTTTAGCCTCTGAGCTTCTCCCCCTGAGAGAGTGGGAGAAATTTGTCCCAATCTCAAATAGCCTAAACCTGTATCCGTCATAAGCTGAAAAGTCTCCTTGAGTTTTTCCTCGAAGGAGAAGAATTCAACTGCTTGCTCGAAAGTCATCTCTAGGATTTCAGCAATATTTTTATTTCTCCACATTAGTTCTAGCACCTCATCTTTATATCGCATGCCATTGCATTCTTCACAGGTAATATATGAGTCGGGCAGAAAGTTCATTTCAATTTTCAACCGTCCCGCACCCTGACAATTCTCGCACCTCCCCCCTTTCACATTAAAAGAAAAATCACTCGATTTAAATCCCCTCGCCTGAGCTTCAGGTAGGGTGATCATTAAATCCCTAATCCTTTTCCAGGCGCCTAGGTATGTTGCGGGAGTAGACCGAGAGGTCTTTCCGATAGGACTTTGGCTTACCTCAATTACTTTAGAAAATACATTTCCCTGCCGAAGAGAGTAACTATCTGTGTCAACAACTGAGGAATTTTCGTCAATCGCCCTTTTGACACCTTTTAAAAGTGCTCCTTTGATGAGGGTGGATTTTCCTGCTCCAGATACCCCGCAACACACGATGAATCTGTTTAAGGGTATGGAGATATCTATGTTTTTAAGGTTTCGTACATTGACTCTCGAGAGTTCGAGAAAAAGATTTTTTTTGCCATTTTTTCGGGGGATGGTTCGCCACTTTTCACGCAAGGGGTGCTTGATCCCTTCCGGTAAAAATTTTTCAGGACTTTTCAACCTTCTTTGGGTAAGTTGATGAGGGCTTCCTTTTTGCAATACACGACCGCCCTTTTCGCCTGCCTCGGGACCTATTTCAATCACACAATCGGCCTGATTGATCGTTTCCTGATCATGCTCGACAACAAGCAGGGAGTTCCCTCTGGCTTGAAGTTCACGTAATGAATCAATCAATTTTTGATTATCTGACGGATGCAAGCCAATCGAAGGCTCGTCTAAGACATATAAAACGCCTGATAGGTTTGAGCCTAACTGACCTGCCAGTCGAATACGCTGAGATTCTCCCCCGGAAAGAGATGAAGTTTCCCGATCCAAGGAGAGATAGTCTAGACCTACCCTGCCCATGAAATTGAGGCGCTCAAAAACCTCTGGAAGAATTGCATCTAGGATGGGTTTTTCACTTGGGCGAACTTTTAAGTTACTGAGGAAGGATTTTACATCTGCGGGTGGAATTTTCAGCAACTTTGGCAAAGAGTAAATGGCAGAATTTTGAGCACGAAGAAATACATTTCTGCCGACTGGGCCCAGCCTTTCACCATTACACGAGGGGCAAAGATCACCATCTTTTAATTTCCACCACTCTCCGGATGCAGGGAGCTCGTCTTTCATCCAGTCGTAGATTTTTCCATAACCCCGACAATATTCACACCACCCTCTGGGCGAATTCCAAGAAAGGGTAGCAGGTTCCAGTTCTGGGTAAGCGTCCCCAGTTGCTGGATCAAATTTATGGATAGAAAACCAAAGCCTTTCCTTATTTTCCAGCACGGCAAGGCACCGCCCATTACCAATCTCTAGAGCGAGTTTAATGTATTGATTAAGAGAAGTTCCCTTGGGTGCGACGGAAGATGCATGGATGACAACTTCAATATCATGTGCCTTGTATCGATCGAGTCCCTCAAAGGCCTCGGTGGATACCATTTCGCCATCACAGCAAACTTCACTGAAGCCCTGCCCTCTTGCCCAATTGACTAAAGGTTTATGATGCCCCTTGCGGTTAGTAACCAAGGGAGCAAGAATCCGAAAATGTCTTTGTCCGGAAATTTTGCTGATAAGGCTGCGGCAAATCTCATGAGGGGTGGAAGAGACCAACGCCTTGCCTGAGGTTGGGCTATGCTGAACCCCCAAACGGGCGTAGAGCAGGCGCATATACTGGGAGATTTCCGTAATCGACCCAACTGTCGATTTTTTAGATCCCCGGGTAACCCTTTGTTCGATTGCTACAGTTGGAGAAATGCCCGCTATATGGTCTACCCTTGGCTTGCCGATTTGTTGAACAAATTGTTTCGCATAAGAAGACATGGATTCAAGGAATCGCCTTTGTCCTTCAGCGAAGATTACATCAAAGGCTAGAGAGGATTTTCCAGAGCCAGACGGACCTGATATCACCACAAATTGATTAGCTGGAATTTTTAAATCGATGTTTTGCAGGTTGTTTTCTTTGGCACCAAAGATTTCTAAGTCTCTCTTTCCATGGAATGCGGATTTTTTGGGAGAGCACAGTGAGCTGGGCTGAGCAGGATTGCCTGCGGAATGACCCCATAGCAACTTACTTGTTGGTGTGCGAAGAGCGGAAAACTTACTGGGTATACCTTCAGCAATTACCTTGCCGCCATTCTTGCCTGCACCCGGCCCAAGTTCCACAATCCAGTCCGCTTGTCGCAGTACGGTCGCGTTATGTTCGATAACAAATAGGGTATGACCGCCGGAAACCACTTTTCTGAGGCAAGTAATTAAGCGGTCTATGTCGGCTAAGTGTAGGCCTGTGGTGGGTTCATCAAGAAAAAGCACCGCGGAGCCCTCACTCTTATCGAGGGGGCCCATGTACTTGGCCAATTTTAACCGCTGAGATT
>Ga0181601_10000623_pt1 | contig 29098 bp, 27 predicted proteins | sample 041ome_8_FD_133020 | JGI IMG/M metagenome (GOLD analysis project Ga0181601, IMG submission 133020) | Coastal salt marsh microbial communities from the Groves Creek Marsh, Skidaway Island, Georgia - 041407BS metaG (megahit assembly) | ecosystem: Environmental > Aquatic > Marine > Intertidal zone... | reverse complement strand
TACTTCGCCATACATCACTTCGCCGGTTTCGCGATCAACGATTTTGGTCGACTTACCGATGTAAACACCCATGCCCAAAACGGACCCTTCACGGACAATACAGCCTTCGACAACTTCGGAACGGGCGCCGATGAAACAGTTATCTTCGATAATTGTTGGACCCGCTTGCATGGGTTCCAACACGCCGCCAATACCTACGCCGCCTGATAGGTGAACGTTTTTGCCGATCTGCGCACAGCTGCCAACAGTGGCCCATGTATCAACCATCGTCCCTTCGTCAACATAGGCGCCTAGGTTTACGAAAGATGGCATCAAAACAACGCCTTTTGCGATATATGCAGATTTACGAACAACACAGTTTGGTACTGCGCGGAACCCAGCGGCACGCCATTGGTTTTCACCCCAGCCCGCGAATTTGCTGTCCACCTTGTCCCACCAACCGCCATTTTGCGGGCCACCTGCGTGAATTTCCATATCCTTGATGCGGAACCCCAACAACACGGCCTTTTTCGCCCATTGGTTCACATGCCAATCGCCATTGTCCATTTTTTCGGCAACGCGCAACGTGCCGCTGTCAAGCGCATTCAACGTATCTTCGATGGCTTCGCGTGTTTCGCCAGTGGTCGCCGGTGTAATTGTGTCACGCGCGTCCCACGCGGCTTCGATGGCTTTTTCTAATTGTGCATTGGACATGTCTAGGTTCCCTTGTACGGATATAATTTTGCGTTGGTATATAGAAGCTGACGCAAAGGCACAATGCCGCAGATCAAAGCGGGGCCTGCGACGGATTTGCTCCGCATACCAAAACTGCAACGCGTTCATCTGGCTCAGGGCGATATGCACCACTTGTCAAGGCGGCCAGCGCCGTGGCGCCCGCAGGTTCAACATATTGACGCAAATCATTCCACAATCGATCTTGCGCATTGGTGATATCGTCGTCACTCACGGTGATCGATAAAATTTCTTGCTCTGTCGCCAAATCAAAACAAATCTGACCAATCTTTTTTGCACCCAACGCATTTGCGGCGACGCCAGTAATAGGAACATCCACAGGTTCACCTGCAGTCAAAGCCGCGTTTAGGGTCGCACAAGTCAAAGGTTCTACAGCAACAATTTTGCGTGCGCCCGCAAACCACCCCATGGCCCCTGCGATCAAACCGCCACCGCCGACAGCAATCAGCACTGTATCGGCCTGCAAACCCTGTTCTTGCCATTCATGGAATAAGGTACCCTGACCAATCACTGTCTTGGGTGCGTCATAGGCATGGATCTGCATTGCGCCTGTGTCTGCGCCATACTCTAAAGCGGCATTTAGTGCGTTGACATATTCGCCATGCACCACCGTTAAATGCGCACCAGTTGACCGGATCAACCCAATTTTGGCGGGGCCTGCGATTTCAGGAACAAAGATATGCGCGGGAATACCCAATTGTTGCGCAGCAAAGGCAACAGCAGCGCCATGATTGCCACCAGAGGCGGCAACCACACCAGCCTTTGGAACATCGGCCTGTAACAATGTGTTCATTGCGCCACGCACCTTAAAGCTGGCCGTATATTGCAAATTCTCAAGCTTGAGATCGATAAAACAGCCTTGCCCATAGTCATAACCATCAACGCAGGGCGTTCGACGCACATGTCCGCGCAATCGCAGTGCCGCCTGTTCAATTTCTTGATGCCACGCTGTCATTTGCTTGCTCCTGTGTCACCCCGACATACGATACAACAATGATCGCTGCGGTGGCTTGTATGATGGGTTAATACCTGATTTTGTAGATACAGATCAGAAAAGGGATGCCAATGTCAAAACGAATTTTTCCAGATGCCGCCAACGATTTAACCGCCGCGAATGAAATTCCCGACACCCCCCAGACGCGCGCATCAGCATATAAGTTGGCCTTTTCAGACCAAGATTTTTTGCTGCGTGACGAACTGCGCCCCGTACGTTTTCAACTGGAGCTGTTGAAACCACAGATGATAATGGATGAACATGCTATTCAATCGACTGTGGTCATGTTTGGCGGCGCGCGCATTCCCGAACCCGAAAAGGCTGCAACAGCGCGCACAAAGACCTTGGCAAATCTCTCCGTTTATTATGATCAGGCGCGGATTCTGGCGCAAAAAATTACTGAGATCAGCCTGTCCCAAGGGGGGCGCGACATGGTTGTGACCACCGGCGGCGGCCCCGGCGTGATGGAGGCCGGAAACCGAGGTGCTGCCGATGCAGGCGGTATATCGATTGGCCTGAACATCGTCTTGCCACATGAACAAGCCCCTAATGAATACGTTACGCCAAACTTATGCTTTAATTTCCACTATTTCGCGATCCGGAAAATGCATTTTCTTATGCGTGCAAAAGCAATCTGTGTCTTTCCTGGCGGGTTTGGGACACTTGACGAACTGTTCGAAGCCCTCACCCTGATACAAACAGGCCGCATGTCACCTGTTCCAATTTTATTGTTTGGGCGCGCGTTTTGGGAAACAATTGTAAATTGGTCGGCGCTTGCAGATGCAGGAACGATATCGGACGATGACCTTAATCTATTCCGCTTTGTCGACACTGCAGACGAAGCTTTGGATTTGATAATGAACTGGTCGGCCCGCTAAATGCGCCGTTTGGCTTGCGCGGAACAAGGGACATGTAATAAACACCTCCTGACCGCACAGCCTGCATCACATTCCGGAGTTCCCAATGTCATTTGATCGTTCTATCAAAATTGCCCCCTCTATCCTTTCTGCAGATTTTGCCAATTTCGGCGCCGAAATTCGCGCAATCGAAGATCAAGGGGCTGATTGGGTCCACATTGATGTGATGGATGGGCATTTTGTTCCAAACCTGACCTTTGGCCCACCCGCAGTCAAGGCGTTCCGCCCCCATGCGAAAACCGTAATGGATGTACATTTGATGATCGCCCCTGTTGATACTTATATCGATGCCTATGCAGATGCTGGCGCGGATATTCTGACCGCCCATATCGAGGCAGGACCGCATATTCACCGCACATTGCAAGCGATACGCGGCGCGGGGATGAAAGCGGGCGTTGCCCTGAACCCAGGTACGCCCGCCGAATCTATTGAACATCTGCTAGATCTGACCGATCTGGTTTGTGTGATGACGGTAAACCCAGGCTTTGGCGGGCAAAAATTCATTGACATGACGGCCAAGGTTCAAAAGCTGCGCACTATGATCGGGGATCGCCCCATTCACATTGAAATCGATGGTGGCATGGATCCCAAGACCGCGCCATTGATGGCCGCCGCTGGGGCCGATGTTTTGGTCGCAGGATCGGCCGTGTTTCGTGGCGGATCGGTTGATAACGCAACTGTCTATGGCGACAACATTCGCGCCATTCGCGCGGCGGCAAACGGCGCGCTGTGATGGCTGCAACGCCTCACATCTGTGATTTTGGCGCGGCCCTGCCCGATTTTGCCCTGCCCGACACAAACGGCAGGCTCATCCGCCGCGATGATATCGTGGGCAAACGGGGTACATTGGTGATGTTCATCTGCAACCATTGCCCCTATGTCATCACTGCACTTGATCGTCTTTTGACCGATGCACGCGAACTTATCAATCTTGATATTGGTGTTGTCGCAATTAGCGCGAATGACATTACGACACACCCCCAAGATACACCTGACAAAATGGCGGCACTTGCCCGTGATAGGGCTTTCCCCTTTCCCTACCTTTACGACGAAACCCAAGATGTTGCCCGGGCCTTTGGTGCGGTGTGTACGCCAGATTTCTTTGGTTATGACGCGAAAGGCGGCTTGCAATATCGTGGTCGTTTGGATGCTGGCCGCCCCGACGCCATTCCCACAGATATGCGCCGTGATCTATTCCTTGGCATGAAACAGATTGCCGAAACGGGGATAGGTCCACGCGATCAAGTCCCATCCATGGGCTGTTCGATCAAATGGAAAACGTGATGCGGGCTGTTATTTTCGACCTTGATGGCACATTGATAGACAGCGCCCCTAACATCCACGCCTCAATCAACCTGATGCTGGCCGATTTCGGATATGATGCGCTTGATCTGAAAACCGTGACGTCATTCATCGGAAACGGCTTGCCCACATTGGTGGAACGCACAATGCGCCACCTTTCGATCGATCTGTCCTGCCATGCCGAAATGACCCAAGCCGCGCTTGCGCATTACAACGTCAACACGGCTGGCCTAACGACACTTTATGCCGATGTTCTTCCTGTGCTTACAGCGCTTCGCCAAAATGGCCACAAGCTGGGCCTATGCACCAATAAACCCTTTGAGCCTGCACAGTCTGTGCTGCGTGAATTTCAAATGGGACACCTGTTTGATCATGTTGTCGGTGGCGACAGCTTGCCAACCCGTAAACCGGACCCAGATATGCTGCGCGCTGTCATCAACGCGCTTGGGGCGGATCGCGTTCTATATGTGGGCGATAGTGAAGTTGATTATGAAACAGCCCAAAACGCCGGGGTCCCTTTTGCGCTGTTTACGCAAGGATATCGAAAACATTCCTTGGACTACTTTAAAAATGCCCTGTGCTTTGACAAATATGAACGCCTACCTACCCTAATCCAAAACCTGAATGAACAACACGGATAAGACCTTCATCTTCGCAAAAATACTAAAATTCCACAGAATAAATTGGGCGGTCCGTTACCCAATATGTCCCTGATTTTCGCCAATCTGCCCACGGTGCAACAACAGGTGATCAAGGATAACACAGGCCATCATCGCCTCACCCACAGGGACCGCACGAATACCGACACACGGGTCGTGACGCCCTTTGGTCACAACTTCAATCGGCTCGCCCGATTTGGTGATCGATTGGCGCGGGGTCAGGATGGAGGACGTGGGTTTCACTGCAAAGCGCACGACCAAATCTTGGCCCGTTGAAATACCACCCAAAATCCCGCCCGCATGGTTTGACGAATATACGGGACGCCCATCGTTGCCCATGAAAATCTCGTCCGCATTTTCCGCACCGGTTAGTGCCGCGGCGTTCATGCCTTCGCCGATTTCGACACCTTTGACGGCGTTAATCGACATCATGGCGGCGGCTAAATCAGTGTCTAACTTGCCATAAATCGGCGCACCTAGGCCGGCGGGGACGTTACGGGCGACCACTTCGATCACGGCGCCCACCGAATTATGCGCCTTGCGAATGTCATCCAAATAGGCCGCCCAATCCTGCGCCGCTGTCGCATCAGGGGTCCAGAATTCGTTTTGTTCAATCTGGTCCCAGTCAAAATTATCACGGTTAATTTTATGCGGCCCGATCTGGGTCATATATCCCTTGATCTCAACATTCGGGACCAAGGTTTTGATCGCCTCACGCGCGACTCCACCCGCCGCAACGCGGGCCGCCGTTTCACGGGCCGAAGACCGGCCGCCGCCACGAAAATCGCGAATTCCGTATTTCTGCCAATAGGTTATGTCCGCATGCCCCGGACGAAACGTTTCCGAGATATTGCCATAATCCTTGGACCGTTGATCGGTATTGCGGATCATCAACTGGATCGGCGTGCCGGTTGATTTGCCGTCAAACACGCCTGACAAAATGTCAACTTCATCGGGTTCACGCCGCTGGGTGGTGAATTTATTTTGCCCCGGTTTGCGTTTGTCCAACCAATGCTGAAGCGCGGCGGCATCAATCGGAACATTGGGCGGACAACCATCCACCGTCGCCCCCAAAGCGGGCCCATGGCTTTCGCCCCATGTGGTCACACGGAAGAGATGTCCGAATGTATTAAGGCTCATTTTTACGCTCCGATCGGTATCTGTATCACGTCGGTATAACGTCGGTATTACGTCGGTGCAAATGGGATATTTCCCAACCCGCGCATCACCTGCCCGTGGGGTGGCGAAGTTTGCGGGGATCGGCGCAGTTTATCGTGCAAAATCCGAAAAAGCGGTGTGCGGCGCGATCGGTATCAAAATCGCCAGCCCTTCGGGACGGGTAGGCGATGCGCGGGCGGGCCTGCGGCCCTTGTTCCCGCGCGATTTGGGCCAGCGCGTTTGGTCAATCGACCTATTGCGCTTTTTATCAAATGATATAAGTTCACGCTTACCTCGGGGTGCCTTGATTGGCTGAGACGCATATGCGGACCCGTTGAACCTGATCCGGTTAAAACCGGCGGAGGGAAGGTTTGCGTTATGCTACTTACTCTCCGCATGCAAAAATGGAGAGTTTATGAAACACCTTACACTTGGTGCGGGCCTTTTGATGGCGACCTCTGTGGTTGCGCAAACGCCTGTGTTGTCCGTCTATGCGCCCGATTATTTCACGTCGGAATGGGGGCCCGGTCCGTCGATCGAGGCGGCGTTTGAAGAAACCTGCGCCTGTGATCTGCAATTTTCGGCGGGCGATTTGTTGCCGCGTCTGATGTTAGAGGGTCCATCAACCAACGCCGATATCGTGATTGGCCTAAACACCGATATCACCAAAAAGGCGCGATCCACGGGGTTGTTTGCGCCGCATGGTCAAAACAACGCAGATCTGGACCTGCCCATCGTGTGGAATGATGATGTGTTTTTGCCCTTTGATTGGTCCTATGTGTCGTTCATTTACGACGCAACGCGGGTCACAACGCCGTTGAACAGTTTTGAGGACCTGACCACTCTGCCCGATGATCAAAAGATCGTGATCCAAGATCCTCGGTCTTCTATTTCGGGGTTGGCGTTGGTGTTGTGGGTCAAGGCGGTTTATGGGGACAAAGCGGCGGATTTCTGGGCGCGATTGGCGCCGCATATCCTGACCGTGACCAAGGGATGGTCCGAAGCATATGGATTGTTCACCGATGGTGAGGCGGCGGTGGTGTTGTCATTCAACACATCCCCCGCCTATCACATCGTGGCAGAAGGGGACACAACCAAAAAAGCGGCGATTTTTGACGAGGGGCATTATGCCTATTTCGAATTGGTGGCCAAAGTTGCGGGCACCGATCAACCCGAATTGGCCGATCAATTCATGGCGTTTGTGATGTCGGATACGTTTCAATCGCTGATCCCGATGACCAACTGGTCCTATCCTGCAGCGCAACCTGCGTCTGAATGGCCAGAGGCGTTCGCCGCATTGCCCGCGCCGTCCAAGGCCGTGTTCCACGATGAAAACACCGCCGCCGCATTGCGGGATGAGGCGATCGAGGAATGGCGCACCGGGTTGTCGCAATGAAAGCTGTTCCCATCATCGCAGGCGGCTTTGTCGTTTGCTTGGTTCTTTTTCCGCTGATCACCGTTTGGATGTGGGCGGAAACAGGCGCGTCACTGGGCGCCGCTGATTGGTCAGCCATTCGGTTCACGATTTGGCAGGCTTTTTTGTCGGCACTATTGTCTTGTGTCGCGGCGATTCCGGTTGCGCGGGCTTTGGCGCGGCAAAGGTTTATTGGGCGCTCTGCAATCATCGTGTTGCTGAGCGCGCCGTTTATCTTGCCTGTCATCGTGGCGGTGATGGGGATACTGGCGGTCTTTGGTCAGAATGGGTTGATCAATTCGGTCTTGTCTGTGATCGGAGTGGCGCCGGTATCTATTTACGGATTAAGCGGTATTTTGATCGCACATGTATTTTTCAACATGCCGCTTGTCACACGAATGATCTTGCAAGGGTGGCTTGCCATTCCTGCGGAACGTTTACGTCTGGCTGATAGCTTGGGCTTAAAGGGGTGGGCCCGATTTCGCGTCTTGGAATGGCCAATGATGCAACAGATTTTACCATCCGCTTTTGGTGTGGTCTTTGTTATCTGTCTGTCAAGCTTTGCTGTCGCACTGACATTAGGGGGTGGACCACGTGCGACGACGCTTGAGCTTGGGATTTATCAGGCGTTTAGATTTGATTTTGATTTGGGCAAAGCCGCTGTTCTAGCACTTTTGCAATTTGGATTGGTCGGCGTCGCAGCCTTATTTACGGTTTGGATATCAAGTAAAGATCCATTTGCGCAGGGATTGGATCGCCCAATTGTACACGTCACAACGGGGCGATTCATTCGGGGAATTGATACGTGCGTTATCGTCGTCGCAATTGCATTCCTTGGAATTCCTATGTTGACTATTTTTGTCAAAGGTCTTTTGGGGATCATCAGCTTACCATTTTCAATATGGCAGGCTGCAGGGCGGTCTATCTTGATCGCCGCAGGTTCGACACTTCTCTGTCTGGGGTTTGCATTGGCGTTGGCACGGCGCTGGGGCGAAGTCCTCGGCAGCGCGGGGATCGCGGTATCGCCCTTGGTTTTAGGGGCCGGTTTGTTTTTGATGATTAGACCATTCGCCAATCCATTTGATTGGGCACTGATTGTGACGATGATTTTAAACGCAATGCTTTCACTACCATTTGTGCTGCGTATTTTGCGTCCCCAAGCGGAAAGCATTCGCACAGATTATCACCGATTGGCCGCAACCATGGGCTTGGGCCCTTGGGCGTGGGTGCGTTGGATCTATGTGCCGCGACTGAGGCGGCCCATTGGCTTTGCGGCAGGGTTGACCGCGGCGCTTTCAATGGGGGATTTGGGTGTCATCGTCTTGTTCGGAACGTCCGATCATGCGACATTGCCCCTAAAACTGTACCAACTTATGGGGGCCTATCGGATGGATCAAGCAGCAGCAGCAGCGACCGTTTTATTAGGCCTTAGCCTGTTGTCCTTTTGGATTTTTGATTATTGGGGGCGGCGCGGTGCTCACGCTTGATCACATAACGCTTAGGCTTGGCGCGTTTGCAATCCAGTCAGATCGTATCACGATAGATCAAGGTATTTGTGGCGTGCTTGGCCCTTCGGGGGCAGGAAAATCGACGCTTTTGTCATTAATTGCGGGGTTCACGCGCCCTGACGGTGGAAAAATTCTATGGAATAATAAAGATATCACCGTGCTTCCCCCCGACAAACGACCTGTCGGCATGGTATTTCAAGATAACAATTTGTTCCCACACCTAAGCGTTTACCGTAACCTGGCGCTTGCACTGACACATTCCACGTTGTTGTCGCAGGAACAGAACCGTCTGATCGATAAAACCCTTGAACGCGTTGGCCTATCGGGGTTGCACAAACGCAAACCAGGGGAATTGTCAGGCGGCCAACAATCGCGTGCCGCATTGGCGCGGGTTTTGTTGCAAAATAGGCCGATCATGGCGCTGGATGAACCCTTTGCGGCGCTGGGCCCTGCGTTGAAAAATGAAATGCTAGATCTTGTGGCGGATCTTGCAACAGAACGCGGCACATTGGTTTTGATGGTAACACATGATCCAAATGACAGCCTGCGTATCGCGCCAAAAACAATTTTGGTGGCCGAAAACAAAATCCACCTGCCTGTCGACACAGCCAGTCTTTTGGAAAACCCGCCCAAAGCATTGGGCCAATACCTTGGCGCTAGATCCTACGGTCAGACGCCGAAATAACCCAAATTTGGTAAAATCCAAGCTATAACCTAAGGCCCCTATGTGTCGTTAATCCTCTTAGTGCAAGGGGTGACCTCTATGGATTTGGACCACGACATATTAGACGACATAAGCAACCTGATGACAAAACTTTGGTTGGATCAGCGCGCAATTGACATGCTGGAAAACACGCAAGATAGCGACTTTATTAACGATCTTTATGCGGCGGCACACAACGCATTTGGCAAAAAAGAATATGTTCAGGCAGGACAAATATTTTCGGCACTTGTGACGTTAAACCCCATGAAACGGGATTTTTGGCTGGGGTACGGCATATGTCTGCGATGTCAGGGACAACTTCCATCGGCACAAGAGGCGTTTATGAACGCGCTCTTGATAAATCCGACAGACTTGGACGCATTGTATCACATGGCCGAGACCTGTTTGGCGCTGGGCGATCTGACACAGGCACGTGCGTATCTGCAAAAATGCCTAATGTCAGTTCGGGTCGGCCACATGCACCCCTTGAAGCCCGAATTAGATACCTTAGCCAGCAGGCTGCGCATCTCATTCGATGGAATACGATTATGATTGGACCGACGACAATTACACGTCTTATCCAAATCACTGGGCGCACAGATTTGGTGCAAGCGGTATCCGAGATGGACATGATTGCCCAGGTAAAGGTTGGCTATTCACAGCCTGCAACGTTGTCAAAACAAATCAACGAAAAATCGCGCAATCCACAGCAAAGGGCATCTATACCGGCATCGAAGCAATCAAATTCAAATGCGAACAGCTTGCCCCCTGATGTTGTGATACCTCAAGTCGCGCCAAAAGGGCGCGCGGGCAGCCTGACGGCGCTGGTCCCGCCCCAGCAACGGGATCATGGCTCAGCGCAGCCAAATCACAACATAGGGTGGGAAAAACCACAGGTTGCCGCCCCTTTGCCCAATTTGCAAAAATTGCCGCAACGCATTGAAAATGAAACAGTTGTGCGCGTATTGCTGACTGCGCTGCGGTCTCTTTCCCAGCCGCCGCCTCCAGGGTCAACCGCCACCAGCAGCCTGACCCCAAGCACGATCGCAGCCCCCACCGCCCCTGCGCCCAACGCGACCGCGCTTGCACAAACCTTTGCGCAGCCAAAATCCACATTCATCGACCCGCGGACCGCACAGGTGCAAGGTTTGGATATGCTTGCGCAACAAGGGCAAAGCACGCAAACGCAAACAAACCCGAACGCGATTATAACGCAGGCGGCGCAAACTGTTCAATCCACGCTAGTCCCCAGCAGTCCAGCCATCGCAGCGGCAAGCACATCATCGATTGCCCAAGATATGTCGTGGCTTGTCGCCGTCAATGCGGCCCTAATACCGGGGTGGCCAAACATTTCGGGGCAGTTGCAATCTGTAGCCGCCCAAAATGCGACGGTGCGCGATGCATTGGCAAAGGTTGCTGTCCAACTCAGAACCCAATCACCGCAGCAACGGGCACTTATCCTTGCGCAGCTGGGTTTGCCTGCGCGCGCACTAGAGCTGATCGACAGACTGGCCAAGAGATTGGCAAACGCTGCAGAAGATGCGCTAGAGCCAGATGTGATTGCTGGTTTTCTGATTGCGTTATTGACGACATTGGGTCAAATCTCTGACGGGCTGCGGGCGGCGTATGACGCGTTAAACACGACCAAGGACGATTAGCGTGCCTTGGATAATTGCACCGCCAAGATACCAGCCGCAATGATTACGACGCCGATGATGTCAAGCGATCCAAGGGATTCTGACAAAATCCACGCAGCGACCGCAACGCCAAAAAACGGGTTTAGAAAGTGATAGGTCGACGCGCGTACGGCGCCAATGCGATCCACCAAATAAAACCAAACCAAAGTTGCAGCAAGTCCGGGCACCAAGGTTGTGTATAGAAAAGCGGTGACCAGTCGAACATTCCAAACGACATCCCATGTTTCCAATGCAACGGCAGGACCAACCAAAACAATAGATCCAACCAGCATTTGCAAACCGACAATCATCATGAAATTGCCACCCGATGACGCACCGCGCATTGACAAGGTTGCAATCGCCAATGACAGCGCGCCGACACCACACAACAAAAGACCAAAGAGATCGACGTTTCCTTGGAATCTTGATCCCATAATCAATGCAACGCCAAAAATACCTGCAACCAAACCAGCATAACCCATCGGTCGCAATTTATCTTGGAATATCAACCATCCTGCCAAGGCCACCAAAAGTGGCATAGTCGATGCGATGATTGACGCAAGTGACGCTTCGATTGTTTGCATCGCAATAAAGTTTAACCCCAGATACAGGGCGTTTTGACAGATCCCAAAGACGATGACGCCTTTCCATTGAGCGCGAGATAATTTCCACGTTTGTCCCATAAAAAGCGCAAGAACCACGCCGATGCCCCCCGAGAGCAAAAACCGCAGTGACAAGGACATCATGGGGGGTGCCTCAGCAACAATAATGCGGGCCGATGTGAACGCAGATGACCACATTAAGGCAAACGCCAAACCCATAACTATGCTACGAATATCCATTGCCCACCTAAACCGTACGACACGCCCTGCGTGACATGAATTTTTACAAAAGAAAAGGGCCGCGAACGCGACCCTTCGTAAAAACTTAATTCCGTGGAATTAGCCGTTTACGCTGTCTTTAAGCGCTTTCGCGATGGTCATTTTTACGACTTTGTCCGCTGGCTTTGTGAATGTTTCACCTGTCGCTGGGTTGCGAACTTGACGCTCTGGACGTGCGCGGCATTGGATTTTGCCAACGCCTGGCAAAGTCACTGCACCACCTGCGGAAACTTCGCTCGTGATGATGTCGCATACTGCGTCCAATGCGGCCCCTGCAGATTTTTTATCTGAGCCCATTTTTTCAGCTAGGGCTGCAACCAGTTGTGTCTTGGTCATTGGTTTTGACATTTGTTTTCTCCTTCAACTGCCCAACTTATGGGGCCTCGTGACAAAGTTGTAACTGAATGTTGAATGGGAACACAACAAATAGTGGCGTTTTTCTCGTTAAAAACATACTTTTTTTCCAAAAAACTTACTTTAGAGGAACGCGGTTTCGTTAAAACTGCGCAATTTTCGGCTTTGCAAGCGCTCAATCGGCATTTTGCTAAGGATTTCCATAGACCGAATTCCGATCATCAAGTGACGTGAGACCTGAGTTTTATAGAAATCGGACGCCATTCCAGGCAGCTTTAATTCGCCATGCAACGGTTTGTCACTGACGCATAGCAATGTGCCATAGGGAACGCGGAACCTGTATCCGTTGGCCGCGATGGTCGCGCTTTCCATATCCAACGCGATTGCACGCGATTGCGATAGCCGTTGAACCGGTCCCGAATTATCACGCAATTCCCAGTTTCGGTTATCGACAGTGGCAACCGTGCCCGTGCGCATGATGCGCTTTAACTCAAACCCAGAGAGCTGGGTCACATCTGCAACTGCTGTTTCCAATGCGATCTGAATTTCGGCCAAGGCCGGCACCGGCACCCATGCGGGCAGATCGTCGTCCAAAACCTTATCTTCTCGCAAATAGGCGTGTGCCAAGGCGAAATCGCCCAAACGTTGGCTATTGCGTAAACCGGCGCAATGCCCAACCATCAACCACGCATGTGGGCGCAAAACCGCAATGTGATCCGTCGCGGTTTTGGCATTCGATGGCCCCACACCGATGTTGACCAAGGTGATCCCATTCCCATCCGCCCGCTTTAGGTGATAGGTCGGCATTTGCGGCATTTTGCTAGGCTCATCTAACACGCCATCCAAAGTGGTAATTTCGGCGTTTCCCGTGCTGACAAAGCTAATGTATCCGCTGTCCGGATCTGCCAACATCTTGCGCGCGTAATCTTCGAATTCTGAGACGTAGAATTGATAGTTGGTGAACAACACGAAGTTCTGGAAATGTTTAGGATCGGTTGCTGTATAATGTGTCAAACGCGCCAAGGAATAATCAACACGCTGTGCTGTAAAAACACCCAAAGGTTGGGTACCATCCCCCGCAGGTTTTCCGATGCCATTGACGATGTCATCATTTGTTGTCGCTAAATCAGGAACGTCAAAAACATCGCGCAACGTAAAATCAGATGCACCGTCATGAGGAATGGTCACAGCGCCCTCTCCGATCATTGCGAAATGAAGCGGGATCGGTGTGTCAGAATATTGGATAACAATTGGCACTTGATGGTTTTGGAGCAACAGTGAAATCTGTTGCTTTAGGTAGTTTCCGAACAATTCGGGATGGGTCACGGTAATGGCATAGATGCCAGGTTCGGGCACATGGCCAAAGCTCAGTCGGCTATCGACCACAGCAAACGACGATGTCTGAATTCGAATTTCGGGGTAAAACGCCCGATACCGCACGTCGGTTGGCCCGTTCGCCATGACATCGGTGAAACGATCGCGCAGATATTTTGTGGCATGTGCATAGAGCTCGACAAGGTACTGTTGTGCCTGCGCCGCGTCGTGAAATGACTTAGAGGCCAGCGTGCTGGGCGTCTCAACTGAAAGGGTGTTATGTATCATCTTATTCCTTTTTTATCTTTGACCTATCAAGCAACGCTATATAGCTTTGATCATAGGTGTGGTTGTTTTTTTAATCGGGCATTGTGTCAGTCAAATGACATTCAATCAAGGGATATTCACGTGGATGACAGCAATTAGGAAATAATATCCGCAGATGCCTTTGGGTCATCTTTGCGGGGCTTTGGGATAAATCTTCTGGTATCAGATGTACGAAAAACTGTCGATTTTTTGAACGTCTTGTTCGGCATCCATTCGACCCGCGTGTCGGATGACTTTGCCATTGTTATGTATGGTGATCAGGTTTTCATGCTGCATTCCGATGCCGCCTATGCATCAAATCCGATCCATGCAATGATCCCCGAAACGCCACCACGCGGGGGCGGCATAACGATTCACCTTTATGACAGCGACCCTGACACAGCCTGTGCCAACTGTCCAAATGTCGATGCGGTCATCATGGCCGCGCCCGAAGACAAACCCCACGGACTACGTGAAGCATTCATTGCCGATCACGATGGGTACGTCTGGGCTCCGTCGCGCCGGCTTTGAACGCAAAGAATTCATTTGATCAAATCATCAACCTATGGCAGCGTCTTTTCATGAAACACGCAAACATAGACAATTGGCAAGAACGCGTCGATTTGGCCGCCGCCTTTCGGTGGACGGAACGGTTGAATATGCACGAAGGGGTGGCGAACCATTTTTCATTGGCGATCAATGATGATGGCACCCGGTTTTTGATGAACCCGAACCAAAGCTATTTTGGGCGAATTAAGGCGTCTGATTTGATTATCGTTGACGCAAACGACCCAGAAACACTGCGAGGCCCAAATGCGCCTGATCCCACGGCATGGGGTCTGCACGGCGCGGTGCATCGTCATTGCCCGCATGCGCGCTGCGCTATGCACGTCCATTCAATCTTTGCAACGGTTTTGGCATCGCTTGCCGATAGCCGATTGCCGCCGATCGACCAAAACTGTGCAACATTTTTCAACCGCTATGTCATTGACGATCACTATGGCGGTCTTGCGTTTGAAGAAGAAGGCGAACGATGCTCTTCCTTATTGGCAGATCCAAAAAAACGCGTCTTGATCATGGGCAATCATGGCGTTTTGGTCGTGGGTGAAACGGTCGCAGAAACCTTTAATAGGCTCTATTATTTTGAACGTGCGGCCGAAACCTATATCCGCGCATTACAAACAGGCCAACCATTGCGCGTGTTGCCCAATGATATCGCCGAAAAAACGGCGCAAGAGCTTGAGACATATCCAGAGCAAGACGAACGACATCTTTCGGAAATCAAATCTGTGCTGGATGCCGAAGGGTCCGATTACGCGACCTAGGCGACGGGGCGGGCCTTGCTATCACCCAAAGCACATGGCACGGTGCATCAAAATAGTCTGACAGTGGACGACATGACACATCATTTACACAACGACTTGCCCCGTAACCCAGGGATGGATTTAGACCTGTCTTGGGTAAAATCGGCACAAGCAAACCAATCCGCAATTGAACGTCGCGCGGCGACATTGGGCACGCGGCGATCCGTGAAAAAAGAATATCAGGCCGCATGGCTGTTGCGGGCGATCCAATGTATCGACCTGACGACGCTGTCGGGGGATGACACCGCCGATCGCGTCCGCAGGCTCTGTTCCAAAGCGCGCCAACCCGTGCGGCGCGATTTATTGGATGCGATGGGCGTATCAAACGTGACCGTCGGTGCGGTTTGTGTTTATCACGACATGATTGAAACGGCGGTTGATGCGCTGCGCGGTACCGATATTCCTGTGGCCGCAGTGTCTACGGGGTTTCCCGCGGGTCTATCGCCCCTGCCCCTGCGCATTGCCGAGATTGAAGCATCCGTCGCAGCCGGAGCACGTGAAATTGACATCGTCATTTCGCGCCGCCATGTCTTGGATCAAAATTGGCAGGCCCTTTATGATGAAATGCGCGCGTTTCGTGATGCGTGCGGCGATGCCCATGTCAAAGCGATCTTGGCCACCGGTGAATTAGGAACCCTGCGCAATGTGGCGCGCGCGTCATTGATCTGTATGATGGCGGGGGCTGATTTCATCAAGACGTCCACTGGCAAAGAAAGTGTGAATGCCACCTTGCCGGTGTCTTTGGTTATGATCCGTGCCATTCGTGATTATTACGACCGCACGGGTTTCATGGTTGGATACAAACCCGCAGGGGGCATTTCCAAAGCCAAAGATGCCTTGGTCTATCTCTCAATGATGAAAGAGGAGTTGGGCGATCGCTGGCTACAGCCTGATCTGTTCCGATTTGGCGCATCGTCCCTACTGGGCGATATCGAACGGCAATTAGAGCATTATGTAACGGGCGCCTATTCCGCCGCAAACCGCCATGCGATGGGGTAAATTATGACGATTAACGAGATTTTGGAAACCATGGATTATGGCACGGCGCCCGAAACAGCCAGCGAAGCGCTAGCTTGGTTGGACAAAAACCGCCCGTTTGGCAATTTCATAAATGGAAAAATGACCGACGCGGGGAACACGTTCTGCGTGACAAGCCCCGCAACAGGCGATGAATTGGCGCGGGTAACACAAGCAACCGCAGCAGACGTGGACGCCGCCGTCGCCGCAGCACGTGCAGCATTGGGCAAATGGTCGAAACTGGGTGGCCAAGGACGTGCGCGGGTGCTGTATGCCTTGGCGCGTTTGTTACAAAAACATTCCCGTTTGTTTGCCGTTTTGGAAACTTTGGACAACGGTAAACCCATTCGCGAAAGCCGTGATGTTGATATCCCATTGGCGCAACGACATTTTTATTATCATGCTGGCATGGCCGCGTTGATGGAAACCGAATTGCCAGACCGCGCACCAATTGGCGTATGTGGACAAATTATTCCATGGAATTTCCCATTGTTGATGTTGGCGTGGAAAATTGCGCCTGCCTTGGCGATGGGGAATACGGTGGTGTTGAAACCCGCCGAATACACACCGCTGACCGCGCTATTATTTGCGGAAATTTGCGGTCAGGCTGGCGTGCCAAAGGGGGTTATTAACATTGTCACCGGTGACGGGCGTGTCGGTGAAATGATCGTCGCGCATGATGGGATCGACAAGATCGCCTTTACCGGATCAACCGACGTGGGGCGCAAGATCCGCGCCGCAACGGCGGGATCGGGCAAGGCGTTGACCTTGGAATTAGGCGGAAAATCCCCGTTTATCGTTTTTGACGATGCCGATTTAGACAGCGCCGTTGAAGGGGTCGTTGACGCAATTTGGTTCAACCAAGGCCAGGTTTGCTGTGCAGGGTCGCGCCTTTTGGTACAGGAAGGCGTCGCCAATCAATTATATGCAAAGTTGCGCGACCGTATGGCAAAATTGCGTGTTGGTAATCCGTTGGATAAATCCGTCGACATGGGCGCGATTGTCGATGCGACACAGCTTGCCCGCATTCATGGGATGGTCGACGCATGTGACATCGGTGAAAAACATGCGTTTTCGGGCGATTTGCCCAATCAGGGCTTATTTTATCCACCCACATTGATCACAGGCCTGTCCACAGCGGACACGCTGATGCAGGACGAAATCTTTGGCCCCGTTTTGGTATCGATGACATTCCGCACCCCAAGCGAAGCGATCGCGCTGGCCAATAACACCCGCTATGGGCTTGCCGCCAGCATCTGGAGCGAAAACATCAACCTCGCACTAGGCATCGCGCCCAAAATTAAAGCAGGGGTGATTTGGATCAACGGAACCAACATGTTTGACGCGGCCGCGGGGTTTGGTGGCATGCGCGAAAGCGGCTTTGGCCGCGAAGGTGGTTGGGACGGCTTATATGCCTATACCAAGGCAAAAGCCCCAGCAAAGAAGATCAAGCCAGTTGTTGCAAAAACAGTGTCTAATAACGATATTTTGGACATTGATCGCACGGCAAAGCTTTATATCGGGGGCAAACAGGCAAGACCTGATGGTGGGTATTCAAAACCGATCCACGATGCGCGGGGCCGATTGGTTGGGCATATGCCCATCGCAAGCCGTAAAGATATTCGCAACGCCGTCGAAGCCGCGCAAGCCGCAGCATCATGGTCGGGCACCACGGGGCATTTACGGGCACAAATTCTATATTATATGGCCGAAAACTTGTCCGCGCGCAGCGCCGAGTTCGCGCGTAACCTAGATACCTATTCAGGTACGAAAACCGGCAAAGACCAGGTTGAAAAGGCATTGGACACGTTGTTCACCTTTGCGGCGTGGGCAGATAAAAACGACGGTGGCGCGTGTAATACACCAATGCGCGGCGCAACCCTGTCAATCAATGAACCCGTCGGCGTAATTGGTGCATTTTGTGGGGAAGCCGCGCCTTTGGTTGATCTCATCACGCCAATTGCAGCGGGACTATCAATGGGGAACCGTATGATCATCGTCCCGCCAGAAACTGCGCCATTGATCGCGACGGACCTTTATCAAATCCTTGATACGTCTGACGTACCTGCGGGCGTTGTGAACATTCTCACGGGCGATCACGCCGATTTGGCGCCAACACTGGCATCGCATATGGACATCGACGCAGTCTGGAGCCTGTCGAACGCAGATATCAGCAAAACAATCGAAGCGGGCAGCGTGTCAAACCTAAAACGAACATGGGTCAATAACGGCCGCATCTCTGACGTAACACCAAGCGAATTTTTGCGGCACGCCACTGAAACAAAGGTGGTATGGATCCCCTATGGCGAAGGATAAAACAGTGTCTAACAAATCATATTCTGACATTTTTAAAGCAACCAAGACCGCGTTGATGGCGCATGGTGCCGCGCAAATGCAGGCCGAACACGTGGCCCACGCGACGGCGCATTCGGAAATGCATGGAAATGTGATTTGTGGCCTGCAATATGTCGAAAGCTATTGCATTCAATTGGCGTCAGGTCGTGTGGATGGCACGGTTACGTCTGAAATTACGCGCCCAAAAACAGCGGCGGTTTTATCAGATGCGAAATGTGGCTTTGCCCAGCCTGCCTTTGCCACAGGTCTGGATTTTGCGCTTGAGGTTGCGCGCGATACAGGGATTGCAATGTATGCCATTAAAAACAGCCATACATGCACGTCCTTGGGGTATTTCACCGAACAAATCGCCCAGCGCGGCATGATCGGAATTGGGTTTACCAACGCATCCCCTGTCGTTGCCGCACCAGGTGGCAAAAGTCGCGTCATTGGAACAAATCCAATGGCGTGTTCCGTGCCTAATGGATCGGGTGGCATGGCCATGCATTTTGATTTTTCGACCTCGGCGGTCGCATTGGGGAAAATTATGATGGCAAAATATGCGCATGAACCCATTCCGTTGGGATGGGCTGTCGATGAAAATGGCCATCCCACCACCGACCCAGAGGCCGCTTTGCGTGGATCATTGTGTAGTGCGGGTGGCTACAAAGGGTGGGGCCTTGGCGTGTTGGTCGAATTGATGGCGTCGGCAATGACGGGATCCGTCAATTCACTAGATGTATCTGGTCTAAAATTGGCAGATGGGCCGCCACATCGATTGGGTCAGATGTATTTGATCATTGACCCCACAACCTTTGGCGAAGCCTTCGCAGAACGGTTTGAGCGTCTGGCCAGCGCGGTGATGGAGGATGATGGCGCGCGCCTGCCCGGTCAAAACCGCGCTGCAGCCGACAGCGTCAATGTGCCAGAGGCGCTATGGGATAAAATCGTTGGGTTGGGTCGCGCATAACGCGCAACCCGATTCCCAGATCACAATACGTAACGGCTTAGATCCGCGCTGGTTGCCAGATCACCCAAGTGGTTTTTTACAAAATCAGCATTGATTTCGATGCTATCACCAGAACGATCTGGCGCGACAAAGGATAGCTCTTCGAACACACGCTCAATCACCGTGTACAAACGCCGCGCACCAATATTTTCAATGCTGCGGTTTACCTCGGCCGCGATTTTCGCGATTTCGGCAATGCCGTCGGTTGTGAAGGACACAGCAACCCCTTCGGTCTGCATCAAGGCAATGTATTGTCGCGTCAACGCATTGTCCGTTTCGGTCAATATCCGAACAAAATCATCTTCGGTCAGGGGCTGCAATTCAACGCGGATTGGCAAACGACCTTGAAGTTCGGGCAACAAATCGGATGGTTTGGCAACGTGGAACGCGCCAGACGCGATGAACAGAATATGATCTGTATTGATGGGCCCGTGTTTGGTGGACACGGTCGTTCCTTCGATCAAGGGTAACAAATCACGCTGAACACCTTCGCGGCTGACATCCGCGCCACGGGCATCGGCACGTGCACAGACTTTGTCGATTTCATCCAGAAATACGATGCCGTTTTCCTGCACCGCTTCTAATGCGGCGCGGGTCACAGTTTCATCGTCTAGCAATTTATCGGCCTCTTCACCGACCAAGATGTCATGGCTTTCGGCAACGGTCATTTTGCGGCGGGTTTTACGCCCGCCCATCGCCTTGCCAAAGATATCGCCAAGGTTCATCATACCCATTTGCGACCCTGGTTGACCCGGAATATCAAACATTGACAGCGGGTTTGAGGTATCCGAGATGTCCAGTTCAATCACCGTGTTGTCCAATTCACCTGAACGCAGTTTTTTGCGGAACAAGTCACGCGTGGCGTCGCGCGCATCAGGGCCAGCGATGGCATCCAAAACGCGGTCTTCGGCGGCTTGTATCGCATTTGCGCGGACCTCTTCGCGCATGTTCGCCCGCGTCATTGCGATCGCGCTATCAACCAGATCACGTATGATTTGTTCAACGTCGCGCCCGACATAGCCAACTTCTGTAAACTTAGTTGCTTCGACCTTTATGAAAGGGGCCTTGGCCAATTTTGCCAAACGGCGGCTGATTTCGGTTTTGCCCACGCCAGTTGGCCCAATCATGAGGATGTTTTTGGGATAGACTTCGTCGCGCAGATCATCAGACAGCTGTTTGCGCCGCCAGCGCGAACGCAGTGCAACCGCGACGGCGCGTTTGGCGTCCTTTTGTCCGATGATAAAGCGGTCCAATTCGGAAACGATTTCGCGGGGGGTAAGATCGGTCATTTAAACCTCGGAACGTTGATAAGGGGGAAGTTTCGCTTTGCCCGGAAAATCTGGCAAGGCGGTCATAATGCGGGCGCGGATCTGGACCCACCACGTGCCAATCGCGGTGAAAAATGCGCCTATGATAAAGATGACGACAAAGCTACCTTTGGCATCGCCCAAGGATTCCGTTGTCACCCATGCCATCACCGCAATGAAATAAGCCAATCCGGCCGTCAGGAACGATCGCCGATCAATCACGATCGCAAAAAGTGTCACAACACAAAGCAAGCCTGCAGTTGCCAAATATCCTTGGGTGCCGCCCATATTGAACAGGGTCATCGCGGCGGTGTTGACCAAAGCGGGTGCCGCCAACACATGAAGCCAAAATCCCGTCACAGAATAGCGGCTGATCCGATGCGGGTCTTTCATATCGAACCAAAGCCCCAGCGCCATCATGGCAAACCCATACACAAGCGATCCAAATGCCAACGATCCATTGCGCAAGTCAAACAACCGGTCAAATGCCCCACCCGACGCGCCCAACACATCAATGGGATCAGCAGCAAAGGCATAGATCAGAAACAACAGGTTCACGCCAAACAAAAACATGGCAAAAGGCAAACGAAAGACAATGAAATAGGCCGTACTTGACACAGCCCCCGCGGCAAAAGTGGTCGCAATTGTAGGGCTGGTGATAACAAAATCATTGTCGATGATCTGGGAGACACTTAACGTCACGGCCGCCACTGTTGAGATCGCCAAAGCAATGCTTGGCAATGTCATACGACGGTTTAATGTGTAATAGCGTGCCGTAGCAATGGATAGGATGGCCAAACCGACTGAGGCCACAAAAAGCGAGCCAAACAGCCATAGAACGCCAAACAACCCAGAAAACAAAAGGCCCAGGCCAACGGTCACAAAGATTTCGGCAAAGCCTTTGAAAAATTCAAACGGCTCTTCGTCCCGAGTCATACCATCACGATACCCATGTCGCGACTGGGCGTGCGCAATCAAAGACGCCGCTTGAGATTCCGTCACAATGCCCGCTTGGACGGCGGATCGGATATCGTCGGTTTCGAATTGGGCCACTTTATAGGCTTTCGACTGTTAAATTGCCGTTGGTGTACACGCAGATATCGGCGGCAATCGCCATTGCTTTACGTGCCACTGTTTCTGCATCAAGATCGGTATCCATCATCGCCCGCGCCGCAGCCAGCGCGAAATTACCGCCCGATCCAATTGCAGCGACGTTATGTTCAGGTTCAAGCACATCGCCCGCGCCCGTGATAACCAATAGGTTATCGCCATCGGTGACGATTAACATCGCCTCAAGCTTTTGAAGGTATTTGTCAGTGCGCCAATCTTTTGCCAATTCGACGGCGGCGCGGGGCAATTGACCAGGCGAGGCCTCTAATTTCACTTCTAACCGTTCCAAAAGAGTGAATGCATCGGCCGTAGATCCGGCAAAGCCCGCGATCACATTGTAGCCACCGGGCGACAAACGACGCACCTTGCGTGCACTGCCTTTGATCACCGTTTGGCCCAGACTGACCTGACCATCGCCAGCAATGACGACTTTGCCGTCCTTTTTGACACCAATAATTGTGGTTCCATGCCACCCAGGAAAATCACTTTTATCCATTGGCTGCTCCTTATACATTATTGATATATGGCCCGTGTCGCATCAAGGAACAAGTGATTGCGCAGAATTATGCACCACAAAATTCAAGCGGATAGGGCAGATCCTGGAAAAGGCTGATCCTCACCCATTTGTCAGACCGCGGATCAAAGCGCGACGCGCCAAAGAACGCTAACTTACAACGCATAAGGTCAATTGGCAGCGTATTAGATGCGATCAAGTTATCATGAACCTCGCCATACGGGCGCGAGGGCGCTGCCTGAGCGCGGCGAACCATAAGACGGTGGTTGGGCATATCATGCAAAAAATCTGCAAGCGTTTTGGCTTGATCATAGCGATCGAGATCCAACCAAAGCCCTTGAACAAGCGCGGCAATACCTAGCGGCTGTTCATAATCCGCACCCTCGTCTGTTTTACGACGTCCCAAACGGGGTTCCAGTTTTTCTTCAGAAACGTACCAAAACAATGCTTTTTCATTGGTGTCGTTGAAATCATATTTCAATGCCCAACCATACTGCCGTTCCACAAGTTTTTTCATGGACGAGATAGTTAGTGCGCCATCAATCGGGCGCATGCCGTCGTCATCCGTTGACAGACAACATTCTAAGCCGTCAATCAGATCACCATAAGGTTCAAGCATGAGCGAGACCAATGCCTCTTGTCCTTCTAAAGTTAGACGATCCTCTGCCCAGCGCCATAGCCTGTCCCAAGCATAGGGTGTATCAATGTCAAAGTCGCCAACATGTGTCTCTAACAAAAGCAAATCATTGCTTAAATCGCGCAGCTTGGTCACCTGAATCTCATGACTTGATCTCCAGATCTGCGCGTTTTGGATGGCCGCGCTAAGTGCGGTCTTAAAAGATTTCAGGGTTTCAATTGTCACATGCGCTTGGGACCGAACCAGCGCAAGCGCCTCTTCTTTTGCGGCGATCCAATTGTTGATAAGTGTTGGGTGGCGCACCAAAAATGGCGCCATACCAAGCCCCGTCGAATTACCAACCCCCAATCGGCGCGCAAGGCTTGGGTCAAGAGCAACTGCATTATTGCCACCCCGCACCTTTGCCAAATGGTTTACAATATCAACTGTAAACCAGCGAATTAACCAAACTGACAACATTTCTGCTTGGAATGGTGCGGCCAATTCTGGACGGTCGCTAACCTGTCCGTAATCTATGGCGCCAAATTTACCCGAGCCATATACAGCAGTGGTGCGCATCAAATAACCAACGTCATCCAATTCACTAACGCTAGGTTGCTGGCCCGTTTTTAACGCATCAATCACCGATGCAAACAAGCGGACTGACCGATTTGCACGAGATAGAGTCAATTCGCGTTGTGTGACACGCCCTGCCTCTTGCAAGGGCACATTGCGTGATAATCGATCGATATCATCGCCCGATACGTCACCGTCGACCAAGCTAAACGTGGCATCCCATGCAGTCGCAATCACCCGATCAGATCGCATTTCATCAGGCAAATCATGTGCAAAGGCGACCAAAGAATACGTGCGATCCGGCCCGATGGCCCGATACACCGCATGGCCAACACCTTTTTCGTCAACACTCCAAACAGATCTGTCAAATTGCCAATTCTCACGCGCCACTCGACGCAAAAGAATGCGTAAGAACGACAACCGCATCGGATGCGCCGACCCCATGCGCGCAAGGCGCATGACTTGATCTGCGGGGCGTCTATATGGTGCAAGTGGATCCATTTTTACCCCTTTGGCCCAAAGCTTTCGGCAAAGAACCGATACCAGTTATTACCCATAATGCCTGCGATATCGCCCTCTGCTAGACCCGTCGATCGCAGACCCTGCGTAATTGCACCAAAATCACGATTATCTTGGAACCAGGTTGGCATCGGTGGAAACCCTGGTTTCGCAGCGCTGCCTTCGCCGTAATCTATTTCTTTGGTCCAGCGACCGACACGCATCCATTCTACGATGCTGTCAGGTTGATCTTGGCATAAATCAGTGCCTATTCCAACGTTTTGCGGCCCCATGAGGTCGGCAGTCCGGGCAATCATATCACAAAATGATTGCAAGGTGCAGTCACTGCCATTTTGCAAATGATGGGGATAGATCGAAAACCCTAACATACCACCGGTGTCGCCCAATGCCCGCAAGACGGTATCGGATTTGTTACGCAACGCTGGATGCCATGTGTGTGGATTGGCGTGGGTTATCGCAATGGGGCGTGATGAATGTTCAATCGCCTCAAGCGTAGAACGTTCGCCAGAATGGCTCATATCCACAACCAATCCAACGCAGTTCATTTCCGCCACCACTTGGCGGCCCATGCGGGTCAGGCCGGTATCGTCATCCTCATAACACCCAGTCGCCAGCAACGATTGATTGTTATAGGTCAGCTGCATAAACCGCAGGCCCAGCGTGTGCAGAATTTCAACCAATCCAATATCATCCTCGATACAGGACGGGTTTTGAGACCCAAAGAATATTGCCGTGCGACCCGTTTCACGCGCCCGATCAATATCGGCGGCAGTGCGGCCTTGCATGATCAGGTCGGGGAATTGTTCAAACCAACGGTTCCATTTTTCGATATTCAGAACGGTTTCGCGAAAGGTTTCGTGATACGTGATCGTGACATGCACCGCATCAACGCCACCTTCGCGCATTTGGCGAAACACTTTTTCCGACCAATTTGCATATTGCAAACCATCGATGATTAGTTGTTGCATTGTTTGATCCCTGTGCCGTTTGTCACAGGCTAACCCGACTTTTGTCCTGTGCAAACCCTGTTTGCGACGTAAATGCGGCGGATCATGCCTTGCGCAGGCGGTCCAATATCGCGCGCGTGGCATATCCGTCGGCAATCAGCCCCGCGTCGCGTTGCCATGACATCAACGCCGCACGGCTATTGTAGCCCCAAAGGCCATCTGTGCCTTGGGTATCGTGGCCCGCTTGGGTCAAGCGTTTCTGAACCTCGCGCAATTCGCGCGGGCCAAGCGGTTCTGGCGGGTTTCCCCATTCTATGGCAAAGCGATCACGCCCCGCGATCCAATCCGCCAGCTGTATGATGGCAAGTCCATAAAATGGTGATCTGTTGTATTCGTAAATCGCCCCCGCCTCTGGCCCAAACAAGATGACAGGCCCATGCGATCCCGCAGGTGCATAGCCCCAAAATAGGTCGTCGGACAGGGTGGCGGTATCAACGCCCATTCGTGCCCATTCTGACAAGGTGCGTTTTTCCGAAATATCTAATGTGGAATAATCAAAATCAGGCTCTAACTTGGCAAAAATGAGGGGGACGTTCGTTTTACGCCATCCCGATTTCGCCAAATAATGCGCCGTCGAACACAGCGCATCGATCGGCGATTTCGCCCAGATATTGGCGGGGGATGTGCGATCAAACGACACCGCATAATCGCGATAGGTGGTTGGCATAAATTGCGTGTGCCCCATCGCACCTGCCCAGCTGCCTTTTGCGTCATGAAATGACACGGCGCCCGCTGTGATGATCGCCTGTAACGCCCCCATTTGTGACAAAAATATCTGTCGTCTGCGATTATTCGTCGATCCATAGGCTAGCGTCGCGACCGCGCTGGACACGGGAAAATCACCCATCACGGTGCCAAAATTGGTCTCTAACCCCCAAATTGCGATCAGGTATTCAGGCGCAACGCCAAACCGTTCCGCGATAATCGCCAAATCTGATGCGTAATGATGCAACCAATGTTGACCGGTTGCGATGCGGGACCCAGAAACGGCGCGGTCCAAATATTCCCAAATTGCAGTGACTTTTTCCGGTTGCGCCGCATCCTTTTCTAAAACCTCGGGCAGGAAATCGACCAAACCAACCCAATCAGGGGCGTGTTCGGCGATCCAATCCTGAAACCCTTGGTCTGTCATTTGCGCCGCCGTTGTACCTTGCGTTTGACTTTGGCGTCTTTTTTCTTGGCCAAGGCCATCTTTTTCTTGGAGGTTTTTGAAAACTTGCGCGGTCCTTTGGGCAGGGCTGCGTCATTGACTGACAGCAATTCAAACGCGATGCCCCCAGCAATGGGTTCAGCTTCGGTCAACCGGACGGTCACGCGCATACCAAGCGTCAATGTCAGCCCAGTATCAGAGCCTATCAAGGTGTTTGCACCCGCATCATAGTGAAAAAATTCGCGCCCCAGCGACCGAATCGGGATGATCCCGTCGGCGCCGCTGTCATTAATACGAACAAAGACACCGAATTTTGCAACGCCGCTAATGCGCCCATCGAATTCATTGCCCATCCGTTCCGACAAATAGGCCGCCAGATATCGATCAACCGTATCCCGTTCGGCCACCATCGAACGCCGTTCGGTAGTTGAAATGTGATTGCCCGTTTCTTCCAACCGTTCGATCATGTCGGGGGTCAGGCCATCCTTGCCCCACCCGTGCGCGGTGATCAGGCCACGGTGGACGATCAAATCCGCATAGCGACGAATGGGCGATGTGAAATGCGCATAATTCCGCAAGGCAAGGCCAAAGTGGCCAAAGTTCTGCGGCGCATAATAGGCTTGGGTCATAGACCGCAAGGTTGACATATTGATCAACTCTGCCTCGTCGGTGCCTTTGGCCTGTTTCAACAGCTGGTTTAGATGTTTGGTGCGCAGCACTTGCCCCTTGGCCAAAACCAATCCCGCTGCATTCGCCGTTTCGCGCAGCGCGTCAAGCTTGTCTGGCGACGGTTCTTCGTGCACACGGAACAACAGCGGCGTTTTCTTTTCGATCAATGTCTCGGCCGCGGCGACGTTGGCAAGCACCATGAATTCTTCGATCAGGCGGTGGGCATCAAGACGATCCTTGAACGCAACGGACGACACCTTGCCATCGTCGGATAAGATGACTTTGCGTTCCGGCAGATCCAGATCCAACGGTTGGCGTTTTTCCCGTGCAATGACCAAAGCGCGATACGCATCGTACAGAGGGCGAATAACAGGCTCTAACAGGGGACTTACGCGGTCATTCACGGCACCGTCCATTGCGGCTTGAACCTCTTCGTAATTCAGCGATGCCGCCGATTTCATCAGGATGCGGTGAAAGCTATGGCCAATCTTTTCGCCTTCGGCCGTGATGCGCATTTTGACGGCTAGCGCAGCACGCGGCACACCTTCGTGTAAACTGCATAGATCCCCAGACAGACGATCAGGCAGCATTGGCACAACACGATCGGGGAAATATGTTGAATTCCCCCGCTTCCACGCTTCGCGGTCCAATGGCGAATTGGGCGTCACGTAATGGGCAACGTCAGCAATCGCAACGGTGATAATATGACCGCCTTTGTTTTTGGTGTCGGGGTCAGGTTCGGCAAAGCAGGCGTCGTCATGATCGTGCGCATCGTGGGGATCGATGGTCACCAATGGCACATCGCGCCAATCTTCGCGCCCTTTGGTGCCCGCGGGTTTTTGCGCGTCGGCGTCGTTGATTACGTCCTCGGGGAAATTATCGGGGATGCCGTGTTGGTGTATCGCGATGAGCGACACGGCCTTGGGCGCGGATGGGTCGCCCAAACGGTCCACGATCTTTGCCCGTGGCAATCCCATACGACCACGGGGACCCGATTGTTGCGCTTCGACCAATTCGCCATCTTTGGCACCGTGAACGCCCGCCTCGGGGACCATCCATTCTTTGCCAGATTTATCAATCGGGACAATCCGCCCGCCCTCGGCGGTTTTGCGAAACACACCCAAAACGCGATTTGGCGCTTCGCCAATGCGGCGGATCACACGGGCGACATACTGATATTGTTCACCCTGAACCGCCTGAACCTTGCCCAATACGCGATCGCCATAGCCCAGCGCAGGGTCAGAGGGCGACAGGGTCATCAACACAATCGGTTCTTCGCCCTCGCCCCGCCATTCGATGGGACGCGCGAACAGATCACCATCACTGGTCGGAGCCATCATTTGTAGCAAGGTCACCGGCGGCAAGTTATCCCGTTCGCGATAGGTCTTTTTGCGCTTGGACAAATGGCCTTCGTCCTCAAGCTCTTTCAAGACGCGCTTAAGCTCGATCCGCGCAGCCCCTTTGATGCCAAAGGCTTTGGCAATATCACGTTTCGCTGTCAGGGTTGGATGCGCGGTGATCCAATCAAGGATCTCGGCTTTGCTGGGTATCTGTGTCATATCTGCGACCTAGCATGGATTTTAAGGCACGTCATTGGGAAAATAATTGCCTGAGATACAGACAACGCTCCGCGCTTACAGGTCGGTTTTCTGATCAACGTCTGACAAGTGATCGGCGTACGCGACACGCCTTTGGCCCAGCGTTGCAATGGTGTCTTTCAAAGTATTGGGCGTTGACCATTCGATCCCCTGAAACAGATCGGGCGGCAATGCCGCAGTTCGCTTTGCCCCCACCAACCAAAATCCACCATCCGTCGCAGGACCAAAAACAAAATCATGCGATCCCAAGTGCGCGAATGCCCGCGCGATGTGGGTTGGTTGAACTGTGGGGATATCCCCCCCGATGATACACACAGGCCCACGATGCGGGGCATTTAGTAAACGCGCCATCCGGGCGCCCAGATCACCGCCGCCTTGTCCGATGCGTTC
>Ga0181601_10000622_pt1 | contig 29100 bp, 20 predicted proteins | sample 041ome_8_FD_133020 | JGI IMG/M metagenome (GOLD analysis project Ga0181601, IMG submission 133020) | Coastal salt marsh microbial communities from the Groves Creek Marsh, Skidaway Island, Georgia - 041407BS metaG (megahit assembly) | ecosystem: Environmental > Aquatic > Marine > Intertidal zone... | reverse complement strand
GGTGGCAGACGAACGGTTGCGGAGGGTGACAGACGAACGGTGGTCTGTTCGTCTGCCACCCTCCGCGACCGACCGACCGACCGACGACGACGACCGACGACGAGGAGGAGCGAGCGAGCGAGCGATCCCGACTGGCCACGAACGGTCGCGACTCGTCCGGGTCCCGGGCCGAGGGGCGATCTACCCGGAGACGAACGGGATCTCTGGAGATCTAAAGACGCGCGGACGGACGCGACGCGCGGACGGACGCGACGCGATGCGCGGACGATGCGGATGCGCGGGGGAAACGCGCGAGCGATAGCGAGACGAGGACAAAGACGCGGACGACGACGGAGACGAAGACGACGACGAAGACGACGAAGACGCGCGTCGCGACCGGTCCGTCAGAGAGCAAAAAATGTAAAGTACGTTTTCGTACCTCAAATCGAACATTCGGAGCGTTGAGATTCAAGTCACGCATTCGTTGCGGTACGATCGCACTCCATCAGCTTTACGGGCACAGGAGCTGGTCGCACGCGCGCACACGGAGACGCGCGCGCGACCGACCGTCGCGCGACGTCGAACAATCTCGGGACTCGGGGACGAGTCGTGAACCAAAAATACCCCCTTGTCAACAATACATTTGACGAGTCATGACTCAAAAACGACCAAACCACACGCGGTGTCATCCAATCGAAACGCGTGAAACCGACTCTGACGAGACGGGTTTTGAATATTATATGTGTACGTAGACTGTTTGTTCATAGAAATAATTCAAAACAGAAACACAAAGACAGCCAGCCGCGCGCGGACGACGCGTCACAATCGCACGCGAAACACAGAAACACAGAGATGTCCGGAAGAGGCAAAGGAAAGACGGGAAAGAAGGCGACGAGCCGATCCGCCAAGGCGGGACTTCAGTTCCCGGTCGGCCGTGTCGCGCGCTACTTGAAGGCGGGTAAGTACGCCACCCGCGTCGGCGCCGGCGCGCCGGTGTACCTCGCCGCGGTGCTCGAGTACCTCGCGGCTGAAGTGCTCGAACTCGCGGGTAACGCGTCCAGAGACAACAAGAAGTCCCGCATCGTCCCGCGCCACATCCAATTGGCCATCCGCAACGATGAGGAACTCTCCAAGCTTCTGGGCACCGTTACCATCGCCGCCGGTGGTGTTCTCCCGAACATTCACTCTGTCCTCTTGCCGAAGAAGTCCAAGGGTAAGTCTGGCAGCGCTTCCCAAGAGTACTAAGCGGTTCGTCGTTAGCGACGCTTGATTAAGAGCTCGGACCAAACCACAAAAAAAATTCATACATGGTGTTCATTTAACACCACCAACGAAAGGATTCTTTGAAAAAGACTCGAGTTTAAACAAAAAAACGCCCCTCCGCGCGCGCGCTCGAAGAAAGAGTTGAAAGAGTCGTCGTCTCGGTGGTGTTGTTTCAAAAAAAATTAATCGTCTTCTATGTACTTACTCATCAATTTAACGTGCTGCTACTCGTGTGTCGAACCACCTCACGCGGTGCGTCCTCTGTCTCTGTAAGATTCTCTGTCTCTCGAGAGCTTGTCGAGCGGAAACGCGGTGCGCACCATGTACTCGACGCCTTTCCGGCCCTTTTGGTGTGGACGAGCGATGCCGAGGAACTCGAGCTCGGCCACGGCGCGGGTGAAACGCGCTTGGAGTTCCCAGAGCGTTTCGCGAGGGAGACCAAAGGTAGCCTTGCCGCGTTGTTGTTTGAGGTGCTCCTCGGCGGCTTCCGCCTCGCGGCTGGCGGACGCGGCTCTCGTCGTCTTGGAGGACGCTTGGCCGCCGTTAGCCTGCGATTTGTGCGACGAGGCGTGGAGGGTACAGAATTTCTTGAACCAGTCGTGAATGTTCGCCTGTTCGCCGAACATGGCTAGTAACCTGTACGCCGCAGCGGTGTCGGGGAGAGACCGAGGGATACGAAGCGCCGCTCTGACATCGCCGCCCGCGTCGCGTTGGCAGCACGAACAGCCGAGAACGCAGGATGGATCGGTGAGCGTGTTCTCGAGGGTTAGTCGAGGAGAGGCTTGTAACCCGTATCGAACGCAGTCGACGTCGGTGATGACAAAGATACCGCTCGCCGGAAGAGACTCGGGAGGTCGACTCGCGTACTTGCGCGCCACGGCGCGGAAAATGTCGCAAAACGCATCCGCGGCTTCAGACCTCGCAGGCTTTGAAGGACGGCTCTTCTTCTTGACAACCAACGCCCCGGTGTTTGCACTGAGCGGTGTCGTCGTCGACGCGGGCGCTACTGCCGGAAGCGCGCCAGGCGCGCTTCTACCGCGAACTGGAGACTTGGGAAGCACCAAGCCGTCGTCGTCCTTTGCCTCGGTTCTCTGCGTCGTCATCTCGCGAAGCGGCGCGGGCGTTCGCACGAACCCGCCCCTCATCTTGCGCGAATTCATCAACAACTCGAGCGCTTGGTTTTCGTCGTTCGCTTGGGCGGCGGCGTTTTCGTCACCTTGACCTCGGGCGTCAACTTGGACTCGGTCGCCCGCGACTTCATCGTCATCCGTCTCATCCACGGCGAGCGGCGTCGCCTCATCCGGAACCTCGTTATCCTTAAACATCCCATCCTCGATTGACGTGAGCAAAAACCGAAGTTCCGATCCCTCCGCCGTGCGCATCACGTCGTCGTCGTCTAAAAACGTAATCATCTTCTTGGCCAACTCGCCGAGCTCCTCGGTCGTAAACTCGTTGCGCAGCCGAGCGCACGTCAAATCCAACAGTCTCGTCCCGGGACTCTTACGCGGCGAGCGCCGTGCTGATCCTTCTTCTTCTTCTTCTTCCGAAGCAAAATAGTCGCTTCGCGACGCGTCGAGCAAGAGATCAGCCATCGTGGTGACGCTCTTCTTCATCTTTGTCTCAGTCGCCTCGCACACGACTTGAACGCACTTGAGCGACTGCGTCCATCGTTTACGAAGGCGATACACATCCTTGAGCGCCGCGGCGAGCGCGCGACGCGTCGCGGCGTCGTCGTCGTTCGCGTCCAATATGTCCGTGAGATACTTTCGCCGCGCGTACACGACGGAATCGGCGTCGAGATCGCGAACAAAGTGATCGATGGCGTCTCCGTATTCGTCGTCGCTCTCCTCTCCATCCGGATGCGCCGTCGTCGGATCGGTACCCAAGAGCATGCACGCCGCGCTGAGCGGTTTCGTCATAAAGTGCGTGAGCGTCAGCAAATGTAGCGCGCGTCTAACGGCTGCGAGGGAAAAGTCGTGCTCTTTGAACCGGGTGTGAAGCGTGTTGAGCACGTCGCTTCCAAACGCCGGCGCGCGCTCGGGGCTCAGGAGCACCTCCTCTTGCACCGCCTCCATCATCTTCCCGGGAGCCCAGAGCTGGAACGCCCGAGCGTTGAGCATCGCCGCCGTCGCCGCGGGAAGCATACCTTGCAGCGTGCTCACGCTCGTCGCCAAACCGAGGAGAACAATGACGGGAACGGATGAGACAAACTCGGAGACGCTTCGTAAAAACGAATCGAGCACGCGGGCGTCGAATCCCTCCGTGTCCTCGACGACGATGACCACCGGACAGCTTCGTCCCTGAATCACCGGGTAACTCTCGAAATCGTCGTGCACACCACCAACACCACGGATACCGTTAAATTTCCCCTTTAACTTGCCCGAAGAACCCTCCTTACCGCCGCGTCGACGAAGTTTTCTCCCGCCCGCGGGCGACGCCGGAGCGGAATCGTCGCCGCCTCGTTCGCGTCCGCGCTTCTTCCCCGCCGGAATGGCGTTTTCCTCATCCTCTCCATCCTGTCCCGTCGACGTCGTCGTCGTCTCCGCCCCGTCCCCGATTCGCTCGACGCGCTCGACCAAAGTCTCCTCGTACCACCGACGAAGCGCTCGCATGCTCTTCGCGCCCCAATGCGCTCCGGTTCGATCCAACTGTCTCGCGACGACGCCAAACGCCACGCCCACACCTCCTGCACCCACCCCAGCGCGCGCTTTGAGATCCCTCGAACGCAAAAGCGCGCAGTGTGCGTCTCCTCCTCGTCGCAACGTGTTCGTCAGCGCCGCAAACGTCTCTTCGTGATCGTCGCTATTCACGCCGCCCGCGAGCACGACGCCCACCGGAACGCGCGCGTCGGCTCGGCCGGCGGCGGTCGTCATCGCGGTGGTGGCATCACCGTCCCCACGCCCGCCCCCACGCCCGGACGAGAATCCGTGGATGCCCGAACCATCACTCCCGGGGACGACGACAGAGCCTCCGAACCGGCGCTCGTGCGTCTCCCGAACGAACCCAATCAACCGTTCGAACGCCCCGGCGTTCGCCCGCTCCAACACGCGCGCCACGTGCCCATCCAAAGTCCTCCAACACTCCGCGTACGCCCGCCCCCTGAGCGCCCTCGACGGTTCGGATTCGTTCCTCGCGATCGGGTCGAACATCGGCGCGTCGTCGTCGCGCTCGTCCATCGCATCGACGCGTCGATCGTCTCGATCGTACGGCGTGACGAAGACGCCAGTTTTAAAGCTATCCGTCGCTCGAAACGTTGTCGGTTCCGACGTCGACGCGCCGTGTCGCTGCGGGACGACGCGCGCGCGCGGTTCCGACGTCGACGCGACGCCCGCCGCGGCGGAAGTCGTCGAACGTCTCTGCATGGTCGGTTCTGACGGCGACGCGTGACGACGACGCGCGATGGGTGGATTTAGATTGACTTTTTTGAAAAAAGAAATCCATTCGATTCGTCAGTGCGCGACGCGCGATCCGGACGACGCGGGATCGAACGAACCCGAAGGCCTCGAGCGCGAAGACGACGATCAGGTGGACGAGATGCCGCCGAAGAAGAGCGGCGCCGGCGGCGCCGGGGGTGGTAAAAAATCGGCGAAACAAGTGCTCAAGGAGCAACGCGAAGCGCTGAAAGCCCAACTCGCGAACATTGAAACCTCGCTCGCGGCGACGGCGAAACACCGCCTGGATTCGCTCTTTGACGCCGCGATCGGCCTCGAGTTGTGGCTGCAGGCGAATTCCAAGGCGTTTCCGGCGGATGCGGTGAAGCAAAAGGTGGAGAGATTGAGAGAGATCGCGACGTTGTGCGTGGAGAATAAACTGGACGCCGACGAGGCGTATTGGGAACTCGCGGGGTTGTACGGGATCGTGCACCGGGAATCGTCGAGGAAAGAGTTGAAATTGGAGCGACCGACTTTTATTTTCCCCCAGCATGAGCTTCCGTGTTTACCGCCGAACGATGCGTTGAGCGTGGAGGAAATAGAAGAGGCGTTGGGGTTCCCGATGAGCGAGTTGGACGAACGCATCGCAGAGCTGGAGCAGTTGGAAGAGGCGCAGAAACGCGCGGAGGCGGCTGCGGCGGAGGCAGAGGCGGAGGCGGAATAGGATAGATGTGGCGATATGACGCGACGCGACGCGACGCGATATGTAATGATGCTATGTGAGTGTTTTAGTAGTTTATCAAATGTTACACATCGTTCGTCAGACAGACGAACAAACAAACAAACAAACGCGCTAAGATAACGTACGAGCGATCCAATCGTCACGTCTCTTGCCCGCTTAGGACGAGGGACAGCTTGAGCTCGCGGAAGAGAAACTTTGTCTTGATTTGCAAACTTGCAAACTCCGCGGCGGCGATGACGTCGTCCCACTTTTCTCCAGAGACAGCGATGCACAACTTCAAGTCTCCTTTTGTAAGAGTACCGGTGCGAATGGCGATGGCGATGCGACTCAGCGGCCACTTTGTGCGCATGACGAGCGTGATGGCTTCGACGCCTTTGCGAATGCAATACGGGGAGAGCTCGCATTTCTCTCGGAGGTACACTGGACCAGCGCGCTGCGCGATGGATGTGAGCATGGTGGACTCGGCGGCGCCCGTGAACATGACGGCTGCTTGACACTGCGCAATCGAGATCGGGTGTTCACCGACGTCTATGAAATCTTGAGTCTTTGAACTGACCGACGCGCGCGCGATCGCCGTCGCCGTCGGTAGCGTCTCTTTACCGCCAGCCTTCTTCGTCGTCTTCTTTGTCTTTGCCGTCTTTGGCGTCGTTTGTTCAACGTTCGTCGTCGTCGCCGCGTTTGAATCCGACGGCTGCGACGCCGCGCCCGGGTCCACGGCGGTAATCGTCTCCAATTCCTTTGACATTCGTTCACGCATCTTCTCCAGCCTCACGTCAATCTCTTCGCGCTCGGCACGCGAATACCGAGAATTCTGCGCCGATCGGCTCATACCCGACCGCGCGGCAAAGCTCTCGTCTACGTTTTCCGCGCCTCCTCCGTCATCCTGATCATCCGGCGTCGGCATCGGCGCCGCCGCCGCCGCCTCCTCTGGGTCTTCCTCTTCTTCGGGCTCCGCCTCTTTGGGTTCCGACGTCTTGATGCCCTTCTTCTCCTCTCGCCGTTTCTTCGCCAACGCTCTCGCCTGCGACGCCAGGTGCTCTGGGGTTTCCCCGCGAAGCGCCAACTGATACTTTTGCAACGGCGTGAGTTTCCCTTCGTCTTGAACCTTCGTCCATTTACACCTCCACGTCGCGTGCCAATGATTTTTTATCGCATTCTCCGGTCGGCCCTCCAAGAGCTTGGCCAACGCCGCCCACTTTGTTCCTAAAATTTTGTGACCTTCAATCAACACCCGCTCCTCTTCCGGGGTCCACAGCCCAGTTTTAATCCCCGGTCTCAAGTGGTTGAGGTACCTATCTCGACATTGTTTCCCGCGTCTGCCTTGCATGTGCGTCGCGATGTAACTCCAGCGTTTGGCGCCGTGTTGCGAAATTAAACGCATCAAGAGGGAGTCCTCGTCGCGAGACCACTGTTGGGTGATGGATGAACCATTTTTACCGCGGTTCCCGGCGCCATCCGTCGTTTCGTCGTCGTCATCGTCATCCTCGTCGTCGTCGTCGTCGTCGTCGTCTAAATCTTCTTCTTCTCCGTCGTCGTCGTCTTCTTTCTTTCGAGGAACGTCGTCTGACGAAACGCGAGCCGACGCCGCGTGCGTCGTCGTCGCAGTCGTCGCGTTCGGCGACTCGACGACGCCCCTCTTCGCCTTGGGCGGTTCCGTCGGGTACTTCCGGGGCCGACCCCGCGGCCGTTTCGATTTCGCTTGTGGTTTCGTTTTCACACCACCACCACCGAGATCGTGATCCGGCGACGCTTTCTCTGCAGCCTGTCGAAATGTTAAAGAAGAACCATTCGCGCCCTCGCCCGTCAGTCTCTCCGCCTTCCAAAGTCGCGAACGCGCGACCAATCAACCAATCGTTGACCGACCCCCTTCGCATCGCGCGAACCGAGTCTCGATCTATTTAAAAACGCACCTCAACCAACCAAAACAACGACGACGCGTCATCCATCTTCCCTGCTTTCCTCTTTCTCTTCGCCCCATCGCTCTTTTTCCGTCCGGCGCCGGCGTCGCCTCGCCCGCTCGGAGCGGCGTCCGAGTCGTCGCGATTCGTCGTCGTCGTCGTCGTCGTCGTCGTCGTCGTCGTCCTTCCTTCCTGCGCGCGGGTCCCATCGATCCCCATCGTCTCCATCGTCCGTTCGCGCGTCGCCGTCGCCATCGCGTCCGTCGCTTCGCCCGAGCCGACGGGACGAACGGAACGAAACCAGATCGATCCTCCTCGAGTTAACGCCTTTTCTTCACCCGAGCGAGGCGCGCGGGGGACGAGACGAGACGAGACCGAGACCGAGTTCGAGACCGGGATCGCCACCGACGGAACGAACGCGTCGATTCGAGTCGATCCGTGTTCGACGCGCGGGGTGTGACGGCGCGCGAGGTGTGACGACGCGTCAATGTCTCGCGCGCGCGACGTCATTTTGGGGTTACGTTGGCCACGTCGTCGTAAACGCTTTTTTTATAAATCCATCTAAATGTATGATTACTGATTACATGAGGTTATAATATACTATAGTATGGTGATTGGTGTATCTAGGGTTTTGGGTGGATGCCAGCATCGATGGACGAACAGAGTCAATCGTCAGTCTTTGAAAGCGGCGGCTTGCGCGATGACTGCTTCGAGACGGTCCCACTCGTCGTAGTATAAATTTTGCTTGTCCAGCTTTTCGTCTTTTTTGCGCTGTAATTCCGTGGCGGCGGCGACGTCGGCGCCGGCGTTTAAAAGTTGGGCGTCGAGCGCCGCGATGTCGGCGTCGATCACGGCGAGCGCGCGCTCGATTTTGTCAATGATTTTAGGGGCGTTTGAAGCCTCTTTTTCGATCGCCCGGCGCGCTTTTCGGGCGGCTTCTTCTTCGCGTTTGATGGTTTCTTCGAGGTCGTCGCGCGATGGCGACGAGGCCCCTCCGGTGGGGGGGGTGAACTCACCCACCGAGAGCGGGGCGCCAGAGACGTGGATTTCCGAAGTCAACGCTCCGTTTTCCACCTTGGCGACAATGGTGGGATTTAACGCGGCGGCAAACGCGGCGTTGTGCGTGATGGCGACGACGGCGCCCTGCCAACCGCGAAGACCGGAGCAGAGAGCCTCGATGGCGGTGCCGTCGAGGTGATTAGACGCCTCGTCCAACAAGAGGACGTTGACGGGCCGAAGCACAAACGCCGCCAGGGCGACGCGCGCTTTTTCACCCCCACTCAAGCTTCCGATGGTTCTGTCCACCGCGGCGGAGCCGGTGATGCCGAGCGCGCCGAGAACACCTCGAGCGGTCTCGTTGGTGACCGATTTGTCGATTTTGCGGGCGACATCGAGGACGTGCTCGAGCGGCGACGCTTCGGTGGGTAATTCTTGCGCCAAATCTTGAGAAAAGTAACCCACGACGGCACCCTCGCCGCGTTCGACGGCGCCACCCATCGGATCCAAGACACCGCCGATCGTTTTCAAGAACGTACTCTTCCCAGCGCCGTTCGGACCGAGGATGAGAAGACGATCGCCGCGGCGAACCGTGAGATTGACGCCGCGGACGAGCGTCGAATCCGTCGTCGCGTAGCCGACGGATAAATCCTTCGCCATGAGAATCTCTCTCGCCCCGGCGGGGGGCGTCGGGAGCTTGAGAATCACCTTTTTCGCGTCTCCCGGGCCATCGCCGAGCTCGCCCTCGCCCACGAGGTCTTCGTACTCTTCTAATTTCGCGTTGACTTTATCGAGCGCCTTTTGCTTTGACTTGGCCTGGCTCGCCTTGGTCGCCTTGGCGCCAAATTTCGTGATGAAAGTGTCCAACTTGGCCGCCTTGACGGATTCACGCTCGAGAGCCGCCACGGCTACCGCTCGACGCGCCTCTCTCTCGCGTATGAACCGCTGATAATCACCCTTATAATTGTGCAGCTTGCGCGACCGCACCTCCACCACTCGATTGACGACGTTGAGCAAATCCTCATCGTGCGACACCAAAATCACCGTTCCCGGGTAATCCTTGAGCCACTTGACGAGCCACTTTTTACTCGTCGCGTCCAAGTGATTGCTTGGCTCGTCCAAGAGCAACAAACCACCGTTCACGCCGCGTTCTTGCGAATCCCCGGCGGGGCTGAGCAACAACCGCGCCAACGCCACGCGCATCTGCCATCCCCCACTGAGCGTATCGCACGGCGCCTTGAACATCGCATCGCTAAACCCCAACCCTTTCAACACCCCGGCGACGCGTTTCTTCGCCGTCGCCCCACCGACGGCTTCGTACCGCTCCGTAGCCGTCGCCAACCGCTCCGCCGAACCATCCGCGCCCCGCTCCATATCCGCCATCGCAGCCTCCATCTCCGCCTCCGCCTCTCGCACGTGCGTCATCCTCGACATCGCCTCCTCCTCCACCGTCAACGCGCTCCCGCTCACCGCCGTCTGTTCCAAAACCCCCACGCTCGTCGTCCTCGCGATCTCCGCCCGTCCGCTCGACGCGCCCCTGGCGCCGCTCAGGCACTTCACCAGCGTCGATTTCCCGCACCCGTTCGCCCCGACGAGCCCGCATATCTCGTTCGGTTCGACGCGAATGTCCTTCTTATCCCCGCTTCCGACGATGAGGTCGTTATCCGCCGTCGTCACGCGCAGATCGGCGCTCAGGAGAACGACGGCGCCGCCAGTGTCTCCACGAGGGACGCGCGCGACGTCATCATCCGCGGCGCGCGGCGTCGTCGATTTCGTCGCCGCGAGCGACGATGGGCGCGGGAGTGGGCGCGTGCGGGCGTGGGCGACCGCGCGCGGGCGCGAAGGTGGCGTCGTGGGCGCGAACGCGCGGGCGCGAGACGCGTACATTCGGCGTGATGATGTGACGCGCGGATAACGAAAAGACGCCGCGAGCGCGCTTTTTCGCGACCGAGTCGTCCCCTGACGCCGCGCGCGAAACGAGGAGGAGCGATGCGTCGGGTACAGTGGTGGTGGTGATTACACGCGGGGCGCGTCGTTCGGATCCCCGCCGGCGTCTCGCGCGCGAAGATCTGTGCTGGAAAGTTTGACGGCGCCGGAAGACGAATCGGCGCCGACGACATCCACGACGACAAACGCGAGAGGATCGAAACCAGCCGTGGCGCGAACATCGTTGAGCGCCTCGGCGCCGGATACCGTTTCTCGACTGATGACGAGCCCGTGCATGTCGCGAATCGTCGCGGCGAGGGGTGGGGACGCGTCGAGCGGGCCGACGCGGACGTCGACGGAGCGCTCGGGCGGAAGACATTGGCGCAGAAACGCCCTCGCGGATTCCGCGCGCGTCTCGTACGGCTCCACCAGATGGCTGTGTTTCTTGTGAGCTAAGAGTTCAGAGGACGTGACGCCGACGTAGAGCGTCCCACCGGGGGCGACGGTGCGCGCGGCGGCGGCGAGGAGTAATCTGTGACCGGCGTGTAACCGATCAAACGTACCGCCGACGCTCACGCGAACCATCTCTCCGTCTCGTTCGAAATCGTACGACGACGAAGACGACGACGAAGACGATGACGCGTCATTTGACGCGTTCCATCGTTCTACGCGCGCGTCCGCCGTGCGTTCGGCTCGCTCAATCCTTCGACGCGCGTCTTCCTCCCGTTCGTCGTCCTCTCGCTTTGCCCCTCCGGGCGTCTCTTTGACTCCCGACCGCTCCGCGCCCTCGCCCCGACTCACCGAAAACCTCGGAACGACGTCCATCATCGGCGCCACGCACGCGACGACGTCGTACACCCTCCACAGCGACGCCACGCGCGCGAAACCATCGCTCGAAACGACGTCCACGCGCGGACGCGCGCGTTCCGACGACGACGACGACGCGAGCGACGCGCACGCGCGCGCCAACGCCCTCGCAGATTCCGCGTCGTCGTTCCACCGAACCGTCGACGCGGTCAGCGAACCCGACGCCGCGGTGGCGGTGATGTTCTCGACGTCTTCGTCCCCTGTTCCCATCGGCATCGCGCGTCCGTCTCGTCGTCGTCGTCGTCGTCGTTCGATTCTCGTTGAAGATTGCCAGTTTCGTTGCGCACGCGTCGTCGTCGCGCGTCCGTCGTCCGCGCGCGTTCGCTGACCCGCGCGAACGCGCGAACCGATCGTCGTCGTCGTCGTCGTTCCCCGTATCGTCGTCGAGCGCGTCGGCGGTGTCACCGACGACGACGATCGATGTTCGCGGTCCACAGAGTGAAGACTGCGTGAGTGACACTTCACTCCGAGACGCGATGTCGTTCGTCGTTTCACGAACGACGACGACGACGACGACGACGACGACGGCACCGCGCGTCGTTCGCTCTGGACGGCGACAGCGCCGTGCCCATCGATCGCCCGCCGCGAACGCGCGCGATGACGATGAAGATGGCGATGACGCGAACCGTGAACGAAAAACCATGCGAGCGTCATCGTCATCGTCGTCGTCGCCCGCGCCGCCGATGCTCCTGCGCCCGGAATTCACGACGACGGACATCGACGCGCTGACGCGCGAACCGCTCCTTGAACTCTCGCCGACGTGGCGGATGACGCTGTTGAGCGACGGGAGCGTGACGAGACACTTGGCGGCGTTGGGTCGGGCGAGGCGAACGCGCGTGGAGGTGCTTTGGCAAGGACCGGAAGACGACGCCCAGGCGTCGTACGACCGACCGCGAGAGGTGGAAACGATGATTAAAGCCCCGGTGGTTCGTCGGGAGGTGTTGCTTCGCGCCGGGAATGCGTGTGGGGAGGGCGCGGAGGATGTTCCGGCGGTGTACGCGGCGTCGTGGTGGAACGCCGAGGACGCGCGCGAGTTCATGCCAGACGAAACGTCGTCCATGTGGACCAACCTTCGCGCGCGACACGTCGAGCTGCACAGGGAGATTCGAGAGGTGTGCTGCGGGAGGAACGAGCGGTTGGAGGAGGTGTTCGGGGAAGCGGGGCCGTTTTGGGCGAGGCATTATATTTTTTGGAGCGGCGGGGCGCCGATTACGATCGTGTACGAAGTCTTCAATCCGGCGTTGCGGCACGCGTTGGGGGAGTGAGTGCGCGGTAGGCGTGGTAGCTATTGTTATAATTCCAAGGTGGTAGTACTAGTGGTGGTGACACGACCGACCGACGCGTCGATCCGATTGAAATCATTCGCTAAAGGCGTCGCCGAAACCCGCCAACATTTCCGGCGTAGTAAAAATTGACGTAAACGGTTGCGCTCGCGTCGCCAACGGCACCTTTTTCAACCGCACGTCGAGCTCTTCCGCCATGAGCGACCCGTACGACGCGGCGACGAGATCGACCATTTCTAATTCTTTCGTCTTGACTCGATCCGTCAAGTCTCGCTCGAGCAAAGAAACCATTTTGGGAATTTGCGGAAAGTAGTGCGATCGCATCGTCTCCATTTCCCACAGCGAGCTCTTGAGCGCGTTCGTCTTGGCTGGATCCCGCTCGTCGACGAGAAACGGATCATCCTTCATCATCACCGCCGGTTCGCCCTCGCGACTCGGTCGGTGGACGAGCACGACGCAGGATTTATGACGACGCAAGAGGTTGTGAATAAACCCGACGCACGTCAACGCCCCCGCGGGCGGCGCCGACAGAGACAACCTCGCGAAACGTTTAATAAAGCTCGCGACGAGGTACGCCGGAAGCGCGGGTGACTTTAAAAAGACATCCATGAGCTGGAAAAACCCCCGTCGATGGTTGGCGTGGAAGCACGACGCGTCCAAGAGCTCGTACAGACGATTATAAAACGTCGGGTACTCCAATCCGTGTCGCGTCATGAGCACGAACAATCCGTTGAGCGCGAGCATCCCCGTCAATCCGCCAATGTCAATCGAATTGACGCAAAAGTCGGAGAGCAACTGCGCGTTCACCATGTGCGGCATGACGTCGACGTGTAACCGCATCAAGATTTTGCGGTAAATGTCCGGGGGGAAGTCGGAACGTAAGAGCGCCAACCAAGCGTCGCTAAACGCGCGTCTGTGACGCTTGCCATCCATCCACTTTGGTTTCCCCGTCGGCGCCAAAGCTTCCGATCCAGTTCGGCGTTTCTTCTTCTTCGCCGCCGCCGCCGCGGCGGCGTCCAGATCCACCGCGCCCGTCGTATCCTTACACCACGGAGTGTTATCGCGCTTCTTTGCCTCTTCGTCGTCATCCTCCGCGTCTTCGCCCGCGCGCGCCGCCCTGAGCTTGGCGAGCATAGCCGCGAAATCGTTCGCCCCGTCGTCCCCGGCGACGACGCCTCGCTCATCGAAGTCTTCAAAGTTTCTCGGAATGGCATTCAGCACGTCGTACACGTTTCTCGCAATGTCCAGCGCATCGCCGCCGTCGGAACCGACGGTCGTCGTCAACGTCTTCTTCTTTTCGTCGTCTCTCAAGTCTTCGACGATTTTACGCAACGAAGCGTACGTAAAGTACCGCACGTCGACGCGCGTCAAATACCTCTTCGCCAACGCCCCCAATAACTCCTCGCTCAGCGTCGCCGACGTCACGCAGCGTCGAAGGATGGAATCGTAGAGCTCATTCGAAAACGTCCCGGGCGTTTCGCACCTCGCGCACTCCATCAAACACGCCAACGCGAGCGTTCTCGCCCGAGCGTCGCATCGCGCGTCCGTCGCGACTCTCAACGCCCGCTGCACGAAGGATTTATAGTGCTTCTCAAACCAACGCAAATACGCCGCGCGTTTCCCGTGCTCATCATCACCGTCACCGTCACCGCTTCCAGCGTTCGCGGCGTCTTCTTTCGCGACCCGTCTCGCCTCGGCGAGCTCGCCCGACGCCAGCCGACGGCCGAAAAAGGTTTCGAGCGCGCACAACGCGTCAAACACCTCATCCACCGGTCTCTTCCAACACGTCCCATCAATCGTCCGCAGCAGCGCCACCGCATCATTCACTCGCGTCGCGTCCGCGTTCACCCGCATCGCCCGGTCTCGCGTCGTCGGGACCGCGTCGTCATCGTCGTCGTCGTGCACGTCGGCGGCAACCGCCTTTGAGACGCCTTTTCGTTTCGCCGTCGCGCGTCGCGTCGTCATGATGTAGGATCCGTATCGACGCGTCGAAAGACGAAGGGCGAGACGTCGCCGTCGCCGTCGCGCGCGGTTTCCGGTGCGATCGCCGCGTCGGGGTCGCGCGAGCGCGTCGTCGTGTGTCGCGGGCGTCGCGCCGCCGCGTGTTCGTTCGCTCGAGGAAATGGTCCAAAGACGTTTAATTAGGCGTTTCGTACATCTCAATACGAAAACCGATCTATGTTGGGTGTGTTACATAGCGGTTTTGTGTCTATAGTATGTCGTGTGCCGTGGCTCGGGGTTTCCTCTGAGGATCGAATTCTTCCAGCTCGGCGCGTCACACCTCGACGATCGATCCGACGAAGCGACGCGCACCGCGCACCGCGAAAGAAGGGCAACGGGGCGCGTGTGTACTTTTCTTCGTTTGCGTGTGAAGGACGGGACGGACGACGCGGTGGTGGGAGAGACGAATCGGTTTCGATTTCCATCTGATTCATTCATTCTTTCACTCACTGAGAAGCGCTCGACGACGACGACGGACGACGCGACGAAGACGACGACGAAGAGAAGATGGCGGAACATCTCGCATCGATTTTTGGGACGGAAAAGGACCGGGTCAACTGCCCGTTTTACTTTAAAATTGGCGCGTGTAGACACGGGGACCGATGCTCGCGTTTACACAACAAGCCGTCGGCGTCGCAAACCATTTTGTTGACAAACATGTATAGACCACCGGTGGGAGCGGGCGGCGGCGGAGACGCGGGATCGACGGCTGGGCAGGAACACTTTGAGGCGTTCGTGGAGGACGTGTTCGAGGAGCTCGATCCGTTCGGAGAGATTGAGGGGGTACACGTGTGCGACAACGTGACGGATCACATGATGGGAAACGTGTACGTCAAGTTTAAAGATGAAGAAGCGGCGGAAAAGGCGCGAAACGCGCTGAGAGGACGGTATTACGACGGGAGACCGATATTGGTTGAATTTTCGCCGGTGACGGATTTTAAGGAGAGCACGTGCCGGCAGTACGAGGAGAACTCGTGCGCGAGAGGCGGGTATTGCAACTTTATGCACTTGCGACCGATTGGACGGTCGATGCGTAAGCAGCTGTACGGACGATACCGCGCGCGAGACAGCGAAGAACGAAGACAACGCCGAGATGATTCGAGAGATCGGGATCGCAGGAGAGATAGTAGCCGCGATAGGAGTCCGGGTCGGAAGCGTTCGCGAGACGACGACGACGACGGCGACGGCAAGGTTTCGGCTCGAGGCATGTCAGACGACGCTCGTCGCGCCATGTTTGCGCAGTGGAACGCCGAGGCGTCCGAGTGAGAAACGAATTGTAGCACTTTTAATTCTACTAAGGGTTGGATCTTTGAATTTCCAATGGTGTCTGGTTTGCTAAAAATAATTTTTTGTACTTTTTTATCCTCCTCTCGTCAAGTCATCCTCGCACTGGCTGGGACGATGCGTGAAACGCCGATCGTATCATAAAGGGGTTACCGCCATCCTCGTCATCGCTCGATCCGTCATCGTCATTGTCCACAGAGTACGCCTCGCGAGTGATGGGGTCCTTGCGATCGAAAATGATACGACCAGCGCGTCCAAACCGAGGGCGACAGTGCTTGAGATTGACGCCCAGAGGAATGGAAAACGGACGCACGGCGAGCATCGACGGCGACTTCGTGAAGAGCATCTCGATGTCTGGAATCTCTGGTGGTGGCTTGTAAGGCAACAGCTGGACCGGAACTCTCGTACGCGGAGGGTATCCACCGATACCAATCATACCAGCCTCGCGTCTGCGCTTTCTTCCGGCGATGTCGCCCATGTCGTCTCCCAATACGACGTACTGGCCATCCGGTCTCTTGATCAACTCCACCGCTCCGCCCGCAAGCACGACATTCTTGTTTGGTTGCACCTCGGGCGTCTCTCCCTTGATTCGTTTCTTATCCGCCTCCATAACCTTTTGCTCGATACCCTCGATCGACGTCTTCGGCTCGTGTCGGAGCTTCACTTGCAGATTTTGAAGCTCTTGCTCGACCGCAAGAAGCTCTGTCTTGCGCTTTTCGCGCTTCATGATGAGCTCAAGAAGACCAATGGAAATGTCGAGCGATTTCCGCAATTGTCGCATCTTGTCGTAGCTCGACGCGTCGTTCTCACGACGACGCCTCGTCTGCGGTCTAGAAATCTTCTCTCGAGGACGGAAAACGTTGAAAGGATTCGTGTCGTTTGGCGCCGGAGGAGGCTGCAGACGACGCAGAATCGGCTTCTTCATCGCCTTACGCTTGTCAACCCAATACTCGTACACTGCCGCCAAAATCGCCTGCTTACCGCTAATCTCTTGCAGTAACTCGAGCGCCTTGTCCTTTGGCAAATTTGTCACCACGCCCAGGGCGTCCACCTTCTCTTGATAACTGATGACTTGGCCTCTCGCCGCCGCCATCGCCGTGTTCGCCTTCATAATTTTCTCATTCGCCGCCGCGCACGCCAACTCGAGTTTCCACAGCATCTCTTCGAACTTCTCGGCAGTCAACGTGTCCGCACCTTCGTTGAACGTCTCTAACCAATCCTCGTCGTCGTTGTCCAAATCGTATTCAACGTAACTCGTCGTCTCTGTCGGCAACCCGCACATCAACTTTGAGCGCAAGTAATATTCTGGCTGCTTAAAGTTTGTCGGATAGTCCTTCTCGTACGACGACACGTTGAGAATCTCAGGAATGGGAATCTCGCTCACCCCAGCCGTCGTTTCCTTTGTCAAAACCTCCTCATTCTCCTTATCGAGCGCTTTGTGTGCGTGCGTCACCTCGCGTTGCACCACTTGTTCATCCTTGATCGCGTCCGGATCCCGTATCACGGCCAACTGGGCCGTGATATCGATCGGGCGCGCTCTAAATGATGTTTGTCGAGTCGCCATGGCGCCTCTCCCTCACTCAAACCCCTCTCGCGCGATTCCAGAACGGTAAATGTATTCAAACCCGATCGGCGATCTCAGGAGAATTCACTCAGATCAGCCTTTTCGACCGGTTCGATCGACGCGAGGCGTCCACGGCGCGCCTCTGCGAGAGGTGTTCGCGTCAAAGTGGCCGTCGCGCGTCGAATCGCGCGCCAATGGCGGTCGACCGGCCACAGCGCGGTCCGCGCGGGCGCGTTGCTATGCCGAGAATTCGTTGAATTGGCCTAGGGTTGTGGGTGATGACGTGGGTTCTGTGTTCAAAACTCAAATGTATGAAACTATGATTAAACAGTATGAATTCAAAGAGACAGCTACATTCGCGCGGCGAGAAAAGCGTCTATACACGCCCCGAATCAAAAGAATTTCTTCACGAGGTGACGCTTGAGCACCTCGTGCTTGCAGTGAGGACACGCCCCGGGCCCTCTAGGTTTGACTATGGCGAGCCAGCAGGCGTAGCAGGCGACGTGCTTGCATCCGGAGGCTTCAAATGGCTTGACGCACGGTTCGGCGCATCGAACGCATATGCGAGGAGCCGAAGCTACGGGCATGACGTGGCCGTCTTCTTTTGCGGCTCTCTCAGCTCTTTTTTGCGCTTGGCGTTCCATGAGCTTGGCGCGATGCTGTTCATAGATGGGCTTGTGTTCGATTGGAACGAACTCGCCGAAGAGCGAGTAGAGGCCCTTCGGGTTCTCGGGCGCCTTGAGGACGCGACTGGCAACTCGAAGGAGGTTGCCAATGTCGAAATCGTCTCTCTTTACTTTTTCAAGTTCTGAATCCAGCTCTTCATACGCTTCCCTGGAGAGTTCCATGCGGGCTCGGCGCATGAAGAGCTTTCTATTTGTCGGCTCGACGTTTTGGTCTGATTCGGCGTTGGACTGCTGCGACAACGCGTGCGACTTTGAAAGCTCGTCCAGTAAAGATGATTTGCGCATCGCTGCCTTGGCTCGTCTATTTAGAGCAGAGTCGTGCGATGCAACGCTACTTTGGAGCGGTACGCTCCGCTTTGAGACGAGCATAAATTGGCGATTCGCAATGGCTTCATCAACCTTGGCTTCTTCCTCCTTCTGATCCCTCGTAAACTGCCGAACCAAGGATGCGATGCACGAGCCATTGTTGTTTGTCTTCGTTTTTTCCCTCTTTTCTCTCTTCTCCTTACCGAGCGTCTTAGACTTGACGGCGACAAAATCCACGAGTTTGGCTGGCTCTGCGCGGACGAGCTTCGTTGACATGGCATGGTTCCTGAAAAACTCTCTCAACCCACGAATGGCGCTCGAAAAGTCTACGTGGTTCTGAATCGAAGGCCGCAGCCATAATGAGAGCTGATTACGCGAGCTTTCGTGCGCGAAGCGCTCATCAGCGAGGATGACGGCGCCGAAATCATTCTTATGACGAATCACGCGACCGAGCGCCTGATTCACCGCACGCATCGCCGTCTGAGAATACCATTCACTTCCAGAGTATCCGTCACCACTCTTCGCCTTGCGTTTATCGAGGAACGCGCGTTTGTTCTTTACTAATGGGTCCGTTGCTCCTGCATAAGGGATGCCCGTGAGGATGACTCCACGACAAGCCTTGTCTGAGAAATCTATGCCTTCGCTCACCTTGCCGCGACACACTGCAAAAAACGCCGCACCCGTCCGAACTCCACCCGATAGCGCTTTGTTGTACGCGTCGTACACAGATCTGAATTCTTCAGTACTCTTTGGCTCGATGAAACACGCCTTTGAAGACTCCAAATCTTGCCATACCCTTGTCGCTTTCCAATGTTGAATGCACGAATCCATCACGCCGTACGAAGGGAAAAATACTAACAAACCATCCGGCACCACTCGCGCAACTTGCGAAACCACCGCACCTATTTCATTCTTGTACTCGATGGTGTCACGAAATCTATAAGAGCTATTCAAAGTCTTATCGCCCGGGCCCTTGGCCACGACGCCACCCCAGATTTGGCTTTGGCTGATCACGTGCGAATTCTCCAAGCGCACGGGAAAGTCTAAGGCGAGCTCAGAGGCAAAGGATTGCATCGGTGACAGGGTACCAGACGCGAGCAAAAATGTTTTCACCTCCATGTCGATGAGCACCTTCAAAGGAAGACCAGGGAAGAAACACCAATAAGAAAGGGACGCACCCTGACGCGCCTTGCCACTCGAAAATTTGTCAATCTCCGGTCCGATGCGCGTCACGAAATGTTCTTCAGCCCGTCGCATGAAAAGCCGGTCGATAAATTTGGCGAGATCTGCCAACGGTGTGTCACTGTTTTGTCCCACATTTTTCATGACAGACCCGCCGTACACGACCGTTTTCGCCGCGCACTTCATAAGGCTTGTGAAGTGCTTAAACGTGCCTGAGGTGATGTTCAACTGCGACAGAATCTGGTATATGAAACCACCGTCACCGATCTGTTCCCCGAGTCCACCTTTGGGTTGCTGTTCTCCCGCTTTGATCGAGATGGACTGAATGATGTCTTCCAGCCGTACGAGATTTTCCGCTAGCACTCTAAAATCGTCAGCCGTGAAAGTCACCTCTTCATTCTCCAAACCTTTCTTCATCAATTCTCTTTCCTGCTCGTTGACGATGCCTTCCTCGCTCGTGTCGTCGAACGTCAGCTTTGTTTCATACGCTGTGTTCGCCTCGTCCACCGCTTTCGCCAATTTACCCGCTGTAAGCGTGTAACTCATGCTATCAGACGCACTTGATTCCAAGTTGTGCGCCTCGTCCACAACGACAATCGCATCCGCCCAATCTATGTCTAAACCTCTCCTAACGCTGTCATCTAGTAAGTAATTGTAAGGCATGAGAATGATTTCTGAATTCGAGCATCTGGCTCGCGCCATGTAAAACGGACACGGCCCTTTCGCTCCGGCTCGAACCAAATCCTCAATATCCTGCACCTCTCCCCTCACGCTCGTCGCCGCGCTCTCGGCATCCAACCCAGGTTTCATACGCCCATCTAGCGCGAGCTTTGGCAAACACTTCCGTTCCAGCACGACGTTTGCACACGCGTTCTTCTGCGCGTTCCCTTTGAGCTCTTTAATCTTTGGGTGCACGCACAAGTGCTGCCGGCTCGCCAACGTTGTCGCCCCGGTCGACGGGTCGAGCAATTTAAGCTCACGCACAACCTGATTCACCTGAGAGTGTGTCCTCGTCGCATAAATCACCACCGGTTGACTTCTTTTCCGTCTCTTACTCTCCCTTTCGTCTCCTTCATCTGCGGTTAAACCACCCCCCTTCATCGTCGTTGTCATCTCGTTCAAAGCGTCCTCCTTTGAACCTGAACCACCCCGCCGCTGCTCCTCTCTCGCGAACGCCAACGTCGCCGCGAGCAAACACAGCGTTTTCCCCGTCCCCGTCGGCGATTCCAACAGCGCCGACGCGCGTCCACACATCGCTTCGAGCGCGCGTCGCATGAAGATTATCTGACAGTCGTACGCCTCGTAAGGAAAACCGACGACGAATCGACGCGTCTCGCCCGCGGCATCGCGCACGTCGAATTCGTACGACGGCATGGCGTTAACAAACACGGGAAAATAGAGTGACTCTCGCGTGGCGACGGCGACGGGGACGGGCGCTGATCGCGCGACGGAGTGACGATGCGCGTTTGGATTACAAATTTCAACTTGAGTTTCAACTGGCAATGACAGCTGACTACAAAAAATCATCATATCTAGACTTGAACCCGGATTTCGTGCGTTGACACCACCCGCTGGCGTTGACGCCGCCGGCGTCGTTGACGTGCATGCTGTGATCAAAGTAGATGACGTCGCCGACTTCGTAACGCTCGTCCTCGACGATTTGCGTCGGCGGACCCATTCGAGCAAACCACGTGTTGTACGATTTGTGGAGACGCCAATTCGATCGGATGAGCTCCTGCGCGGCGAGCGCGGCGCGTTTGGGGTCGCCATTGTAGTAGAACGTCCAAAAGAGGGCGTCGGCGTCGAGACGTTTGAAGAGCTCGGCGTCTTCGAGGACGGCGATGGACTGCTTTGGATAACTCGACGGAATGGCCGACGCCGACTTTTCGTGCATCTTTTTCACTTTTCGTTGCGTTCGCACGGATGAGAGCTCCCAATCGTCGTCGCGGACGTCTCGCGGGGTTTTAAACAGAGAAACTTCAAGGAGTCGCGCGTTGACATTGGCGTCGTTGATCCAAGTGCCGCCGATTTGTACGCCGCGCGGCGGCTCATCCACGCTGGCGCTCCCGTCGGGATATTTTCCATAGGCGTGGCCACCGGCCGAGAGCTCCTCGAGCGTCAGAGCGCCGTTTCCAGGAAGGTCGAAAATTTTTGCATCTTTGTGTGGTGATTTCTTTGCGTCGGGAGAGTTTTTGCCGTTACCACCGTCTCCCAAACGCTTCTTCTTTTCAATCGGGCTCGATGGCGTCGAGGGAGATTTCGTTGACTTTCCCGATCCACCGCCTCTCTGCGGCGATTTCGATGGCGTGCTCGGCGCCTCTGGCTCGTTATGATCATCATCACCGTTGTTCCACGCCGTCGTCGACGTCTTGACCTTTCGCATCGCGCTCTCGAACCATTTCAAATCAGATTCCAATTCTTTCGTCACCTCGTCCAATTTCTCGTACAACGCATCGCCACTGGACATCGACTCTCCACCCTTGTTCGACTCGATATGCTTCCCACCGTTGCGTTTACCGAAAATCTGCGTCTTCTGCTTTTCCAAACACTCCGCTTGCTCTCGTAAACGCGCCATCTCTCGAGTCAATTCCGCCTGCGTCGATATCGCACGTCGCGTCGTCAATCATCCGAGCGTTGACCAAACCATTCCGTGCACTCACATTAACGTCATCGACGCGCATTCATCGTGAGTCGCATCGACAAAACGGGCACACGTCGCGCACCTTGGCTCGTCGAGCGACGGCAATGTCTCCAGACTCTCCAGACGCCGTCAATTTCTCCACGACGCGAGCGCAGTGCGCACGAGTGGACTCTATGCGTTTCATCGTCGTGCGTATTTCCGTCGTCGCGCGCTTTGTCGTCATGGTGAACACGCGAAATGTTGTCCCACGATGTGTCCTTTTTCTCTCCCCGCCGGGTCGCGTCGCGTCACGCGTCGATGAGTGCCGCGTCAGTTTGGTTTCGCGAGTTTGATGTATAATGATGAACAATTTTACAATGGATGGATACAGCGCGCGTCGAAATCAAACAATGCCAGTTGTGCTTGCGCGAAACGAGGACGCTCGACGCGCGTAATCGACCCGGAAACGCGCGCGAATGGAAACAGAGAGAGACGAACGAGTGGCTGGATGGATGTACGCGCGCACACGTCGCGACATCCGTCCAAAACGTATACTTCTCCAATCTCTTTATGAAATCATTCACGCGCCGCAACGCATCCTCAAGTGACCGTAGGATGTTGAGTCGCGCGAGTGTCACGCACGCGCGTCGAGTACCATCATATCATCGCCAGCATGCGCGCAACGTCGATGACTGTTGAATAACGAAACAAGCCGACGCTGACGCGCCGACGCCTTTACCCACACCTATCCCCCGCGGGACCGTCTTCCAACCCGAGAGTCGCCGCATCCACCTCTCTCTCCAACGCTTCGATTATCTCCAACGCCGTCGGCGGTCGCCCTTCCTTCAACGCGCTGAACAACGACGACGACGCGACCGAGCCCGAACCCCCCTCCGAACCCGAGGCCCCCAAACCACCCTCCAACGTCACCTCAAACGCCCCGGTCCTCGGCCCCTCATTTCCAACGACCGTTCTCGCCATCACATCCGCGTCGTTCCCATCCACGAGCACGCGCGGGAACGCCTCCTCGACGGCATCCGCGAGCGAAATGAATGCGTTGGTGTGCGCATCCTCATCGTACTCGACGTGAATCGTCAACGGTGGCGCGTTCCCGAGCGCTGATCGTCACGCGTACGTTCTTCGCGCGAGGACGAACGACGGTATCGAGCGATGACGCGCGAGCGCTTCGGTGGCTACTCGTCGAAGCATCCTCGAACGCGATGAGATGCGCAGAGGAATGACGTGTACACTGCTTCAGTCGACGACGCTTTGAGTCCGTCTGTCGTGCGGGCTCGGGCTCGATGTTTGGACGCGTCGCGGCGATGCGCGCGCGGGATGCGTCGATGACGTTTCGTTGGTTCGTCAGGGCGACTGCGATGCGTAAAACGGGTTTGTTGTCGGCAACGGCGGCATCATCATCGTCATCGTCATCATTTAAGTTGAAGGCGGCTTCAGCATCTTATTCAACATCGGCGTCATCATCCGCGTTTGATGACGCCGGACGCGTCCACGCGCCGGACGATCGAACGGTCCCTCGACCCGGGGCGGATGGACGAGTCCCAATCGTCCACCACGCGTCGTACTCGAAACCCGTGATGCCGCCGGGACACAGGTTTCCCATGCGCGTGTTTCAGACGACGTTTGACGCGCTGCGCAAGGAGGGCGTCGCGTTGGCTGGAATCAACTGTTTCACCCCGGCGCGGGCGCCGACGCTGGATGAATTGTGCGCGGCGCACGATGAGACGTATGTGAGAGCGGTGTGTGCGTCGGAACTGAGCGACAAGGCGAGGCGGGAGATTGGTTTGCCGTGGAGCGACGCGTTGGTTGAGAGGACGCTGATGGAGGTTTCCGGAACAATGCTGACGATGGATTTAGCGGCTCGGTGCGGATTGGCGGTGAACACGGCGGGTGGGACGCATCACGCGCATCGGGCGCGGGGGTCGGGGTTTTGTATCATCAATGATCTCGCCGTGAGCGCGCTGAGAGCGCTGGAGAGCGGGATGGCGAAGCGGGTGATGATTGTCGATTTGGACGTGCATCAGGGCGACGGAACGGCGGGGATTTTAAAGGACGTTCCGGGGACGTTCACGCTCTCGGCGCACGCGGCGTCGAATTTCCCGACGAGGAAAGAGACGAGCTCGAGGGACGTGGAGCTTCCACGCGGGATGAAGGATGACGAGTACATGGCGGTGGTGTCGGCGGCTTTGATTGAATCGATGCAGGATTTCAAGCCGGATTTGGTCTTGTACGACGCGGGAGTGGACGTGACGGCAAACGATTCCCTCGGTCACCTCGATCTCACGGTGGAAGGGTTGTACAGACGCGAACGCATGGTTTTAGACACCGTGCTTGGGGCTGGGATACCGCTTGCGGGCGTCGTCGGTGGCGGGTACTCGCCAGATATCGATGAGTTGGCGTCGAGGCACGCCGTCTTGCACCGCGTCGCGCAGGAAATGTTTCGCGACCACGGGTTGTGAGGCCCGGTAGTACAGTGTAGTAGCTAGCGCATAGGTTTCATTGTTTTATTTTGTTTCGTTGCCTATCACTAAAAAAGATGCTACGCCACCGTGTACCGCACCGCTCTACGTTGACGATTGTAAACGCATTGACGCCAACAACGCATCGATGCGCCCGATGGCGTCCGGTCTCGATTCCGGACACAACCTTCTCGCGCGTTCTAACAGATCTACAATCTCGTCTATGTCCTGCGGTCCATCCTCGCCCGCCGACTCTATCAACCACAGCGCCGTTCTGTACGCGTCGTCGGCGAGAGACTGCCCCTCGCTCCAACCCGCGTCTGAAACCGCGGCGTCTCGCTCGAAAAAATCGTCGCCCCCCTGCGTCGACGGGGTCGTCGCTCTCTCTTCCTCGACATCGTCCCCGTCGTCGTCTCCGTCTCTCACGCTCGCCGCGATCTCATCCTTGATCGCATCCGCGTCGCCGTATCCGACTTCTTCATCCATCGCGAGCTCGCGAATCTGCGCAATGGTTCTCGATAGCTTTTCACGCACCTCCACCGATTCCGGCGGACACGCCCGCGCTGCCGCCTCGAACCTCGCCAACGCCTCCTTCGTATCCCTTCGTCTCAGCGCCGCTTTCCCGCGTTTAAACTCTTCCTCTACTAACAACACCCGCCGACGTTCCGCCTCTACCATTTCCTCTTCCTCTAAAATGGCGTCGTCTTCGTCGACGTCATCAACGTCGTCACCCGTCCCGACGCTCGAACCAACCCCACCCGGACCACCCGACCGCGTCGTCACCATCTCGCCACACTTCGTCGTCATCGCCCAATCGTCTTCACCCGGTTTCGTCGCCCCTCTAACGACGACATCGTCGTCGTCGGCGGCATCGGCGTCAGCGCTCTGAAACCCACTCAAATCCAACGCCCGCTCTTCCCTCACCGCTCTCGCCCGCGCGTTCCGCTCCATCATCCGTTCCGCCTCGCGCATGAGTTCCGTCGGGTTCATTCGATTCGTCGGCGGCGGAGGCACCGTCGTTCGCGCGCCTTCCGGCGCTTCCGTCGTCGTCGTCGTCATCCAGTCGCGCGCGCGTGAATGAGGAAAATTAAAAATTTTCAAAAAAAACAATGAAAAACGCGTGAATCCCAACCGTCACTCACCCCGTGAGATTTTAATGAGAAATGAACCGTCACTCCCCGATGGAAACGAGAGACAGAGACGAGACGGCCGAGAGGATTGATTGATTGATTCACTTTGTGACGCACTCGCGACGACGACGACGACGACGCACGAACGGAAAAAAATAAGGAACGAACGACAAAGAGAATGATGATGGCGGCGTTGCGAGCGACGACGACGACGACGACGGCGGCGACGACGACGGGAACGATGATGCTTGGACGCAAGACGATGCGAATGGCAACCGCGACTGCGAAAAAGACACCGGTTGGTGCGGTGCGCGCCGCGGCGGGTGGTGGGAACGACCCGATGCGTGGGACGGCGAGTGAGTCGGCGTCATCGTCTGTGCCGCCGGGGTCTCGAACGCCGGTGATGCGAAAGACACGCGGGATGAGTGAACCTTTGGTGTTTCCGCCGGCGTACTCGTACCCGCTGGCGTCCGGAACGGCGTCTCCGATGCTGGCGAGTCGTTTGATGGATTTCGAGGATACCATGCGGGATTTCATGGATGCGTTCATGCAGGATCCGTTTGGTGCTGGATTGATTGGCGGTGGGCCGCGGCTTCACGGGGATAAGATCCCGGCGAAGACGGAGCTCGCGAAACCGATGGACGTCGGTGCGTCGTTTTCGTCGTCGTTCATCGTTGCATCGTAAGACTGACGGATGGGCTTTTTTTCGCGTTCCTCGCCGCAGATGCCATCGTCAAGGGTGACAAACTCATCGTCACCGCCGCTTTGCCTGGTTTGTCCGCGCGTGACGTCAAAGTTGAGATCAACGATGACAATTCGTTGCTCTTCATCACGGCGACTCGAACGTACCGACACGAAGAGGATGGCGGATCAGACAATGGGTCCGTGCAATACCACGCGTTCGAGAGCACGCACGGCACAAACCAGCGTACGATTGGCTTACCGGAGAGCGCCGACGTCGATACCATCAAGACGGGGATGAAGAACGGCATGCTGAAGATTGAGATGAAGCTCAAACCCGAGGAAAAACTCGAGGAGGAAGGACCCGAGGAAGGACGCCGCGTCATCAACGTCGAAGATCGCTGAGAAGCAAACTTTGATTTCTGATGACGACGACGACGACGATGACGCTCGGTTTTTCGAGACTTCTTCTTCTTCCGTCTACAAGATTGGCGATTCACGTCGCCTTCGATGTGACTTCACGCCATGCGCCAACACGCTCCACCACTTCACTTTTTACTTTCTTCTTTCATTTTACCCGATTTCTACATCTTTGTTCTCCATCACCCTTCGCGCGGCGACGCGATGCTTCTTGCGAGTCTAGTTGCGTAGTCGGCTGTGATTAGAATGAGCGATTGAATCGAGAGCGCGAAGAAGTGAACGCGTTTTTTCTGTCAAATATATATGACGCGTTCGTTACAAAAGTTGTTCATATACGTTCACTGTGTACTGGGGGCGTTTACTCCCACTCAATCGTGGCCGGTGGCTTCGAGGAGATATCGTACACGACTCTGTTGACGCCCGCCACTTGGTTGCAAATGCGAGAGGAAACCGTCTTGAGGAATTCGTGCGAAAACGGATACCAGTCGCTCGTCATGCCGTCGCTGCTCGTCACTGCGCGCAAACCAACGACGTGAGAGTGAGTTCTCTGGTCACCCTGAACACCGACGCTACGAATCGGTAAGAAAACGGCAAAGGCTTGCCAGATTTCGTCGTAAATACCAAACTCGCGAATCGTGTTGATGTAAATTTCGTCGACGGCGCGGAGCGTCTCGAGGGCTCCGTTTGCCGTGACGTCGCCGAGAATGCGCACGCCGAGACCCGGACCCGGGAATGGGTGACGGGCCAAGAAGGCGCGCGGTACATCCATGATGGCGCCGAGCTTGCGCACCTCATCCTTGAAGAGCATGCGCAACGGTTCGACGAGTTCAAAGCCGAGCTCCTTTGGAAGGCCGCCAACGTTGTGGTGCGACTTGATGGTGTGCGAGTGCTTTTGGTCGCTACCCGGCGGCGGACAAGACTCGATGACATCCGGATACAGAGTCCCTTGCACCAAAAACGTCGGACGAACGCCGGTGCGCTTTTCGATTTCGCTCTTGAAGTTTTTGAAGCACTCGATGAATTCAGCGCCGATAATCTTACGCTTCTTCTCTGGGTCGGTGACGCCCGCGAGACGATCGAGCATCGGCTTGGAGTGGTCGACGCAGTCCACCGGAAGGTGCAAGTGTTCGCGGAACATGTCCATGACGCGCTCTTGTTCCTTGTAGCGCAACAAACCGTTGTCCACAAAGACGCAGTGCAAGCGGTCACCGATGGCCTTGTGCACAAGCGTCGCCGCGACGGCGCTGTCGACGCCACCGGAGAGCGCGCAAATGACGTGCGCATCCGGACCCACCTTTTTCTTGACGATTTCAATCTGTTCATCCAAGACGTTCTTCATCGACCATCCCGGCTTGACTTGAGCAATGTCAAACAAGACGCGCTTGAGCGTCTCTTGTCCTCGCTCAGAGTGCGTCACCTCGGGGTGGTACTGCAAGCCAAACAACCGGCGCTCGCGATCCTCGATCGCGACCACGGCTCCGGCTTCAGACTTACCCACGCACGAGAACCCAGGAGGAAGCGCCGTCGCTTCGTCCCCGTGAGACATCCACACCTGCTGCGATTCGCTCTTTTTCGAACCCGGTCCGTAGAGCAACGAGTCGTCCTCTTGCAACACGACGGGCATGCGTCCGTACTCACCCTTCCCGACCGCAGCCTCCACCTTTCCACCGAGTCTCTGCACGAGCAACTGCATCCCGTAGCAAATACCCAACACCGGTATCTTCTTTTCCGCCACGTATTCAAAAAACTCCTCTGGCACGCTCGGAGCGCCCTCCACGTGCACGCTATTCGGCCCTCCCGACAGCACGATCACGCTCGGTTTATGCGAATCAATCCTCTGCATGTCCGCATCTCCCGGGAGCAACACGCTGTACACGCCCAGTTCTCGCACCCGTCGCGTGATCAGTTGCGTGTACTGCGAACCGTAGTCCAGCACCACGACGCAGTCCACGTTTTCAGTCGCCATGATGATTGTTTTTCAAAAATCCACAGTCGTCCCTTTTCCTTTACGCGGCGGCGTTCGCGAGTCGTCACGAGTCGAGTCGGCGGCGGCACAAAGAGATGAACGAGTTGCGTCACGCCGCGCACTTTCCGTCGCGCTCTGACGCGCGCCCCGTTCGCGCGTCGTCAAAGTTCCGCGTCGCGCGAGTCCTTCCTCCAAACGAACCCGCCGCCGGGCGGTCCTCGGGACGTTCGAGGTGTCCAAAGAAAGCATGGTTTTTTAACACTTTTGTTTGCTTCAATATGTAACACACGTACGCTATTAAGAAAGTATTTCTTCATAGAGAGCGTGTCTCGGAGGGATCGTTCCCGCGCCTCGGTTGTTTTCATGTATTCAATCTACGGTTTAAACCATCATATTTTTTGTTTTCACTGTTTACCCATAGAAAGTGAACTCGAAACGACGGGAAGAGGGGAAAGACG
>Ga0181601_10000621_pt1 | contig 29116 bp, 22 predicted proteins | sample 041ome_8_FD_133020 | JGI IMG/M metagenome (GOLD analysis project Ga0181601, IMG submission 133020) | Coastal salt marsh microbial communities from the Groves Creek Marsh, Skidaway Island, Georgia - 041407BS metaG (megahit assembly) | ecosystem: Environmental > Aquatic > Marine > Intertidal zone... | reverse complement strand
TGATGCTGATCCACATCATCTCGAGCAGCTTGATGACCGCCTCCATGCGCTGCGCCAACAAGCGCGCAAACATAGTTGCCAAGTTGACGAACTGCCGCAGATACACCAAACACTAGCCGCACGCCTTGCCGCCATTGAAGATAAATCCGGGCATATTGGCGCCTTGCAAGAAGCCGCCGCGCAGGCGAAAGAACACTACCAATCTACAGCGCAAACGGTCGAAACCGGGCGTCAATTGGCGGCACAGCGTCTGGATGCGGCGGTGCTGGCAGAACTGACCCCATTAAAACTCGACGGCGCAACCTTCAAAACTGTCATCACACCTGTGGATGAAACGCAGTGGGGCCCGCATGGCACCAGCACTGTGCGGTTTGAGGCCAGCACCAATAAAGGCATGGCCCCCGGACCGATTGACCGGATTGCCTCTGGCGGCGAACTGGCGCGTTTTTTACTGGCGCTAAAAGTTGTTTTAGAAACCAATATAGACCCGCGCAGCCTAATTTTTGACGAGGTTGATTCGGGTGTTGGCGGTGCCGTTGCCGCCGCTGTTGGCGAACGGCTATCTCGGCTTGGGCAGGCTGTACAAACCATTGTTATAACTCATTCACCGCAAGTCGCAGCTAAAGGCAAACATCATTTGCGCATTTATAAAACAGCCTCTGACAATAGCGTCATTAGCGGTACCGAGGTTTTAGACAGTGCCGAGCGCCTTGAGGAAATTGCGCGTATGTTAGCGGGTGAAACCATAACCGCTGAAGCACGGGCCGCCGCAAAAGCCTTGTTAGAGGCCTGAACAATGTCCGCAAAACCCAGAGCATTTGTGCTTAACACCACCGATCCCAGCCAAATGACGCCGTCGGCTGTGGCCACAGAACTCGCAGATTTAGCTGGCGAAATTGCCCGCCATGACCAGCTCTATCACGGTGACGACAATCCAGAAATTTCAGATGCCGATTATGACCGGCTGGTGGCGCGAAACCGTGCGCTCGAAAGCGCTTTTCCCAATTTGACCCGTACCGACAGTCCCAGCCTGCGCGTGGGCAGCCCAGCCCCGGCTAACGGCAGCAGCTTTGGCAAGGTCAAGCATGCACGGCCAATGCTGTCACTGAGCAATGGTTTGAGTGACGAGGATATTGACGATTTTGTCACCCGCATACGCAAATTTCTGGCCTTGGCAGATGATGACCCTGCCAAATTTGTAGCTGAGCCGAAAATCGACGGTTTGTCTCTTAGCCTACGCTATGAATCTGGCGTGCTGACCCAAGCAGCAACGCGTGGCGATGGCAGCGAGGGCGAAGATGTCACCCCCAATATTCTGATGGTCGATGCAATCCCCAAAACATTGTTAGGAACCCCGCCAGACATCATCGAGGTGCGCGGCGAACTCTATATGAACCGTGACGATTTTTTAGCGCTCAACGCCGCACAAGACCGCAAAGACGCACGACCATTTGCGAACCCGCGCAATGCCGCCGCCGGGTCTTTGCGGCAAAAAGATGCGCATATTACCGGCAGTCGAAATTTGCAGTTCTTTGCCTATTCTATGGGCGAAACAAGCGCCGCATTTGCCGCCACACATTGGGAATTTCTTGGCGCACTTCGTGGTTTTGGATTTGCGGTGAATGATTTGTCACGGCAATGCCAAACGGTTGCGGCGTTGCTCAAAGCCTATGACGATATTGGGCAACAGCGGGCGGACTTGCCCTATGACATTGATGGTGTTGTCTACAAAGTCGATCGGCATGATTATCAGGCGCGGCTGGGGCAAGTGGCGCGCGCACCGCGCTGGGCATTAGCGCATAAATTTCCAGCCGAACAAGCCGAAACCGAGATCACCGCGATTGATATTCAGGTAGGTCGCACCGGCGCCCTGACCCCGGTGGCTCGCCTAAAACCAATTTCGGTTGGCGGCGTTATTGTGTCTAACGCGACCTTGCACAATGAAGACGAAATTCTGCGTAAAGATATTCATATTGGTGATCATGTGGTAATACAACGTGCCGGCGATGTGATCCCGCAGGTGGTGCGCGTTATCACTACGGCGCGGTCAGGTGATGAAACGCGCTTTATATTTCCAGATCACTGCCCGGTGTGCGGGGCTGCGGCCAACCGGCCAGATGGCGAGGCCGTGCGACGCTGCAGCGGTGGTTTGAAATGCGGTGCGCAGCTGTTTGAAGGCCTAAAGCATTTTGTGTCACGTGAGGCTTTTGATATTGAAGGGCTTGGGGCGCGGCAGTTAGAACAATTTATCGAACTTGGCTGGATCACCGCACCCGCAGATATTTTTGGGTTATCTTCACATGCCGAATCTATGGCCGCTCTTGACGGTTATGGCGCGGTGTCCATAACGAAATTGCTGGCTGCGATTGATAGCCGACGGCGCATTGGTATGGCGCGGTTTATTTACAGCCTTGGCATTCGTCAGGTCGGACAGGCCACAGCGCGGTTGTTGGCGCTGCATTATGGCGATATGAATGTTTTGCTGACTGCACTTAACCCTGACGCTGATCTGGACGCTGCCCATACAGAGCTTGTCGAGATTGACCAAATTGGCAGCGCCATGGCAGATGACATCATCAGCTTTTTTAGCAACCCAGATTTATATCAAATTGCACTAAACCTGTTGGCCGTTGTCACAGTTCTGCCCCCTGACCGGCCCGCCAATGACAGCCCGATAAGCGGAAAAATTGTCGTTTTTACCGGCACTTTGCAAAAAATGTCGCGCGCAGAGGCAAAGGCCAAAGCCGAATCACTTGGGGCCAAAGTGGCTGGGTCTGTATCGGCAAAAACTACCTATCTTGTGGCTGGTGCAGATGCCGGATCAAAAGCCCGCAAGGCGGCAGAGCTCGGCATTACCGTATTGGACGAGGCCGCATGGCTGGCGCTGATTAACGGCTCATAGTGGTATCATATCAGATCGGCGCGCAAGCCTTTTGCAGCCATGATTGGCAGGCCGGCGAGAGGTGCGGCGCTAATTTTTCAGAAACCTCTTTGTGATACGCATTCAGCCAATCGCGTTCGCTGGGCATTAAAAGCGCTGGCACGATCAAGCGACGGTCAAACGGGCATAGAGTCAATGTTTCGAAACATAAAAAATTATCTGTTAGCGCTGGCCGCACGGTAAGCAGATTCTCAATACGAATACCAAACTGGTCGGCCACATAATAGCCCGGTTCGTTAGACAGCACCATGCCGACCTCAATCGCCGCCCCGCCCCGCTTTGAGATACTGGCCGGGCCTTCATGGACCGACAGCACATGCCCCACACCATGGCCGGTACCATGGGAAAAATGCAACCCAGCCTCCCACAGCGGCGCCCGCGCAATGCCATCCAGCTGTTGGCCGGTAGCGCCAGCTTCAAACTGCGCCATCGCCAGCGCAATATGCCCACGCAGAACATGCGTAAAGGCATGCGCCACCGGCGGCGGCGCGGTCTTGCTGCCAATCAGCAGGGTTCGGGTAATATCTGTTGTGCCGGTACGGTAATGCCCGCCCGAATCAAGAAGCAAAATATCACCAGTTGTTAAGGTGCGGTCGGCGCCAGCAATAGCACGGTAATGGACAATCGCCCCATTCGGGCCGGCGCCGGCAATCGTTGCAAAGCTTGGCACCAGAAAATCGGTATTTTTGGCCCGAAACTCTTGTAAAATATCGGCAATTTGACTTTCGGTGTAATGGCTTGGGGTAATGTCATCCAGCCAGCACAAAAACGCCACCATAGCCACGCCATCAGATAAATGCGCATCGCGGAAACCGACAATTTCAGCGTGGTTCTTGCGTGCCTTCATCGCTGTTACCGGGCAATCCTCCTCGCGCAATTCAACATCGCTTGACGCAAGGATTGTCGCCAGCGCCTTTGGCAGGCTTGCCGGTTCGATCATCAAGGCCTCGCCAGACAAGGTTTTTAGCACATCGCCGAGCTGCGCCAGTGGGGCAACAGTAATATTATCACCGAGCATTGAGGCCAGACGTTGTGGATCGCCGAGCAGCACCACCCCGGTATCACAATGAAACAACGCAAAACAGAGATTCACCGGTGTGCAGGGCAAATCAGCACCACGCATATTGACCAGCCAATTCACCGAGTCAACGCGGCTCAACAAAACCGCCTTGGCGCCCTGCTTAGCAAGAGCTTCGCTCAAAGCTGCACATTTTTCAGATACGGTTTTGCCGGCCACCACATCATCCATGCGCCACGGTGCCGCTGGCACCATAGCGGGCCGGTCATGCCAAATGGCATCAACCGGGTTCGAATCAAGCGCGCATAAAACACCGCCAGCTGACTGAACACAGTCAGAAAACCTGTCAAACCCCTGCATGGTAATCAAGCGGGCATCAATGCCAATCCGCTTATCATTCAGCGGATAGGTGGCAAGCCAGTCAATCAACCCGGTGTCAGGCATGGTACAGCATTGCCACTGCGCACGGTTAGTTTGTGATCGCATCTGCAAACTATAGCGCCCGTCACTAAACACAACAGCGCTATCATTCGTAATGAAGGCAAAGCCCGCTGAGCCGGTAAAGCCCGAAATATAGGCCAAGCGTTCATCACCGGCGGGCACTTCTTCGCCTTGATACATGTCTTCGCGGCCAACGATGAAGCCGTCAAGTTCAGCGCTGACAAGTTGTTCGCGCAGGGCTGCGAGGCGAGCGGCTAAACGGTCTTGCATCGACCTCTCCACAGATAAGGCAGCGTGCGAATAGCGGCTGGCCGCATTACCAAACTGGTCCATTCACCAATCCGAATTTGTTGCCAGCACCGTAACCCTTGCGCGTGATACGCCAGGCGCACCGCCGTCGCCTGTCGGTTCAAAATCCCCGAAAGAATAAGCCAGCCCCGCGGCGCCAAATGTGGCCGCAGATCAGGCGCCATGCGCATCAAGGGTCGTGCCAGAATATTTGCTAGAACAATGTCATAGGGCCGGTGTTGGCGCACATAACGGCTGCCAAATCCCTGCGATACGGCAAGCCGCATAGTCGCCGGCGCAATATTGTTCAATGTGCGGTTGGTGGCTGCGACGCGGATAGCAACCGGATCATTATCGGCAGCAACAACGGCGGCGGCTGGCCACATGCGGCTGGCCGCCATCGCCAAAATGGCCGATCCACACCCCATATCAAGAATGGTTTTGGGAGCACGGCCACGGATCATCTCTAAGGCGCGCAAGCAGCCTTCAGTGGTAGGGTGCGTTCCAGACCCAAACGCCATTGCCGCATCCACATGCAACGGCAAACTGGCAACTGGCGGAGGGCTTTGGATATGACTGCCATACACCCAAAACCGGCCAATGCGCCGCGGTGGAAACGCGGCCCGGTTTTCCGCAAGCCAGTCTCGCTCTGGCAATGCGTCAATCTGCATCGGATACGGGGCGATTGCGAATTTGCCAAATAGCGGCGCCAGCAATGCGTTGACCACATCCATGTCCGGCCGGTCTTGAAACAGTGCCGAAATCGACCAATCACCATCTGCGCTGCGCTGATAGGATACCGCAACGCTGTCGAGAAGTTCGCTAAACACCATTTCAAATTCAGTGACATCTTTGTCGGCCAAGCCGGCTGGCAATGATAGTGACAAGGTCAATAAGTCTGTCATGGCTTACTCACAAATCCAGCAACAACTTTTTTGTTACCGGCCTTGTCAAAGGCGATCTCCAGCTTGTCACCATCGATTGAGCGGACATTACCCATCCCAAATTTTTGATGAAACACCCGATCACCGATGACAAATTCTGTCGCGTTATTATCTGGTTTCCAGCCATTGCCTGAGGCGGTTTGTTGGCGTGACGCCATGCGCCGCCAGCCGGGCCCATAGCCGTTTGTTGCGGCCACATCGAGACGCGCCGCGGTCGAGCGGCCAAACCCGAGCCCGGATGACAGGCCTTGGGCCATTTCTTCCCTAATGTGATCTGGCGGCAATTCTTGCACAAAGCGCGATGGGATAGCCGACTGCCACTGGCCATGAATACGTCGACTACTGGCAAAGCTGATAAATAAATTTTGCCGGGCGCGGGTTATGCCAACATAGGCGAGGCGGCGTTCTTCTTCTAGTCCAACCGCACCATTTTCATCTATTGTACGCTGACTAGGGAAAACTCCTTCTTCCCAGCCGGGCAAAAATACTGTGTCAAATTCCAAGCCCTTGGCAGCATGCAAGGTCATCAATGTCACTTCGCCTTGCTGGTTATCGGTGTCGCCATCCATCACCAAAGCGATATGTTCTAAAAACCCTTGAAGCGAGTCAAAATCTTGCATCGCATTGACCAGTTCGGTCAGATTTTCAAGGCGCCCCGGCGCATCCAGGGATTTATCCAACTGCCACATTTGGGTATAGCCAGACTCGTCAAGAACCATTTTGGCAAGATCGGTGTGATGTATTTGCCCGGCCTGATCGCGCCAACGTTTTATGTCTTGAACAAATTCGGCAAAGGCATGCCGCGCCGCCGGGCGCAATTCGTCCGTATCAATCAAATCCATGGCGGCTGCCAGCAACGGTTTTTCGGACGCCCGCGCCTGAATGTGAACAGCTTGTATACTGGCAGTACCCAAGCCGCGCTTTGGCACATTGATGATGCGTTCAAATGCCAAATCATCAGCCGGCTGCGCAATCAAGCGCAAATAGGCAAGCGCGTCACGGATTTCAGAGCGTTCATAAAACCGCGCCCCAACAACCCGATAGGGCAAACCAATAGCAATGAAGCGTTCTTCAAATTCGCGTGTTTGAAAACCGGCCCGCACCAACACCGCAACTTGGGACAGATCAACAGCATCTGCTAGCATCGATTCTATCTGGCTGGAAATACTGCGGGCTTCATCGGCCCCGTCCCAATAGCCATTAACCCGCACTTTTTCACCATCACTGGCAGCCGTGAAAAGGGTTTTGCCAAGCCGCGCCTCGTTCCGCGAAATAATATTCGAGGCCGCCGCCAGAATATGCCCAGTTGAACGGTAATTTTCTTCCAGCCTGACCACTTTTGCGCCTGAAAAATCTGTCTCAAAACGCAAAATATTGCCGACTTCGGCGCCACGCCATCCATAGATGGATTGATCGTCATCACCAACACAACACAAATTATTGCGCGTGCCGGTCAATAATCGCAGCCACAAATATTGGGCAACATTGGTATCTTGATATTCATCAACCATTATATGGGTGATACGCGCCTGATAATCGGCCAGCACATCATTATGCTTGGTGAAAATCGTCAGCATGTGCAACAGCAAATCACCAAAATCTGCCGCATTAAGCGCAATCAACCGGTTCTGATAGCTTTCATAAAGCTGTCTCATGCGGCCATTGGCAATATCGCCGGCTTCAGCAAGATCAATCTTTTCAGATGTTAACCCGCGATCTTTCCAACGTGATATGACGCCGCCAAGCATACGCGGCGGCCACCGCTTTGGATCGATATCATCCGCCGCCATCAACTGCTTTAGCAGGCGTATCTGATCATCCGCATCAAGAATGGTAAAATCAGATTTTAGGCCTACCAAATCAGCGTGGCGACGAAGCATACGCGCCGCCAGCGCATGAAATGTTCCTAGCCATGCCTGTTCGGCCATTGGCCCGACCAAATGCCCCACCCGCAGCTTCATTTCACGGGCAGCTTTATTGGTGAATGTCACCGCCAGAATGTTCCACGGCTTGGCGGTTCCACTGGCCACCAATTCAGCCAGCCGCGCCGTTAGCACCCTTGTTTTTCCTGTGCCTGCCCCGGATAGGACCAGCACCGGGCCATCAAGCGTTCTGACGGCCTCTGATTGGGCTGGATTTAAACCATCCAGCCATGGATGTGCGTTATGTGATAAAGCGTGCGTCATGATGATGCCAAAGTCGCAAATGCAGCCATGCGGGTCAATCACCATAGTTTAGCTATGATACGTTTATTTCAAATTTTTTCACGTTGGTGGCCATGTTGACAGCTCTGTAGGTGACACTGTTAATGATGGCGCTGAATCATTTTGAAAATTCTATATATTCATATATGGTCATGTCTCAAGCTAACATAAACGGCGTTTTTAAATGATACTAACCCGATTTCACTGGCGAACATGGCATCGGCAATCATGGTTGCACACTAGCGTGGGGTTAGTAGCGCTGGTTATGGTTGCGGCTTGTAGCAGCATGCCGGACAGCCAACAAAGCGATGCCCGTGACCCCTATGAGCCATCCAACCGCAAAATATTTGCGTTCAACATGGGTGTTGACACTTACGTGCTTGAACCGGTCGCTGATAGCTATAGGTCTAACGTGTCGGACGCTGGCCGCCGCGCTGTTGATAACCACTTAGCGTGGGCTAGTCTGCCATCAACAGCGCTCAACTCATCACTGCAAGGTAATTTTGAAAATGCCGCGCTTGCCACGATACATTTTGCGATCAATGGGCTGACATTGGGATTTGCTGACCTCACCGAAGACCCCGGCGCCATAGAAAAGCGTGATTTTGGCCAAACCTTGGCGTTTGCCAAGGTGCCTGAAGGCGATTATCTGATGGTGCCGTTTTTGGGACCACACAGTGGCCGAAGCCTTGCCGGCCGCGTTGTCGACACCATCACTAACCCGCTGTCACTAATTGATGCTGGGGCAGTGGGGTCAAGCGTGCGTACAGCGCAAGTGCCGGCCAGCGCAGTGGCATTTCGGGCCAATAATTTTGACAGACTTAATGATGTAAAATATAATTCGCTCGATGCTTATGCACGGACACGCTCGCTGTATTATCAGCTGCGCGATGGTCGATTGAATGACCAACCAAAAGGATCTCAGACGCCAAGCGCCACTGATGATCAATTTGACGCATTTTTTGACGAGCTGGCAAAATGATTTTTTTTCGCAGCAAACTGATAATTTTTGCCCCCCTAAGACTCGCCGTGCAGCATTGTGCCACCTATTTTATGGCGCTTATTGTTTTGCTGGGTGTTTGCCTTCAAACCAACCTAGCTGACGACAGCACAAAACAGATCGATGCGGCGAATCAATTAGTGGCGCATATGATTGAGGATGTCGAAATAATCCTTGCCCAAGATGCAGATGACCGTAGCGCCCGCACCACAAAAATAACCAAGCTTTTTGACCGCTATTTTGATCTTGCCACCATTGCCAAATTTTCGGCTGGCCCCTATTGGCGCGCCGCTGATGCCGCCGAACAGGCGGCCTATCAAACAGCCATGCGCGATGTTATCATCGGCACTGTGGTGCGCAATTTTGACCAGCTATCCGGCCTTAAATTCACCGAAACCGGCAGTCAAGCCAAAGGCCCGCAACTGGTTCTTGTCAATGGTAAATTTACCCACAAGACAGATAAGCAGCCGCCCATTGCGGTGGGCTGGCGGGTGGTGATGCGCGATGACGGGCCGCCGCTTATCCTTGATGTCGAAATCGAAAATATTTCAATGCTAGTGACACAAAAACAAGAAAACATTGCCATCATTCGCCAGAATGCAGGCAATTTTGCGGCCGTTATCGATGCCATGCAACAACGCATAGCGTCACAAAACTAGGCCCCCTGGCGTTTTCATTTCTTATGTCAGGCAAGCCCCACCCTACCCCAATGCCACTGGCCGTTTAGCGGCTTAGGGGCTTGTATCTAATACGTGTTGGCCGGTCGGCATCGGCACCAAGACGGCGCTTTTTATCGGCCTCATATGCCTCGTAATTACCCTCAAACCATTCAACATGGCTACCGCCCTCAAACGCCAAAATATGCGTTGCAATACGGTCAAGAAACCAGCGATCGTGGCTGACCACGACGGCACAGCCGGCAAATTCCTCAAGGGCCTCTTCAAGGGCGCGCAAGGTGTCAACATCAAGGTCGTTTGTAGGCTCATCGAGCAACAGCAAATTGGCGCCACTTTTCAGCATGCGGGCTAAATGCACCCGGTTACGCTCGCCCCCAGACAACTGTCCAACTTGCTTTTGCTGGTCGCCACCGCGGAAGTTAAATTGGCCGACATAGGCCCGAGATGCCATTGTGCGTTTGCCAAGTTCGATTTCATCCAAACCATCTGAAATCACTTCCCAAACGGTTTTTTTGTCATCAAGCGCATCACGTGACTGGTCGACATAGCCAAGCTTGACGGTGTCACCAACAACAAAATCACCATTATCAACTGTTTCTTCGCCGGTAATCATCCGAAATAATGTTGTTTTACCTGCCCCGTTCGGCCCGATAACACCAACAATACCGCCAGGTGGCAGCCGGAAAGACAAATCATCAATAAGCAAACGATCACCAAAGGCTTTGCTGATGCTGTTGGCATTGATCACAACATCGCCCAATCTCGGCCCAGCAGGAATGCTGATGCGGGCGGTATCAAGTTGTTTTTGCTGGCCTTCGGCCAACAGCCTTTCATAGGCATTAATACGGGCCTTTGACTTGGCCTGACGGGCCTTTGGCGCCGCACGCACCCAATCCAATTCGCGTGACAGCGATTTCACCCGGGCATCATCAGCGCGCCCTTCTTGTTCCAGACGTTTCTGCTTTTGCTCCAGCCAGCCTGAATAATTGCCCTCGTATGGAATGCCAGCGCCGCGATCAAGCTCGAGAATCCAGCCCGCCACTTCATCAAGAAAATAGCGATCATGCGTGATGGTCACCACTGTCCCCGGGAAATCATGCAAAAACTTTTGCAACCAGGCCACAGATTCGGCATCCAAATGGTTTGTCGGCTCATCAAGAAGCAACATGTCTGGCGCGCTTAATAACAGCTGGCATAACGCCACCCGCCGCTTTTCACCACCTGATAATTTAGTAACATCGGCATCACCCGGCGGCACCCGCAGCGCGTCCATGGCAATTTCTGCTTTGCGCTCTAAGTCCCAGCCGTCAATAGCATCAATTTCTTCCTGCAATTCGGCTTGCTCGGCAATCACCGCATTCATTTCATCGTCGGTCATTTCTTCGGCGAATTTGGCGCTCACCTCATTGAAACGATCAACCAGTTCTTTGGCTCGCCCCATGCCAGCCAGAACATTTCCGGCAACATCAAGTGCCGGGTCAAGTTCCGGCTCTTGAGCCAAATAGCCGACTTTGATACCATCGGCCGCCCACGCCTCGCCCTGAAACTCGGTTTCAATGCCGGCCATAATCCTCAGCAATGTTGATTTACCAGAACCGTTCAAACCCAAAACGCCGATCTTGGCACCCGGAAAGAAAGACAGGCTTACATTTTTTAGCACTTCCTTGCCACCAGGCCAGGTTTTGCTCAGGCGGTTCATTACATACACATATTGATGGTTTGCCATGTTACTGGATTTATCCTTTTGGGTCTTTGGAGCTAGTGGATATTTAGCGTTAAGCTCGGTATTTGTATCGTTTTTTATTCTAAAACGCTAGCCGCCATTGCAGCTTTTCGATAAGCAAGCGCCAGCGTGCTATGCAAAAACTTAACCTTGCATTTCAATTCACCGGTAGATTAGGCTTACACAGGCACAACTCATCAGCAGGGCTTGGTATTTGCCATGATTACAATGATCCCCCCGCTCGGCATATTGATCGATATACCGCTTGGTATATTGATGTGGTCTTCTATACTGCAGTTTGTGTTAGCCATTTTTACGCGCGATGATAGCCGGGTTGCCGTCATACGGATTACGCGCGGGTTAAACCAGCCCATAATCGCAATAACCGGGCTATTCCGGCCGCACTTTATCAATGACCGGCTTGCCCCGGTCTACGCGGCCTTTATTCTTTTTATGGCACGCTATTATCTGCTGCCCTTAATCATTGGCTATGACGTTGAAAGTTTTACGCAAATGCCCTTGGAAAAACTGCTATTATCGGCCAAATCTGATTTAGGGTTTTGAAATTTTCGGCTGTTATATTAGGGCTTTGCCGCATCAATTTCGATTTTGCGTTGCAGCCGACCGGCGCCATCAAGCGTCCATAATTGCTGTTGACCAGCATGTTCAACAATCAATAGCATCCGGCCTTTATCGCCCAAGCTGGCACCGCTGATACGGGCGCCTTCGGGCAGGGTAAGGGTTGTTGTTACCCGCCCGGCTGTGCGCTCCATCGTTGTCAAGCGGCTGTAGATGGTGACCACAATCACCACCAGCGCCGCGACAATTAGAATTGCCATAATCACACTCATCGCTTTTATCAGCCCTAAATGCCGCACGATTGGTGATTGAGGGGCTGTTGCCTCATCAGGTTTTGCGCTAGTGTGGCGTGTCATGAGTGAATCCTTAACCCAAAATGAAATGCAGCTAACGCTACAGGCTGGCGCCGATTGTGGCAATGATCGTATTGACCGGTTTCTGGCAGCCGCGTTTCACGACGACAACCAACCGTTGTCGCGCAGCCGTATCAAAGCACTGATCCTTGACCAGCAGCTATCTGAAAACGGCAAAACCCTAGCCGATCCGTCGGCAGCGGTCAAACCCGGGGCAATTTATGTTTTGACCTTGCCACCCCCAGTTGACGCCACGCCACAGGGCGAGGATCTAGCGCTAGATATTTTGTTTGAGGACGACCATATCATTGTCTTGAACAAGCCTGTGGGCCTTGTTGTGCATCCCGCGCCAGGGTCACTGACCGGCACTTTGGTCAATGCCTTGATAGCGCATTGTGGTAGCAGCCTGACCGGTATTGGCGGGGTGCTGCGCCCGGGGATTGTGCATCGCCTAGACAAAGACACATCTGGAGTGATGATTGCCGCAAAAACCGCCGTTGCCCATGCCAATTTGACCGCGATGTTTGCAGCCCATGACCTTGATCGGCGCTATCAGGCGCTGGTCTGGGGCACTGAGGTGGAACGCAATGGTATAATTGATGCGCCGCTTGGCCGTTCAAATCACGACCGCAAAAAACAAGCCGTTACCCCAAAGGGCCGCCACGCGATAACCCATTGGCACGCGTTGCGCAGCTTTCCGCCCTTCGGCACATTGGTAGAATGCCAGTTAGAAACTGGCCGCACCCATCAAATTCGGGTTCACATGGCGCATATCGGACACCCTATCATTGGTGACCCGCTATATGGCCGCGCACCACGCGCCGGGCAAATGCCAGATACCACCGCCCGCACTGGCCTAGCCCAGCTCCGCGCCTTCAAAAGGCAGGCGCTACACGCTGCCCATTTAGGTTTTGCCCACCCGGTTAGCGGTGACGCTCTGGCCTTTAGCACACCACCCCCCAGCGATATGCAAGAGCTTATACAGATTATGGAAACCACCATTGCCACCCGTGCCGCTGGCAAAACGTAGCCTATGATATCATAAGCTTGCTTTATTTATCTCTTTCCACACCGTAAAGACGCACTCTATTGTTGCTATTTTTGATATTTTTTGCCATTTTCACACTGAAAATACTAATGATCTGTGCGTTTTTCAGAAATATTGAAAAACAGTTTTGCCAAAATCAGCCTTATTCCTGACGATTTTTCATGGTTAGCTCACAAAATGATGTCGGAGTGACTTCCGACGGTGGTCTTGCGATCACCCTATCTTAAAAAAAGGAGACAGCATCATGGCCGCAAAATCTATGCTTCCTGTTTTAAGCCCTGACGGCAACCTGTCGCGCTATCTTGAACAGATACGCGCCTTTCCAATGCTGGAGCCGGGCGAGGAATACATGCTTGCAAAATCTTGGAAAGATAAGGGGGATGTGACAGCCGCGCACAAGCTGGTGACCAGCCACCTACGCCTTGTTGCGAAAATTGCTATGGGCTATCGCGGCTATGGCTTGCCAGTTGCCGACCTTATTTCTGAGGGCAATCTTGGCATGATGCATGCGGTGAAAAAATTTGAGCCTGACAAAGGCTTCCGTCTGGCGACTTATGCCATGTGGTGGATCAAAGCAGCCATTCAGGAATATATTTTGCGGTCATGGTCACTAGTAAAAATCGGCACAACCGCTGGCCAGAAAAAACTGTTTTTCAATCTGCGGCGTATCAAAGGGCAAATCCAGGCCATTGATGATGGCGATTTAAAGCCCGAACAAGTGACCGAAATTGCCACCCAGCTTGACGTTACCGAAGCCGAAGTTATTTCTATGAATCAGCGCATGGCTGGCAATGACAGGTCGCTTAATGTGCCCCTAAACCGGGACGGTGAAGGCAGTGGTGATTGGCAGGATTGGCTCGAAGACGACAGCCCCGACCAAGAGACTAGTTTTGCCGAGCATGAAGAATATGATGCCCGCAAAAACCTGATGCTTGATGCGATGCAAGGCCTGAACCCACGGGAACAGCGCATTTTGGCTGCGCGCCGCCTAACAGAACCGCCACTGACACTTGAGGATCTGGCGTCAGAATTTGATATCAGCCGCGAGCGCATTCGGCAAATCGAAGTGCGCGCCTTTGAAAAATTGCAAAAAGCCGTGCGCGACAAAGCCGAAGCTATGCAATTGCTGCCACATATTGAAGCCGAGCGCCCAGCATAAGCGCTAACCCGTAACAGCGCCATTGCACAGTGAATACCCGCCAGCCTGCCTGTTATATGCTATCGGTGCCACGTGGCCAAGTGGCAGTTGGCCTAGCCCTCAAACGGGTCTTTAACCAAAATCGTGTCGTCACGTTCCGGGCTGGTTGACAGCAATGTTACTGGCAGTTTGGTCAGTTCTTCGACGCGCCGTATATATTTGACGGCATTGGCCGGCAAATCTGCCCAGCTACGCGCTCCAAAGGTACTGTCATGCCACCCTGGCATTTCTTCATAGACGGGCGTACAGGCGGCCTGTGCGCCCATGTCTGATGGGAAATAGTCAAGGGTTTTGTCACTGCCATCAATGCGATAGCCGATACAAATTTTCAATACATCAAACCCGTCCAGCACATCAAGCTTGGTCAGCGCCATACCGCTGATACCAGCAACATGGCCAGCCTGTCTGACCATAACCGCATCAAACCAGCCACAGCGGCGTTTTCGACCCGTAACCGTGCCAAATTCGCGGCCACGTTCGCCCATGCGATCACCGTCTGGGCCAAAATCTTCAGTTGGAAACGGGCCGCTGCCAACACGCGTGGTGTAGGCTTTGGTGATGCCAAGCACAAAGCCAATATCAGTCGGGCCAATGCCCGCCCCGGTCGCCGCCTGCCCAGCAACCGTATTGCTTGAAGTCACAAAAGGATAGGTGCCATGGTCAATATCCAGCATCACCCCTTGCGCGCCTTCGAACAAAATGCGTTTGTTTTCGGCACGGGCTGTGGCAAGCAATCGCCAGCTTTGGCCTGCATAGGCCAGCAATTCATCACGCATCGCCAACAAATTTGCGCCGATGGCACGCGCATCAGCCTGTGGCTGGCCGGCCGCTGCTAACCAAACATTATGATGCGCCACCAATGCCTCAAGCTTTTCAGCCAATGCCGTTTCTGACGCCAGATCACCAAGACGCACGGCGCGGCGTGCAACTTTATCTTCATAGGCTGGGCCAATACCGCGGCCAGTGGTGCCAATTTTTTGGTCGCCACGCAAAGCCTCACGCGCCGCATCCACAGCCTGATGCACCGGCAAGATCAACGCAGCTGATTCTGATACCAAAAGCGATTTTGGGGAAATAACCGCCCCTTGCCCGCGCAACAATTCGATTTCTTTCAACAAATGCCATGGGTCGATCACCACGCCATTGCCGATAACCGACATTTTGCCAGGCCGCACAATGCCTGATGGCAGCAGCGATAATTTATACTCAACCCCATCAATGACCAGCGTATGACCGGCATTATGCCCGCCTTGAAACCGTACCACCACATCGGCGCGGCTGGACAGCCAGTCGACAATTTTCCCTTTGCCTTCATCACCCCACTGGGCACCAATAACCGCTACATTCGCCATTCCAAAACCTTCATAAATATGGGGATCAATGCTGTCCATCTGCCTGTAGCTGTGACACCATCATGCGCTGTACTATGATAGAGTAGCGCACCCAGCCGCTTCAGCCGCGCTGTTTATAACAGATCAGCATGATAAAAAGCAATGCAGCGCAGCCGCTTAATCTTGGGCCGGAAAGCGCAAACTATCAGCACGCACGACTTGCTTTAGGGCTTTAAGCTCGTCCATCACACCAGATGGCAACGGCCCATCAATCTCGATCAAAGCAATGGCCTCACCACCAACCTCGCGGCGGCCCAGATGAAAGGTCGCAATATTGATCCCATGCTTGCCACATAAGCTGCCAAGATCGCCAATAAAGCCGGGCTTGTCATAATTACGAAGATAGAGCAGGTTTTCCGGAAAATCTGACTCAACCGCAATATATTGCACTTCGACAATCCGCGGCTTGTTGCCGCCAACCAAGGTGCCAGCAATGGTACGATCACCGTCATTATGCTTGATGGTCACCCGCAGCAATGTTTCATAGTCACATTGCCGGTCATGGCGAACTGTTGACACCGCGATCCCATTGGCCGAAGCCACCGCCGCGGCGTTGACCATATTTACCGATTCCATCACCGGCCCCAACAAACCGGCCAGCGTCGATGCAGTAATTGGGTCAGCATTTAGTGTGGCGGCGCGGCCATCCAGTTCGATCACCACAGATTTCAAGCCAGATGATTTGACCTGCCCCAAAAAGCTGCCAAGCAAGGTGCCAAGCTGCATATAAGGTTTTAGGATTGGCGCATCTTCGGCCGAAACAGATGCCATATTCAAGGCATTTGTCACAGCCCCTTTGGTGAGGTAATCGGCCATCTGCTCAGCAACCTGAAGTGCGACTTTTTCCTGCGCTTCGATAGTGCTTGCGCCAAGATGTGGGGTCGCAATAACATCGTCAAACCCAAACAAAACATTATCTGTGGCCGGTTCTTCAGAAAACACATCAAGCGCTGCGCCTGCCACATGACCACTGGTTAGGGCGGCCGCCAACGCCAATTCATCCACCAACCCGCCACGCGCGCAATTTATAATCCGAACGCCCTTTTTAGTTTTGTTCAGCGCATCAGCGCTGATGATGTTGCGGGTTGCATCGGTTAATGGTGTATGGATGGTGATAAAATCAGCGCGCGCCAGTAATTCGTCAAGTTCCAATTTTTCGATACCAAGGCGTTTGGCATTTTCCTCTGATAGGTAAGGATCATAGCCAAGCACCCGCATTTTCAGCCCCTGCGCCCGATCCGCCACAATCGACCCAATATTGCCACACCCCACTAGCCCAAGTGATTTTCCGGTCAATTCGGTGCCCATAAAACCCGATTTTTCCCATTTTCCAGCCTTTGTTGACAGCGTGGCTTGCGGAATTTGCCGGGCCAAAGCCATCATCATGGCAATCGCATGTTCGGCGGTGGTGACCGCGTTACCGTGCGGCGTATTCATCACCACAACGCCGCGCTTGGTGGCGGCGGGAACATCGACATTATCAACACCAATACCGGCGCGCCCTATCACCTTTAGGTTACTGGCAGCCGCCAACACCGCTTCGGTTACTTTGGTCGCAGACCGGATGGCAAGCCCGTCATAATCGCCAATAACCGCAATCAACTCTTCAGCCGAAAGGCCCGGCCGCACATCAACTTCGACACCATGTGCGATAAAAATATCGGCGGCGCGTTGGCTCAACTTATCGCTAATAAGAACTCGTGGCATAATATAATTTCATCCCTTTTTTCAAACTATGCGCCGCTTTTGGTTGGCCATAGGATCACGTTTCGGCGGCAGAACGCTGCACCGCATAGGCCCAGTCAATCCATGGCAACAAGGCTTCAATATCGGCGACTTCGACCATCGGGCCAGCCCAAATACGCAGGCCCGCCGGTGCGTCACGGTAAGACGCCACATCATAACCAACGCCTTCAGCCTCAAGACAGGCCGCCACCGCCGCCGCAAAGCCTATTTTTTGCGGTTCCGCCAAGGCGAAAAACCAAGGGTCAATGATCGACAACGTCACGCTGGTATTTGATATGGTTGCTGGATCTTCTGCCAGAAACCCAAACACAGACGAGGCATTTACCCAGTTTTTGATAGCGGTTAAACAGGCCTCTGACCGGTCAATTAATGCTGGCAGGCCACCAATAGATTGCGCCCATAACAACGCATCCAGCGCATCTTCAACGACGAGCATAGAGGGCGTGTTTATGGTGTTGCCACTAAAAATGCCGGCAGTAAATTTGCCTTTAGCGGTGAGCCGAAATAATTTTGGCATCGGCCATGCCGGCACATAGGTCTGAAGACGTTGCACAGCGCGCGGTGACAGCACCATAACCCCGTGCGCACCCTCGCCGCCAATGGCCTTTTGAAAACTAAAAGTAACAACATCCAATTTTGACCATGGCAATTCCATCGCAAAACAAGCCGATGTCGCATCAGCAATTACCAGTCCGTCACGGTCATCAGCAATCCAGTCACCATTGGGCAGCTTTACCCCAGACGTGGTGCCGTTCCATGTCAACACAACATCATTGGCGAAATTTACAGCACCAAGGTTTGGCAACCGGCCATACGGCGCCTCATGCACGGTGACGCGGTCAATGTTTAGCTCATTAACCACATCATTTACCCAATCCTTGCCAAATGACTCCCACGCCAAAACATCAACACCGCGGGCGCCAAGTAGTGACCACAATGCGATCTCTACAGCGCCAGTGTCGGAGCCTGGCACAATGCCAATAAGATAATCATCAGGCAATCCCAGAATACTGCGAGCCAGATCCATTGTTTGGTTAATTTTTGATTTTGCAGATTTTGATCGATGCGACCTACCAAGAACGGCGCTGCTAAGCGTTTCAGGTGACCACCCAGGGCGTTTTGTTGTTGGCCCAGACGAAAAATACGGCGCTGCCGGGCGCACTGCCGGCTTATTATGCGGTGTCATAGCATCCTCGCGATCACATGTTGCCATCCGTTGGGGGATGGCTACCCGGCAACATGGTTTGCAAAAACAACCATCTGTGTCAACACCCCACAACAACCTCGCAGTGAAATATCTTCCTAAGAGTTACCTTGTTGTTTTGATTTGCTTTTATGTTGTGGCTTGCTTTATGCGCAAAATTAATGCGTCCATCGTGCGCGTCATCACTGCGTCGGTATCGGCCTCAACCATTACCCGGATCAGGCTTTCGGTACCCGATGCCCGCACCAACACCCGGCCATTGCCATTCATATCGGCTTCGATGGCGGCGATATCGGCTGTTATAGCTGGATCTTTTAAAATTGCTGGATCGAGACCACGCAAATTTTCTAACCGTTGTGGGCTTGGGGTAAAGCTATGAAAAAACGCGCTGGCCGGTTTATCGGCTTTTTGCATTAATGCCAGCATCTGCAATGCCGCCAACAAGCCATCACCAGCACGGGCAAGATGCGTCATCAACACATGTCCAGACGGCTCACCGCCAAGATTAAAGCCACCAGCGCGCATCATTTCCAAAATATACCGGTCACCCACATTGGCTCGGTGCAATGTCAGGCCGGCTTCGGCAAGGCGTGTTTCAAGACCGCGATTACTCATCACCGTGCCGACCACACCGTCACCGTCAAGCTGTCCCTTTTGCTGCAAGGACAGGGCAAGCCGCCCCAAAATCTGGTCGCCATCAATTATAGCGCCGGTTTCATCTGCCATGATCAGCCGGTCAGCATCACCATCAAGGCAAATGCCGGCATCTGCACCATGCGTCTTAACGGCAGCCGCCATCAATTCTGGGTAAACGGCACCGCAGTTGTCATTAATGTTGAACCCGTTAGGGGTAACCGCCAGCGGGATGACCTCAGCCCCCAATTCATACAGCGTATCAGGGGCGGTCCGGTAGGCAGCGCCATTTGCGCAATCAACCACCAGCTTTAGACCATCCAGCCGGGTGCGCCGCGGCAATGTAGATTTGGCAAATTCTACATATCGGCCAACCGAGTCAAGCATACGCCGGGCACGCCCCAGCTCTGTGGGTTCTGCGAGCGCGATCGACCCAGATGCCAACGCCGAAATTTCCGCTTCGATGCGATCATCAAGCTTGTAGCCATCCGGCCCGAATAATTTGATACCATTATCATGATGCGGGTTGTGACTTGCCGAAATCATCACCCCCAATTCGGCCCGCAGCGACCGTGTCAAATGCGCCACAGCGGGCGTCGGAATGGGGCCTAAAAGCCGACAATCAAGGCCGATAGAGGTAAAGCCTGCAACCATTGCAGCCTCAATCATATAGCCTGACAAACGGGTATCTTTGCCAATCACCACCTTTGGTCTGGCGTGCGCGATATGCGGATTATTATCAACAAACCAGCGGCCAGCCGCCAAAGCGAGGCGTACCACAGCTTCGGCGGTCATGGCGCCGGTGTTAATTCGGGCGCGCACACCATCGGTGCCAAATAATCCTGCCATTCCAGCCTCTTTCGTCTTCATACCATCGCACCTTTTGCGATGCACAGCATTATTGTTATTAATGTAGAATAGCTTTGGCGCTCTTAACAAGCACCCAAAATTTATGCCCCAGTCTGCATTAACGCCTGTTCAACGGCCAACGCTTGTTTGGTTTCAGCCACATCATGCACACGGATGATCTGGGCGCCTTGGCGAAAGGCCGCCATTGCCAGCACCAATGATCCGGCAAGTCGCTGGTCAGCTGGTTCATCTTTTGAGAGTTTGCCAATGGTTGATTTACGGCTGGCACCAAACAGCACCGGCACACCAAGCCCATGCAATAACCCAAGCCAATTCACTACGTGTAAATTATGCGCGACCGTTTTGCCAAACCCAAACCCGGGGTCAACAGCAATATGTGATCGCGGGATGCCGGCGGTGACTGCGGCCGCTACACGCTGTTCGAGAAATTCATAAATTTCCACTGGCGCAAACCCGTAAACCGGCTCTTTTTGCATGGTTTCGGGTTGGCCTTGCATATGCATAACGATCACCGGCGCGCCGCTGGCCACTGCCGCCGCCAGCGCGCCGCCGCGTTGTAGCGCCTCAACATCATTAATTATACTGGCCCCAGCCGCACAAGCCCGCGTCATAACCTCGCCGTGGCGGGTGTCAATCGATATACGTACCGATTGGCGCGCCAAACCGGTAATCGGCGGTAACACCCGTGCCAACTCCTGATTACGGGTGATCGCCGCTGCCCCGGGGCGGGTTGATTCGCCGCCCACATCGATGATTGACGCACCGGCTTCCCACATCGCCACACCGCTGGCGATGGCAGTGGCTGGCGCGATATGCGCGCCGCCGTCCGAAAAACTATCTGGGGTAGTGTTAATCACCCCCATGATATGCGGCACCGCCATATCGAGCCCGGCAAAAGCCGGCCGCGCCGCAAACAGGCGGTCAAGAATTGCCGCCGCTAGATTTTTGTCATCAGCAGCCTTCATAAGGGCATCTTCGTGCATGCGGGTCACTTGATAGCGATTGGTGTCATCACGCGACACCACATCAAACAGCTGCGCCGTTGCCCAGCCAGCCGCCAGCTTTTTGCCAGCATGATCGCTCGCGGAAATGACCGGGCGCACCCATGTGGGCACAGCAAAAGGCGGCACCTGAGGCGCCGCCTGTTCGTTAGGCATAACCGGTGATGCTGGCTGCATCTACGTTGGCCTAGGCTGGTTCGCCGCCCGGCTTTTTCGGCCGTCCGGTACCCGGCAAACCGGTCCGCGATTTCCGCACCGGGCCCGGCTTTACCGGCGTATCATCAGCGTCTTTACGCACTAGGGTGCCACCCTCAACAATGATTTTGATTTCTTCACCATCAAGCGTTTCATACTCCAGCAAACCCTGTGCAAGCCGTTCCAGCTCTACATCATTTGTTTTCAGAATTTTTGTCGCAGCGACATAAGCTTCATCAACGATGCGCCGGATCTCGGCATCAATGATTGATGCGGTCGAATCTGACATATTTTTTTGCTGCGATACCGAGCGCCCTAAAAACACTTCCTGTTCATCAGCGCTGTAGGCCAAAAAACCAAGCTTGTCCGACATGCCCCATTCCGTAACCATGCGGCGCGCCATATCAGTTGCCATGCGGATATCAGATGACGCACCGGTAGTGACCTTATCAACGCCAAAAATAAGTTCTTCGGCGATACGGCCGCCGCAAGCAACACGAAGATCTGCATAAATCTTGTCGCGGGCAAGCGAGATTCGGTCCCCTTCAGGCAACCTCATCACCATGCCGAGGGCGCGCCCACGCGGGATGATCGTTGCCTTATGGATGGGGTCTGAGGCTGGACAATGCAAAGCCACTACGGCGTGACCTGCCTCGTGATAGGCCGTCAGACGCTTTTCTTCATCAGTCATCACCATAGACCGGCGTTCCGAACCCAGCATGACTTTGTCTTTGGCTTCTTCAAACTCTGCCATAGACACAGTGCGGCGTCCCTTGCGCGCGGCTAATAGCGCCGCCTCATTGACAAGGTTGGCAAGGTCTGCACCAGAAAATCCGGGGGTGCCACGGGCGATGACCCGCGGTTCGACACCGTCGGCCAGTGGGGTTTTGCGCATATGCACTTTTAGGATTTTTTCACGCCCCATTACATCCGGGTTAGGCACCACAACCTGCCGGTCAAAACGGCCAGGCCGCAACAAGGCGGGGTCCAAAACATCTGGCCGGTTGGTTGCGGCGATCAGTATCACGCCCTCATTGGCCTCAAACCCGTCCATCTCAACAAGCATTTGGTTCAAAGTTTGTTCGCGTTCATCGTTGCCACCGCCAAGACCGGCGCCGCGATGCCGGCCAACCGCGTCAATTTCATCGATAAAAATAATACATGGGGCATTTTTCTTGCCCTGTTCAAACATATCGCGCACCCGGCTGGCGCCAACACCCACAAACATTTCCACAAAATCCGAACCGGAAATTGTGAAAAATGGAACATTAGCTTCACCGGCAATGGCCCGTGCCAGCAATGTTTTACCAGTACCGGGCGGCCCCACCAGCAAAACACCTTTTGGAATTTTGCCACCAAGGCGCTGAAATTTACCGGGATCTTTCAGAAATTCGACAACCTCTTCAAGCTCGGTTTTGGCCTCATCAATGCCGGCAACGTCTTCAAAGGTCACCCGGCCCTGATGCTCGGTCAACAGTTTGGCACGCGATTTTCCAAACCCCATTGCGCCGCGTGATCCGCCTTGCATTTGCCGCATGAAGAAAATCCAGATGCCAATAAACAGCAACATCGGGAACCATGACAGCAAAAGCGATAAAAAGCTGGGCATGCCAGTATTTTCAGGGCTGGCCACAATCCGCACATCATTTTTGTCGAGAACCACAACAATATCGGTGCCTTCCGGCATAACGCTGGTGATCACCCGGCCATTTTTGCTCTCGCCGCGCAAATTGCGTCCATCAATCAACACTTCATCAATTTGCTGCGCTTCGATCTCGGCAACAAAATCTGAATAGGCAAGCTGGTTAGTTTGCTGACCCGATGTTGGGCTTTGGAATAGATTGAAAAGCCCAACCAGTGCCGCCCCAAAAATGAGCCAGATGATAATATTGCGTGCCAGATTATTCACATCACTGTCCTGTCGTTATAGTGGGGTTATCGTAAACCCAATCTTGTCGTCCCAAAAAGCGTGCTACTAACGGTGCGTCTTTGGCCGTTTCGCTTGATTGCACCCCTCTTACTTGGGGATAAATGCTTGTGCCGTCAAGGGCATTCAGAACAGGAATCGCACGCCGCACAAGATAAGGCAAGTCGCGCATCACAGCCGGCAGTTTTCCGGTGGCCCAATCTTGCGGCATTTTGTGGGCTGCATGACCATTCACAAGCTGTCCCGACACTGCGGTTTTAACATGCCAACAGCCCGCAAAAATGACATCATCGCCTGCCGTTACCGGACATTCCAGCGGACGACGCCCAACCTCACGCACCACCTGAAAACAACCAGCATCATCAGGTCGTGCCGATTTGACAAATTGACACCCGCCGAGTGTGGCATTTTGTCCCGCAATTAGACGGCTGAATAGTCGCTCTAACGCAGCGCCAGCAACACCGTAAGGCCGCCCGCCGATCATCCGGATCAAGTGCCGTGCCCAATGCTGCCATGCCAGTGGCGGCAAATCATACAGCCGGCTCATATCGATTACCGCATCGCCGGTGGGCCGCATATCGACCGCTTGCCACCAGCGTCCGGCGCTCGCTGCTTCAAGATGCGCAGTTAGCGCTGTCATGGCCTGCCCAAAACGGATCAATTGGTCCGGTGCTGGGCATCCAAATCTGGCCGGGTCAGCCAAGGCTTGGCGCACCCGCACCCTTTCAAAATCTGTATTGTGGTTGCTGGGATCAGTCTCATAGTCGCAGTTGCAGTGCCGCAAAACCGCCTGCAAATCATCGGCTGTCCAGCCCAGCAAAGGACGCGCCACAACCACCCCATCGCGCCAGTTAAGCGCCCGCATACCCCCAAGACCGGCCGGGCCTGAGCCTTTTGTCAAACGCATTAGCACGGTTTCAGCTTGGTCAGCCTGATGGTGCGCCACAAGCACTACAGCTTGATGTTGGCGCGCTATTTTTGTCAGCACCGCAAAACGTTGCTGGCGGGCCCATTCTTGAATGCCGGTTTGTGGTGCAGCCACATCAAGCGTAACAACCGTGGCAGCCAGTGACCGGGCCGCCATACGCTGGTGCACGCGCGCTGCCTCACCGGCAGACCCGGGCCGAATTGCATGATTTACGATAACAGCAAAATGCTGCTTGCCGGACGCCACCGCATAGCGCTCTGCCAAGCACGCCAGCGCGCTGCTGTCGGGCCCGCCGGATAAGGCTGAGATTAAAACAGGTGCTGTATCAAGCCGTAACGCACGCATCGCTGCCGCAAAAGCAGCATCATAGTGGGTTAACTGATCAGTTTGCGCAGTTTGCGGCATCGCTTAGCTTGGCCAATTGCGCCAAAAACGTGTCCGGCGGGGCGTCAAGCAACTGCGGCAATGAGGCATAGATTTCACATGCCTGCGCCGGCGGAGCAAAATGCGACACCGACTCAGCTATCCACAGGGTTGTATCAACAAGGCGTGCATCGCCGGGGTGGGCGCTGTTAAATTCAGAAAACGTCATAGCGGCTTTTTCATATTCACCGCGCATGAATTGCACGCGGCCCAACCAAAAAATGGAATCGGCTTCGCGCGCATGCCCTTTATTGAAATTGCGAAACTCAGCAAAGGCCAGTTCCGCTGTTTCCAAATCATTTTGCAATGCCCGGCCCAACGCAAACCGATATTGCTCTTCCGGGCTTACCGCAGGCAAAATTTCTGGCTGCGCCGGTGCGGTGTCAACAACCGCTTCGGCGGATGCTATGTTGACGGCGTCATCTATACTAACGGCATTTGGGATCTCGCCAACGGCAGCTGGACCCGCAGCGCCAACAGCCTCGCTGCTCGTAGCTGCGCTGTCAGCCGCTACGCTCTGGGTGGTTGCCAGGTCAGCCCCTGGCGTGGCAGCGGTTTCGCCAGTAGCAGCGCTGTTCGCCCCCAATGCCAGCGCATCATTAAGCGCATTTTCGTTGACCGACCAGCTTGAAATGCCAGAATCTGTGTCACGGGTGATTTGCACCGCAGCAGCATCACCAGCGCCAATGGTGTCTTGCTGGATCAGAGCTTCAGCAGCAGCATCACCCCCGAGCGACATTAAGGTCTGCATGCGCTTTTCAAGGCGTAACAAGCGAAATTCAGTATCCGAGGTGATTTCCAATGTGCGTTCCATGCGCCTGTTGGTCATCACCAACATGTCGCTTAGCTGTGCCATCTGATCACGCAACGCATTAAGGTCGGCCATTTGCGACGTGCCGGCCTCCGAGCTACTGCTAAGCATTTGCTCAACCTTCATCTTGATTTCGCGAAGATCGCTTTCCAGAATGCCACGCACGTCTTTGAGGCCAGCTTCCAAGATATCCATGCGCTGTTGATGGCGCGTCAACAGGGCGCTCGCATTCTCAATCACCTCATCATTAGTGCTGGTCGTTTGCGCATGCGCAACGCTGGCATTGGTGATTAAAAAAGCTAACACAATGAAAATTCGTTTTTTCATGGACAGTAATCCTAAAAGTGACAAGGCCTCCGGCTAATAAATACCAGCCATTTTAGGCATAAATTAGGCAAAAAAAAGAGGAGCGCTACGCCCCTCTTTTCGGAAAATCTGTATTCTTAGTTAAGAACAGTGGCCGAGCGGCGGTTTTTCGCCCAAGCCTCTTCGCTAGAGCCTTCAACAGCAGGACGCTCTTTGCCATAAGACACGGTGCGTACCCGGGCTGAATTCAGGCCATTCGCGATAAGATAGTCACGCACCGCAGTCGCCCGGCGATCACCAAGTGCAAGGTTGTATTCGCGTGTTCCACGCTCATCAGCATGGCCTTCAACAACGATCACCAATGTTGGGTTCACATTCAAAAAGGCATATTGACGGTTAAGAGTCATCTTTGCTTCTGCGGTAAGCTCGGCACTGTCAAAATCAAAATAAACCGTGTTGCCGACCTCTGCCAGCTTTTCAGCTTCAGTCATTTCTGTTACACCCGAACCAGAAGAAGAAGAAGAAGAAGAAGCGGATGATGAGCCAGAGCTCACTGAACTTGTTGAAGCGCTGTCACCGCTTACTTTTGAGGCTGTTTCACAAGCGGCAAGAAGAAATGTAGCGGCAAATAAAACAAGAATGCGTTGAAACATCACAATGCTCCTGGGTTTGGTCCGGGTTATCCGGGTAAGATTCCATTGATGCCAAAACACAAACCACACTGGCACTAAGCCCGATCATCAAGGTTGCAACTTTGGCACGGCGTCACAGTCGGGATTTTGCCCGAATTAATTGCTTTTTTGACACATAGCCTAAATTGATAGTTATTGAAACCGAAAAATGCAATTTCTTTGCAGAAAATAGGCATTTTTGCATATTTTTTGACTGAACTGAATGAAGTTAACACATTTCGTCAGACCAGTGCCCAAACCGCCCTATCGCAACAAAGGGGACCAGGCCGGATCTGACGCATCTGACGGTGTTACAATCCGCTTTTCATTAAACCCGGTTATATCGATCCGATAGACATGCGTCGCCCCGCCAGAACCATCCGCCTCAAACGGCTGTTGTTTAAAATACATCAAAACACGGCCATTTGGCGCCCAGGTTGGCCCCTCGACAAGAAACCCATCGGCAAGCAACCTCTCACCGCTGCCATCAACATTCATCACACCAATATAAAACTGGCCATTGGCCATTTTCGTGAAGGCGATAATGTCCCCTCTTGGTGACCAAACTGGTGTAGCATAGCGCCCGTCACCATAGCTTATGCGCCGCACATTGCGGCCATCGAGATCCATCACATAAAGCTGTTGCGTGCCGCCACGGTCAGAATTGAAGACTATGCGACGGCCATCGGGCGAATAGGATGGCGATGTATCGATTGAGGCCGATTTGGTAAGCTGGTTAATGGATTGTGTGCGCATATCCATTTCGTAAATATCGGTCATACCGTCTTGTGCGAGGCTCATGATCAATTTGTCACCATCAGGCCCAAAGCGCGGTGCAAATGTCATCCCAGGAAATGACCCAAGCCGTTCTGTGCGCCCGGTGGCGACCTCAAACAAATACACATTCGGCTCATCGTTAAAATAATTTAGATAGGCAATTTCATTGGCGGTCGGAGAGAAACGCGGTGTCAGCACAAGATCAAGACCGGATGTCAGGTAGCGGTGGTTGTGGCCATCCTGATCCATAATCGCTAGCCGCTTTAGACGGCGGCTCTGCGTCCCCGATTCCGCAACATAGACAATCTGCGTATCAAAATAGCCGCTATCACCGGTAAATTCCTCGTAAACAAAATCAGCTATTTGATGGGCCAGACGTCGCAACCCCGACTGGTCTGCATTGCCGCCACCGGCGGTAATGTTGCGCTGAATCACAACATCCCAAAGCACAAATTCAACCTGCAGCATGCCAGCATCGTCAACATAGGCTGACCCCACCAGCAACCCCTTCACGCCTAATGGTGACCAATTTGCAAAATTCGGCTTCATCGAGGGGGCCTTTGGCGGATCAATAAAGGCAGCGCTGTCAACCGGCTGAAACAACCCTGAACTTTCCAGATCATCGGATATAATTTGCGTTAGCTGACGCCCAACATCGGTTACCCGGCCGTCAGGCCCGGTAAATTCGGCAATTGCAATAGGCGTTGGCGCCACTTGGCCTTCGGTAATTTCAATGCGCAATTGCGCAACCGCGGCACCGTTGGCAAGCAGTGTCATAAAAGCTGCCAGCATCACAATAACCGCCTTTGACACTGGCGAACGCAATTTATCCATCATTATATATCCCTACCTTGGTGTTGGCCCTACTTTGGTCTTGGCCCTCATTTGGGTTTTAATGGCCGGCCTTAGATCATGCCCTAGTGTAACTCTAGCCTATCACCGTGACAAAAACCTTGGGTCAAACACAAACACAAAGCTTTTCCACTGCTCATATTTTTCTGGCGGTAGCGGCAATGGCGAACATTCGCGCGTTGCCCGGATCGCTTCTTCAGCCGCAACCTTAAAAATCCTGTCGGCTGTGAATCGCAATTTATTGTCTACCTGTGCACTTAAAACCCGTCCAGACCGATCTAACGACACAATTATGTCAACAATGAGAGTGTCACTGCCAGCCGCACCAATCGGCGGGTCCCAGCATTTTGCCAAATGCGCCCGCAGCCGGTCAATATCAGACAGACCCAACGGCCCAACCGCTGGCTTCTCAGGCGCTTTCAAAACGTCTCCGGTGGCAGCGCTGACCGATTTATTCACCTTTTCGGCGGCAATTTTGCGTTCTTGTTCACGACGTTTTTTTTCCGCATCATCGTTTACCGCCTTGGCCTTTGCCAAATTCTGCATAACACCGGTCATCGCTTCGCTACGTTTTTTGGCCAATTCGTTTTTCTGCGCCATTTTATTGACGCGCGGTGGCGGAGGCTTTGGAAGCTTTGTCGGCAGCGAGGCATCAGCGGTGTCTTGCGCCGCTGGTTTCGGCGGCTTTGGCTTTGGGGGCACAGGCGGCTGCGCCTCAGCCGGTTTCGGCTTTGGTGTGATTTTCTCGGGAATAATTTCTGCCGATGGGTCTGGCACCTTTAGCGCCGGCTTTGCCGGTGTTGGCTTTGGCGGTGTTGGCTTTGGCGGTGTTGGCTTTGGCGGCGCTGGTTTTGGCGGCGGTGGCGGTGGCGGCATTTTGCGCTTGGCGGCTTGCTGTTCTTGTTTGGCAGTGTTGACTTCGCCGCCCTCATTCACATTTGTGGTCGGAACCGAGCGCACCATTTCC
>Ga0181601_10000619_pt1 | contig 29191 bp, 23 predicted proteins | sample 041ome_8_FD_133020 | JGI IMG/M metagenome (GOLD analysis project Ga0181601, IMG submission 133020) | Coastal salt marsh microbial communities from the Groves Creek Marsh, Skidaway Island, Georgia - 041407BS metaG (megahit assembly) | ecosystem: Environmental > Aquatic > Marine > Intertidal zone... | reverse complement strand
TATAACCACCCCTGCATGGGCATATCGATTCCTTACGGTGTAGCTTAATTGCGGTGTTGAACGCGGGCCATCGAAGAGCATCGCAAATCCCCCAAGATCTGACCAAGCACTGGCAACCAGCTTCGCAAATTTGTCCGAAAAATGACGAACATCATGAGCGATGACAATTCTCGGGCACTCGAGAATACCTTGGTCCGAAATCCATTTCTGTGTGTACTGATATAGTGCCTTTGTGGCCCTTAGGACCGTAATTTCATTGAGCGTGTTACTGCCAACGGCGGCAAATTTAGGTGTCTGACCATCGCCTGCTCCTCCTTTTTCAGTGTCGGTGAGTATTTTGCCAATGGTACGACCGCGCATCCCTCCAGTTCCGAAGGAAAGTTGTTTATGGAATCGGTCATTCAACTCCTCCCACTCCGCTCTTTCCACGAGCTCTGTTAAAGAGTTTACAATCCACTCTGGGGGGGAATCTATATCAAAGAATTCCTTGAGGTTATCGAGTGCACTCGACAACAACAAAGAATCGTTTTGTGCTTCATGGAGTTTTTCTAGGATCATTTTTAAAGATTATATTTTTGCGACTTCTTGGAGACCATTTATCTCAAGCACTATATCGTCTTTCAGTGGTATCGGGAATTTCATTTTAGCACTTTTACAAATAAATTCCTGGCTTGTTGGTGCAAAGGACGGTGAGATTTCAATTCGGTCTGTTTCGCGGGGTATGTTAGCTAGGTCAAACCAGCGGCAAGACCGAGCCATCTGTAGCTCATGGGAGCTTATTATGGAATCTACCCCAGTCTTGTTTTTGATGGGTCCAAACTCTTCTTCACGAAAAATTTTATATATTATAGAGTTTTTTGCCCGAGGCAATGCATCAAAGATAAAGGACTCTAATTTGATCCCATTTGGTTCGGCAGAATGCATAAGTTCGCCTATTTCATTTAGGCAGGGAACTGCCTTATAAGCACGGTGATAGGGAAGATCGTTATTGTCTTCAGAAACTAGGCTTTCAATGAATGTTCGATTGATTAAGTGAATGGCAATGCTGCCGAGCCCATGAAGCAGGTCCCCGTTTTCATCTTGAAGTTGGGCAACCTCTATTGGTATATCACTGTACTCGACAACCTTTATTCGCCCGCCATCCCTGACGAATGTGCCTACCTTCTCGTCCCAAGAGACCTTTGATACTGCCTTGGAGGACATTTCGGCTCCGGCGTTTTCGTGAAGTCCCAGAAAAGTTGGATCCAGGCAATAGACCAATGGGTTATCTATCTGGAAATAACTGAGGTAATCGATGCCCTCTGTGGACATCAATTGGAGAAGCCCAGATTTTTTAAGGGCTTGCAAACAACCGCCGTGGCCATCTGGGCTCATGGCTATTTTGTTTTTAGACTCGAGTAAGAATTTTCCATCCCTTCCAAAAACAGGCAACATGCCCTGCTTAAAAAGGTGGATTTTTTCCCGGGGATATCCGAAGTAATGGTTTTTAACAAAAAAGCCCTCGGTTTCCTGGTGGTTCGCCTCGCTAGTCATTATGAACCACTCAAAAAAAATGCCGTATTTTTGGGAATAATAGTAAAGGGTCTCGGCAAATAATTGAAATAGGGGTTTCTTTGACAATGGGGTGCACTTGTAGGTGCCCTTGGGCCCAACATGGCCCAAGCGGGTACCTTGACCTCCGGCCACGGTGAGTGCTGCAATTCGACCCTCTGCCAAGATTCGCTCTCCTTGCCTAGAAAATTCACTTAATTCGTCGCCCTTGAGGTTTGTGCCATCAATTGCTGTGGCTTGGGTAAGGTCGGTTTTTTCCGCATTGTTGCAAAGTGCTGGGCTCCATGCCCGAAGAGATCTTTCAAGGTCGATATTGTTAAGTTGAACAAGATAATCTTTTTGCTCTTTACCGGTTAGTTCTGACCAATATTTAAACACATGACCCTGCCCGGCGGCATGATATTTCTCCTCAAATTCTTTTGGGGAATCCATTTTAACTTAGTCGCGAGGAAAGCGATAGAGCCACTCCTCCTTCGATCCGTATCCAAGTTCTTTACGAGCCACCTCATCCTGAAAGTCTGGATTTCTCCTTAGTTGATCTAAAAATTCTTGGTGCTGAGTGGCTTCATCGCGGAGATTTTGCAGTTCCTTCACCAAAACGGTCTCTCGTGATTTCCAGTGCGTGTACTCTTGGTGTGCCTTGCTTAATTGGATCAACAGATAAAAGGCTCCCACTGTTAAAATAATAAGGGATATGGCGATGGGGGCTCTTTTTTTAGTGATCACTAGTTGCTTCCGTAAATATCATGAAGTCTTAATAATCCCAAAAACTCCCGCGTCTGGTTCTCAACCACGGGCAGGAGGGATATGGGGGATGCTTTTCCTGTTTCCATAAAGTGGAGCGCCTCACCCAGTGCCGCACTGGGTGAGATAGTTGCCGGGTTCCTTGTCATAATGGATTCCGCGGGCAGTCTTAAGAAATTTTCGTTTTCTTGTAGTCCTCTACGCAGGTCCCCATCCGTAACAATTCCAACCAGTTTATTTCCAACAAGAACGCAAGCTGCTCCTAGGGGTTGCTGGGTCATTTTGATCACCACATCCTTCATTAAAGTATTTTTTTCCACACATGCCACTCTATTCGGTGCATGAAGGACATCCGAAGCTTTGAGAATCAGGTTTCTTCCCAGTTGACCCGCCGGATGGGTCTGGGCGTACTCGTTTTCACTGAAATTGCGCTTTTTCATTAATGCAGATGAAATCGCGTCTCCCAACGAGGAGGCCACCGCAAAGCTGGCTGTTGGAACTATTCCGAGAGGGTCAGCCTCCTTATCGACAGAAGCATCAATGGTTACATCCACTTTTTCTCCAAGGGGGCTTTCTTTGTTTCCCAGTAAGCCGACTATCTGGGCTCCTCTTGAGCGAAATATCGGCTCAAGTGCGATTAACTCGGGCGTAGAGCCACTGTTGGAGAGATAAATCACGGGATCTCCTTGTTGGTGAATTCCCAAGTCTCCATGAACTGCCTCCGAGGGGTGGAGGAAACTCGCGGGCGAGCCCGTGCTACAAAGTGTGGCGGCAAGTTTTTTTCCGACATGACCGGATTTCCCTATACCGCACACGACAATTTTATTTTTAGTACCCAACAAAATTTCTACGGCTTTTGTGAAGGAATGTTCGGTTAAGCGAGCAGCGGCTGCGGTTATCGATTGGGCTTCTTTGAGCATAACTTCACGAGCAAGCTCTAGATTACTGGGTGCACTGGCGGTGTTCATTGGATAACTACATACTTGTTTAAACTCCATGAAAAGAAAATTTCCGTTTAGGACATTTATGTTACTTGCTTTTTTTTTCTAACATTCTTTCATTGAGTTGTGTTACAAGTCACTTTTTCTGATCAAAGCCTTCAAGTACTCAACGCTTTACCGCAAGTCGAACAACTGGGCTTGGTAGAAAAACTGAGTTCTCTTACAAGTTCCATCTTAAGTGATAAAAATACTGAGGTAGGTAGGTTTTTCCGTAAGAATAAATGTTTCTACAGAATTAGGACTGGGGACTTAAGGGTTTACTTTGAACAAGTAAGTAACGCTTTACATTGTCACTTTATTCTCCCCAAGAACTCACTAAATGATTTTCTTTTTCGATGCAAATTGCCTGCCTCGGAAGAAATGGTTTTGGAAAACCATCAAAGCTTTTGGGACTATTTGGAGTCTCTCTCCAAGCGCTAGATTGGGGAAAGATTGGGAAAAACTTAGCATGATGTTTAATTTTGTTACTAGGTTTATACTCTTTAGGAAAGTTGTTTAAAGTTTATTCATAGGAAATTAATTTCTTAAACAACTGATTAAAAGTTGCTTGTGAAACTATTAAGATATTTCTGCCTATAATAAGAATAGATTTTAATTTTTTATTTTATAACTCTAATAATTAATCGTTGTGAATTCTTTCCAATTTTTACAAAACGATCATCAATGAAGTTAAAAATTAATCGAGATCATTTCAGTTCGGCTCTTCAGTTGGTTTCCAGCGTGGTTGGCACCAGAAAAACCATGCCTATTCTCCAAAATGTGCTCCTTGAGGCAAAAGAGGGCTCTATTTTGCTGACTACAACGAACCTAGACCTCGGTGTCCGATGTTCAGTTAAGGCAGCAGTTGAAAGCGAAGGTAGTGTAACCTTGCCGGTGAAGGACCTAGCAAGAATAATCCGAGAATTAGCCGATATAGAGGTAAGCCTAGAAACCACAGATGGCACAAAGGCGACGATAAGAACCCAAGGGTCCGTTTTCAATGTGATTGGTATGGAGAGTAAGGAGTTCCCCCCTCTGCCGGAATTACTTGAGAGCAAAGAATTTTCTATTTCTCGGGAAGAGATTTCTTCCATGCTTAAAAGTGTTTCCTATGCCCAATCAATCAATGAGGAAAGGTATATGTTGAAAGGAGTTTTCTTCCAATTAAGCCATGAAAGTCTTTCTCTGGTTGCTACAGACGGCCGAAGGTTAGCCGTTACTACTCAAAACACCTCGGTCGACGAGAAGATGGAAGGAGAGTTCATCCTTCCATCGATGACGGTAAATGAAATAGAGAAACTACCCAAAATCGGAGATCAAATAAGAGTTTCCTTTACTGATCGACAAGCAGCATTTCACATGATTGTGGATGAAGAAAAGGAAGAAAGCCTGGGTTATGTTGATTCCATATATTTGGTTTCAAAAGTAGTGGAAGGGAAATACCCTAACTTTAAACAAGTTATTCCAAAAGATGATTTCAACCAAGCCATTATCGAAAGAGACCTCATGCAAGAGTGTGTGCACAGAGCAGCACTTGTTTCCGAGGAAAAAGTAACCCTACGAATCAGGGAGGGAGAAATGGAAATTACTGGCCAGAGTATTTTGGGTGACGCTTGTGAATCGATGAACATAGATTACCCAGGACCCGATTCAGTGGCTTCTTTCAATCCTAGATTCCTCTTAGATCCACTCAAGTCACTTACTCAAGACAAGGTTTGTTTTGAGTTTCGAGACGATATGAGCCCAGGCGTTTTTAAGGTATCCTCAGAAAGTGATCAAAAGGTGGATTTTCTTTGTGTTGTAATGCCTATAAGAACCGATTGATTCTACTTGGGATAAGAGAAGGTTTCTCCCTCAAAATTCTTCATTTCTATTAGCTCTTTGCTTTCCTGTTTGATGTAATTGGGGTTAATGGGAATCTTGCCACCGCCCCCTGGTGCATCGATAACAAACTGAGGTATTGAATAACCAGTCGTATGACCTCGTAATTTCTCGATTATCTCTACACCTTTGTTCACATCGGCCCTGAGATGAGAACTACCCGAGACCAAGTCACATTGGTATAGATAGTAAGGACGAACTTTCATCATCATTAAGCGGTGTATTAAACTACGCATGGTTTGAAGATCATCGTTTATTCCTTTCAATAAAACTGATTGATTGCCTAACGGAATTCCACTCCTAACGATTTTAGAACATGCATCCTTTAACTCAGCAGTACATTCTGTCGGGTGATTGACATGAATACTCATCCAAAGATTATGATGCCGCCCCAATGAATTCAAAAGAGAATCAGTGATGCGTTGAGGCATAAAAACGGGTATCCTTGAACCAATTCGAACAAACTCGACATGTTCTATTTGGGCAAGCGAACAAAGCAAAGACTCCAATTTTTCATCTGAAAGCAAAAGAGGATCACCACCACTAATTAAAACATCCCTAATGCTTTTGTTATTCTTAATGTAATCAATGCACTCCTTATAATTGGGCCTAAATCCATAACCGCTCGCATTGGAAACAAGACGGCTTCTTGTGCAGTATCTACAGTAAGAAGCACACCGATCTGTAACCAAAAAAAGAATGCGGTCGGGATAGCGGTGAACTATTCCTGGAACGGGCATGGACCCTTCCTCGCCGACCGGATCATTAGACTCCTGTAGGCTTGTTACTGATTCCAGGAAAGAGGGTATTACCTGCTTCCGAATGGGGCAGTTCGGGTCAGTGGTGTTGATTAGGTTGAAAAAATGCGGGGTCACAGAAACCAAGAGTTTTCCAGCTGCAATCTCAAAACCCTTACTCTCCTCTTCACTTAGGGAAAGAAATTTTTCAATATGCTCTCTTTTGGTCAGGCGGTTTTTCATCTGCCATCGCCAATCCCCCCAGTCAGATTTTGGAATGTTTATCCAGTGACCTTGACCAGAAGGCCATTTTGATAATTTATCTTCAGGAAACATGAAATTTATTGTTTAGGTAAAATGAAAGCATAAAAAACATATCAAAGAATACAAGATAGCAATAAAGGTAAACCTCTTAGTAAAAGAAAATTTCGCATAAAATGTGAATAGGAAAAAACAAACAAAAAGAAAATGCACAAGATTGGGAATATCAGGAAACTGAAAATTCCCAAATAAATGATTGTTGAGTGTACCAAAATATGAAGAAACTAGAATAATGTATGAACCAACTAAATCTAGAAAGAAAACTAGAATATTGTTACTAATAAAAACACAACAAAGTGAAACACTAAAAAAAACAAAAATAATCGGATAAATTAATATATTAGATATAATTGATAGCCCGGAAAAATATTTAAAGTAATCAATCACAATCAAGGAAGAACCTACCGAACAGGCTAGGCATAATATCAAAGCAGTAGCTACATAGAAACGGTATGCAGAACGAAAATCTCTTTTGGAGAAACCCCTAAAGCTCCAAAGAATGACAGCAACAATAGTGAAAGACAATTGAAAGCCTGTCGAAAAAACATCCTGCGGAGAAATAGCCAAAATAATCATTGCGGATATGCACAGTGAGCTAAGAGGGAAATTTTTTCTATTAAGGCTTATTGAAAAAAAGAAGGTAGCCAACATTAGCCAGGCCCGGATAGCAGAATTCGGTTGGTCAACTAAAACCACATAAAAACCACAGGCAATGAGAGCAATAATACCCCGCAAGCCTAGACTGACCGATAGGCATTTACCGACCAAGTCGAACACTAAAAACAAACACCCAACATGCAGTCCACTAACAGCAAACAAATGCATAGTGCCAGCATGCTGAAATAGAAACCTATCATCTGCGGAGATAGCATGACGATCGCCGCAAATTATGCCTCTAGCAAGGTTGCCAGCTTTATTTAACGGAAGAGAGTCATTGATGAAGAGGGTAATTTCCTCAAAAATGGAAGAATTCTTTTTCAGCTTGCGCCAATCACTAAAAACTAAAAGTCCACTTTGTATTTCATTTTCCAAAAATCTTCCGGCCACCCACATTTCTTCCCTATTTGCTCCACGAACGGTAACCGTACAATTAATTAATTTGGATTCCATGGGGACTGACCTTATGATTTTATACTCATTACCACCTTTTCCTGTAGTCTCTAAATAAATAAAATATTCTTTATTGGTCAGAAGAGGCGGAATAGTATCATCAGCATTATCTACCAAAAGCCTAATTAAAAAAAACAAAAAAACAAAAATATTTATTAAAATTTTATATTTAAAATAGTAGTAGATATCTGTCTTCTTATATTTTAAATATAAAACAAAAGATAAGTATAATAAGAAAACAATAGAGCTACCAATAAAAAACAAATTATCCAAAATAATCATTGCGACCACCAAGATCGCCAACGAACTGAGCCAATTATTCCTCGCCCAATCTTTTAATTCCGGACTGATTGGTCTTGTGGTTTGTTCCATTATCACGATATCTTAAACAATGTAATGTTGTACGAAAGGTCATACATGAAGTCAGAGCCTTACCGACTGAAAACATGTACAGATATTGTTCTCTTTGTGCTAATCGCGACCTTTCTTGTTCAGGCAATTTTTGAATTGTTCTCATTGGGGTACGGTTATCATAAGCTCTTCGCTCTCAATTGGACTCAATTGGAAAATGGGTATTTATGGCAACTTATCACATATGGTTTCTTGCACGACGGACCCCTTCATCTTATCTTCAATCTCCTTGGAATTCATTTTGTGGGCCGTGCCCTTGAGGCAATAATAGGCTTCGAGAAATATCTGAAACTTATACTTACAAGTCTTCTTTCAGGGGCAATAATGTGGATGGTGGTAAGTGAACACAATAATGGCTTGATCGGATTTTCTGCAGCGGTAATTGCCATTCTTACACTCTACTGCCTGAAAAGGCCACATACCAAGGTAAATTTATTGCTATTTTTTATTGTTCCTATATCGATTCGCCCACAATTCATATTGATTGGCCTTTTAGTGCTCGAACTGTATGGGCTTTTATTTACAGAACTCAATACCAACGGCGGCATTGCCCATAGTGCTCATTTAGGTGGAATGATCGCCGCCTTCATAACGCATTTGATATCGAGGGATTCATCAAAACTAAAAATTCAGTTCCCTAAATTTATATTTTCTAAGCAGGTAAAGGAACCTAGATTCACCCAAACGCCTAATTCCGCCAATAAGGGTAAATTCAAATACAAAGTTAACTTAGCCGAAACAAAAAACCTGCAGCACCAAGTAGATGAAATCTTGGATAAAATAAACGAAAAAGGTTTTGGTGCTCTTGATGAAAAAGAGAAAAATATTTTGGAAAAAGCCAAAGGAATCCTTAAAAAGTGATATCTCTATTTAATTGCAGATGAAAAAGAAACATCCCCGTATTGCGATAAGTGCCCTTATTGTTGGCACACTACTTTTGTTTACTTTTGGAGAAAAGTTGAGTGCATCCAAGGGCCTGATTAGGCCAGATGTTCCAATTTCAAAAAATATCGATAATGTGCCGCACCTAGTTCCCCATGACTACATGATTCATGAAACTAGATGGCTTATACAGGCCCTTGAAAAAGCACATTTCAATAAAATTTCAGTATTGGATGTAAATGCATCCGAATTTTTGCTCAATTATCTTCGCAACCTAGACAGGCAAAAGCTTTTCTTTACTGTTGAAGAGATAGATAGTTATTTAGCTAGATATACTCCAACGCTATCAACATATCTTTCACAGGGTAACCTTTACCCCGCATTTGAAATTTATTCGGAGTATTTGTCAAAGGCACTACCTCGTCTCAAGAATGTAAGTGAAATAATCGACCAGGAAATAGACTTGGAAAAAGACCAATACTACCGCTCTGACAGACAGGATGCAAACTGGAGTGAAACTACGGAAGAATTGGATGCGATTTGGGAAAATATTATTACCCATGAATTTATTTTTGAATTACTATCATCAGATGATCTAAATGCCTCCGAAGAGTATAATCAAAACACCATCTTAGAAAAAACCGAATCAGCAAAAGAGAGCATTAAAAGAAAGTATGATAGATGGATAAAAAATATCACAGACTATGAGTCTACTGATGTTCAAGAGTTATACCTGTCGACGCTCACACAAATGTTTGATCCGCATACCACGTTCATGAATATCAAAGAGAAAGAAAAATTTGATCAAAGCATGCACAACGAATTTGTTGGAATTGGTGCGGTGCTTACTGATGAGGATGGATATTGTACGATCAAAGAACTACTACCAGGGGGTCCAGCAGAAGCCTCACGTCAACTGGAGCCAGAGGACATTATTTTAAAAGTGGCTCAGGGAGAAAACGAATTTGTAGATGTAGTTAATATGAAACTCTCAAAAATAGTTGAACTGATCAAAGGGCCGAAAGACACACTGGTTCGTCTTGAAATTAAACCCATTAAGGATCAAGCAAATATAAAAAAAGTACGAATCACCAGAGAAAAAATTAAACTTACTGCCAATTTGGCATCTGCGGACATACATAAAATTACCAGAAACGAGAAAGGTCGAAAGCTTGGGGTGATCAAATTGCCCTCATTTTATGGCTCCTCAGGCGATGGACCCAAAGCAACTGACGATGTTGAGGAGCTTATTAGGAAACTGGAGAACGATTCTGTGGAGGGGCTTATACTGGATCTGAGAAGAAATGGAGGAGGCTACCTTAGTGAAGCGGTCAACCTGGCCGGGCTTTTTATATCAAGAGGTCCGGTTGTTCAGGTTAAAAGCACGGATGGTAAGATTAGAAAAAAATTCGACTTTAACCCCAAATTATGTTGGGACAAACCCCTAATCATTTTAACCTCACGCTACAGTGCTTCAGCTTCTGAAATCGTAGCAGGTGCATTAAAAAATTTAAACCGTGCAATAATAGTTGGCGACAGTGCGACGCATGGCAAGGGTACCGTTCAATCTCTTCTTCAGATGAATCTTCCTTTCCCTCATTCCCACCCTTCCGGAAAAAAAAGTGCAGCTAAAATAACCATCCAAAAGTATTATCTTCCATCAGGAGAAAGCACTCAGATTAAAGGTGTAATTAGTGATATTTCGATGCCATCAGTTAATGAATTATTGCCTATTGGAGAATCAGATCTTGATTGCGCCCTTCCTTGGGATAAAATCGCGAGTGTGAATTTCAATAGACCGACCGGTGAATTTTATATTAGCATGTCTACCATTAATGAGCTGAAAGCTAAGAGCATGAGTCGCCAAAAATCAAACGATGAATTTAAGTATTTAACTGATAATATAGACATATTTAAGATGAGGAATAACCAAAAATTAGTTTCCCTTAACCTCCAACAGAGACATTTAGAAAAGTTGAAAGACCAAAATGTTTCCAGAGAACTAGAAATTAAGTTTAACTCCCTATCACACCTAGTCACGCCAAGAAAAAGTGTGTTCCTGGATATTGTTGATGTGCAGAATCTTAAATCACAAGCAATTCGCGGGGAGTCAAAATACGAAAATCCAGAGTTTGAAAAACCGGAAGACCTTGATATCCGCCTTCATGAAACTCTTCGAATACTTTCTGATTGGCTTGATCTTTTGGACAACAAAATGGTTTCTCAACACACGATTAAAAATTGAGAATTAACGGTTAGCTATTATGAATCGGTCCCTGTTGTTTTGATCTTTAACGATCGAAACATCAAAATTATTTTCGAGAATTTTCTTTACTCTTTCTGGGTGATGGATGCCTACCTCTAAGGCGATTACCCCCTTCGGTTTCAATGCCCCTGTTGTAAGATCAATAATTTTCCTGATGTCACTGAACCCATTTTGACCTGCGACTAGTGCGTCAATAGGTTCATGTCCAGAAATTTCAGGTTGGGTTTCCTTCCATTCTTGGTCACTTAGGTACGGAGGGTTCGAAATAATTAGATCAAAAGAACTATCGGCTAGAGTATCCTTATTCCAGTCAAATTGTTTACATCTTACATTATCGGATAATTGACAAAAATCTCTATTTTCTTTGAACAGCTCTAGGGCCTGTGGTGATTTTTCAAAGCCACATCCTTTAAGTTTTGGGAACCGCTTAGCGAGGGATAAAATAATCGCACCTGTGCCCGAACCTAAATCCGCGACCTGTCCATCAAAATCACTCATCAGTCGATCACTTAAAACTTCAATCAAATACTCGGTTTCTGGCCTGGGAATCAATGCACGCTGATCCACCCTTAGAGAAATCCCGGCAAAATCCATAACTTCTAAAATATATTGCAGTGGAACTCTTTTACCTCTTTTTATGACCATGTCTCTAACCACTAGGACTTGTTCGGGTGCAAGAATTTCTTCAAATCTTAAATAAAGGTCTAGCCTGGAGCAGCCCATGGCATGTGCGGTCATCCATTCAGCATCTAGCCTGGGAAACTCAACGCCTTTTTTCTTTAGATATACTTCAGATCGCTGAATGACCTCTATAATCGTAAGATTTTGACTTTGTTCATTCACTGCTACCTGTATGTAAATTCTTTAGTCTTGTTTGCTGATCGTGTTCCACAAGCGCTTCCAGCAGATGGTCAAGGTCACCCATCATAGTAGAATTTAAATTATGTGAGGTGTAATTAATTCTATGGTCAGTAAGCCTGCTTTGAGGAAAATTATAGGTTCGTATTCTTTCGCTTCTATCTCCTGAGCCCACCTGACTTTTGCGATCATCCGCATATTTCTTTTTTTCTTCAGCCTGCTTAACCTTGTGTAGGCGTGAGCGTAGCACCGTCATCGCTTTATTTTTGTTTTTTAACTGCGATCGTTCATCGGCACAATACACAGATATGCCGCTTGGTTTATGGAATAACTGCACCGCGGAGTCAGTTGTGTTAACCCCCTGACCGCCTGGACCACTAGCCCTGCATACACTTATTTCAAGATCGTTCGGATCAATAGAAATTTCAATTTCCTTTGCCTCGGGCAGAACAGCAACGGTCGCCGTGGAGGTGTGTATTCTCCCCCCCGCCTCTGTAATAGGTATGCGCTGCACTCGATGCACTCCGCTCTCAAACTTCATCGATGACCAAACCTCATCTGCCTTAAATAAGAAAATTACTTCCTTAAAGCCGCCTGTTTCAGATGGGCTCTGGCTAAGAAGCTCAAAAGACCAATTCTTAGATTCACCATATTTGGTGTACATACGAAATAAATCAGCAGCAAAAAGTGAAGCCTCATCACCGCCCGCTCCCGCCCGTATTTCGATGATTGTATTTCTTCCCGAGTCGGGATCACCGGGTAGCATCGCCAAGAGCAAATTCTGTTCTAAGGAGGGCCACAATTTCTCAAGGTGCATGATTTCTTCCCGGGCGGCTTCAGCCATCTCGGGGTCTTGAAGCATATCGTTAGCCTGCTTAAGTTCTAATAAGCAGTTTTGGGCGAGTTGATGCAATTTTATAATTTCACCCGTCTGGTTGTGTTCTCTAGAGATTAATTTGGCACGGTCGGAGTCCTTGAAGATATTTGGATCGGCAAGCTCCTTTTCAAGATCGGTGTACCGATGCCGAAAAGGCTCGATATTTGGTAATTGGCACATGAGATTTCTATTATATTATGAATTTGAATTAAATCTACAATATTGAATCCTTCCACCTTGCATACCCAAGCACATAGCCAAGATGTTGTAGCTTGTGTTTGGGACTTTGATAAAACCCTCATTCCGGGGTATATGCAGACTCCGCTTTTTTCAGCTTACGGCATCGATGAAAGTACATTTTGGAAAGAAGTTAACACCCTTCCCGATCTCTATGCTAAAAGAGGATTGAGGGTCTCCAAGGATACTATCTACCTCAATCACCTTCTCAGTCATGTCAAGTCAGGGTCAATGAGGGGGTTAACAAACCAAAAACTTAAAGAATTAGGGAAAGAATTAAAATTTTTTCCCGGTCTTCCTGAGTTTTTTACTCAACTCACAAATATTCCTCAGGAAAACGAGTTTAGCTCTCACAACTTTAAGGTTGAGCACTACATAATTAGTACAGGACTCGCACAAATGATTAGAGGAAGTGCGATATTTCCATTTGTTGAGGATGTTTTTGCCTGTGAATTTATAGAGTCCGTCTTAGATCCAAACTTTACCCGCCAATCGGACCTTGAGCTAACTTTAGCGCCCGAGATCTCTCAAGTCGGTATGTCTGTCGATAACACCATTAAAACCCGTTTCATTTTTGAAATCAACAAAGGCTGTAATAAAAACCCATCCATTGATGTGAATGCCGCCATGCCCCACATGGACCGCAGGATACCTATCGATCAAATCATTTATATAGCGGATGGCCCAAGCGATGTCCCTGTCTTCGCTGTTGTCAAACAAATGGGAGGTAAAACCTATGCGGTTTATGATCCTGTAAATGAAAATGAATTTGCGCAAACTTGCGAACTGGTCGAAAGCTCAAGGGTTCATAACAATGGTCCTGCAGATTACAGGGAAAGCTCGTCAACGGCAATTTGGGTCAAACAGAAAACAAGGGATATCCTCCGTAAAATGATAAAAAAGAGAGTTGCTCAATTAGAACAGCGATCCTTACCCCCGCCCCAACATTTAACCGAGGACACGGTGCCAAAAGAAACTAAGTTGGCCAAACAGGATACCTTTTGGGAGTGAAAGGGTGGCATCATAATTCCCTGCTGGGCTTGGAATACCTGTCGGCAGAGGATATCAACCAAATCCTTGATCTCGCTAAGAGCTTCAAAGAGGGTGTCGCCGATCTAAGCCCCGCGGATAATCTTCTTAGGGGTAAGCGGATCATTAACTTATTCATGGAACCTAGCACGCGGACTCGTATTGCCTTCGAAATCGCCACAAAATCTCTGGGTGCGGATGTGATCTCAATAATGGGTGAAGCTAGCAGTTTAACCAAGGGTGAGACATTGCATGATACGGCAATGAATGTACAGGCTCTTGGAGCTCATGCCATTATCTTAAGACACTCCTCTCCAGGGTCTCCTCTGCTCTTGTCTCAAATGGTACAAGTTCCCATAATCAATGCGGGTGACGGATCTCACGAGCATCCGAGTCAGGCACTCCTTGATATTTTTACGCTTCGTGAAAGACTTGGCCCTATTGAGGGAAAAAGAATAACCATATTGGGAGATATATTATTTTCACGAGTGGCCCGGTCGAATTTGTGGGGGCTTACTAAGCTTGGGGCGAACGTTACATTGGCAGGGCCATCAACATTATTGCCCAATGAAGTTGCAAGCCTCGGGGTCAAGGTGAGCCATAATTTGCAGGATGCAATTGAATCAGCAGACGCTATTATGCTGCTTAGGATACAGCATGAAAGGCAGCAAGCGTCTCACTTTCCTTCGTTAACCGAATATTCTAAAATGTTTGGATTAAGTAAGTCGTTGAATAAGCTTCTCAAAAAAGAGGCGATCATACTCCACCCAGGCCCTATTAATAGAGGCGTAGAAATTGATTGTGAATTAGCCGACTCCTCAAAATCAGTCATACTTCAGCAGGTAGCTAATGGAATTTTTGTGAGGATGGCCATATTGTATCTTTTGATTGCTCGTAATTCTTAAAATCAAAAAATTATGAAAGGCTTGGTAAATTGCGACTTAATCGGTGCTCGAATCGTAAATCCAGCCTCTAATACAGATAAATGCATAGATTTATTTATTAGAGATGGAAGAATTAGTTATTCATCTAAAAAACCAGAAAAATGCGAAAAGATTGATTTAACCGGAAAAATAATAACACCGAGCTTTGTCGACCTTCGCCTGCACCAAAAAGATTTTGCAGGGAATCGCTCAGAAAAGCTTTCCATAACTACCGAGCGAGCCGCGAGGGGAGGATTTTCGGTTTTATTAATGATGCCTAACACAAACCCTGTAGCAGATAGCCCTGCCGCGGTAAGACTTATTCTTGAGCGAGCTCAAAAAGATGCAAAAGTGGAGGTGCTCTTGGCTGGGACACTAACTCAAAATGCTGAGGGGAAGGCACTTTCACCTATGGGCTCATTAATGGAGGCGGGTGTTAGTGCGGTTTCCGATTGTCCTAGATCCCCCAGTAACAACAAAATATTTATTAATGCGGTAAAGTACGCAAAAATGTTTAATTTGCCGATAATTGAATATCCAAGAACATCTGATCTTTCAGATGGAAGTATGGCCCATGAAAGCCTTTTAAGCTTCAAGCTCGGGCTCCAGGGAGAGCCAAGAATAAGTGAAGAACTTGCCGTTCATCGCGCAATCGCCGTTTCAAAGTCCTTGGATGTGAGCATTCACCTAAGCTCCATTTCAACCTATTCATCCGTAAATTTGATAAGGGAAGCAAAAAAGCAAAATGTGAGCATTACCGCAGATACAACGGCAAATCACTTAATTTTAACTGAAGAAAGTATTCAATCCTATGATGCAAATGCGAAAACAGAGCCTTATTTGTGCGAGGAATCTGACCGCCAGTCGTTGATTGATGGAGTATTGGACGGCACGCTAGATGCAATTACTTCAGGCCATGATTCTTGGCCGAATCACTTAAAAAAGGTAGAATTTGATAAAGCCCCACCCGGCACCATGGGACTAGAGACTGCTTTTTCAGCGACTTATAAAGCCCTGTCCCGTAAAGCAAAAGACCCGATAGCTTTGATATTAGAGAAGTTGGCCATTAATCCCAGAAAAATTTTGGGTCAAAACATGGACTTGCTAGTTGAAAATGAACTAGCTAATTTTAACATAGTCGATTTAGGAAATAATTGGGAGTACAGCAAGAAAACCATGCACAATGGTGATTCGCAAAACTCACCCCTTCTCAACACCTCGTTCAATGCGAGAATAGTGGCTAATTTTTACAAAGGAAAAATAGTTTATTCATCTATCACTCATTAAGATCCTAGATACAATGATTTTTGGATTAAAAAATGATAGACATTATTCCATCCTAATTTTTTCATTTATTGTAATATTACTTTTCTTCATTCATACATCAGGTCCCTTACTTCTTCCCATTCTTGCATTATACGGGTTTTATTATTACAAGCTAAATTTTGGGTGGAGACTGCGTTCATTTAGAGTTTTTTTCGTATCCGTCATTTGTTTCCTTCCTTTACTTGCAATAATTCTTTCGTTGAGTGGCTTTCTTCTTAGTGAATATCCTCAACAGGAAATAGTTAGTCTCCTTGAAAATTCATCAGCATGGACAAGGGCATCCTATTTTATCGGGATTGCTATCGTTTCTCCTATAATCGAGGAAATCTCTTTTAGGGTTATAATTTATAAAGCACTCAAATATTATATAGGCATCTTTCCTTCATTGTTTTTTTCTTCATTGTTATTTGCTTCGATACATCAGAATATAATTGCTCTACCAACTCTTTTTTTGATTGGCTGTTTCTTTTCTTATCTTTATCAGAAATATAATACTGTTATATTCCCTATTTTAGCACATTCTTTTTTTAATCTTGTAATGGGCATTTCAATTATCATTTGATTGCATATGCAAGTTTTCGACATCAAAAGCATCGAGGAAACGGTTAAGTTTTCACAAAATTTTGCATGCAAACTTTCAGGTTCGATGAATGTTGTTTATTTAACTGGTTCTGTCGGATGTGGTAAAACACTAATATGCAGGGAAATTTGTAAGTACCTGAACATAGCTGGTCTTAACAGTGCTTCTTTTCAAAACATTTCTTACCTTCGCAATAACAGGCTAAATGTTGTCCATTGTGATTTGTATTTGAATAATTTGGATGAATTGGCCTTTGAGGAGAATATTTTACCTCTTCTTGTGCCAAAGTGGCTTCTATTAGTTGAATGGTCTTCTAAAATATCATGTTTGTCTGACATCAAACAATATTTCATAAACATAGAAATTACTGGCCGTGATAACCGGATCATTACCTTATACTGATTCTGTTAAGGGAACTACATGGTCCTTATTTTCTTTTAGAACCTTGCCAAATCCCAGAAATTTTATTGTAGTGTAGGCTTTGCTCAGGTGGCGGAATTGGTAGACGCGCTAGACTAAGGATCTAGTGCCGAAAGGCGTGGGGGTTCGAGTCCCCCCTTGAGCACCATTAACCCTTTGTTTTATCAAAGGTTTTGTGTTTGGTTCGGCGACCCATTGTGTATTCATCCTTAAATGTCTTGTTGCCGAATTCATCAAATCCTTCAAATAGGCCGTGCTTCAGGTTTTTTGACCAATGTTCGAGTAGTCTGACCCTAAAATCACCTCCACTTAGTCTATATTTCTCCACCATCCATTTATTTGATCGGTGTGACCCAAAATTCTCCCCAAATTTTTTTGCGGCAAGATATCTAACTTTGCTCCACAAGGTCATAAATTTTCCTCCCTCAGGAGAGTTTACAGGTTGATAGTTTTCCGGATCCAGGGGGTCTGGAAACCAATATATATGGGTCCCGTGTTTTTCTCCCTTGGCATATTCTTTGGAATATTTGGGGATTCCATATTCATTAAACCGAATAACCTTTCCGTGAACCAAGCCATTCAAATAGGGCACTTCTTCAATGATTTGCCCACTAGGAAATTTTGTTTCAACGGTGCCACTAAAGGGTAAATCTTCTCCCTGTATGAATGAACGGGGGCTATGACTCCACTTGTAAGACTTTAAGAACCCAAGTTCTTTCACCGAACCTCGATCCGTGATTAGGGGGCCAAGCAGGAATTTATCTGCATTGCAGCCAACCACTTTTGCAGTAACCAAATTTGAATACCCAGACCCTTCGCTGACGACATGGATTTTTTCAATATAGCCCTCTTCGTCAAGCACTGGAACCGCAATGGCCCCAAACCCTTTCCAAAATAAATGTGCATCTGAAAACTCAATATGATTTGCATCATAAACCTCAAGGTCTGAGGCATTTTCTCTTCTATGTTTGTATGGGCTGTAGGGTAATGAAGTGCTTGTGGCAGCGAACTTAAGCCACCATTTCGAGATGTTTTCCTTTTCGCCTTCGAAGTAAATCAGGTAAGTGAATAGAGCACACGAGGTGATGATGGAAAGAAGAATAATAAAAATTTTTTTCACTTAACCTTAACCATTAATATTGGAAATAGTCTTCCACTTTGTCACGAATCAAATGAGCAAATTGTTTTGATTGGATAAAGACTTGGTTAATTCCGTAGGTAAACAGGGGCCTTTGTAAATAAAGCCTGTGTAGATTTGCAGCAGAGATGCGCCTGCGTCCAATTTTTCTTGGGCACTATCATGGTTATAAACCCCACCGCACCCGATGATAGGTAAATTACCGGAGGTTAATTTTGAAATAAAGCGTATAATGTTGCTTGACTGAGTACCAATTGGTTTTCCGCTGATACCACCCGCTTTCCTTGAATGACTATCATTAAGAAGGCTTTGATTTATGGATGTATTACACGCAATCACTCCATCAAAACCTAGATCTGAAATCAGCCCAATGATGTTTTCTATGGACTTGAAGTCTTCATCAGGAGAAATTTTTATTAAGCAGGGTGGGCAAACTTGGTTATTCCTATTCGCCCATTCTTTTCTGGTATCTTTTATTCCGCTTAAGAAAGGAAAAAGATGTTCCTCGTGGTGCAAATTTCGCAGGCCAGGGGTATTGGGTGAGCTTATGTTGACGGTGATGTAATCAGCTTGATCCGCTACGATGTTAAAGGATTTCCTGTAATCATCAAGGGCACAATCCAACGGGGTTTCCCGCCCTTTGCCTATATTTATTCCAAGGGGAATGGATCGTGCTCTTTGGGGATAACCTTTCTCAAGGTTCTTAACGAGGTTTTCAGCGCCTGAATTATTAAAACCCATGCGATTAACCAAGGCTTCATCGATAGGAACCCTAAACAATCTCGGCTTGTCGTTACCACTTTGTGCTACAGGGGTGACTGTGCCCACTTCAGTATGCCCAAACCCCAAGGCTTCAGATGCTGCCGGGAACCTACCATCTTTGTCTAATCCGGCAGCCTGTCCAATCACATTGGGAAACGAAAGCCCGAAAACACTAGCTGGTGTGGTTTGTGTTTGTAGGAAATATTTTAATGTGGTTCGGGCCAAACGGGATCGACCGATAATTTCGAGGGATCTAACCCCCAAATCATGAGCCTTTTCAGTCTCAAGCTGAAACAAGCAAGGTCGTAGAATGTGTTCGTAAAGGAAAGCCATATGAAGGAAATTTTATCTCACAAGTTACTTTTCGAAAGATATTTTTTAACAGAAGAGAACGCAATTGATTGACATAAGAAAAAAAGATGCCTTAACGCAATCAAATGAATAAAACAAGTCCGAGCCTAGATTGGTGTATTGTCCGTTGTGATGAGAAGAAGAAATGGTGGGTTGATTCAATTAGTGATAATGAGAATTGGGACATAGAAGACTTGGGCATTATTGACCCCAAGCAGTTCCTTTACATCAACGAATTACTTGACTCAATGACTGAGTTTGGCCTTGAATCTCAGCTTATCGATGAGGCCTTTTTCACCTTTGAGATTTCCGAAGAACTCAAAGGTGACAAAGTTCGATTAGACAGAGTGAGAGATTCGCTACTCAAGGCCGAGGATATGCTTTTTGCTCTGCCGGATGTTTTAGATGAGGAAAAGGGTCCCTATGCTGACTTCTTAAGCCATGTTTCTCAGATTCGGGTATCCATGCTCAATGAGTTGATTGAATTTGCTGAACCTTACACATTAGAGGAGATGGAAGAGGTTTTGTCAGAAAAACTCAATAATGACTACCTCGAAGGCAGGAGGAGTCACTTTAGTGATGAGTTAATTGCCATTTTAGAATTTGTTCCCGACGGATTTGAGCTTGATTCTGATCTCGATGAAGAAAGGGATGGCGACAACGAGGGCGAGGATTACTCAGATCTTGATTCCGAGCTTCTTGATATTTCAGATAAAGAAGAAAAGCTGCTACCCGACGAAGATCTTAAGTGGGATGAAGAGGAGGAAAAAGAGGAAACTACGCCGTATGAAGGCGGAGCACCCGATGATCTTTAATTACTGCCCACTCGATTAATCTAGCTATTTAACCAACCGACAACCCTATCTGCGAAGTAAGTAAAGATCAAATCTGCCCCGGCCCGCTTGATTGATATAATAGATTCCATCGCACAGGATTGAAGATTGAGCCAGTCATTTTGGGAGGCGGCAACCAAGCGGGAGTATTCCCCAGATACTTGGTAAGCAGCGACAGGGATATTGCATAGCTGTTTAGCCTGATATATGATATCTAGGTATGGCTCAGCAGGCTTGACCATAAGGATATCTGTCCCCTCATCGACATCTAAAAGGAGCTCTCTGCGTGCAGCAGATGAGTTTGCCGGATCAAGCTGGTATGAGGTTTTACTTATAGATGGCCCACCCGAGGCACCAATTGCGTCGCGAAACGGACCATAATAAGAAGAGCAAAATTTGGCGGAGTAACTAATTATCCCAGTCTCATGAAAACAGTGCTCTTCAAGGCGGCTTCTGATAATCGAAATCCTGCCGTCCATCATGTCTGAGGGAGCAAGAAAATGAAAGCCCGCTTGTGCACAAAGAAGTGATGCTTTCGCCAAAACCTCCACTGTGTCGTCATTAACGATCTTTCCATCGTCCCCGATCATACCATCGTGTCCGTGGTCGGTGTAAGGATCCAAGGCAAGATCAGCGATAAGGCATAGTTCTAGATTCAATGCAGTGAGTAGTCTGCCTGCCTGATAACACAAGGATTCCTCGTTTAAGATTTGGGACCCCAAGGAATCCTTTTTAGAATCATCAATTTTTGGAAATATAGCAAAGGCCCGTATCCCCAGGGAGTACCATTCTGTGACTTTCCTTTCCAATTCGTGGAGTGGCCAACGATAAACCCCGGGCATAGAATCTATTTCAACCGGTTGCGCCTCCTCCGTTATGAAGACGGGTAGGACTAAATCTGTGGTATGGATTTGGTTTTCCCTTGTGATTGACCGAATGGCATCGTTTTGCCTTAAGCGGCGTGGGCGTTGAGGAAATCTGAAATTCATTATTAAATAGGATAAATCTAGGATTGCATCGACAAGTGAAAGAGAAAATCTGATGATTTGCCATCACAAGAATATGGCAAACTTAATCAAAGAAATTGGCCGATGAATCCAGGCATTGAAATAGAACTTTATTTGTCTCTTGCCTTGCTCATAGCAGCATTGCTTTCATTTGTTTGGGAAAAGATACGCATGGAAACGACCGCCATGATCTTGTTTGGCATCATCCTTTCCATTAGTGCCTTTAATTTACAAAAATGGCCCCACTTTACCGATATAATGATCGTTTTTTCCAACGAGGCTCCGCTTACCATTGTTGCGATGTTTGCAATTGGTGCAGCGTTAAATAAGCACAGGGTAATCGAGCAACTAACATCGTATCTGCATGGGCTCACCACCTTCAGTTATAAGCCATTTATGTTCATTCTTTTATGCTCTGTGGCACTACTTTCGGCATTCGTAAACAATACACCTGTGGTTGTCATTCTTCTGCCTGTGGCAATTTCTCTTTCTAAAACCCTAAATGTTTCATCATCGAAAATGCTTATCCCGATTTCTTATGCTTCCATATTTGGGGGATGTTGTACGCTGGTCGGCACGAGTACAAATATTCTTGCCAGCGGATTCATGACAAACTCAGAATATTACCCTCAAATGCCAGCTATGTCTATGTTTGAGCTTTCTAAGGTCGGCGCGCCCCTCATGATTATAGGGATTATCTTCCTGGTTCTTTTCGGTCGAAAATTGCTTCCAAAGCGAGAGGCCCTCAGTAAAATCATTGCGGAAATTAGGCAAAAAGAATTTCTCACAGAAGCGATTATTACACCGAAGTCGGTTCTTGTTGGAAGAAAAATTTCTGCCCATGAAATATCTTCTCTCAAGGGCGTAAGAGTTTTAGACATCGTGCGGGAAAATATAAGCCTTGCTCACCAAAAAATGGACTTATTGGACCAGAAGCTACAGCCGGGAGATCGATTGGTTCTTTCATGCCGTCCGAGTGGCATTATCGACGCGGGTTCATTGGAGGGAGTCAGTTTAATTGACGAGCAATACCTAGGGCTTGAACAAATTTCTGTGGGAGAAGCTATTATGGTTGAAGGCATGGTTGGTCCTTCATCAGTATTTTCAGGCAAAACCCTAGAAGAAACAGATTTTAGATCTAGGTTTAATCTAACCATACTTGCAATCCACAGGAAGGGAAAAAACCTTGGGCTAAGTGTGCGAAGTGTAAGACTTAGAACAGGGGATACCCTCCTTTTGTTGGGACCCAATTCATCTATCGAAAAACTTAGAAAAACGGATGAAATAGTTTTGCTTGATGAATCAACCGTAGACTACAAGAATGTTCGAATTCGCACAAGTTTCGTCGTGTGTACTCTAATTGGGGTAATTGCTTGTGCCACTCTTGGTATTTTACCTATTTCCATTTCGGCAATTCTCGGCGTAATGTTACTCTTGTGTTCTGGCTGTATTTCCTTAAGAGACTGCGCAAAATCGATGGAGTGGAATTTGCTTATTCTCATTTACGCCATGCTATCATTGGGCATCTGTATGCAACATAGTGGTGCATCAGGATGGCTTGCTGATCAGATCCAAACCCTCTGTGTGAGTAGCTTTGATGAACAATGGCGCCTCATCGGTGCTTTGGTTTTTATCTATTTGTTCACCGCAATCTTAACTGAGCTCCTTTCAAATAATGCAACCATTGCAATTATGGCTCCTGTTACTCTAGCGGTCGCCTATCAACTCGGACTTGATCAGGAAGCGGCTAGAGGTTTTGTGCTTACTGCATGTATTGCTTCGTCGGCCAGCTTTATCACTCCCATAGGCTACCAAACTAATACCTTTGTTTACTCGGTTGGCGGATATCGTTTCAAGGATTTTGTTCAGTTCGGGATCTACCCCATGTTGATTTATTTTACGGGCACTATCCTATTTGTCTCCTGGTATTGGAAATTTTTTCCGTAAGGAATGAATTTTAATTAGTATTCCTAATTAAAAATACAATTTATAGGGTGGTTATGTAGTCCCTAATGAAATGGTTTATAGCAGGAATTTAAATCCCAAATATTAAGCAATTTATATGTTTAGCTTAAAACGAGACAGGATTTTCAGGAGCAGACATATTTTATTTCGAACAAAAACCATCCACATAATAAAAAGGAACCGAGAGGCATTAATTTAAGTTGTTCTACATTAGTAGCTTACGTTTTTATTCAAAATCGAATAATCGGTCCTTTGTAGATTCAGGACATTCACCAAGTAGAGTAAAAAATGAAAATCTCCCCTTGACCCACTACTTGTCAGAAGGCAGAATGAATGCATTGATTATTCGCCCCAACTATTTTTTTGGAACGGCAAAATGCCGCAGATTAACCATTAGATTAACTTATATAATTTTTGGACCCCAATATTCTCATGAGCTTAGAAAATAATACTAAAGAAGAAGACACATATGACTCCTCAAAAATTCAGAAACTCGAGGGACTGGAGGGAGTTAGAAAAAGACCGGATATGTACATTGGTGACACCAACGAAAGGGGTTTGCACCATTGCGTATTTGAGATCGTGGATAATTCAATCGATGAAAGTCTTGCCGGATATTGCACAGAAGTTGTTGTTATCCTGCGTGGCGATGGGTCATGCACGATTCAGGATAATGGTCGGGGTATACCTGTGGATGTGCACCCCAAGCACAATATGCCTGCACTTGAGTTGGTGCTTACAAACCTGCATGCGGGTGGGAAATTTGGGAAGGGGGCCTATCAAGTTTCCGGCGGGCTTCATGGCGTCGGTGCAAAATGTGTAAATGCGGTATCAGAGTGGTTCACGGCAGAAGTTCGCAGGGAGGGGAAAATTCATCAAATGGAGTTCTCTAGGGGAATTACTACTAGTCCTTTAAAGGTAATTGGTGACTCACAGGCAACAGGAACTAAAATAACATTTTTACCCGACACACAGATCTTTACCGAAACTCGTGAGTTTAAGTTCGAAATCCTTGCCAAAAGACTACGAGAACTGGCATTCCTAAATCCGGGTGTTAAAATTGACCTATGTGATGAAAGGGAAAGTCGCAAAGAATCATTCTATTTTGAGAACGGAATTACTGAGTATGTCCTCTACCTTAATAAGAATAAAAATTGCCTTACCGAACAACCTATTTCATTTGCAGGAGAGGCGCCTGCCGAAACGGGCGATGGAACTATTAAATTAGAGGTATCGATGATCTACAATGATTCCTTTAATGATCAACTATACGCGTACGCTAATTCGATACACAATGTTGAGGGAGGAACCCATCTCTCCGGTTATAGAACAGCCCTAACTCGTGTGATCAATGCATATGCAAGGCAAAATGACCTTCTAAAAGAAAAGGAGCTTTCATTAACGGGCGATGATGTTAGGGAGGGCTTAACAGCAATTATTTCAGTGAAAGTCCCTGAGCCGAGATTCGAAGGGCAAACAAAAACAAAATTGTCGAACCGGGAAGTGGATGGAATTGTACAAAAAATTGTTGGCGAAAAACTCAAGCATTATTTTGAGGTACAGCCCGATGAAGCAAAGATTATAATCCAGAAAGTTATTCATGCCGCTAGAGCAAGAGAAGCCGCCCGGAAAGCGAGAGAAACCGTGCGGAAGGGGGCACTTTCCGGCGGAGGACTTCCAGGTAAATTAGCAGATTGTTCGGAGAAGGATCCATCAAAAAGCGAATTGTATATTGTGGAAGGAGATTCAGCGGGCGGTTCCGCTAAGCAAGGAAGGGACCGCCTTACTCAGGCAATTCTTCCTTTGCGTGGTAAGCTTTTAAATGTCGAGAAAGCGAGGTTGGATAAGGTTTTAAACAATGCTGAAATAAGAAGTCTAATCACGGCAGTCGGCACTGGCATAGGAGATCATGAGGGCGAAGGGTCGTTTGATGCGAACAAGGCACGATACCATAAAATCATTATCATGACTGATGCGGATGTCGATGGAGCCCATATTCGTACATTACTGCTAACCTTTATATTTCGTCAGATGAAAGGATTAATAGAAAAAGGTTATGTTTATGTAGCAAGGCCTCCACTGTATAAAATTAAACGGCGAAAAACAGAACAATACATTCAAGATGATGCAGAAATGAGCAAGATTCTTATCCAGCTCGGATGTGAGGATGTAAATCTCTGCAGAATAGATAATAATGAAATTATAAACCAAGAAACCCTTAAACTTTTGTATGACGATATTCTTAAAATTGAACAACAGGGAAAGAGTTTATCGAGATATGGATGCTCGCTGAAAAGATTATTAGTTCAATATGATCACCATACTGGGAAATTACCCAGATTTTTAGCGAGAATTCGACTAGGCAATGAAGAGGAAATCAGATTTCTCTCTGATATTGATGCCAAAGCTGGTTTTATTCAGTCACAAAACCTTGAAGAGGATGGAAGGGAATTAGATTCAATTACCCGGGAAATTGAACAGAATGGTATGATGTTAACCCAACGAATTTCGCTACACGAAATATTTGAGGTTCATGAGATAGAAGAAAGCATGAAGCACCTTTTACAACATGGTCTTTGCACTGATTTCTTTACAAACAATGACGAAACATTTACCTACCAATTGCATTTTTCTGAAAACACAGATGAAGACGTAATTGGTATTAGTAATATTGAACATTTTTTGTCAGAGATCAGAAAAATCGGGAAAAAGGGTCTCCAAATACAGCGATACAAAGGTCTTGGCGAGATGAACCCCAAGCAATTATTTGAGACAACAATGGACCCAGCAAAGCGCACATTAATTAAAGTAGAAATCGAAGATATGGTCTCAGCAGATGAAATGTTTACAATATTAATGGGTGAGGAAGTTGCGCCTCGCCGTGCGTTTATTGAAGATAATGCACTCAATGTTAGTTTCTTAGATGCATAATCCTAACATCTATTTATTATGAAAGAGAATATAAGCGATATTATGCAATCTGCCTACATTGATTACTCGATGTCGGTGATAGTTAGCCGAGCCTTACCCGATGTCAGGGACGGCTTCAAGCCGGTCCAGAGAAGAGTTTTATATGCTATGCTCAGGGAAGGTCTTTTGCATAACAGAGCATATGACAAATGTGCCGGTGTTGTTGGTGAAGTACTAAAGAATTATCATCCTCATGGAGATAGTTCTGTTTACGATACTTTAGTACGCATGGCTCAGCCTTGGGTCATGCGTTATCCGCTAATTGACGGACAGGGAAACTTCGGTTCGGTTGATGGAGATTCTGCTGCAGCCTATCGTTATACTGAGTGTCGACTGACCAAAATAGCAGAAGAGCTACTTAAGGACATAGATGAAGATACCGTAGATTTTACACCAAATTATAAGGAGAGTGCCACGGAGCCATCGGTTTTACCATCAGCACTGCCATCTCTTCTTATGAATGGATCAACTGGAATCGCTGTTGGAATGGCGACAAATATACCGCCTCATAACCTTTCCGAACTAATCGAGGCAGTGTGCTTACTCATCGAAAACCCTAATTCCACTATTGATGAGATTATTGAGGTGTTGCCTGGCCCAGATTTCCCAACCGGTGGAAGCATCCCTGGAAGATTAGGAATTGAGTCCTACATGCGAACGGGTCGCGGGATTGTTAAAATGCGCGGCACGATGCATGTGGAAGACCTTCCTTCTGGAAAGCAGCAAATTATAATTACCGAAATACCCTATAATGTAAACCGTGCTACCCTTGTTACTAGAATTGCTGATTTAGTTAAGGAAAAGGTATTGGATGGAGTGAGTGATTTACGTGATGAGTCAACTGAGGAAACAAGAATTGTAGTTGAGCTTAAGATGGGAGAGATTGAACGGGTGACCATGAATAAACTCTACAAACTCACCGCACTCGAAAGTAGCTTTGGGGTCATATTGCTTGCCCTTGATCGAAGGCGCCCCCGCCAGCTTAATATCAAGGAAGCCCTTGAGTGTTTTATCGAGCATAGGAGGGATGTAGTCTTACGCAGAACTCAGTTCAGGCTTCGTAAGGCACAGGATCGAGCTCATATCCTTGAGGGCTACAAAATTGCACTAGACAATTTAGATGAATTTGTGAAAATTATCCGTGCTTCATCTAATAGGCAAGAAGCGAAGGAAAAGATCATGTCTATTTATGGAACGAGCGAGAGGCAAACCAATGCTATCTTGGACCTGAGGTTGTACCAGTTAACCGGAATGGAAAGAGAGAAAATCGATGCAGAATTTGAAAAATTAATGACATTGATTGAGGGGCTACTTAATATTATTAATAATGAGTCTGTACTTCTCTCACTCATACGTGATGAATTACTGGAGCTTCGTTCATTCTATGGAGACGAACGAAAGTGCACTATAACCGAGGCCGAGGGTGAGGTTAGGATGGAAGATCTTATTCCAAATGACGGGTGCGTTGTTACAGTTACTAAAACGGGCTTTATAAAAAGAACCTCAGTCGAAGAGTATAGATTGCAAAACCGTGGTGGCAAAGGTGTCATTGGAAGTGGTCAAAAAGATGAAGACCCAGTGAGTGTCCTGCAGACTTGCAACGCCCACGATACACTCATGTTTATTATGAACAATGGGAGAGTTTATGTTGAAAAAGCATATGAAATTCCAGAAGGAAGCCGAACAGCTAAAGGAAGAAACATTGTTAATTTTCTTGAATTACAAAAAGGCGAAATGATCGCCGCTCTTATTTCTATCGATTCCTTCGATTCACAGAAATCACTAATTTTATGCACTAAAAGAGGAGTGGTTAAAAAAACTAAAATAGAAGCATATAAAAATTATCGAAAAGGTGGAATAATCGGTATAAATGTCGATGATGGTGACATTGTTTTGAAGGCCCTTCTTGCCTCTGATGATAACCACTTGCTCGTACTTACCAAAAAAGGTAAGGGTTTACGTTTTGACTGCATGCAACTTCGTAACCAAGGTAGGGTTACTCGTGGAGTTCGCGGAATCCGACTCAAAAAAGATGATTCGGTAGTTAATTTGCTTGTTGTAGATGATGAAAAACTTTTGCTCATCGCCGGAACTAACGGCTTAGGAATACGCACTAGATTCAGTGCATTTCTTCCCAATGGCGGGAAAGTTGATTCTTCAGCAAGTGAAGAAGAATCGACTCCCAGAAAGCGTGGCGGACAAGGCGTTACCGCCATGAATACGGACTCAGTTTGTGATGCGCTCAGTGTTGATCAAGAAAGTGAAATTCTGATGATTACCCGTCGCGGACAAGCTGTGAGATGCCCTGTTACAAATATCCGCGAGACAAATCGAGGCTCCAAAGGGGTTAAGCTGGTAAATTTAGACGCAAGGGATTCCTTAGTTGGGTTGTCTGAAGTAGTTATGTTAGACGAAGAAACGATGGAATCTTCCGAATTAAATGATGAGATTGTAGAGGAATCTAGTCCTGTAGAAAATCATCCAGTGCAATAATTGGTAGCACCCTATCGAAAATCAACATCGTACAAATACAATCATAGGTTGAATTATGGAATGTGCGCTTTTGTGTATTACATAGTCTATTTGAATGAACGGAGAGTTCTTTTTCTGCGATGAACAATTCTGTCAAAAATCTTAATCTGTACTCAAGAAGTTGCGGATACAACGAACTATAAATTCTGCAGGTATCAATCCATGGCCCCCAATGCAATATTTTCCCATCGTTATGCACATATGGCAGGTATTTTTTTAGAATATTCTTTTCCACAGTGTAATTATGAGATACGATAAAATCATAATTTGCTTTGCTCAACTCAGTAATTTCTTCATCCATGCTTTTTGTGTCGCCATATTCGATGCATTTACACTGCACAATTTTATTTCCTCTTATTAAGAGGTATGAAAATTCCTTAATTCGCGACAGGTTTCCTTCAAAATCGATCACAACATAAGTATATGGCCTCCTATCTTTCATTTGCTGAATTTGAACAGTTTTGTATTAGAATCACTGAAAATTTAGAACGCCTTTTGTT
>Ga0181601_10000613_pt1 | contig 29236 bp, 22 predicted proteins | sample 041ome_8_FD_133020 | JGI IMG/M metagenome (GOLD analysis project Ga0181601, IMG submission 133020) | Coastal salt marsh microbial communities from the Groves Creek Marsh, Skidaway Island, Georgia - 041407BS metaG (megahit assembly) | ecosystem: Environmental > Aquatic > Marine > Intertidal zone... | reverse complement strand
GTCACACCAGGTGGCAACATCCATACCATCTGGACGCAAAAACGGGTTCACATTGCTTAAAAAATGCACCCGCCCATTACCAAGATCCATAAAGCTCTTGTCACGCTCTTTTCCAGAAACACTGGATGATAAGAAGGTTGACCCGTGATAGCCCTTATGCCGCGCGATGATGCCTTTTTTTTCCGGGCGCCCAAGCACATTATTATAGAACCAGGCAAATCTTATTGCGGTATCGACCGCGGTTGAACCACCGGTCGTGAAAAATACATTATTCAGATCGCCGGGGGCTTCCGCAGATAATTTTGCCGCCAGTAATGCCGATGGTTTTGATGTCGATGACCAGGGGTTGTTAAATGGCAGGTTTAAGACCTGTTTTGATATGGCATCTGCCATTTCCTGACGGCCATAGCCAATTTGTGTACTCCACATACCGCCCGGGCCATCGATATATTCCTTGCCGGCATCATCATACATGAATATGCCGTTGGCGCGCCGCACAACCATATAGTTTGGATCTTCAACGCCCATTGAATGCCAGGGGTGAATATGATTTTGTGCATCCAGCACACTGATTTCTTCATGATTTTTTAATATATTATCAACCAATTTTCACTCCATCATTACCGTTCGTTGAACTCACACCTGCTCTAAATAGCTTTGATATTCAAATGGGGTTATCTTCTTTGCAAATACGTCAGATTCTTGCTTCTTGGTACGAATAATCATGTCATGCATGGCTTTGGAAAAGCAACCTGCGATACGGTCACCATCTTCAAAAAGCCTAATGGCCTCGTCCCATGTCGTTGGCAACGTCCGGTCTGCGTCAACTGTCTTGGTATAGCAGTTCCCATCAACCGGATCGTCCGGTTCAATGGCGTCTTTGATACCATGTAAGGCAGCGCCCAAAATTGCCATTGTGACAAGATAGGGGTTGGTGTCGGCGCCCGCCACCCGATGCTCAATTCTCCGGTCTGCAGCGGCACCTCCGGGAATTCTGACCGAGGCTGTCCGGTTTTCATAGCCCCACAAAATGGATGTTGGCGCATGCTGGCCGGGCGCCATGCGCCGGTATGAATTCAAGTGCGGTGCAAAAAATATCATCGATTGTTTCATATTGGCAAGAACGCCCCCAACACAATGACGCATAATGGGGGAGCCAGTTTCTGACCCATCATTGAAAATATTCTGCGAATCTTCATCGAGGATACTGAAATGCGCATGCATGCCATTTCCCGGCCGGTCGGCAAATGGCTTGGCCATGAAGGTTGCGGCTATGCCGCGCCTGCGGGCAAGTGATTTGACGATGGTTTTGAAAAATACGGCATCATCAGCCGCTTTCAGCACATCATCAGAATGTTTCATATTGACTTCAAACTGGCAAAAGCCACTCTCACTGATCACGGCATCAACGCTGACATCATTAATTTTGCAGCAATCATAAATTTCATTCAAAAAATCGGAAAAATCACTGATTTCATCAATTGAAAGCACCCCGTCATGCACTTTGACCGCGCCAGAAAGTGGGTTCACTAGGCTGCCATCCTGCGCCTTGGGATCGGCAAGATAAAATTCCAATTCAAAGGCAATCACTGGCCGCAATTTCAAACTGTTAAATTCACGCACAAGATCTTTCAGCGCATTACGGGGATCGCCCGCAAATGCCTTGCCCTTTTCAGTGAAAAAGCTCATGGGTAATAGGGCGCTTCGGGACTCATCCCAGGTCATAACAATCGGGGTGCGGCCAGTCCAAAAGCATTTCCCATCAGAATCCCCACTTTCAAAGACAAGCGGGCTGTTCTCTATATCACGGCCCCAAATATCTACATTTACCGAAGACAAGGGCATCCTGAGGCCATTTTTAATTAATTTTTTGACTTGTGTTGCTGGCACACGCTTGCCACGGAACACGCCATTGATATCCGCCACAAACGGCAATACATATTCGATGTGCGGTCTTTCGGAAAACCACGCTAAAAGGTCGCTCTGATTCATCATCGATCCCCTGCTAGATACGCTTAACTCTCAAACAGATGAGACATGAGGCGATACGAAAAAAGTTGTGGCTTTCATCGCCCGGATGGCGCAAAACCTTCGTCGAATAACCAGCCGTAAAACAGCACTCTGTTTATATTTGCTGGCAGTTTATCCCTTTTTCGCTGAATGAGTAAATCAGCATTTATCGCTAATTTGTAAAGCGCCAGTATTTTCATCATTTTATGTTTGATTTTCCGGCCCGGAACCAAAGACAGAGCTTACTTTACAATCCCCTACAATCAGTCTATAACCGCGCGGATTTGGAGCTTTGCTTCATCATTTATATTTACGCACTTGTTCATTTAGTGCATGCAAAAATATGAGAGGGTCATTTCATGCTTTCAACCGCAATTTTGCCGATCAGCCTTGGTGTGCTCGGCATGATCGCTGCCTTTCTGGTCTATGCCAGCATCCTAAAAACTCCGGCAGGAGAAGGCAGAGTCAAAGAAATCGCTGACGAGATTCACCTCGGCGCCATGGTCTTTATGGCAAGCGAATACAAGCGCCTAGCCATTTTCTGCCTGATTTGTATCGTGGCGCTGTATTTCAGCCTCGGCTGGCAAACCGCTGTGGCCTTTTTGGTTGGCGCATCCTGTTCAGGCATCGCCGGCTATATCGGCATGTATACAGCGACCCAAGCCAACGTGCGTACAGCTGTTGCCGCCAACACCAAGGGGTCAGCTGAAGCCTTGAACATTGCGTTTTCTGGCGGCTCGATCATGGGCCTAACAGTGGCGTCAATGGGTTTGATCGGTATTGGGGTTTTATATCATTATTTTGCGGGCAGCATCCAAACCATGCATGCCATCGAAGGCTTTGCCATGGGCGGTTCATCTGTAGCCCTGTTTAGCCGTGTTGGTGGCGGTATCTTTACGAAAAGTGCCGACGTTGGCGCTGATTTGGTTGGCAAGGTTGAAGCTGGCATTCCAGAAGATGATCCTCGCAACCCTGGCGTTATTGCCGATAACGTTGGCGACAATGTCGGTGACGTTGCTGGTATGGGTTCAGATATTTTTGAATCTTATTGCGGTGCGATGATTGCATCTATGGCACTGGCCGCATCAATGACAATGGCCACCGTTGATGGCCTTGGTGGCAGCCGTGAAACATTGCAGTTCATGCCTTTGGCTTTGGCCTCAACGGGCTTAATTTGCTCGCTTCTGGGCATTCTTGCAGTGAAGATGTTTTCAAACAAAAGCCCTGATGTGGCGTTGCGTATGGGCACAATTGGATCGTCAGTTTTGTTTATTCTAGCGGCCTATTTCGTGGTGTCGATGAGCGGCACAGCAACCGGTGTGTGGTTCGCTGTTCTGGTTGGCGCCATTGGCGGCATCATTGTTGGTCTGGTAACCGAATATTACACCGGCGGCGCGCCAGTGCGCAAAATCGCCAAAGATGGTGAAACCGGCCCTGCAACAATCATGATTTCAGGTTTGGCTGTTGGCATGCAGTCAGTTGCCATTCCGGTGCTGACAATTGCGGCCATCATTTTCCTCGCCAATTCAGCAGCTGGCCTCTATGGGGTTGGCTTGGCCGCTGTTGGCATGCTCAGCACGGTTGGCATCACCATGGCGATTGACGCCTATGGCCCAGTTGCCGATAACGCTGGTGGCATTGCTGAAATGGCTGAAATGGGCAAAAAAACCCGTGAGATCACCGATGGTCTTGACGAAGTTGGCAACACCACAGCGGCTATTGGTAAAGGCTTCGCGATCAGTGCTGCGGCATTGGCGGCGTTGGCCTTGATCAGTGCCTATATCGAAAAAGTGGCGTTGCATGATCCGGGCTTTATCTTGGCGATCAACGATCCGCTTGTATTGTGCGGTATGTTCATTGGCGGCATTTTCCCGTTCATCGTCAGCTCTATGACAATGACTGCGGTTGGTGATGCAGCGTTTGAAATGATCCAGGAAATTCGCCGCCAGTTCCGCGAAATTCCGGGTCTTCTTGAAGGCAAAGCCAAGCCAGATACAGCCCGTTGTGTTGATATTGCAACACGGGCCGCTTTGCGCAAAATGATTGCGCCTGGTGCATTGGCTGTGTTGGCGCCGGTTGTTATTGGTTTTGGGCTTGGCCCAAAGGCGCTGGGCGGCATGCTCGGCGGCGCTTTGATCTGCTGTGTTATGATGGCACTGATGATGTCAAACGCAGGTGGTGCATGGGATAATGCCAAGAAATATGTCGAAAAAGGCAATCTTGGCGGCAAAGGTTCAGACGTGCATAAAGCGGCTGTTGTTGGCGATACCGTTGGCGATCCGCTGAAAGATACATCTGGCCCATCAATGAACATCCTCATCAATGTGATGGCGATTGTTAGCTTGGTGATTGCAGAGCTTCTCGTCTAAGCCCCCTAGAAAGATAAAGACAAAACCGGCCCCTGTAAAAAGGGCCGGTTTTTTTGTGCCCGCTATGCGGCGGCGTGCGGACGCAATGCGGCGTGCATGGGGCTGTGGCCCCAAATAGGCGAAACCCCCTGCGTTTCAATCCTGTTTTGAACACAAAACAGGATGCCAGATGCTGACAGTTAACAAACCATTGGGCAAACCATTGGGCAAACCACTGGCAATATGGGTAGCCATATTGCTGACCCGCCTGCGCACCTGGCTGGTGCGGTGGGTTCTGCTTTTGTCGTTATGCACGCACCCCGTACAGGCTGATTTTAATGCAGGTTATGCCGCCTATCATGCTGGTGATTATCACAGCGTTGACGGCCCGCCACTTTATCAGTGTGTATCACCGTAATAGATGGTGACACTATGTTTGGCCTCGGCGAAAAACAGCCAGCGTTCGACAAATATCCCCACCATATGTGCCGCAAGACCAACCCCAAAACCCAGCGCTGTTGGGGCCATCACAAACAATAATCCCAGCGGCAATAGCCCGCCTAACAGCAGGGCGATAACCCGCAATTGCGCGGCGCTCTTGCGCGCCACCACAAAGCCCATTTCGTGCTGCAAGTAATTTTCCGATGTGTGCGGCGGCATAATACTGCGCACCGGCCCCAATCCACCCAGGCCGGTGGCACTGGCAAGGCTGCTGCCAGACCCGGCCGCCCCGGCAACTTGCCACCATAAAATCTTAATCCCCCATGCCGACGCCACCGCCAGCATAGCCGCCAACACCAAAGGTGCCGCCGCCATCTGGCCCAACAGCGCCAGTACCCACAACACCGCCAGCAACCCGCTAGAGGCGGCAAACATCAAATAGCATATCGGTGTCAACGGGTGGTGCCAGCGCGCCACGGTGCGCAAAGACGCATAAATCATCGAGGTGGCATAAACCGTCAACGCCATCAGCGCTGCCACCACTATATTGGCCCATAATGGCGGCATGCCATGGCGTACATAATAGGCACCCCAGACCATCATCGCGGCCAACGCCAGCACCGCCAAAACACCTTCACGTGACAACCAGCTAGACCGCCATTGTGACAGCGCCCGCCACGCCCGTTCCGGGTGACCAAGATGCAATGTTGAGCTAAGCAAGCCCGTCACAATCAGCGCCATTGTGGCGCCGCCGACACCCAGCAAATGCTGCGGATTTGTCAGATCGACAAATCCCAGCACCACCCAAGCGGCAAGGCCAAATCCAAGGCCAGATAATGATGTAAAGAAAATAATTGACCAGGCTGGACGCATCGTAATTTACCCTAGCTTTTCCAAAGTTGAATCGACCCATTTCCAAAATCCGGTTGGCGTCGCATCTTGTGCCATCGACAATAGTGAGACCGGCGTATCATCAGCCGCCCGTCGCGGCCGCGGTGGAAGGTATTTATTGACCGGCTTGGTGTTTTGTTCTGGCATCAGATCAAAGCCGCCACGCGCGGTCACCATCTGGCTCACATCTGAATTTGGGTCGCCGAGATCGCCAAAATGCCGCGCATTTGTTGGACAAGTGCGCACACAGGCCGGCACCTGATCTTCAGTTGGCAGATTGTCATTATAGATACGGTCAACACACAAGGTGCATTTTTTCATAACGCCTTCGGCCGGGTCCATTTCGCGCGCGCCATAAGGACATGACCAGGCGCACAAGCCACAGCCGATACACCAATCTTCATTGACCAGCACAATGCCGTCTTCAGCCCGCTTGAATGAAGCGCCAGTCGGACACACGGTCACGCAAGGCGCATCTTCACAATGCAAGCATGATTTTGGGAAATGCACGGTGCGCGCATCAGCGCCAGTGCCGGCCTCATAGGCATGCACCCGGTTCAGCCATGCGCCGGTTGGCGCCGCGCCATAGGCATCAGCATCTGATAGAGGTGCGCCATACCCAGAGGTGTTCCATTCTTTGCAATTGACCACACACGCCTGACAGCCAACGCAAATATCAAGATCAATCACAAGGCCAAGCTTAATGGCCGAAGCTTCGGGAAGCATTGTCATATTACTGGCCCCCAGTTTTGGTTTTAGTGGTGGTTGTCCATTCCAGCCCATAGCGCAACGTCGCGGGTGGTGATGGCATATTTGGCGGGGCGGCAATCACATCAAATTGCGGCGCGACTTCGGCTGCTGTGCCTGCTTCGGCACGTTCAACATGAACCCGCAAGTCGAACCATGCAGCCTGTCCGGTAATCGGATCAGAATTTGCCCAACGCAGACCATCACCTTTTGGCGGCAATAATTCGTGGATAAGATGGTTCAACAAAAAGCCCTTTTTGGTTTCCGGCGCATCCGGGCTGAGTTGCCAAGCGCCTTTGCGCTTGCCAATAGCGTTCCATGTCCAAATAGTATGTTCATTGACGCCTTCCATGACCGCCACCGGCACCCGGATTTTTCCATGATGCGAGGTCACCCAGATCCAGTCGCCTTCGACAACGCCAATTTTATCGGCCAGCTTTTGCGACACAAACATTGGATTATAACCATGGATTTGACGCAACCACGGGTTTTGTGATCCCCACGAATGATACATCGCCATCGGCCGCTGCGTCAGTGCGTGCAGGGGATAGCTATCCTCATCAATCGCACTGCCCTCAAACGGCGGATACCAGCTTGGCAAGGGCGTAAAACACTGTTTAACGCGGTCCCGCAAATGGGCAGGCGGCTGCACATCACCATGGCCTTCAGCGGCAAGCCGAAATTTTTGCAAGGTTTCTGAATAAATCTGGAAAGCATAAGGCTGCGGGCTGTCATAAAAGCCCATATCCACCGCAAAGTTCTGATAATCCATATTGGCCATTTTGTAATATTTGGCGGCCGCCGGAATATCTTTATGCCAAAAACCGCCATTCGCGATATAGGCGTCCAGTTGGCCTTTATTTGGTGTGCCGCGCCCTTCTGAGGCGCCAGTATCACCGCGGAACCCTGCCAAGGGGCCAATGCCGGGCTTGCGTTCATGATTAACGATATAGTCACCATAATCAGCATATTTGGCTGTGCCATCATCATTCACCATACCCGGCAACCCCAAACGCGCGCCAAGATCAAGCAATACTGATTGGAACCCGCGCACATCACGGTCTGGTTCAAGTACCGGCCAACGAATGGCATCAGCAACACCATCAGCCTCGCAAATTGGCCGGTCAAGAAGCGATATCGCATCATGTCGTTCAAGATAGGTGGTGTCTGGCAAGATCAAATCAGCATAGGCCACCATTTCTGATTGATAGGCATCTGAATAGATGATTTTGGGAATTTTATATTCGCCAGTGTGTGGGTCTTTTTCGGTCAGCATATCCATGACACCGCGGGTATTCATCGATGAATTCCACGCCATATTCGCCATATACATGAACAATACATCAACCGGATAAGGGTCACCGGCAACAGCGTTAGAAATCACCATATGCATCAGCCCATGCGCTGACATTGGCGCGTCCCAGCTATAGGCTTTGTCAATGCGTTGCGGCGCACCAGTTTTATCAATGATCAAATCTTCCGGCCCCAATACATAGCCTAGCGGGGCGCCGGCCATTGGTTGACCGGGGGTCACCTGATCTGGGCGTCCGGCTGGCTTTGGGTGGACATGTGCTGGCTTTGGATAGGGCGGTTTGAAGCGGAAACCGCCTGGCACCTCAACTGAGCCCAATAGCAATTGTAAAACATGTAACGCCCGGCAGGTTTGAAAGCCGTTTGAATGCGCCGAGATGCCGCGCATCGCATGCATCGATACCGGCCGGCCAATCATCTCTTCGTGGCGTTCACCCTTCCAGTCGGTCCAGGGCTGTTTGATGGTGATTTGCTTGGCAAAAGCCGCATCAGCAAGATCAGCCGCCAATTGCTTGACGCGTGCCGCCGGGATGCCAATTTTATCAGCAACCGCCTCCGGTGCATAAGCATCATCAAGATAAGCGTTTGCCATCAACATAAATGACGGTACCGCAACCCCGCCTTCTGACAATTTCACTTCACCCTTTAACTGACAGCTTGTGCCAGCAGCATCATGCGCCACGGTCTTACCAGTTTTGCGGTCAATGATTTGCGGCTTGCCGTCAGCATCACGCAGGAACAACCCATCATTCGCCGCGCCCGGATTCTGAATGACAAGCCACGGCGCGTTCGTATAGCGGCTCAAATAATCGACATCTATATTGCCAGACAGCATCAACTCACGAATCAGCGACAGAATAAATAAACCATCTGTGCCCGGTGTAATACCGTACCAATCATCCGAAATGGCGGCATAGCCGGTTTGCACCGGGTTTACCGACACCACGCGTTTGCCACGCGTTTTCAGCTTTCCAAGCCCCATTTTAATCGGGTTCGAATCATGATCCTCGGCAACCCCAAAAAGCACGAAAATTTCGGTCAAATCCCAGTCTGGAGAGCCGAATTCCCAAAACGCGCCGCCGATGGTATAAATGCCGCCTGCCGCCATATTGACCGAACAAAACCCGCCATGCGCCGCAAAATTAGGCGTGCCATATTGTTGCGCCCACCAGCCGGTCAATGCCTGCGATTGGTCACGGCCGGTAAAAAATGCCAACTTTTTTGGATCTGTTTTGCGAATCGGGGCAAGCCAATCGGTTGCCGTTTGCAGGGCTTCCTCCCAGCTGATGGCCTCAAACCGGCCGCTGCCGCGCGGCCCAACCCGGCGCAATGGGTTGCGCAATCTGGCGGGTGAATAATGCTGCATAATGCCGGCCGAACCTTTGGCGCATAACACACCTTGGTTTACCGGATGGTCGCGGTTGCCTTCAATATAGCGCACTTTGCCATCGCGCAGATGCACATTGATGCCGCAGCGACACGCGCACATATAGCAGGTGGTTTTTTTCACCTCATCGCTTACTTTTGGGGACCGTTCAACCTGCGGCTCTGCAATCATTATTCACACTCCTCAATAGCATTTTTTTGGCTAGCAATAGCGGCCAGCGCCAATGACGCAAGCCGCGCCGCCGGCGGGTCAGACCGGCTCGTCAAAACAATCGGCACAGCGCCGCCAAGCACCAACCCCGCTGCCAGACCACCAGCGCACCAGACCAACGATTTAAAAAGAATATTACCGCTTTCAATATCCGGCACCACCAGCGCATCTGCCATACCAGCAACCGGGTTGGCAACCTCTTTGATGGCTGCCGCTTGTGGTGACAGGGCAAGATCAAATGATAGTGGACCCACAAAATCTGCGTCTTTATCACGGGCACTGGCGCGCGCCGCAATCTCGGCAGCTTCTCCGCTTGATGGCATCGCTGCCAACACCGTTTCGGTAGCTGACAGCACCGCAATGCGAGGACGCGCCACACCAAGTCGGCGCACCAATGACGCCATATGTAATGCGGCTTCGGTTCGTGTTTCGATATCAGGCGCGACATTTACCGCGGCGTCACTGATCAATAGCGGTCGCCCACCGGCTGGCGGTAACATCGCAAACACATGCACCAAGCGGTTGCCAACCCGAATGCCGGCGTCACGTTTGACAATACCGCCCATAAACACGTCGGTATGCAATTGGCCTTTTGCCAGCCCGGCCGCCCGGCCATCGGCAAATAATTGAATAGCCGCTGTAATGGCCCCGGCCTCACCAACTGCTGGCACAATTTCCACACCATCAAGTGCCCACCCAATAGCGGCAGCATCACGCGCAATGATATCGGGCTCACCCACCAAAATAGGCACCGCCAATTTTGCGGCCATTGCATCGCGCGCGGTCTGCAACACCGCTGCGCCGACCGCCCTGACAAACACAAAAGGCGGCGGTGCGTCCTGTCGCGCCAAGGCCAATAGTGCCGGCGGACAGTGACTGTCGCTGGGACTCAAAAAGCGGCTCGGCATCGCCGCTAAATTTTGGGACTCAGTGGGCATAAAATTCCAATCAAAATTCGTGTGATCCTAACAGAGCACAGCACCGGACAGCGCACAACAACGGTAGGTGCGCCCACCATACATATCTATAATCGCGTTTCCAACCCCAACACTATTAGAACCAGTTTAGCGATTTGCGTGGTACCAGAATTCAGGGCCGTAATTTGTGCAGAACAGCCGCTAGCCTGGTGACCCCTTCATCAATACTGTCTGCCGAAATTGCCGAATAAGATAATCTGAAATAATTCAGCGGGGCGGCATCTGATCGGAAAAATACGTCGCCCGGTTCAATCAGCACGCCTTCAGCCATAGCACGCTGTGCCAGCACCCGTGAATCCAGCCAGCTCGGGCCATTGACCCAAAAGCTGGTGCCCCCAAAATGCGCGGCAGCCTGTGAAAACACGCCGGCCGTATCCATTGCCTGCTGCAAAACCCGGCGGCGCTCTGCCAGATGCCGGCGCAACCGCCGGATTTGCGCGTCATAATGCCCAAGCGCCATAAAATATGCCAAGGTACGTTGCGCATGTCCGGGTGGGTGCCGCAAAATCAGATGACGCAACGCGCGGGCTTGTTTGATCACCCCTTCCGGTGCCACCAGATAGCCCAGCCGCAGCCCTGGAAACACAGATTTGGACAAGCTACCAACATAAATAACGCGGCCCTCACGGTCTTGCGATTTGAGTGCTGGGGTCGGTGATTCAAGAAAATTCATCTCAAATTCATAATCATCCTCAACAATCAAAAAATCATGCCGCTTGGCCATATCGAGGAGCTGGCGGCGGCGTGCGGCTGGCATTGTATAGGTGGTAGGGCATTGATGGCTTGGCGTGATAAAGACCGTGTCAGTTTGTTGCAAAACCGCTTCATCCAGCACGAGGCCCTCAGCATCAACATCAAGATGCGTGATCTGCTGGGTGCGCTGCAACAAAATATCACGCAAATCTGGATAAGATGGGTTTTCAATAACCACCCGGCTGCGCGCATCAATCAACAGCTGGGCAATAAGATACAGCGCATTTTGCGCCCCCAAAGTCACCAGAATTTGTTCCGGCCGGGCTTTTATGCCTCGGCGGGGCAAGCTGCGCGAACAGATATAATTGACCAGCATCGAATCATCATGCTGACCAAAATCCCCAGCCATTGTGCTGAAGTTGCGCATGCCCAACGCTTGGCGCGCGCAATCACGCCATTCTGAATGGGAAAACAGCTCATCATCAACCTGACCATAGACAAAAGGAAAGGGAAATTCGCGCCAATTCACCGGTTTTTGAACCGGCCTGATATAGCTGAATGATTGCACGATTTTTTGATCCCAATCGACACGGCTGCTAGTGGCCTCGGGGGGCTGGCGAACCGGCGCGCCCGCATCAAACTGACCGGCCGGCCCGCGCCTATCACAAGCTGTGTCACCCAACACGTCACCCGGCGTATCAACAAGCCGGGTAATCGGCGCGTCATGGCTGACCACATAGCCCGAGCGTTCGCGCGGCTGCAAATAGCCGGTATCAACCAGCGCTTGATAGGCCAAAATGACCGTGTTACGCGATATCTTCAACTGTTTTGCCAATGCCCGGCTCGAGGGAAGTTTATCACCCGGCAGGATAGAATGGCCCAAAATAGCCTCGACAACAGATTGCCTGATTTGCGCCTGCAAACTAATACCCGATGCCGTATCAAGGGCAATTATAAGATGCTCATTCATCACCGCTGCTAGCCTTTTCTGTGCAGACACCCAACAATAATCCCCAAACTTGGCCTCATTGAAGCCGCTTATCTGGTACTAGTCAATGGCATAACTGGCACTATATGCGCCGCTTGCTGATCGTTGGCAGTTTTGCGATGATGTTTGGTGATTCGGCGCCGGTGTTGTCCATCTGCCAATGTGGTAAGGTCACCCACCGCAAGAAACACAAAAAATTCTGGCTAGCCGTATCAACACGTGATGAACGCGCAAGCTATGCCAGCAGACTTCGATAATTTTGGCTCATGACCGTCAAAAAGGTCACATTTTCAGGGGAACAAAGCCGATGTCATATGACGTAAATTCACTCGAAAGCCATTGGATGCCATTTACCGCCAATCGCGATTTCAAACAGAATCCGCGTATTGTGGTTAAATCAGACGGCATGTATCTGTGGGATTATAAGGGCGGCGAGGTCATTGATGGCTCGTCAGGCCTGTTCTGTACGCCGCTTGGCCATGGCCGCCGGGAAATTGCCGAAGCGGTTTACCAGCAAATGCTTACCAATGATTACACCCCGCATTTCCAGCTGGGCCACCCGGGATCATTTGAATTGGCCGAGCGGGTCTGCCGGATTTTGCCAGATGATTTCAATCATGTGTTCTTTACAAATTCAGGATCAGAATCGGTGGAAACCGCGATCAAAGTGGTGCTCGCTTATCAACGCGCCCGCGGCGAGGCCCAGCGCAACCGACTCATCAGCCGCGAACGTGCCTACCATGGGGTGAATATGGGCGGCGTGTCACTGGCTGGCATGGTGCGTAACCGCGAAACCTTTGGGCTGACTTTGCCGAACATCTCGCTGATCCGGCACACTTGGCAGGAAGATCAACGCTTTTCGAAGGGTCAGCCAAAAACTGGCGCGGAACTTGCCATGGATTTAGAGCGTATTGCCGAAAACCTTGGTGGCAGCACCCTAGCAGCGGTCTTTATTGAGCCGGTTGCCGGATCGACCGGCACCTTGGTGCCGCCGGTCGGCTATCTCGAAAAAGTTCGCGAAATTTGCACCAAGCACGGTTTCTTGTTGGTATTTGATGAGGTCATCACCGGCTTTGGCCGCATGGGCACCGCTTTTGCGACACAGAAATTCAATGTCAAGCCGGATATTATCACCATGGCAAAGGCCCTGACCAATGGCGCCATTCCGATGGGCGGCGTAGCTGTGACCGACGAAATTTACAACACTGTTACAAACGCAGCTCCAGAAAATGCCATCGAATTTTTCCATGGCTATACCTATTCAGCCCATCCGGCAGCCTGTGCCGCCGGTATCGCCACCCAGAAAATCTATGAAAGCGAAGGACTGTTTGATAAAGCCGCAGCGCTTGAGGAGTATTTCCTTGATGCCGTCTGGAGCTTGCAAGACCACCCACTGGTTGCTGACATCCGCGGCATCGGCTTGATGGCAGGTGTTGAGCTGGTATCAGATGGGGTTGCAGGCCGCCGCGGTGGCAATATGCAAAAGGCGATGTTCTGGAACGGCCTGCATGTCAAATTTACCGGTGACAACGCAATCATCGCGCCGGCTTTTGTGGCAGAACGCAAACATATTGACGAAATTGTTGATAAATTCCGGAAATCGCTTGATATCGCGCTTGACGCAAAATAACCCATAATGGTCATGGTTGGTTGCAACCATGACCAGCTATCTCTAGCATTACAAGCGATCACAAGATGCCATTAATGCTGGCACCGTGATCGCTTTTTATGTAATGGATGTGATTGTTTAAAAAGGTCCCGCAGCATGACAATAGCAGTCAGCGGTTATGGCATTGCCGGACTCAGCGCGGCACTGGCTGCCGCCAATGCCGGCAAAGATGTGACGATATGCAGCAGCGCCCCAAACACAGCGCCGGCTGGCGGCATCCAGCTGGCACCAAATGGCTGGCGCGCGCTTGACCAGCTTGGCATTAGGGCTGCGGCTATGGCACAGGCAACCCGCCTCAGCCATATTCATGTGCGTGACCTCGATAGCGGCGTTACGCTTACGCGTTTGCCCCTTGAAAACCATTATGCCAGCATTAGCCGCGCCGCTTTATTTAGTATTTTACAGGACACCATCACCACCACCGCCAGGATAGCCCACCACCCAGCCTCAATCACCCAGGCCGTCAGCCATGACAATGGCATCGATATGATTTGTGATGATGGCAGGTCGGTCACCGCAGCCGCCTTGATTGCCGCTGACGGGGTTGGCGGCTTTGGTCGCCGGTTTGTGTCAGGCACCAGCGCAACGCCACAAACAGAACGGGTGGCGATGCGCATTGAAATTGTCGCCGACCAGTTGCCAGCCTTGTTTAGCCAAGCCACTAGCAATTTATGGCTTGGTCAAGGGGCGCATCTTGTGCATTACCCTATTGCCGGGGGTACCCGCATTAACTTTGCCGTAACATTATCCGCACAGCGCAGCACCAGCACTTGGCAAACCGACCTATTTGGCAATAATCCGGTTCTGGCTTGTCTTGCTAACAGCGCTTTCAGCTGGACAAAAACCCCCCTACCAGCAGCCGGTAGCCCTATTTGCTGGCGGCGCGGCAGGGTGGTGCTTGCCGGCGATGCTGCGCATATCATGCCGCCACATCTGGCCCAAGGGGCTGGCCAAGCCTTGCAGGATGCCGCCAGCCTATATAGCGCGCTGACCGCTAGCGGTTCGGTTCATGAAGCGCTTGGGATTTATGCGCGTGACCGCAGCACCGCGGTATCACGGGTTGTGCAAAAGGCCGAGATCAGTGGCAAGGTGATGGCGATGGGCGGCGCGGCTGGGCGGCTACGCAATATCTTGATCAATGTCGCCGGCCCCAGTTTTTTGCAGAGTTGGCTGGCAGATGTATGGGCCGGTGACCCACGCATTGCCAACTGAGACCGGCAGCTTGGTTTTCACAGCATCTGGTGTTAGATTGCCGCTATCTTGCTTAGTTATACTGCCTTTCTTAGGCACTGATGTCTTTTTTAGACTAATGTCTTTTCAATTAACGGGTCTTTGAACAGCAATGGCACATTACATCGACAACATGAACAAAATGTTGGCGCAGCGTAGCAACAACGTTAAATTTGTGGTCGCTGCTTTGTATAAATTTGTGAACCTTGCTGATGCTGCTGATCTTCGTGATATCCTGCAGGATCTATGCGATCAAGCTGGCGTTTTTGGCACAATTCTGCTGGCCGATGAAGGCATTAACGGCACCATAGCGGCGCCGGTTGCAGCGATGGAAACTGTGCTGAAATGGCTATCGGCAGACAGCCGGTTTGATGATATTTCGCTGAAACTTTCAGGAAGTGACACGCAACCGTTTTTGCGGATGAAAGTGCGTTTAAAGCGCGAGATTGTTACGCTTGGCTGTCCTGATATTAAGCCGGCCGAGCGCACCGGCACCTATGTTGACCCAGCCGAGTGGAACGCGCTCATCAGCGACCCTGATGTGATGCTGATTGACACCCGCAACACCTATGAAACCGCGATTGGCATGTTTGAAGGTGCGGTCGATCCGAAAACCACCAATTTTCGTGACTTTCCCAGCTGGGCGGCTGACCTTGCCAAACAGCCCGAAGCCACCCGCCCAAAGAAATTAGCAATGTATTGTACCGGCGGTATTCGCTGTGAAAAAGCCAGCGCCTTGATGCAGAATTTTGGCTTTAACGAGGTGTACCACCTCAAGGGCGGCATTTTGAAATATTTTGAAGATGTGCCCGCAGAAGACAGCAAGTGGCAGGGCGAATGTTTTGTCTTTGACGGGCGTGTTGCGGTTGACCATGCCTTGCGCCCGGGAAGTTATAACATGTGTCACGCCTGCCGCATGCCGCTGTCTGATGATGAGATGGCGCATGAAGATTATGAAGATGGTATCAGCTGTCCACATTGCAAACCGCATCTTGACCCAGCCCGCGCCGCACGCTTTGCCGAACGGCAAAAGCAAATGCGCCTCGCCGCCGCCCGTGGCCACGCCCACCTTGGCACCAATCCACGCGCGAAATCATCAAAATAGTGCGCTAAAATCTCGGCTAAATTTGGTCGCGGTCATGCGGTGAATGATAATCAAGAAGCGGTCCCTTTGGCACTATACCAGACGGGTTAATCTGTTTATGGCTTTGATAATAATGCGCTTTTATATGATCCATAACAACCGTCGCGGCGATCCCCGGCATCTGGTACAGATCGCGCATATAGCCATATAAGGCTGGGTAATCAGCCACCCGGCGCAGGTTACATTTGAAATGACCGACATAAACTGGGTCAAACCGCACCAGCGTCGTAAATAACCGCCAATCGGCTTCGGTTAGCACCCGGCCAAGTAAATAGCGCTGGCCCTGCAAGCGTGCCTCGAGCCGGTCAAGCGCCGCAAAAAGCGACGTAACGGCAGCCTCATATGCAGCCGCGCTGGTCGCAAACCCCGCCTTATAAACCCCATTATTGATGTTGTCGTAGATGTCCTTGTTGATGGTTTCAATTTCATCGCGCAATCGGACTGGCCAGTAATCATCATCATTGCCGGTCACCCTATTAAAAGCAGCATTGAACATGCGGATTATTTCAGAGGATTCATTAGAGACAATCTGACCGGTATGCTTGTCCCACAACACCGGCACAGTGACCCGGCCACTGGCCTGCGGGGCGCAGTGTGTATAGACCTCGTGTAAGAAATTTTTGCCAAGCACATGATCACTGGTGGTATGCGCATCATCCTGATCAAAGCGCCAGCCACCTTCGAGCATCAGCGGATGCACTACCGACACGGACACATGATCAGTAAGCTCTTTGAGATGGCGAAAGATCATTGTGCGGTGCGCCCAAGGGCAGGCATGCGATATATATAGATGATAGCGTCCGCTTTGTGCGACAAACCCGGCATCGCCGGAGGGACCGGCACTACCGTCTGCGGTAATCCAATGGCGGTACCCAGCGGTATCTCTGACAAAGCGACCGCCAGTTTTTGATGTATCATACCAGTCGTCTGACCATTTGCCGTCTATCAACAATCCCATCAGATACATCCTTACGGCAAAACCGCCGTTTATCAGATAACCAGATTAACCGGCGTTGGCGTCACGGATGGCCGCAATATTGGCAGCATATTGTGCCGCATCCGCAGCAAAAATGGCCGAACCTGCTACCAGCACATTAGCACCAGCTGCGGTCACCGCCGGCGTGGTCGCCGCAGTAATACCCCCATCGACCTGAATATCTATCGCCCGGCCACCGATGATGGTTTTGACGTGGGCAATTTTTTCGGTCATGGCGGCAATAAAGGCTTGGCCGCCAAACCCCGGATTCACCGTCATCACCAAAATCAAATCAAGCCGGTCCACCACATGCACAAGATCATCGACACCCGAATGCGGGTTGACCGCGACCCCAGCTTTGCACCCCAGTTCACGAATCTGCGACAAGGTACGGTCCAGATGCGGGCAAGCCTCGGCATGAACAGTGATCCGGTCGGCACCAGCCGCCGCATAATCGGCCAACAGCGCATCTGGGTTTGCCACCATCAAATGCGCATCAAATGGCTTTTTACTGTGCCGCCGTAGGGCCTTTATCAAGGGCGGGCCAAATGTCAAATTTGGCACGAAATGCCCATCCATGACATCAAGATGTATCCAGTCTGCGCCGGCCGCGTCAACCGCGCGCACCTCTTCGCCAATGCGGCTAAAATCTGCGGCTAATATCGAAGGGGCAATAACCAAATCCTGTGTCATCAAACACCAACCTATCTAAAAAAGCGCAAAAAAAAACGCCTTGCCTCCTTTAGATACTGACAATAACGCTAAAACACAAGCACCGCCCTCACCCACCACCGCGGCAAAACCCAAACGCCCGGCATGGGGTAGATAGCCAGCGATGACCAGTAATGACCGGTGATGAAATGTCACAGGGAAAAAATACCGAACAGCCATGTTTAAACTGAATAATTTGCGCTAGAGTGTCGCACATGAGGAATGATTTACATATGAAGGAATAGCACATGGCTGGCTCACAACCCCAATTTCAATGGGACGACCCGTTTTTTCTGGACGCACAATTGACTGATGAAGAGCGCATGGTGCGCGATGCTGCCCAGGCTTTTGCGACCGATGTGTTGATGCCGCGCGTCATTAAGGATTTTCGCGACGAGGCGTTTGATCCGGCAGTGATGAGAGAGATGGGGCAGCTCGGTCTGTTAGGCCCAACAATCCCTGAAGAATTTGGTGGGGCCGGCCTTGGCCATGTATCCTATGGTTTGGCCGCGCGCGAGATTGAACGAATTGACTCTGGCTACAGATCAGCCATGTCAGTGCAATCATCGCTGGTCATGCACCCGATTTATAGTTTTGGTAGTGACGCCCAAAAGGCAAAATTTCTGCCAAGGCTGGCGACTGCCGAATTGATTGGCTGTTTTGGTCTTACCGAACCAGATTTTGGATCCGACCCCGGTGGCATGATCACCAAAGCCGTGCCGGTCGATGGTGGCTATCATTTGTCAGGAGCCAAAACCTGGATTTCAAATGCACCTTACGCCGATATTGCCATCGTCTGGGCCAAGCTTGACGGTGTCATTCGCGGGTTTATTGTAGAACGCGAAAGCGCCGGCAGCGGATTTACCACGCCAAAGATTGAGGGCAAGCTATCATTGCGGGCATCCATTACCGGCTCTATTCAAATGGACAATGCGTTTGTGCCAGAAGAGAATTTGCTGCCACATGTCAGCGGTCTAAAGGGCCCGTTTTCATGCCTGAACAAAGCCCGTTACGGCATTTCTTGGGGTGTCATGGGGGCTTCAGAATTTTGTTGGCACGCCGCCCGGCAATACACCCTGGAGCGCAAACAATTCAACCGGCCACTCGCCGCCAATCAGCTGGTACAGCTAAAGCTGGCTGACATGCAAACCGAAATTACCCTTGGCTTGCAAGCCGCCCTAAGAGTCGGCCGTTTGCTTGATGATGGCAACTGTCCGCCGGAAAATATCTCGTTGATCAAGCGCAATAACTGCGGCAAGGCGCTGACCATTGCGCGGCTGTCGCGTGACATGCATGGCGGCAATGGCATTTCTGAAGATTATCATGTCATGCGGCATTTGATGAATTTAGAGACCGTTAATACCTATGAAGGCACGCATGATGTGCATGCGCTTATTCTGGGACGGGCGCAAACCGGTTTGCAGGCCTTTACCGGCGCCTAAACAGCGCTAGTCCAATTATATTTTGCACCGGTTAATCGGCTGAATGGTCATTAACCGGTGCTTTTTTTTGCCGCCAGTTTGCCAGAATAAGGGCCGGCTCAACGATCACCAGCGCGACCCCGCAGATCACCACTGCGCCGCCCGCCAGCACCGCTGTATCCGGCACCTCACCCAGCCATGTCACTGCGCCAAGAATGGTCGCCACCGGCAGCAATAACAGCAACGGCATCACCACCGGCACCGGATAGCGCGCCAACACATAATACCATGCCGAATAACCAATCACGGTCATCACCAGACCGAGATATAAAACGGTAAGCCAAGCCGATGGCGGGGCGGCGATTATCGCGGGCATCGGGTTACCATCTATCAAGAGCGATGCCAGCAACATTTGCGGACCAGCCATAACCCCAAGCCAAGCGGTTAATTGAAAGCCCCCAAGCGCCCCATCCAGCCGCCGGATTAATACTTGTCCCAAGGCCCAGACAAGCGCCCCTAGCAGCACCAAAGTGACCCCAAACATCTGTCCGTCCAGAGCCGGCGCCCCCAGGATAACCACGATGCCACACAGCGCGACAACAATGCCAAAAAATTGGCGCAGATTCGGTTTTTCACCCAGTATTAACGCCGCAATTATGACGCCAAATATCACCTCACTTTGCACCAATAGCACCGCCGGTGTTGCCGCCATCAAGGCCAACCCGGAAAAGGTCAATCCATATTGCAACGTGGCCGCGATGAATGAAATCCAACACATTGTCCACATATAGCCACGCGGCATCGGCACAAACCACACCAGCACCAGCGCCGCCAACACAAACCGCATCCCCATAAGCAATAACGGTGGAAAATGCCCAAGGCCGGATTTTGCAAAGGCAAACCCAAACCCCCATGTTAATGGCACCAAAAGCGCAATCAAAATATGGTTAAGCTGCATGCTGCATTATCCTGAATGGCTGAACATAAAATAGTTAGTGATCACTGGTCATATAGCCATGCAGGGCTGTTAGAAATTGCAAGCCTTCGGCAATCGCGCTGCAGCTAATAAATTCATCAGGCTGGTGCATTTCAGTCATGCCGCCCGGCCCAAACACCACCGTTTCCATGCCAGCTAATTGAAAATGCCCACCATCAGTGCCAAAGGATACCACTTGCGGGGCGGCATTGGTCCAGAGCCGGGCGACCAGATCTGCGGCTGCAGACTGTGGCCGCGCCTGCATGCCGGGGCACCAAGACTCGATGATCAGATCAATGCCGGCATCGGCGTGAATGGCGGTCATTTCAGGCACCAATTCAGCGTCAACATAATCTTGAATCTCGGCCAAAATAGCCTCTGCATCATCTTCAGGAAGTGGCCGGATTTCCCATAGGAAACGACAGCTATTGGCAATGATATTGCGGGCCTCACCGCCGTCGATGCGGCCAACAGACAATGTGCTATAGGGGGGATCAAACGGCGAACCCAGTCGCGGTTTCGCCGCTAAAGCCTTGGCCTTGGCCTCAATGAAGCTGATCAGACGCGCCGCGTAATATAGGGCGTTTACGGTGCCACGTGGGTCGGATGCATGGCCGGCTGTTCCGCGCAGCTCAGCGATCATTTCAAGACCGCCCTTGTGACCGACAAAGGGCTGCATGCCGGTCGGCTCGCCTATAATGGCAATGGCTGGCTTGATGTTGTGCGTCTCAAAAAATGCTGGCATCTGCGCCGCCCCGAAACTGCCCACCTCTTCATCAAAAGTAAACGCGAAATGCAATGGCACCCGCAAATCATTTTCAGCAGCCTTGAACAGCGGCGCCATCGCCAAGGCGATCGCCAAAAAGCCCTTCATATCGACAGCGCCGCGCCCATAAAGGCGATCATTTTCCTTGTGCAGAATAAAGGGGTCACGGCTCCACCCGGCGCTGTTCGCCGGCACCACATCAGTGTGGCCGGATAACACGATCCCCCCGTCACTTCGCGGACCAATCGTTGCAAAAAGATTTAGGCGTTGGCCATCTGCATGCGCGTCGAGCATGACGGCGATGCCCAGCCCTTCAAGATACTCCTTAATATAGCTGACAATGGCACCATTCGGCGTGCCTGACACTGACTTAAAGCCGACCAAGCCGGCCAACAGCTCTTCGGCGGCGGCTTGCAGATCATGCATCACGCCACCAGATGCACATGCTGTGGAAAGTCCGCAAGACGGCGACAGTCGCCCGCCCGCACATGCAAGGTCTCGCTCAGCTCCATGCCCCAGCCATCCATCCACATGCCCAGAATAACATGCACCACCGCATTTTCAGGAACCGCGACGGTTTCCTGCGGGCGGAAGCTTATGGTGTGTTCACCCCAATCGGGCGCATAGGCAACGCCAATCGAATAACCAATGCGGCTTTTCTTTTCCAAGCCATAGCGGTCAAGCACGCGCTGCCACGCGGCATGAACGTCACCGGTAATGGCGCCGGCATGCAGGCTATCCATCACTGCATGCATGCCCTCTTCAACCGCTTTTGCGGTATCTTGTAGTTTTTGCGGCGGTTTGCCAATGTGGATGGTGCGCGCCAAACCAACATTATAGCGCTTGCGGCACCCGCCCAATTCAAACGCAATGGTCTGGCCGTCACACAACGGCGCATCAGTCCACATCGGATGCGCTGTGGCCGCTGCCTCACCAGCCAGAATAAGTGGATGAACCGCCGTCATATCACCACCAAACGAGGGCGTGCCACGAATTTGTGCTGCCACAATATCAGCCATCAAATCGCATTGCCGGACCCCGGGCCGGGCCCCATCCCAAGCCGTTTGCATAGCAATTTCAGCAATCTCTGCGGCGGCCTGCATCATCTCAATTTCGGCATCACTTTTGACAAGTCGCACCCAATTCACCAGCAAATCAGCATCATGCCACGTGGCATTTGGCAGGCCTGCCTGCAATAGTGACACGGCGCGCGGCGACAAATAATAGACATCACTTTCATAACCAATATGCGCTGTTGCAAAACCATGATCGCGCATCCACTCTGCCAAAAACGCCGCCGGGTGGGTGTCGGCGCGTTGTACTAAAGGCTCTGGATAGGCGACAATTTGCGCAGCACTCAGATAGCTGGTGAATTTTGCCGCCCCAGCATCCATCTCGCGGCCCATCCAAAACGGCCCGTCATGCATATCAACAAGCATCATCTGCGGCGTATAAAACGACCAGGCATCATATCCGGTCAGCCAATTTATATTTGCCGGATCACCAATCACCATCGCCTCTAGACCACGCGCTGCCATCGCGGCGCGTACCCGTGCCAAACGATTATCATATTCAGATTTCAAAAAAGGTGGGGCCATGACAGGACATCCTTTCAAATGGCTAGCCTAATCGGCCTATTACGGGGCATTCGTATCGGCACGGCATTAGACGCGATAAGTAACGCCTGGCAAAACACATAGCATTTCAAAAAGCAGGTTGGCGGCCAGCAAGGCGGTGTTGCCCTGCGGGTCATAAGGCGGAGACACCTCTACCAAATCAGCGCCAACCAAAGACAACCCATGACAGCCACGAATAATTTCCAACGCTTGGATCGTCGTCAGCCCGCCAATTTCTGGCGTTCCGGTGCCTGGCGCATAGGCCGGGTCCAGCGAATCAATATCAAAGCTAAGATAGACTGGCCGATCACCAAGTGATTCACGAATTTTTGCCATAAGCGGGCTGGCAGAGCGATGCCACAATTCTTCGGCTTGCACGACGGTAAAGCCGCGTTCGCGAGCCCAGTCAAAATCTTCAGCCGTGTATCCGGTACCGCGCAGGCCAATCTGGAAGACATGCTCCGGCGCGAGCAAGCCCTCTTCAAAGGCCCGCCTGAACGGGGTGCCATGGGCGATGTCTTCGCCAAACATATGCGGGTTGATATCGGCATGCGCATCGACATGCAGCAACGCCAGCGGCCCATGTTTTTTGGCCATCGACCGCAAAATTGGCAAGGTCAGGGTGTGATCACCGCCCAGCGTTAGGGGCCGCACATCATGCTGCAGCACATCATCATAAAACGCCTCGATACGCCGCACTGAATCTTTCAGATCGAATGTGTTTATCGGCACATCGCCAATATCTGCCACCTGCAAAGAATCAAACGGGGCTGCGCGGGTCCACATGTTATAGGGCCGCAGTAACACAGATTCAGCGCGGATCTGCTTTGGACCAAACCGCGTGCCAGACCTATTAGAGGTGCCAATATCCAACGGCACCCCAATAAAACAGACATCAAGACCAGCCGCGCTTGCCGCAGCTGGCAACCGCATCATGGTGCCGGGCCCGGCAAATCTTGGCATTTCATTGCCGCCTAAAGGCTGGTTTTTCATGGCTGCCCCCTTGTTGTCACAGACCTATCACACACCACGCATCAGCCCCAAAATACAACGCCGCACCGCGCCTAGAACACTACGACCGAGCGGATCGATTCGCCAGCATGCATCAAATCAAACCCTTTATTTATATCTTCAAGCGCCAGCGTGTGGGTGATCATCGGGTCAATATCTATTTTGCCATCCATGTACCAATCGACAATTTTTGGCACATCAGTGCGGCCACGGGCACCGCCAAATGCGGTACCGCGCCAACTGCGCCCAGTGACAAGCTGGAACGGCCGTGTCGAAATTTCCTGACCGGCCCCAGCCACCCCGATAATAATTGATTCACCCCAGCCTTTGTGGGCGCATTCCAAGGCTTGGCGCATCACATTCACATTGCCGATACATTCAAACGAATAATCAGCGCCGCCGCCGGTCAGTTCAACCAAATGCCCAACAAGGTCACCTTTCACCTGCGACGGATTGACAAAATGCGTCATGCCAAATTTTTCGCCCCATGCCTTTTTGCCGTCATTCATATCTACGCCAACAATCATCCGCGCGCCGATCATGCGCAGCCCTTGAATAACATTCAGCCCGATACCACCAAGACCAAACACAACAGCCACACAGCCGGGCTCAGCTTTGGCGGTGTTGATCACCGCACCAATGCCGGTGGTGACGCCGCAACCGATATAGCAAATCTTGTCAAAAGGCGCGGCTTTGTTGACCTTGGCAACCGCAATTTCTGGCAATACGGTAAAATTTGAAAATGTTGAGGTGCCCATATAATGCAACACCGGTTTGCCTTTAATTGAAAACCGGCTGGTGCCATCTGGCATGACGCCTTGGCCTTGGGTGGTGCGGATTGCCTGACACAGATTGGTTTTGGGGTGCAAACAATAATCACACTCACGACATTCCGGAGTGTAGAGCGGAATCACATGATCGCCAGCAACAACACTGGTTACCCCGGCGCCAACTTCGCGCACAATGCCCGCCCCTTCATGGCCTAAGATGGCCGGAAACAACCCTTCAGGATCAGCCCCTGACCGGGTAAATTCATCAGTATGGCAAATGCCTGTGGCCATAATTTCAACCAGAACTTCACCGGCTTTTGGCCCCTCAAGATCAACCTCCATAATCTCAAGTGGTTTGCCCGCCTGAAGCGCAACAGCTGCCCGTGTTTTCATGATATGCTCCCTTAATGACCCCAGCGATAACGCCGCTTTGAATTTTGGTGTGTCTGCCAAGACGATGACACAATTCTGCAGGCTAATTCAAGCATGATGATCAGCCTTGGTGTGGCAGCACCCCTAGCGTTGGCTATGACGCCAATCTGGATGCCTAAATGGTTCATCATTGGCCCGTGCCAATACTGGCCGTCCCAAAATATGATCAGCCGCTTTTTCGCCAGTCATGATTGATGGGGCGTTCAAATTGCCATTGGTAATGCGGGGGAAAATAGAAGAGTCGGCAACCCGCAGCCGGTCAATGCCAATGACTTTACAGGCTGGGTCAACAACCGCCATCGGGTCATCCTGCGCCCCCATCCGCATGGTGCCGCACGGATGATAGGCACTTTCTGCATTGGCGCTGATAAAGGCATCAATCTGGGCGTCACTGGTTTGATCGTCGCCGGGCTGAATTTCATGTCCCCTAAAGGGCGCCATTGCTGGCTGCGCGATCAATTCACGGCTTAACCGGATACACCGGCGAAATTCCACCCAATCATCATCATGGCTAAGATAGTTGAATTTGATTTGTGGCGCACTGGTGATGTGCGGGTCCTTGATGCTGACATGACCTCGCGATTTTGACCGCATCGGCCCGACATGCAGCTGAAACCCATGGCCTTCAGCTGGCGCTTTGCCATCATAACGGATCGCCACCGGCAGAAAATGGAATTGAATATCTGGATAGTCTACGCCAGCCGCCGAACGGATAAAGCCCAGCGTTTCGAACTGGTTTGACGCCCCAAGGCCAGATTTGAACAACAGCCAGCGCGCCCCGATTAATGCTTTGGATAGCGGGTTCAGATGCTTGTAAAGGGTAATTGGCTGCAAACAGGCAATTTGGAAATAGACCTCTAGATGATCTTGCAGATTCGCCCCAACACCGGCGCGGTCTAGCACCACATCAACCCCGGCAGCACGCAATACCGCCGCCGGCCCCACCCCAGATCGCTGCATAATTTGCGGTGAGTTAATCGCCCCAGCCGCCAGCACAATTTCGGCCGCGGCGCGCACGTCATGGCGCCGACCAGCCTTCCAATAAGCGACGCCCACGGCCTTTTTGCCATCAAACAATATTTTTTCAACCAGCGCGCCAGTAATCAATGTGACATTGCCACGCCGCAATGCCGGCCGCAAATAGGCGTTTGCCGCCGACCAACGACGGCCTTTCCAGACGGTCATGTCAGCCGCCCCAAACCCTTCTTGACGATAGCCGTTATAATCATCAACCGCACTATAGCCAGCTTCGGTTGCCGCCGTCACAAAAGCGTCATGCAATGGGTTATCACGCGGCCCGCGGGTCACATGCAATGGTCCCGTGGTACCGCGCCATCCGGCCGCGCCGCCGTGGGCATGCTCCATACGCCGAAAATACGGCAATATATCGGCATAGCCCCATCCGCGCGCGCCAGACGCTTCCCAGTGATCATAATCACCAGCATTGCCGCGCACATAAATCATACCGTTAATCGAACTGGAGCCGCCCAACACCTTGCCACGCGGGCATACAAGCCGGCGGTTATCAAGACTAGGTTCAGGATCGGCCAAATAGCCCCAATCATAGCGTTTCATATTCATCGGATAGGACAGCGCCGCTGGCATCTGAATAAACGGGCCAGCATCGCTGCCGCCAAATTCCAGAACCAAAATACGGTGTTTGCCCGACTCGCCAAGCCGATAGGCCAGCGCGCTGCCAGCTGACCCCGAACCCACAATGATATAATCAAATTCATCACCCATACTGGCACTATCATCGGCGGCCCGGCCTAAAGTCAAGCCTGACCTAAAGTCAGCCTCCCTAAAATTTTATTCCCCGTAAAATCTCGTCCAAAAAAATCTTGCCAAAAAAAATCGAAATACTACCGGCAAGACAAAAAAAGCAGATGCAATTTTTATTTCTGCGCGGCATAGTTTTGCGATGACTTATGTGATTAATGATCTTACCAAGGCCCTTAACAGCAACACAACAACGGCGCGCCAGCTTGTCGAAGACTGTCTTGCTGCCATTGATGCGCCGGACGGCGAAGGCCTGCGCGCCTTTATCACCACCTATCATGAACGTGCCCGCCATCAGGCTGACATGGTCGACCACGCTCGCAAACAAGGCTGGGCAGTGCCTACATATGCGGGCATTCCGCTATCAATCAAAGATTTGTTTGACGAGGCCGGACAGGTCACCACAGCCGGGTCTGTGGTTCTAAAAGATGCCGCCCCGGCGGCGCGTGATGCCACCGTGGTGGCGCGCCTAAAAGCGGCCGGGTTTATCATCATTGGGCGCACTAATATGACCGAATTTGCCTTTTCCGGTCTTGGGACGAACGCCCATTATGGCACCCCGCGCAGCCCGTTTGAACGCCACCCCACCAACGTTGAAATCGGCCGGGTTGCGGGTGGCTCATCATCTGGTAGCGCGGTTTCAATTAGCGACCAAATGGCGGCGGCAACCATTGGATCAGACACCGGCGGGTCAACCCGTGCACCAGCCGCTTTTTGCGGCATTGTTGGGTTTAAGCCAACCACCACGCGGATGCCGGGCGCCGGCATCTACCCGCTATCAACGTCATTTGATGCGGCCGGGCCGATGGGAACAAGTGTAAGCTGCTGCGCCACTCTTGATAATATCATGGCCGGTGGCAGCACCAGCACAGAGGCTAGCTTTGCGCTTGAAAATTTACGCCTTGCCCTGCCGATGGGTTATCTCTTTGATGATTTAGACGATCATGTTGCTAACAGTTTTGCCGTAGCCATCGACCGGTTAAGCGCAGCTGGCGCCAAAATCAAAGAAATCTCTATCGCCCAGATTGAAGCTTTACGCCCAAGCAACAACACCAAAAGCATTGTGGCGGCCGAAGCCTATGCACTGCACCGTGAACGATTGGAAAGCGACGCGGTAAAATTTTATGACCCTTATATCGCGCACCGGCTTGCCGGTGGAAGCAGTATTTCTGCAAGCGACTATATTGATATGTTTGCCACTAGACAAAATGTGTGGAGCTCGATTCAAGCCGAAACCCGTGGCTTTGACGCGTTGCTATTGCCTACCTCGCCAGCCATCCCGCCACAGCTTGCCACGCTAGATAGCATTGAGGCAAAAACTGCGGTGAATGCCCGCTGTTTGCGCAACACATCATTGTCAAATTATCTTGATCGTCCGACCATTACCCTGCCCTGTCACGATGCCGGCACCGCGCCTGTTGGTCTCTCGCTAATCGGGTCTAGGCATCATGACAAACGCTTACTGGCGATTGCGGCCAGCGTTGAGGCATGCCTCACCGCCACGCGCTGATGGTCCGATTGCAATAGCCGCGCACCGGCACTAGCCGTGTGCAGTTTGGGCGGTCACCGCCACCGGGCGGCGCAACAAGGCCCGCACCCGGTTGCCAAGCCAGTTAGACCGCGGCCGATCGTTACGCGCACCAATCACCAGCATGGCCGGCGTTGCTACCAGGGTCAGGATCGTCGCAAATGTCAACCCACCAGCGATTGTGCTGGATAGTTGGGTCCACCATTGCGATGACGGCGCGCCAACCAAAATTTGTCGGTCAACAAGCAAAATGGTCATTTCAAACACCATCGGCAATAGCCCCAGAATCGTTGTCACCGCGGTTAACAAAACCGGCCGAAACCGCACAAGGCCAGCGCGAAAGGCCGCATCTGCAGCGCGGTAGCCGCGGCGCCGATATTCGTTAAACGTATCAATCAGAACAATGTTGTTATTAACCACAATGCCAGCCAGCGCAATCACCCCCAACCCCGACATCACAATGCCAAAAGGCCGCCCGGTGATCCATAGCCCAAGGCATACCCCGCCGGTTGACAACACAATCGCCGACATCGTAACAAACGCCTGCCAGCCAGAATTAAACTGCACCATCAGCACAATCAGCATCAACACCAAAGAAATCGCAAAGGCATTGATCAAAAAGCTCCGCGTTTCATCAATATCTTCATTATCACCGCCAAACCTGACCTCGATATTTCCGCCAAGCGGCTGCTCTGCCAGTGATTGTTTTAGGGCGGTTATGCGTTCATCGGGCAAAACACCAGCCGCCACCGATGCGTCTATGTACATGTAGCGTTGGCCATCAAGCCGTTCGATATCACCGCCTTTAACGCGTGGTTCCAATTTTGCAAATACCGACAGCGGCACAAAAGTGCCATCTGCCGCCGGCACCCGCAATTCCTTCAGCCTGTCAAGATTACGTTGGTCACTCATAAACCGCATGACAACGTCTAACTCATCTTCTGAATCATCCGGGCGATATTCAGAAATGCGCATGCCGCGGGTGAGCATTTTAATCATTGTGCCCAGCTCAGAAATCGACACACCATGGCGGCTAGCGGCATCACGGTCGGTTACCAGCGACCATTCGGTCCCCGGCAAGGGTCGGCTATCGGTAACATCCACAAACCCACCAAGCGTTGCCATACGCGCCACAAGGTCACGCGTTGCTGCGCCAAGCTCGGTCAATGATAGGCCTATAATTTCAATTTTTATGGGCTTGGCT
>Ga0181601_10000612_pt1 | contig 29254 bp, 42 predicted proteins | sample 041ome_8_FD_133020 | JGI IMG/M metagenome (GOLD analysis project Ga0181601, IMG submission 133020) | Coastal salt marsh microbial communities from the Groves Creek Marsh, Skidaway Island, Georgia - 041407BS metaG (megahit assembly) | ecosystem: Environmental > Aquatic > Marine > Intertidal zone... | reverse complement strand
TGTATGATTGTAACCGCCTGAGAAATAAACTCTCCAGTAAACTGTTGATTGTGAAGCACTTAAAGTTGTTATCTGACCTGTGTAAACATAGGTATAACCCCTATAAGTTCCAGCACTCCAAGAAATATTGGTATTACCATTAGCATTAACCCATGTAGAGTTATCTAAAGAATATTGCACTCTGCCACCACTTACATCACCAAGAACGCCTGAGAATATTGCTACATAACCTGCATTATTTCTTACATCAGTAATAGTTACTGGTATAAATGCAGCATTGCTTCCTGTGTAAGTTCCAGTTCTTTGTACATAAGCCTGACCATCTCTACCTAAATCAAATTTTGTTCCTGCTGGCAAATGACTAATAATTTTTGAGCTAGTATTTGCAAATTGCTTAACATTTAAAGTATCAACATCAATCCTGCTTCCTTCCAAGTTAGTGATTCTTGCATTATCAATAAAGACTGATCCACCACTAACAATAAAAGGAGATACACTTGATCCTGCATCATTATCAATCTTGAATGTATCAGCCAAGAAAGCAACAATACTTGTTGCACCTGTTCCAGAAGATGCATTGCTACCAAGAACCATCTGAGCCACTTTGCCATTAGCATTAAGCTTTAATACATAACCAGCAGAAGCATTGCCATCTAATGTTGATATGGCTGTAGCATTAGTTGTGATAGAAGATGTGTTGCCACCCACTGTAGAAGTTAGTGATGTTATATCAGCAGCTAATGCACTATCTGCATTTGCTCTGGTTGTTTGTTCTGTGCTTATTGCTGATGTGTTGCTATTAACTGTGGAAGTTAAACTTGAAATAGCACTTGCATTAGCTGAAGTATCAGTTGTTAAAGTAACAATATCTCCCTGAGCTGTAGCAATGTTAGAGCTATTTGTAGAAACAGTTGAGCTTAGTGAGTTATACAAAGTAACCAAAGAAGAATCTCTGGCTTTTACCCAACCATTGTTAGATGCATTTCTTACATAAATTTGATTGTTGTCATCGGTATCTGCCCATAAATCTTGAGCTTGTAATGCATTACCATCATCCCTTGTTGATGGTGCTGATGTTGATTTTATTAATTGTGTTGAACCAGCTCCACCTGCATCAATGGCAGCAACTAAATCTGCTGCTGCTTTAGATAAAGTAATAGCATCATCTTTAACATCAGCAGTATCTACAGGTGCTGTGGCAACACTAAAAGTTAATGTGGCTGGTGATGATTCAACTCCAAGAGTATTGATTGAGCTAACGCTGGCAACATAATTTGAACCCACTGGAATAAAACCAAGATCACAAAACTCAGTATCAACAATTTTATTTGTAAGTTCATTGCTTGAGCTATCTACTACATTAATTCTATATTCATGGTCTGGAAAGTCTGTAGGCTCATCCCAAGAAAGAAAAGGTCTATTTGTGGAGCTAGAATCAGTATCAGTAAAAGATAAGCCTGTGGGTGCTTTTACAGCAAAAGCTGAAGGTAGATTAGATAACTCTTCTACTGGTTCTTGTGGTGGAACTTCCCATGTATAAACATCAAAGTATTCTATTAGACTGACTGCAACCAAACCATTTGACTGAAGCTCTAAAGCCTCGACCCTGCATATCTTTCCGTTAAACCCTAGTCCTGCATAAGTAAGATCAACAATGTCTCCCACGTTGAGCTTATACATCTCAGGAGTGCCTAAAAACTGAATTGTGGTCTGATTCCTGCTTCTAGTTAAAATAGCTTTTGCCATGTTATAGGCAATGTAAGGATCAGAGACATAAGGAAACTCTGCTTTTACCTCTAAGACTTCACCACTATCATCAGATGTATAATCAGGGGTTGCATCATGCAAAACTGTGGCTGTGTCTAATTCATATTTTTTATTAGCATTAAAGAATTCAACAATAACCTTATTTGCTTTCTTATCTTTTTTGCCATAATCAACACCTATACCAGATTCAGCTATTATGTGATTTTCATTAATGCTAAATGTTGATGAGCCTGTATCTTCAATAGAAAGCTCATATTTGCCATCTATGTAAAGAAAAATACCTCGCATATTAGCAAGCAACTCTTTTGCATTATCCATGACGTTTTTATTTGCATCTAAGTAACCATTGCAATGAAATCTTTTAACTTTTAGTAAAGATGTGCCATTTTGAGAAGAATAAGTAGAGCCAAGAGTGTTGTTTATATATACTGAATATTGAGCTTGTGCATTGTAAAACTCTGTCCTCTGTACATCTTTTATCTCAGCACCATCTAGAACAATATTTCCAGATCCATCTTCTAAATCTATCTTTTCGCCAATTTTGTTTTGCCACCAAATAGAATTTGCACCAGCCCCAGTTATATTAATATAGTCATTTCCAGAAGTGCCTTCCCAAGTAACACTTTGTGCTGTGCCATTAAAATAAGGCTGATCAACTAAAGTATCACAAACATTAGCAGCAGAGCTAAAGGTAGACATATTGATTTGAGATTCAGTCAAGCCTTTTCCGTACTCATTGTTGGTTATGAAATCAAGAAAACATAAGGCTGGATTGTCTGAGTGTTCATAAGTAGATACAGTTCCAAATGTTTGATTTGTGTCTCTTGGATCAAAAACCTTCTTACCTCTAACCTGAACTGTTAATTGTGGAACTCCTCTCCACATTCCTTCTTTGTCATAGCCATAGTGAGCAGCTATGTAACAAATTCCATCTAGTCTATGTGATGAAGTCCAATTAGACATAGATGCAACAAGCATGGGGTCTGCTGTTTGTGATGCAGCTCCATGATGTAAATTCATAACATATCTATATTTAGCAGTAGGATCAGTTCCAAAAGTACCACCAGCAAGATTTAAGCTATTTGTTCCATTTTGAGAAACTGTGTTTAATGATCCTGAGCCTGAAGATATTTTGTCTGAACCAATGTAACCACCATCTCTAAATCTTGCAGAATCAGTTAATGGGTTGCCATCAAGCTCAATTGTTCTGCCTAGAATTTCATCACACTCACCAACTGACAAAGCGTATACCACATACATATCCCTAGAATCGTTTTCATTTACATCCATGTAAATAATTTGCGCACCCACCCTTCTTGTTCCGTAGATAACTGGGATTTTTCCACCCATAGAGGTTTTGTTTGCCAATATATCTTGACCTTTGGCAAGCATTGCCCTAGCCTGCATAAACCCTTTAACACCAATAGCTAAAGTTGCTGCTGTTAGAGTAACCTGTATTTGTGTTATTAATTTGGCTTCGGCAAAGAGTGCCCAAGCAGCTTTAAAAAATTCACCAACAGCAGCAAAAAAATTCATTACATACCCCACCTAACATCTTCTTTTACTTGACCAGCAAACTCCATACCCTTATCACCAGAGCTAAAAGATTGCTGTGATTCGTCTGAGTAATGCCTGCCTTTGGTTAAATTCCAATTTGCCCAATGACTAGCAACAACCATAGATAAATTTGAGCTATCTATATTTTCATTTATAGATACATTTCTTATTTGTCCTGTAAAAAAATTAATTGCACCAACGATGCTTTCGTTTACATCAAAATAAGCCAAATAAACTTCAACTGTTTTATCTGTAAATGCTCCACTTTGCACCAACGATCTAACTTGATCTGTAATGTTGGAAAAACCAATGTTGATTTCATTAACTTGCAGTTGACCAGTTTCAGTTGTTGAATCAACTGTAAGAAAAGAACCACCAGCTTCATAATTATTTGAATCGTAAGTTACATCAGAATACCAATCAGTTAATCTTATAACTGTAGATAAATTGAGCTCAACTAAAAAAGCTGTTTTGGTTGCTGTGGATGATACTTGAGTTTGTAAAGCAGCAGATAGACTTCTAGGCATCAGGTAATAACCTCTCTAACGTCAAATGAAATACTGTAAAAACCACTAGCATCTGTTGAATACATGATTTCATTGTTTTCAAGATATACAGTAAAGCTAGGTTTATTTACAGTAACAGCTTCATTATCTGCAAGAGATGCTACTAAATTTGGAGATATGGTTACTGTTGCTGCTCCACCTGATGCATCAGCATCTTCAGATACCATGTACACCTTAGAATGATTCGCAAACTTAATATAATCTCCAGCCTTTAATACTCCTGTAGTTTGTGAAAAACCATCCATTGCTATTGTGTTATCGCCAGAAGTATGAGCTCCGTTAACAACTATATCTGTTTCTAATTTGCTTGCACCTAAATTGTCTAATGGTGCTTGAATAGTAAAGTCCTCAAAAGAACCTTTTTGCTTTTGTAAAAATGCAAATATTTCCTGTGCTTTTTCTTGTTGTAAAGGTGGCATCCCCACTGTAAAAGAAAAATATTGTGAGCCTATTTGTCTTACTTGTTTTTTACCAGATAAAGTCTGGTTCAAAAGCGTTGGTCTGTTATCTTTAAAATTTAAAGTTCTAAAGTTAGGGTCTGTTGGAAATTGACCAGACATTTACACAACCCCCATTTTGCCTTGATTGTTCATGGCGTTGTTTATGATTGATGTTATTAATCCTTTTCTAGATGCTAATAATTGATCAAAGCCAGCAGCATCAACTGTTGATATGTTGAAGTTGACTGTAGCACCGCCCATGCCTTGACCTTTTGTATGATCTATAACTGTTTCATTAGGATGTAATATAGCTGGGAATCCACCCTTACCATCTACGCCGCCACTCCTGGAACCCATGCCTGTATAACCACCGCCATCAAAACTTAGGCTATCAAAAAATGATTCAAATTTTCCTGTTATTGGTGCAATGATTGCCTTTTGAATTGCAATTCTAAGTAGTTGCTCAATGACATAATCTGCAAATTGTTTAAATTCTAACTTTCCATTTTTTAATGAATTAACAATGCCATCTTCTAACTTTTTCATTGTGCTTACAGTTAGTTTTTCCATTGATTTCTCTACATCCATTAATTGTGAAACAAATGCTTGAACTGGTTGAGAAAGTTTTTTTGCATTTTCTCCTGTTTTCTTTATTTCTTCATTAACTTCTTTTAATGGTTCTGGTATTGTACTTACACTTTCTCTTATTCCATCAAACTTTGCTTTAAGAGCATCAATATCTACTATTGCACCATCAAACCAACCAAAAGCATTGAATAGATTTAAAGTTGCGTTGCTAAATGTTGCCATTGCTACAACAACTTTTTCAAATGCATTAACCATATTTACTGCAATAGTTCTTCCTAGTTCTTTAAAACCACCTACAGCTTTTGATGTAGATATTAATAAAGCAGAAAATCTTTCAACAAGACCTTGTAAAACTGGTAAAAATGCAGCAATAATATATTTTGTTAATGTGCTTATTTGTTTAAATAAAATATTTGAAGTATCTTTAAATTTTTCAAAAGCTTTAACTGTTTGACTATCTAATAATAATCCTGCACTTTCTGCCTCTGTAAAAAATCCTTCTAAACCTTCTGAACCACCTTTTAAAGTATTAACTAATGCAGCACCCTCAGAATCAAAGAATTTAAAAGCTAGTCTTAATCTTGTTGATGCATCTTCTGTATTTTTTATACCATCTGCAACATCAAACAAAACATCTTTAGTGCTTCTAAATGAACCATCAGTATTTTTTAATTGTATACCTAATTCTTCTAAAGCAGCTTTTGCTTCACCTGTTCCATTCTGTGCTTCACCAACCCTCCTTATAAATCTTTGGAGAGCCATATCTAATGTATTCTGAGCTATACCAGTTTGCTCAGCGGCAAACCTCATTTGTTGTAATAACTCTACATTAATCCCTAACTTATCAGCTGTTTTACCAAGTCTATCAACGGCATCAGTATTAACTTTAACAAAAGCTCCTATTGCAGCTCCTGCCGCAGTAGCAGCAAAACCAATACGTCCAACATTTTTAGCCGCCGCTGTTGATTTTGTTGTTACTTTTGTAAGACCTTTACTTATAGAGTTAAAGGCTTTTTTAGTATTATCAATACCTTGAAATACTATATCTAATTTATTTTTTGCCATTATGTTTCTCTTGTAAAACCTCTAAATAAGCCATCCAACCATTAAACTCGCGGATAGTGATCTCCTGTAATTCCGATAAGGTTTTACCAAGTCGATCAGCTAAAGCATATTGAGCAAAGAGCTCACTATCCTCTAGGAGTTTTTTCTTTGATCCTCCACAGAAGGAGAATCCATTATATCGGTTGCTATCCTTACTAAGACTTCTCGATCAACGTTATGCAAAAGTGACATTTTGTCACTTAATTCAAACATTTTGTCACCATTATCGTCTAAAGCTTTATAAATTAATACATAAGCCATCATTGTTAAATCATCTTCTTTACTCATTTTGTAAAGTTTAGATGTTTCTGCAAGAGTTAATGGTTTAGCAAATATTTTTAACGGTTGACCGTTGTCATCTGCCCATTCAGGCACTTCAATCACTTTTATCTCTTTTGATTCAAAGTGATTTTTAGCTCTGTCTATTGGTTTCATTAAACAGTAGATTCAGTTAATGCTCCGTTCCCTTGAACAGAAATAGATGCTTCTACCATACCATCAAACGAACCAGTTCTTGTTACACCTGTTACGATAGCACTACCACTGTAGAAAGTATCGCCAGATGCATCTCCTTCTGGATAAAAGTTTAATGTTATTTCAGAACCAACATCTAAAGCTCCTTGACCACTTGTATCTGATTCATCCCAGAATACATCAATAGATCCTGAAAACTGAGTTAAAGAAGGTTTATAAGTACGCGCGCTATCGCCCATACTTGTATCTTCAATTGTGTCAGCACTTTCTTCTATTGAATATGATCTAATTTCAGCTATAGCATTAGAACCGACTTTAACGGTGCCTTCGCTTCCTTTATGAGTCGCCATTTTCAATTACCTCGTCTTTCGACTTTTTAGAAGAAGATTTAATTGATTGGGCTGCTTCTTCTTTCCAACCCTTATTCAATAAAGACTCAACCTTAGAAGGGTGAGCATCTATAGAAACTTTTCCGTCTGGACTAATCATTTTCATAATTATCTCCTATGCTGCTACATCAGGACTAGATTGAGCAGTACAATATTCAACTATAAAATTCATTGTACATACACCAATTGGTTTTTCACCTTCTCCTGTGTAAGTTATTTCTGTAGATTCTAAATATATATCTTTAGCTAAACCATCTAGTGTTGTATCGGCAGCTAAAGCAGACTCTACTTCTTTTGTAATAGTATCTATAGTGTCATCACTATTAGATACGCTTTTTACATACGCCTCTACGGCTAATGTTAGTTCTCTATTCATAAGTCTGTTTGTACCAATAACAACAGGCTCAGAATCTTCTGACTTTGTATAAATTATAATTGCTGGCAAATTGGCATTTTCTAAAGGGTAAACTCTAGATTGAAATACATTAGAAGATGTTGTAGTTAAACCAGTAAGAGTTGTTGCAACTCTTTCTCGTATTTGTTGTCTAATATGATTTGCCATTATTGTTCTTCTAATATAAGTTTTATGATTCCTGTTCTATCATTTTCTATATTTACTATTTTATAACTTGTTTGAGCTTTTAATACATTTCCATTTAGATCTTTATAAGCATTAACAACCAAATCATCTCCTGTTGCAACATTTTGTACATCATCAAAATATACATAAGCTACAGGTGTATATGATTCTATACTGACTTCTCCGTCAATAATATCATTATATTCTTCATCTCTTATAACTTTAATTGTTTTTGATGTACCACCGAAAGGTGTATACGTTGCTGTAATTGCGTGGCCAAAATCACTATCAAAATAACCAGCAAAATCTTCGTCAAATTCTATATTCCAATCACTCATTCTTCTTCTAGTAATAAAGTAACAAAACCTACGTTATCTTTTTGAACATTTATAATTTTATAACTTGTTTCTGGAGCGATAACTTTTCCAAGTTTTGTTGTAATTGGATTCACTATTAATCTATCAGCATGTGAAATATAAGGAGCATCTGTAGATTTTATATATGCCACAGGTTGATATGCGTTAATATCAACAGACCCACCAGGTATACCAAAATAAGCTTGATCTAATATAAATTTTATATTTTCAGCATTGCCTGAATCAATGTCATACCAAGTATCTATAAGACCTAGTCTATCATCCCATAAAGATTGTTGTACTTCAAAGAAAGTACCTGTTACTCCGTGTCCCGAGGTAGAAACATATGCATTAAAATCTGCCTGGGACTCTAATGCCATTATTTCTTAGCAGTTCTTTTGCTAACCTTTGGAGCTTCAGATTTTTCTAATCCTATGCTTCTATCTTTTTGTTCTGATTTTTTTTCAACATGTACACTTGCTTTGTTATAGCCAATTAAAATATTACCTTCTTGTTGGTTTAACTCAACAACATCGCCTACACGTACTTTTTTACCGTTTGCTACGGTATCAACTAATATTAAATATTTCATTTTTTTAAGCATGGGGGCATTACTGCCCCCATTCCAACTTAGCATCAGTTAATTAGTCTGATGATTTACAGAAGCTAACTGCGTGGCGAACCGCACAATCAACAGTTTGTAAAGCAACAATTCTAATTGTTCCTGATTTTGAGTTTGAGTAAGGATCAACTAAGATGTCCAAACCACCATACATACCTATTAATAGGTCTGCAAAGTTACCAAAGTAGTAATCACCGGCAGTAACTTGATTTGATTTAACAACATTATATCCGTTGACATTACCACCTGGCTCAACAATAAATTGAGCTGTGTTAGTAGCTTTTTCAACAGTTTTTAAGTTGCCATAATCAGCTGGTCTCATAATATAACTTAAAGAACCAAGTAGCGCATTATCATTTGCTACTGCAGATTCCATAGCTACAAGCTCAGCCCATGTTGGGACAGCTGCAGCAAAAGTTGTTGTATTGATTCCAGATGTATTAGCAATACCTGTAGGTTGGCCTGAAGTTCCTGAACCAGCTAATGCACCAAGGTCAATAGAAGTAGCTATTGATCTTGTTAAATCATCTCTAATTAGATTTTCAACATCTAAAGATGATTGCATAAGCATAAGTCTTGAAGCTTCTGTATGAGCACCAACAGTTTTAGGGCTCATAGTAACTTGACCTACTGTAAATTCACTTTCAGCAGAATCTCCGCCTTCAGTTGCAATCCATCCTGGGCTTGAAGTACCAGTTTTCTTAGGTATGACAACATCGCCTTTTAAGCCTTGTAGCATGGTTGCTCCAGCTCTCATGACTGATGATTCATTTCTAAGAACGTCGATGAAATCTTGACCTCTGAAGTCTTCAGCAATTAAAGCTGAATCATCTGAAGTGTTAATATCACGTTTCCAGTTTCCTAGAACCTCTGGTGGAAGCATAACACCTTGTGATGTTGTGCCATATCTTTTAGCAGCTTCAGCTGAACATTCGAATTCGAATGCTGCGGCTTCTTGTGCTCTTCGATCAGTTGGGTTAGCTAATGCATTAATAGCTCTAACCAAACTAAATCTTTTAACTTCCTTAGGAGTCATTCCAATTTCAGGAGTCTCTAAAGGCTGATCGTTAGAAATGTTTTCTAATAAAATGCCTCTAAATTCTTCAACAGAATTACCTTCGGAAATAGCTTTATCCGCTAGATCTCTTCTATTGTGTCTTGCAGCTAAATCTAAAATCTCTTTTGAGTTTCTTTTAAATTCTGCTTTTGCTTCTGCAACAGATTGAGCTCTAACTTCTTCAACGTTAATCTCCTGATTAACTTCGTTTTTTACTTCGCTCATTTTTATTTCCTTAAATGATTTTGAACGTCCAACTCCAACAACTTTAGATTGATCTGCTGGTATAGATACTATGCTTGCCTCCATAGGAGTCCAACTAGCTCTATAATAGCCATCCTTGTCTTTGTCTTTGTTCAGTTTATTAACTCTATAACCAACGGATATATTTTGTTTTATACCATCAGCTACATCCTGGAAAACCTCACGAGCAAGATCAGATCTTCCAAATCTAACCACAGCAACTGTCCTTTTTGCTGCCTCATCAAGTTTATATTCTTCTATAACACCAATTTGCTTAGTCATATCATGATCAAGCAATAAAGGAGCTCTACCTGAAGACATAAATTCCATATCTATATCTTCAGCATTGTGAGACAAAATTTCCATCCCGAAATTTCTCTCAACCGGCTCTTCGGAAGACACTCCGATACGAACCCTTCTTTCTTCTTCATCAATAAGACCATTTCTGAAATCATAAGTACGATACTCTATTTCAGTATCGATTAATCTTTCTTCTTCGTCTTCTTGATTAACATCCTCATGTTTTTCAAACTCAACGATTACAGAATCGTCAGTTTCAGAAACGCTAAGGATATGTCTATCTTGTTTTAACATAGTTTTCTCCTCAGTATTTTCTACTGGATGTTTTTCTAGTAAGTTACTACTAAAACTTTTATTGTTCATCTTTATCACCATTTATTGTTGCTTCAACTGGTAATTTAGATCCAAAAGGTTGGAAAGCTGTTTTTATACCATATTGTTCAGCAAGCTTTGACTCTCTTTCATGTTGCTCAAATAACTCTTCTGGATCTCTACCATAAGCAGCAGATATATCTGCATATGTAGTAATACCAGCACTCAAACCTGCAACATTAGCTTGTTGTTCTTTTAAAGGATCAATCCAAGACCAAGATCTTGGAATGAATGTTATTGAATTAAAAAATTTATCAAATTTACTAATCGGCAAGCTAACCATACCGCTTGCAATGGCCATATCAAACCACTTATAAAAAATAGGTTTCATAAAATGCTCAATTACAAATTGTTGATATATTTGAAACATTGCTCTGTCTTCTAAAGCACCATGTCTAATAGAACTATAATTAATACTTGTTAAATCATTTGTTAAAGCATGGTAAGAAATGTTTAAACCTGATGCAATACTTCTTAAGACTTGTGTTGTAAAGTTTTCAAAAGCAGAGTTAGGGTGATTAGGATCAAAAGCTTTAAAATCCATACCAGCAGGAAGTTGCTCAAAGGTACCTGCGCTTGCATTCATAATAGGAGAGAATTCATTCATATAATCTTCACCAACATAACCATCTCCGTCTGGAGATGTGAAAAATCCCATCTTAGATGCAGATACGCGAGCTGCAACAATTTCAGCTTCTAAATAACCATTAAGCATTTTTAAATTAGGCATAGCAGGAGCTATCATCGTAACACCTCTTCTTTGCTCTGGCCTTGTTGGAATATATGCGTGTATAATCTCGCTAGCAGGAATTCTTATATATTTGTTTTCATTGTAATAAGCTTGATCATAAGGATGTTCTTTATAAAGATGATAGGCGATAGCTTTATCGTTTTTATCATACTCAATCCCCATCTTGATTTTATTACCAGTCTTAGGATTTGTATCATTTAGTTTCTCGTCTAAATGATCTGCCTCTAAAAACTGTAAAGCATAACCAAAAGGATTTGAATTAGTTTTAATATGTCTTACTAAGACTTCACCATCTCTAGCTAAAGCTTCAATAAACATTTTTTGACAATCTAAAAATGAAAATCTACCATTTAAAGTACAATTTCCTTTTTGTGACCACTCTTTAAAAGCTGATTCAATTTTTTGATTGGCAAGCATATCTAAAGAACCATCGTCATTTCTTGCTTTTGAACTAATTTTTATTCCATGATGTCCAACAACATTAGAAATCATTAGGTTTAAATATCTATTAACGTATGGATCATTTCTAGCTAAATCTCTAGCTCTATCTCTTAATATTCTTAAATTATTTTTTATTTCTGCATCTGCAGAAGTAGACGTTGTGTAAAAATCCGAAAACAACCTACCTCCGCTTGCCGCGGTATATCCTCTTCTTCTTAGTGGTTGTGATTTTTTTGGACTTCTGTTAAAAAGATTGTTGTACCATGCCATATTATTTTAAATCTGTAATGTTATCGTAATAAGTTTTTGTTCCGAAACTTACAAGTATTTCGTTGCCTGAAGGTTTTTTATTTCTTACTCTATCTCTTTTAACTTCTCTTAGATACTCTGCATTGTATCTATCTCTAAATACTAATAATTCATCTATAGTCATCCTAGACAAGGATCTTCCAGCAATCGACATTGAAGACTGATCCATAGAAGCTCTATTTTCAATAACAGCCTCAATAGCATCTAGTACTTTTTTTGCATGACTTCTTAAGTCTGCTGTAGATGTAGCAAGGTTTTCTACTAACTTTGTTCTTCCAAAATCAACTCTTACTCTTTCGCTATCAGAAGTTCTTGTGATATAAGCATCCCATTTATATTCACTTACAGAATAATTTGCAGTTACAGAAGAATCAACCTCTATGAAATAATTATCATCTGATTCTGTTGCTGTAATAGTAAATGAATTACCACTACCACCAGAATCGTGTTGAAATCTATATGTTAATGAATATAAAGATGGGTCGTATATATTTGCAAGATCGTCTCTTCTCCATGCCCATCTATCGCCAACAACTAAAGTTTCAGGCTCCTGCTCTGGATAGTTTGATCTATCGAATTTATTGTTCATAAATTAAATAAAGTTTTTTTTAATTTTAAAACTATTTTTAACTTATTTATACAACAATTCTTATATTAATTACAAATTACTGTTTATTAATTTTTTATACTCTTGAGGTGTTAAATTATTATTTTCAAGTATTTTGTTGTCGCTAGGGTGATAATTTAAGTTATTAAAAGAATCTATTAATCCTAATTCTAGCATTTTTTTTTGTCTACCCATAGGGTGATCTTTTATTTTACAACTAGACCATATAGCATCTCTATTTAAATGGTCATAATGTACACCTGGCTTTATGTAGTTTTCTACCCATCTTATAAAGTCACAACAAACATCTTCAGCGTTATATGGTAAAGAATTCAAATCTTCGTATATTTTTATCATAATATTGTCTAAATGATCTGCTTTTTTTACATTTTTTGGTTTTTCTGCTAAATAGCTTATACACTCAACAGCATTTGTACCATAGTAGAATAATGAGCTTCTATTTATATATTCAGGAAACCAATCTGCAATATCTGCTAAAAAAGCAGCATATTGGAACCTAAAAGCATTAAAACCATTACTTTTGTTCCAATTAAACATAAATTCACCTATTTCTCTAAAATCTCTGCGCTTTTTTGTAATAAAATCACATAAATCATATATAAGTATATCAGCATATTCGCACAAATAATAGTCACCTGATCTTTTATAACTACTATTTATAGGCTTTTTTGGAAATTGTGGAAACTGATAACCCACTGAAGTATAAAAAGCTTTATCGTAATTTTTGATTTTTTGTTTTATATCTTCTATATTTTCACAAGTATTTAGGTTAAATAAGATAGTATTATGATAACCAGATGGTATTTTTGCATAATTTATAGCGCTTCCTGTTATTCTGTGCACCAAAAATATGTATAACCATGTTTCTAAGCTCAATTTTTTACCTGACCATTGTGAAATAGCAAACTTACGCTCATCTGAAGCCATGTTTGCTTTTATTTTTCTTATGTAAGGGTGTTTATCACTATTATTGTAAAAAATATCATTTATTATTTGTGAAAAACCAGCATATTTACGCTCCACAACATCATAAAGTTGCACATTTTGCATTAAATCGTCGTTTATATATACATTTTCGTGTTTTCTTATACCTAGGTTACAATTTTCTTGTTGTATTGATGCTAAATTATAGTATCGTTTAAATTCTTCATAATATTCTGTTACTTGCATGGCCAATCCCTATAACTATCAATTTTATCGTAAATCGTTTCGTCTTTTAATGTAGGTTCTTTACCAACATTCCAAAATAATATGTTTTTACTAGTATCTTTAGGTATATAGCGCCAAACTTTAGCATCATAAGTTCCAATACTAGGAAATGGTGGCATTTCTTCTTGTTTTACAGGTTTTATAAATGCTTCTGGCGCAGATATAACTTTTGCTCTTCCAAGTTCACCTTCTTTCATGTTTCTTGATACTGCAACAGCATAAAACTTAGCATTAGGCCAAGCTATTTGTAGAGATCTATTTAAAACGCCTGTTGATATTGCAGTCCAAACTTCATCAGGTTCAGGTATTTGTGATGCTACTTTTACTAAAGCTGATGTAACAAGCAGGTGTTTTAAACCTAATGGAATAAAAAAAGCATCATTTTGATCTGCCCAAATCTTTGCAATTCTATTTAAATTAGGCATTGCAGCAATTCTATGGAATTCATAATCACAACCTTGCTCAATGCAACAAGCTTGATGATAACTTATCCGCTTGCTGCTAGGCATAAAAAATCTAACTTTCTTGTTATGTCTTTTTGCAACTTCAAGAATGCTTACACCAGCCAAACCAGTTCTAGGTACAACATAAGCAATGGTATCTTGCTTTATTTTACTCATTAATAAATCTGCACCTCTAACTTTTGTTCCTGTTGTTAGATCATCTCTTATTACATTAACTCCTTCAAAGTTTTCTATGACTGGTTTAGGATTTGGATCTTGCCAATTTCTAGATAACCAAAGGTGTATTCTTTTTGCTTTTTCGTAAGAGTAACCTAAAGTATCTTTGTTAATATTATCAATTATGTGGTTATCATGACTCATCTAATATGTCTCCCCATTGATTTCTTCTATAATACATAGGAGCAATATGAACACTAGAATTCTGTTCCATAATTTGCTTAGCATATAATTCTGGATCCATTTCATACCAATACTCAGGTGGTTGTACTACATTTTCATAGTTATGTTTTAGATACTCAATCCATCTTTTTGTCAAAATATATCTTTGCTCTCGTGATCCAAAAAAAGGCGTATCATTGTAATATCCGGTTTTTGGAATACGTCTTTGTTCGTATTCTACAGGAACAGGAGTAGCTATTTCAACATCTATATTAAATTTATCTGATATTTGATGAGCCTTATTAATATATTCATTAAGCATAGAGTTTATATCATAATTATGTCTTAATATGTGATGTCTAATATCTACAGAACCAAAGCATAGAGTTACTCTTTCTACTTTATCAGTTATTTCTATGCTATCCATAAAACTATCAAAATCATATTTAAGTGCACCATGTAATGTTTTTCCATCCATTCTTAAAATCATATCTTTTTTCTTAGCAAAAGCAATTGAATGAGAATCACCTATTGTTATACCTTCGTGATGCTCTAAATCACTATGTTTTAATGATGTAATTTTTTTACACATAGAAGATATTTTGTTACACCAATCTTTTGTAATAAATTCACATGTGCTAGAGTTTCCTATTCTTTTTGTAAACATTTCTCCAAAATCTGGCATATCATGATCTAGAGATATTATTTTAGTTCCTTGATCTATGCACATAAGCAAAATATTAAATTTTTTATAAATATCATTGTTTAAACCACCAAAAAGATTTAGCGATCCATTAAAGTTGACACCATGATCTATATATATATAATTAGCATCTATTAAACCTGCGTCACATTTGTAATTTATTTCGGCTTTTAATAAATTCCTCCAATGACTAGCCCAACCATATACGTGTGATTTTTTACTAACAGGAATGTTAGCAAGTGGATTAGTGATATATTTGTTCATAATTAACCCCTCCTTTTTTTAATATATCTTTTGTTAAAGCAAAACTATCTATCCATCTTAATTCTGATTCCGGATTGCAAGATGCATAAACTTCTTTTATTCCAACTTGTACAATACCTTTTGCGCATTCGTGGCATACACCTAAACCATAGACATATAGTTTAGCCCCTTCTAATGATAAACCATTATGTGTAGCATGATAGATACAATTCATTTCCGCATGAACAACGTATTTATATTTTGTATCTCTATTTTCATATTTTTCAATACTATCATCAAACCTCCTTGGGAAGCCGTTATAGCCTTGGGAAATAACTTGACCTTTATCACCTATTGCAACAGCGCCAACTTTTGTAGACGGATCTTTGCTCCAAGACGATATTGCCTTTGCTAAAGACATATAACGACGATCCCAATTATTCACTTGATTCAACTAAATCAAAATGCTTTTCATACACATGTAAGTTTTGTACTTGCCATATGGGCCAATGAATACCATATCCTAGTTCTTTTTCTAATCTTTGTAGAACATAATATTGCCACGCAAAATCATTTTTAAAACCATAAACAGCATCATTAGATCTCATTTGTACAACTGCTTGTAACATTCCATCTCTTACATAGTAAGTTACAGCATTAGTACATATAAAATCATTTTTACCATTCTCTTCAAACTCTTGCCAAATAGTAGGTCTTGTATAAATCATAGTAGCTCTTCTAGAGAATGGATCGTTCTTCAATTCATATAAAACATTATCAAATTGTGATCCATAAATAGCATCGTAAATTAATTTCCCATAGTTAGAATTAATCTCACCGTGTTCATTAGCAGTATTTTTCCATGCTTGTGGTATAGGTTCATATTTTAAGTCATTAATATTTGTACTTCTAGATTTATACCAATCAATCTCAGCATTTTCATACTCTTCATTGTTTTTACCAAAAATAGTTATATCATCCGCATAAAATGAAGCTCCAATTATCTCAATAACATTTCCTCCATTTCTATCTTTAACAAACTCTTGTTTTAGCAGTTTTGTACTAAATTGTGCTCTTATATCTTTTACTGTATTCATTTGTTAAATATATCCTTAGTTTTATCTTGACCATCAAACTCTTTGCGTAAATATGTAACAAAGAATGATGCATAGTTAATAAGATCTTTTGCAGAATCTTCTAATGATTCAAAGTTAGGATTTTTACCTGATTCTGCAGCTTCTAATACACTCCACATACGTGTAGTTTTGGTATGTATCATTTCCATAATAGACAACACCCCTCTTGGGTAATAGTCTATTTGCTTAATCCTAGAATTAGGATTTTGATAATCATTGGATTTTTGAATTTGTAAAGCAACGCATTCATTGATAACTTTAACTGGTTTAGGTATCGAAGATTTCATCTAAGTCTCCTGTATTGTTTGTATGATCTGGAGCAGTCCAACCTTCTGGTTTAATTAAATCAGGAAGTCCTTCCATCTTATAGGTTCTTTTTTTATTTTCACCAATAACTTTAGACATGTTAGCTTTGTATACATCATCCCAAGCCTTATCAATGTCTATTCCTAATGTATCAAGAGTTCCAATAGTTACAACTAGAATATCAATTAACGCATCTACTAACTCATTTGAGTCTTTGGCTTGGTAAGCTTTAACAAGTTCTGTGTATTCTTCTTTGATAAAGCCTAATCTAAAATCAAGATAGTGCTTTTTTGTTTGCATATCTGCTGATTTAATAAACTTAGTTATGCCATAATGAGCATGCATAAGCTGTATATCTTCAAACATAATCCCTCCTTAATTGGATTTTAAAATTTTATTAGACCATATAACTATATAAAAGTAAACAGTTTTATTATTTCCACTTATATATCCAATCGTTACGCACTGTTCTTTTGCCTACATCTTTAACTTTTTCTGTTTCACTGGTATTATCTTTGATGTTTTGTGCAATTTTTAAATAATTAGGCTGTAGTATATGTAATGCTGCAAAACCATAAACCATAGTATCTAAAGCTTCATTACGATTGTTAATTTTTACCCAAGCAAACTTCTTTCCGCCTTTTGTATACTTAATAACTCTTTTTTCACTTGTAAGTTGCTTAAAATATTCTTCATCAACATGTGCAGGAAAGTGTATTGTTTCTTCTTCTGCTTTTAATCTTGTAAATATAACTTCTTTAGCAGAATCAGTTCCTACAGCATATAAGATATTTCTATTTTTACCAACATAAGATGGTCGATTAATAATTGGTTGATTAGATAAACTAGAACCTTTGATTGGGAAAACTTTGCGATGTATTCGTTTTGATGCGTAAGCATACACTTGTTGTGTATGATGACCACCACTATCAATACAAGTACATACTACTCTTAGTTTTTTGTTATCGTCTCTTCTGTATATATGATTCAAATAACCATCTAGTTCCAACCATATTGGATTAGAAGATGGATCTCCATAAATAACTCTATAATCTATAACCCAACATTCGTTATTGTCTCCCCAACCTAAGACTTGAGCTTCAAGTCTATCTCCTTGTACGTCAACACCACAAGTTAAAAGTAAAACATCATTTGGTATGTTTGTAGGATCATAAGTTTCTCTTTTTTCCATTAAGTCATGATGCTCTATGCTTTCACCTGGATCATCGAACGTTCTTCCTAACGCTGTATTAACCCAAGTCTTTAACATTTCAGGTTGCTTTTTAACCTCATAAAAATCTATAGCCATTTCTTTCCACGTCCGCCATGGACTATAAAGCTCGGATATGTGAAAACCTGCTACTTTTTTTGTTGGTTTAGTTGCTATCCATTCACCTTTAAGTAACATCCATTGTTTTTTATTTTCATCTATAGCAGATTCACAATGAATACAAATATATTGGGCTGTTTCTGGTTTACTCTTCTCCCATACTATTTGTTCCCATACTAATCTTTGTTTTTCATTACAGTTAGGACAAGGCACATGGAAATAACGTTTGTCTGATTCTTCAAATGCAACATCTATTCTAGACATCCCTTTAATAGTGGGTGTAGATGTGATAAATATCTTTCGGTTCCAAAAAGTTGTTGTTCTTTTCATTGCAAGACTTATAGGATCTCCTTCTGCTCCAGCAGAAGCTTCGTAACGATCAACCTCATCGCAAAGCAATATCCTTATTGGCCTAGATGCTAAACCTGATGCAGAATTACTACCAACAATATTAATATTACCACCAGGAAACTTCTTACTTAAAACAGTATTGCCACTATCTTTTGATCTTGGGTCTTTGACTTTTTTTCTCAAGCTATCACAATCACGAATCATATTAGCTAATCTATCCTTGGACCATGCTTGTGCCATAGCAAGTGTAGGTTGTAAGACTAAAGTAGGAGAAGGATCTTGATCTATGTAATAGCCTACTATATTATTTAAAATCTCAGTAGCTCCAACCTGAGCAGACTTCATAAATACAATAGTACTTATTCTATGATCATTAACAGCATCCATAATATCTTTTTGATATGGCGCTCTTGATGTTCTCCACTGACCACTCTCTGCAGCAGACTCAGCTGAAAGAATTCTGTTCTTGTCAGCCCACTCTGATACTGTTAACTCAGGAGGTGGATTCCAAATCTGGCTGATCGATTGCAGTAGTTTCTCGATATTCTTGTGGTATAGCATCTTGTGCTAGTTCCTCCAATGCTTCATATATACTCTCTTTAATTATCTTTTCTGCTTCTTGAAATTCATCACAAGCCACAACCAAATGTGCAACTTTGTTTGGTAATGTTAACAATCTTGCTCTACAGTTAGCAATATAGTTTAACCAGGTTTGTTCAACCATATCTGTAGGTATTAGTTTTCCTTCTAATACCGCAACATCAAGTTGTGCCTTATCTGCTTGCGCTTTTGTTAACCTAGTCTTCTCTTCTGTTATATCACCAGTACCATCTTTAAGGTGAAATCTACCTCTTTTTTGCAAATGCTCGATATACTGTCTTCTAGCATAATCTAATTCTAAAGGACTAGGTCCAGTTTTAACGCTAAATACCCCATCTTTTATTAATTTGGCAACGTTTTGCACAGTCATAAATAAATGCTCTGCTACTTCTTTTCTACTTGCCATTTTTTAAAATTAAACTCAATATATGTAACATGCGTCTACTTTTTACGCGTGCGTGAATGACCGCCGCGTAACAGTGAGGTAAGGAACCGCGAAATGGGCCTATTTTACTTAACAATGATCTTCTCTCCTATTGTACTGTAGCCTGCAGCATCCTTAAAGCTATCTAAATGGTTAGGGTTGTTGCATGATCTAATAGCTTTAAATGCAATCATCATAGAAACACATTGATTAGGAGTGATATTTACACCTAGCATAGATGACCATACTCCTGATAGTTGCTGCATAAATGCTTCAGGATCACCGTAATCCTTTGCTCTTTGTTCTAATAGCTCTTCTATATTATCTGTCATAGCGCCTCCTTATATTTAAGTATATCATTGACAGTTATGAGATATACTTTTTTGTTGTATATATTACTAGTAATATAGTTGTTGTCACTAATGCATTTGTTTATATTGTCAGGAGTAATCCATATATAAATATCATCAGTATAAATGCACCAATAATCTGCTTTAGTTCTTAATAGATCTAACTCTTTGATACATACATTGCCTGTATCTTTGCATCTTCTATCATACTTGACTTCAACACTTTTATGTAACTCTGGAATCCAGATGTCATAGTCTGCAAATTGACCCACTATTCTTGTAGATAAAGGATATTTGTTTTGCAATATAGATAAAACCTTTTTCTCGGCTTTGTAACCTATCTCTAATCTATCTTTAAAGTTAAGAATTTGTAACATAAGTTATTTACCTAAAACCTTTTTACTAACTTCTACAAATTTTCTTTTTAGTACTCTTTTAGTATTTATTTCTGCTACTCTAAACCAAGGGAAAATAACATCATATTTAGTAAACTCTTTCATCTTAGCATATAAGTTTAATTTCTTATTTTTACCACTGCCTTTATGTACCCATACGCCTTCAATATTATTAATAGTATCTAAGAACCTTTTACCTTTAGCAACACCGGTTCTTCTTCCAGGTATGTTACCGTGTACGTTTAAGTTTGCATGGCTTGTTGGCACAAGAGTTCTCTCTCGTCTAACTCCACCAAATATTTGCAATGACATAAAACTAACAGCCCAATCTCTAAAACTCATAATAGCTGTAAAGTCTCTTCTATTAGCAAACTTTTTCATAAATATACTGTTTACAACTTGTTTTGTTGGTTTATCTAAATAAATATGCATAGCCTTTTTTTCTTTTTTAATTATTTCTTTTGCAGTTTCGTTGACTGTGTTATAAGCTATGTAAGGAAGTTCGTGCCTTTCAGTACGCTTCATATTTTTCTTAAATTCTTTTATATTGCTATCTATTCTTAATTTCATAATTTCTTAAAGTCTTTTATAGTTGCGTCAAAATCAACAAATTTTAATTTAATATCATAAGCATCTTTGTCCATAGTTAACAATAACTCTTTGATACAAAAAAACATAGAGTTTTTTTCGTTACCATAATTAGCCACAACGTAAGGTAAGTCTTGTTCATTTTCACATACAATACATTTGATATCTTCTGTTGGATGCTTAACGACCCAAACTTTTGGTGCTAATTGATGGAATTTATATGCTTTTGCTTCTTTTTCTAGAGCATCATAAGCTCTTATCATCATTTCGTATAACTTAATCTTATCTTTATCGCTAACTCTATATAACTCATCTTCAAACTTTTCTTCTGCTCTAAAGAACCTTTGTCTTAACTCTACAGATACAAGTGATAATAATCTTGTTTTATTCCAATTTCTATCAATATGACTAATCTTCCTATGATACGATTGATGAGCTTTATCTAAAGGTGTTAACTCTTTATATTTAGCTTCAAGTCTTTTGATTTGTTCTTCTTTACTTAACATGGTTATATCCTAAGTTATATTTTAATACATTTCAAGTTGTCAATTTGGTTATATAGGTTACATATACCTAAAGGTATATGTATGTAACCTAAAATATAACCTAATTTACATGTATACTTCGTCATTTTATATAACCTAAATATAACCTCATATAACCTAAATATAACCTAAATGATTTCATCATATTTCTTTGATTGATAACCAGTTTTAGCTTCCCAATGCACTTTCTTTTCTTCTCTTAGGCGTTTTAATCTGCCTTTTATAGCATTTTCTTTAATATGAGGCATTGCTCTAACAATATCGCTATGTTTGACCCAAACTGTAACAGGATCAGAATCTGTACCATTTGCTATAGATTCTTGTATTTCTGCTATCTTTTCTTCTACTTCTTTTAAAGCATTGCTATCATCAATAACTATATCTGTACGATCAATTTCAACTAAAACACCACTTGTCATGTCATCTTGACCAGGCAATGCCACTTCTTGAAATTTAAAGTATATAGGCTTTATATTTTTACCATCTTTAACTAGTGTTTGAGTAAATTCTAGGCACATATCATCTTCGTTATCATCTTTTCGTTTAACTGCATATTCAGCATCAACAGCAGCAGGAAGTACTGATGAACCACGAGCTCTACCTGATGAATTATGACCTGTATGATGCACAAGTGCTACACAAGTATGAAATGTATTTTTTAAATCATCAACTCTTTCAATGAATAGATTCATATCTTCAGTGCTATTTTCGTTTCCTGCACCAAAATTACGAGCTAAAGTATCTACAAATATCATTCCGATATCACCTATCTCGTCTTGTATTGTATAAATGTGCTCTATTAATAGTTCGTGATCTGTTTTGTCTAAAAATCTAACTCCTCTATCTGATATAAATAAATCTGCGTTTTTTGTATCTTGTTCATAGTAATGTTCCCATGCTTTAATACGTCTTGCTATACCTCTTAAACCTTCTCCTGCAAGATACACAACAGGAGACTTTGTAGTTGCATGACCATGCCATTCTCTGCCTAAAGTAATATTCAATGCCATATCGACAGCAACAAAAGACTTACCGCTTTTAGGTGCGCCATATATATCCATAACAGAGTCTCGTTCACAGACATTTTCTATGACCCATTCTGGTTTTTTTATGTTTTCTACTAAATCGCGCACTCTAATCAACGTCAGTGATGATTTCTTAGTGTCACGAGTATACTTATTCACATATTCTAAAAACGTTTGTTTGGTGAAGTCCTGGCGCGTATTAGCATCAAATAGGTCATCTTTTGCATTAAAATGCTTAGGAATAACCGCAATTTTGACTTTTGCGCCGTTTTCAGCTAAATGTTCGCTTAATTCTTTTGCTGCTTTTGCACCTGCCTCATCATTGTCAGGCCAAATAACGATTTCTTTATTAAATATAGGACTCCAATCGCAATTAGCCCAGCCATTAGTACCGCCATGCCAACAGCAACTTGTCCCATCATAAAGAGCTTCTGATCCTTTAACTGCTTTTTCGCCTTCGTTGATAATGATTGGTTCACTAATATCTCCTTTTGATAAATATATAGGCATTTTGCCTTCAGGCCTTTTGTTATACCATTGACCATCTTTAAATGTAAAAGGCGCATATTTGGCTTTAATCCTGTGACCTTCAGGAAACCGCATAACAACAAATGTATTAGAATATTTGCAAATGATTTCAGCTTCAGATGCAAGTGATCTCATTTGATCTTGTGTAAATGACGTATATGATTTTTCTTTTTGCTGCACAGGCTCTTGTGTAGGGGCAAATTGATTTATGACATCATCGATATTACTACCGAAATACTCAATAAGCCAAATAACTCCTCCACCGTCATTTTGTTCGAAACTGTAGAATAACCCCTCTTCTGTATTTAAACACCAACTTCCATGGGTGCCCCATCTTATTTCTTTGCTAGAAACTTTAGATGGTTCACCTAGGAAATATTTGCCTATCTGAGGAGCTAAACTTATAAAGTCTAGCTCTCTCATAACTAAAACGGTAAGTCGTCTTCAGATTTTGGTGTTAGACCTAAAGCTGCATCAACTCTAGCTTCTATATCAACACCAGGATTTGCATCTCTAGTATCAATATTTTGTATTACAAAATCAGCTGGTCTATCAGCCCATTTAACAAAAGCAAATTCAGGAATAGATGTACCACCTATTTTAAATTTTTTGTCAACTGATCCAGTATATTGTAAATGTGGACATTTATCTGGATTGTTTTTCATATCATTCCAGAAAGTAGTACATAATGCATTAAAGCCTTCGCCTTCACCGTAAGATGTCCTACGCCATACTTTTGCACCTTGATTAGGTATATAGATCCAAACACTAAAAGCTCTTCTATGGTCAGCTGATGGTTTTTCACATACTACACCTGGCTTTTCATCCCAAACGTAATGATATTGACCATCATACATACCCCAGCCTGTTTTAATAGTTGCTGTATCTACTAAAAAGTCCTTAACCTCAATAGCATCTGAACCAATCATCCAACCTTTTGTTGTTGCTGAATGCTTAATAAAAATACCATCACCCATTTCATCATTGCCCTGATTTAGGCCTAAAATATCCATAATTACCTCCTTGTAAAAATTGTTAATGGATAGTAGGAGACTTAATGTTCTCCCATTTTTCTAAAAGTATGTATCTATTAGTCGACACATAATCTTGGAAACTTAATAATTCTTTCTTGTTTTGAAATCTATATTCCAAATCCTCAATATATTCTATTGCGCAAAAATCTGCAAAATTGTCTGGTATTTCTAATTGTTCTATGATTGACATAATTATTCATATTAAATCATTTTGTAGCATATATGTATGCAAAATGTCACAAAAGTGATCCCAATCAACAACGCATATCTTATCAAAATCAGTTTTATCTAAACCTGGATTTATCATATAAAGGGGCAGAGCTACTCTTATTGGTCTATTATTAAACTTATAGACCAAAAGAGGAGTTAATTCATTAATTTGAGCAGCTCTGCAAACTTGTTTCCACCAATCTGCTTTATACCATCCGTCTTTTGTAGCAGCATAGCATTTACACTCTACTGCAAACTTAGAAAATTCTATATCGGCTTGATCTTTTTTTTGATATTGATCAAGATTTCTTTTAAACTCTAATGGGTGATTAATTGACTCAAAAAACTCAGTTAGTTTCTTGCAAACATCACGTTCAAAATTAGCGCCTTTAGTCCTGCTGTTTACCACAATTGTCCTTGATAAGTTTTTCAATAACCCATATCATTTTATGGCCATGTTTGTTAGCATGCTTTTTTAATAAGTCATGCACATCTTTTTTTATCCAGACAGCTTTTAGTTGTTCACTAGTCATTTATTCTCCTTAATTCTTAATGACTTGCCCCTTGATATTCTTGCATCTTTAGCAGGCACAATTTTCTCAGGTTGAGCTTTATATTTAATTGTTGGCCATTTTATACTAAAACTATCTATTACAGCATTTTCCTTACTTTTCATCTCTTCTTTAATTAAAGTCTCTGATTCATCTATCTCTTCAGTTAACCTTTTGATCTCTTCTTTGTTGTTTTGTATGCGAGCTACATGTTTTAATAAATCTTTCTTTAACTCAACAATACCATCTTCTCCAACAGGATAAACTATGTTAGCATCTGCGCTTGTAACAGGTGGATAATAATCTTTCTCTTTGACTCTTCTATCAAAATCTAAGACCCATTTCGCTAATCGATTATTAAACTCTTGTTTGCGTTCATATAAATAAATACGAAAGTCAGTACTTTGCCATAAAACAATAACTGCAGCCCAACTATAATTACCGCACTCCATTAAAGCTTTGGCTTGTAATACACCTCTTTCATCTTCAATTTCATCTCTACCATAATCTCTAGTGCATTTACATTCAATAACTCCCCATCCATCCAAAGTTATCTCTTCTTGTTCAGGCAACAATAACCAATTATGTGATTTATGTGTAAAGCTTAAATTTTCAGCATAACCAAGGCCATCTAACGAGCCCCAAATAGGTAAATCATCGTGTTTTATAGGTTCTTCTATATCTACCTCAACAGATTTTAATCCAAGCATTCTACCTGCTTCTCTTATAAGCTCAGGCTCAAGTACATCACCCATTCTTTGGGTAATTGTTTGCTCCCATTGTTCTGGCTGTTCACCGTTGTGTGCTTTTATTGCTTGATCTAATAGTTCATTTTGAGTTTGCCAATGTGAAACACCGGCAATAACACAAAGCGTACTACATGTAGCAATATCGTATGGAGTTTTTTTACCTACCATTCTTCACCATGATCTTGTTCATACATTCTTACTAATTCCTCAAAAGTATGCGGCGATTCCGTTTTCTTAACTGATCCATCGTTATAATGTACTTCTCTTGAATCATCATTGTAAGTACATTCGTAATAACCATCACCATAACGTGTTTCAACATAATGTTGTTTTATAACCTTTGACCACTTTTCGATCTTACGTTTAAGACTTTGTAATGCTACCATTTCAGTATATTCAGTCATAACTAACTTGATAACTTATTAGGTGCAGTTTCACCTATTGGATATTCTCTAATATGAGATGTCATATTACGTTCATAATCTCTCTCAACTCTAGCTACAGCTTCAGAACGTGTACGATAGCGAGCTGTTTTCATAAGCTCGCCATGTCTTCCCATTTGTGGGACATAAGTGTAAATGTAATACATACTCATGATGCTACCTTCTTTTTATTTATTTTTTTATATGTTCCATTAGTAAATGGATTAAAGTTTTTAGGATTACCTTCTTCGTCTAAAATATACTCGCTAGCAATTCTGCCATTTATTTTAAATAGATTTATATCCGAACCTAAACAACTGTTTAACTTATATATTTTGTCATTCTTTATTGCTTGGCAAATACCTTTTAATTGATCGTGTACAGATGAAGTATTCGTTCCTGCCCACTCATATTTAGACTTCAAAACAAGCCAGTGAGATACTGTTCCATGACCAAAAGCGCCATTGTCTGACCAACAACTATCCCAATGCACCATCTCTTGGTTTGAGTCTAGTAATTTAATAGCTAACTTATTAATAGTTTTATTCATATTTTTTTCCTCCTCAAAATAAAAATATAATTAATACTGTTCTATTAGACCATGTTTTTATATAGAAGTAAACAGTTTTAGATATATAAATGTTTGTATATAAAAGGTAAAATAGATGTGAGGCTGATACCCACTTATATTCTTCTCCCTGGAATTAAGTAACCCTCCTTACTTATCAGCCTCATCTAATAAAGGAATTCTTCTAGGATAACTACTTAAAGCTTTAAGGGCTTCATCTAAACTTTGAAGTTCAATACCTTCTGTAAGGTGCTTGTCATAGAAGACGTAATAGTTCTGATTGGACGAATTGGCTCTGAAAATGATTCTTTTGCTAGGTAAAAAAACAAAAGCAATAATATCATAATGATATTCTTTATGTGAGTCAGCCTTGCTCCTGTGACTCTCACAGGCAAATGTATACTTATTTTGTTGTTCACTTCTATTCCTAGCCTTGACTTGTACTTTGTATAATGAGTTATTGCCAAATTCAACAATGAGATCAGCAGGGTGACCTTCGCAGGTTTTATAACAGAATAAGGCGTGTTCTAAAAGAAAGGATTGTACAATGGATTCGCCTAGTTGGCCTAATCTTTTTGCTGTGTTTTCTTGTTCGTGTGATTTTTTTGGCATTTGGTTAGTTGGTCCGCATTAAACAATGCTCTCCTTCCTACCTGTTTAGCATATTTAGAATCAAGTAATTCTTCTGCTGCGCATTCCCATTCACCTAGCTCCATGTAAGCTCTAGTTTTGCGAAAACTCATAAATGTATTTATTCCCATATTAAATACTAAATCAATACACACGTATTGCGCATCTAATGGAAAAGATCTCCATATTTCCCATGTTTTATCGAGAGTATTAATAACTCGTTGTATATCATTTCGAAGAAGGAATAGCGCTTCTTCTTCTGTGATACCCACCCCATTAGTATCAATGTTACGTCCTACTCCTAAAGTAGTAAAGCCGGCTGGACATAAGTAAGAGTGAAGCACCATTCCCTCAAACTCTATAAGTCTTTTTTGAATTAAATCTCTATCAAAATGTTTATCTTCTTGATGCATATAAAGGTACATTATTTTAATTGTAGTGGTTTATAAACAAAGTAAGTTGCAAGTAGTCCAGATGCTATTGCTGTTAATGCAGCTTCACCAAATACACCAGCAAAGTGAGATGGGTGAATCATTAGATCACCAACAAAACAAGCTGTTGCAATTGTTACTCCATGAAACCATTTCTTATCTTTGTATTTTTTAAGAACAGTGTAGCCAAGTAACACAGCACCAAAACCTGCAATAATTCCTGTTTTGTTTGCTTTAATCCAATGGTCAAATGTAAGAGCAAATAAATTGCCTTGCACCATCATTGGGAAACAGACATAACAAGCCTGCTGCCATTTAATAAAAAAGTCTTTTGCTATTTGTTTCATTATTTATCTTTTTTATTACTAGAACCAAAATAAAAAGATATAACTGCTGTAGCTATACCTGTTAATGATCCGATGATCAGCATTACTATATCGTCAGATGCATCATCAATAGGTACGGCTGTTATAAAAAAAATATATGCCATAAAACCAAACATTGAGACTAATCCTAATACTTTAGGTGTCCAATCATTGCTAAATTTTTCTCTTGCATCTTTAACATCTTCTGTTTCTAATCTAAAAACATCTACATCAAGTTCTCTCATACGTACTTCAAAATCAGTTTCTGCTTTTTTTAGCTCAATCATTTGTTCTGCTGTAATATTATTCATAGCTTGTTCTATAGAATTTTGATTATTAGGAACACCTAAAACTTGACTTAATATTTGTCCTGCTTGACCACCTAAAGGTCCTCCAATAGCTGCACCAAGGGTAGGTGCTAATGAACCGAGTATAGATTTTAATTTTTTCATGTAATTGTTATAAGAGTAAGAATAAATCCTAGAAAAGTAAGAGCTATAGTTGCAATACCTCCTAACATAATATTTCTTATAAAATTAATATCATTGTCAAGCTTTTCTAATTGCTTAAAATTAGTACGCCAACGCTCACTGCACTCAGTTTCATGTCGCAAAAGCTCATGATGTACAGATGAAACTGTTGGCTTCGTAGACATTATTTTTTATAAAATGATTTTATTTCTTCTTTGTGAAAATATGCAAAAGCAATAATAGTTATACTATTAATAATAGTAAGTAATTCAAACATTATTCAGATTCCTCTGTTTTTGTATCTTCTAGTGTTTCCACCTCTAAGCTACGTTTAAAGTCTTGAACCAAATAATTTTTAAAACGTGAAAGCTTTGCATGACTTTTTTCAAGCCTTTGTAATTCAGGCACAATTTCATTTAGCTCTACTGCGATAGGTAATTGCTCCTCATTCAAATCAGACGCCCTGTAAGGTACATCATCAAATGTGATGATGATTGGTTCTTCTTTTTTGCTCTCTTCAGTCATAGTTTTCTCCTAATAAATAATTATGCACTTGGTGGGTTTGGAAACTCGCCTAATGGTCTAACAGGTGGTTCAGCATCGTTGTAAACATACAAAGCTGCTAACTCATCGACTGTGGTACAAGCATTAATTTTGCTTTGCATATCTGCTGCTGTGCTTCTGACATCAGTTCTAAAAGTAGAC
>Ga0181601_10000600_pt1 | contig 29542 bp, 20 predicted proteins | sample 041ome_8_FD_133020 | JGI IMG/M metagenome (GOLD analysis project Ga0181601, IMG submission 133020) | Coastal salt marsh microbial communities from the Groves Creek Marsh, Skidaway Island, Georgia - 041407BS metaG (megahit assembly) | ecosystem: Environmental > Aquatic > Marine > Intertidal zone... | reverse complement strand
TAAACAGATGCTATTAACAACAGTACGGTAAAAATAAAAAAAATAAGAGTAAACAACTTCCCTTTATTTTGAATTGAAATGGAATCCATTTCTGAATAAAAAGTCTTTCTAATGGCGTGGTCAGCTTCCAATCGAAAAGAAATATGATCTTTATGAAAGTGAATCAAACCTTTATTTTTTGATGTGGAATAGAAGGTGTTACTGCTTTCCATGGGCATTGTTTAAGATTTAGAAATAGTTTAATTTTGACTAAATATACAAAATTTTGAAAAAAATTTTATTGCTTTCCGATACGCACGGATGTTTTGACTCAAAGATTAGCAACTATGTTAATCAAGCTGATGAAGTCTGGCATGCAGGCGATATTGGAAAGCTGGAAGTTTTAGATAGCCTTACAGCGCTCAAACCCTCTAGAGCAGTATATGGAAATATAGATGGCGATAAAGTTCGCTTGCAAGCACCTGAGGTGCTTTCATTTAATTGTGAGGGGGTAAATGTACTTATTATGCATATTGCAGGATATCCGGGGCGATACACTCCACAGGCCAAAAGATTGATATCACAATACAAACCCAAATTATTTATCTGTGGTCATTCTCACATATTAAAAGTCATTCAGGATAAAAAAATGGGGCACCTACATATGAATCCGGGAGCTGCTGGAATTTCTGGGTTTCATAAAGTAAGAACCATGTTGCGCTTTGAGGTTTCGCAAGGTAAAATACAAAACCTTGAAGCTATAGAAATTGGGTTAAGGGGTGCGTTATCGAATGCGGTCGACGGAGCGAACTAACTTTTCGTCTTTCAAAATGGCACGACGAGATATATATACCAGTATAAAATTCAATAAAGAAAGCGCGATCACCACATAATACGTAATTATTTCACTTTCATTTAGGCTTTTCTGACCATAAACTATAACAGGAATAAGATTAACCAGCAGGAGCATAACGCATACTAGTGCTTGAAGTTTTCGTCTCTTAAACAAAAGTAAAGCTATGAGTGATAGTAAAGGAACACTCCAAAACAGTCTATAAGAAGTATAAAACGACGTTAATACCATTTCATTTTCAGGTTGAAGAAAAATAAATCCCAAAGAACTAGAAAGCGAAATTACGAGAAGCAAGTAAATAGATTGAATGCGTTGAATCATGATTGCTTTTTTTACAAAATTAACTTTTTTTTAAAAGCAGTGTTTTTAAAATAAAATTTGTAATATTGCTGATCTACAATTATTAAAACTTTAAAGGTAAATTCAAAACCTTAAAGTCATAATCACAAAAACTTCATGTACGAAATAGCTACTCTTAAAACAAAGAAACTCCCCGAGTTACAAGAAATTGCAAAAAAAATTGGTGTTAAACGAATCGCTGGTTTGAAAAAACTAGATTTAATTTATCAAATTGTTGACTTCATCGCTTCAAAACCAGATGAAGAAACTGCTGCGACTCCCCCACCTACTGCTGTATCTAAAGAAGAGGGACAAGAAAAAAAAGCCCCTTTAAAAATATTTCCGGTTCAAAAATCTAAACCCAAGCAACCGGTTGATCCGAAACAAGGTGTTCAGAAAAATCCTAATAACAGCAATAATAAACATCAAAACAAAAATAACCCACAACAAGGGGGGCCCAGACATAATGGGAATAACCCGAATGGGAATGGGAATACTCCAAATAAACCCAACAATAATCCAAACGCAAATCACAACAAGAATAATAACCGCAATGAATCTAATCACAATAAAGACAATCGAAGTCGCTACCGTGAACCTGATTTTGAGTTTGATGGTATTGTAGAAACAGAAGGGGTTTTAGAAATTATGCCAGAAGGGTATGGTTTTTTAAGGTCGTCTGACTACAATTACTTATCCTCCCCAGATGATGTCTATGCATCACAGTCACAGATTAGATTGTTTGGTTTAAAAACCGGAGATACGGTATTGGGAACGGTTCGACCTCCTAAAGAAGGTGAAAAATATTTCCCATTAATAAAAGTAGATAAAATCAATGGACTTGACCCTAAAGTAGTTAGAGATCGTGTTTCCTTTGAACACCTAACTCCACTATTTCCTCAAGAAAAGTTTAACCTTGCAGATAAGTCAAGTACAATTTCTACACGAATTATGGACTTGTTTTCCCCCATTGGGAAAGGGCAAAGAGGGATGATAGTATCTCAGCCTAAAACAGGTAAAACAATGCTACTTAAAGACATAGCAAATGCAATTGCTGCCAATAACCCTGAGGTTTATCAATTGATCTTATTAATTGACGAACGTCCAGAAGAAGTAACTGACATGCAACGTAATGTAGATGGTGAAGTTGTAGCATCAACCTTTGATGAGCCAGCAGATCGTCACGTAAAAGTGGCCAATATTGTTTTAGAGAAGGCAAAAAGGTTGGTAGAATGTGGACATGACGTTGTCATCCTTTTGGATTCTATTACACGTCTTGCTAGAGCTTACAACACGGTTCAGCCTGCCTCAGGTAAAATATTAAGTGGAGGAGTTGATGCAAATGCACTACACAAACCCAAACGGTTCTTTGGAGCAGCTCGTAATATTGAAAATGGAGGATCATTGTCCATAATCGCAACAGCGCTTACAGAAACCGGATCAAAAATGGATGAGGTTATCTTTGAAGAATTTAAAGGAACTGGAAATATGGAACTTCAATTGGATAGACGTATTGCCAATAGAAGAATATTCCCTGCAATTGACTTAATTTCTTCTAGTACACGAAGAGATGACTTACTCCTCGATGAAACGACCATTAAGCGCATGTGGATCATGAGAAAATATTTAGCCGACATGAATCCAGTTGAAGCTATGGAGTTCATTAACGACCGTTTTAAACGCACACAGAGCAATGAAGAGTTCTTGATTTCTATGAATTCCTAGACTCGAACTTATTTAAACTAAAAAAGGCTCCAAATTGGAGCCTTTTTATTTGAGTGAAATATTTCTTCCTAAAGAGAAGCTACATGCTTCGCTAACTTAGATTTTAAGTTAGATCCTTTATTGGAATGAATAATATTCTTCTTTGAAAGCTTGTCAATCAAAGATACAACGCCAGGAAATAACTTTTGCGCCTCCTTCTTGTCCGTTAGATCTTTCAATCTTTTGATCGCATTACGCGTTGTTTTGTGTTGGAAACGATTCAAAAGTCTTTTTTTGTTATTTGATCGTATTCTTTTTAAAGCCGATTTGTGATTTGCCATGTCTTATTTTTAAATTGTAGCCCGTAGGGGAGTCGAACCCCTCTTTCCAGGATGAAAACCTGGCGTCCTAACCGATAGACGAACGGGCCATATTTTTCGTGCGCAAATGTACACGTAAAAATATTATTATACAACCAAAAACATGAGATAACTATTTTTTTTTCTGAAGGGTTAAATTTTAAATCTCATTCTTATAAAAAAGTTGGACCCTATTCTTGAATAAAATCAGTGATTTAGACAAAACAACAGAGGAAAAAAATTATGTTGTAACGAAATGTGCTTGAATTAATTTCAAAAAAAAAAATGATTCCTAAGAGTTTCTAAATCAATAGGATTTTGCAAAAAGAACTCTTTGATTTGATGGTTTTCCAGAATATACACAAACACCTGCTTCTTTAACATTATCCAAAGGAATACATCGAATGGTTGCTTTTGTAGCTTTTTTTATTGCTTCTTCAGATTCATTTGTTCCGTCCCAATGAGCAGAAATAAATCCACCTTTTCCTTTAATTACTTCTTGAAAAGTTTTAAAGTCATCAACTTTAGTAATATTATCAGCCCTGAAGGCTTTGGCTTTCTCAAATAAATCAATTTGAATTTGCGCCAACTGAGAGGATATGTAATCAACAATTTCGTCTTGAGAAACAACTTCTTTAGTTAAATTATCACGACGAGCAATTTCAACTGTACCGTTTTGTAAATCTTTAGGTCCAATAGCAATTCGCAGTGGAACTCCCTTTAGCTCGTAATCATTAAACTTATAACCAGGCTTGAATTTATCTCGATTATCAAATTTCACACGAATGTTTTGTTCTTCTAGAGCTACTTTTATTTTTTCAGCAGTAGCTGCAACTTTATTTTGCTCTTCTTCCCCACGATAGATAGGGATAATTACTACTTGTGTAGGAGCTAAATTAGGGGGTAATACCAAACCATTATCATCACTATGTGTCATTATTAACGCGCCTATTAAGCGAGTGGAAACACCCCAAGAAGTTGCCCAAACGTATTCAAGACCTCCCTCAGCAGTTGCATATTTGACATCAAAAGCTTTTGCGAAATTTTGTCCTAAAAAATGAGAAGTACCCGCCTGTAAAGCTTTTCCATCTTGCATTAAAGCCTCTATACAGAAGGTCTCTTCTGCTCCTGCAAAACGCTCACTTTCGGTTTTGACACCTTGAATAACAGGTATGGCCATATAATTTTCAACAAAATCAGCATAGACTTGATTCATTAGTTTTGCCTCTGTCATTGCTTCCGCTTTGGTTGCGTGCGCTGTATGGCCTTCTTGCCATAAAAATTCTGCCGTACGAAGAAATAAACGGGTTCTCATTTCCCAACGAACTACATTTGCCCATTGGTTAATTAAGATCGGTAAATCGCGGTAGGATTGAATCCAGGTTTTATAAGTATTCCAAATAACAGCCTCACTCGTAGGTCTAACGACTAACTCCTCCTCCAGCTTTGCATTAGGATCGACAATAAGCTTTCCAGGGTTGTTTTCATCATTTTTCAAACGATAATGAGTTACCACCGCACATTCTTTGGCAAAACCCTCTGCGTTTTTTTCTTCGGCTTCAAACAAGCTCTTGGGAACAAAAAGTGGAAAATAAGCATTTTCATGCCCCGTCGCCTTAAACATTTTGTCTAATTCCGCTTGCATTTTTTCCCAAATGGCATAGCCATAAGGTTTAATAACCATGCACCCTCTGACAGCAGAATTTTCTGCGAGGTCTGCATTTACTACAATTTCGTTATACCATTTGGAATAATCTGTACTTCTTGAAGTTAATTTACTGGCCATATAAACGTGGCATAGATTTTGCCTATATTTGTTTAGAATAATATTTGTGGTACAAAACTAAACTTTTTGAATCATATCTCTAAAACGAATCATTATGAATGTAAACATTAATTTCTCGAATATTAAAAATTCAATTCTAGGGCTTGCTTTTTCAAGTTTAGTATTAAGTTGTGGAAGTTTCAAAAGTGCTTCATATTTTGAATCTGATGGGATCTACGTTTCAAATTCAAATCGTCCACAAGAGACTCAACAAGAAGTAAATAAGAACACTTACTACAGTCAATATTTTAAAGAAGTAGCAGAAGGTAACATCGCCGAAAATTCTGAGGAAGTTTATTTTACAGACACCGATGGCTATTCAAGTTCAGGTCAAAATCAAAATAACACTTCAGACAATGGTTATGATCAAATCCCTTGGGGAGGAGAAACGTCCCAAACTGAAATTATAGTCGTAAACAATTCACCAAATTATTTATGGGGTCTTTCTGGTTTTTCCTTTAGATACTCACCGTTTTGGAACAATTACTATGGAAATCACTTTCGATTTGGTTTTGGTAATTTCTACAACCCTTACTTCGGGTATTATGGATCTAGTTTAGCAGGATACTGGGGAGGCTTTAATTCTTTTTATAGTCCATTCAATTATTATGGTGGAATGTATAGTCCTTACGGATTTAGAAATGCATGGAATCGTAATGGATTTGCAAATCGATTTAGAAATGGCTTCATGTCAAACAATAATGATTATAACTCCACTGTGGCACGAATTAAATCAGGGCGAGGTGAAAAAAATTATGGGGATTCTACAAGAAATTCTAAAATCAAAGGAGATCGTGAATCCAAAACTAATGATACAGATATTCAACGTACAATCAACCGAATTAATGTAGGAAGAGGAGTAAATTCTCTTGGGAGAAACGTATTGATTGGAAATGGAAGTAATAATAGATTGGGAAATAAAACTATTGGAGGTTCTAGAACTGCAAGACCAAATGTTAGTGGGGGTAGCTCAGGAGTTACTGGCTTATCAAGAAACAGTAATTCAAATCCAACAAAATCCGTTAAAAGTAGTAGTGGTCGATTTTCGCAATCAAGATATAATGCTGGAGCAAGAAATAACACTAAAACAACTTCACCAAGAACAAGGAGACCTGTCCAAAGAAATGTAGTACAACCACGTACCACACGACAATACAATAATAACAGAAGCACAAACAATAGTTCATATAGAACTAACAATAATACCAGTAGATCAAACAGCTACAGCAGTCCGGCAAGATCATATAGTTCTGGCAGTAGTAGTAGACCAAGTAGCTCAAGTGCTGGAAGAGGATCTTCTGGTAGCAGTAGTGGTGGTCGTAAAAATTAATTTCTAAGATATTTATTAAATGATGCGTAGCCTCAAATTCATTATTATACCCATACTTACCTTTCAACTATCTGTAGCACAGACAGTTAACGATGTCAGGTATTTTATATCATCAGAACTAAATGGTTCGGCACGTTACACAGGAATGGCAGGAGCGTTTGGTGCCTTAGGAGGAGATTTATCCGCAATCAGTTTTAATCCGGCTAGTGGATCTGTATTTTTACATTCTGAATTTGGAGCCTCTGTTAATTATAAAAATAGAATAACCGAGAGCACTTATTTTAATACTACCAGCGAACGAGAAAGTGATGATATTCGATTTGATCATTTTGGAGGAGTCTTTGTTTTTAACAATAGTAATTCAGAGAGTCCTTGGACTAGAGTTAGTGTTGGAATAAATTTTCAAAAAATTATACAGTACGATCAAAAAGCTACTGTCAACGGGAATAACTCAAACGGAATTGATAATTATTTTCTTCATTATGCTGATGGTTTAGAATTTCAAAACCTTCCTCTGTATGATGAAGAAACCCCTAACGAGGTATATGGTATTCTTGGAAATGAACAAGGCTTTGGTGCGCAACAAGCTTTTTTAGGATATCAAAGTTATATCATAAACCCATTTAGTTTTACTGACGGAAATACAGAATACACATCTAATGTAAACTACAATAATATTAAGCATCAGTTAGATATTATTAATCAAGGATGGCATAGAAAAACAAGTTTGAATCTCAGTGGTCTATATAAGAATTTAGTTCATTTAGGGTTTAATTTAAATTTTCACTCGTTAAATTTTAACAACAGTCAAGTTTTATTTGAAACGAATCAATCACAAAACTCACCTACATACAATATTAATTTTGAAAATGAATTAATCACTATTGGAAATGGAATATCTGCACAATTTGGAGCTCTATTTTTATTAAAAAACATACGCCTTGGAGTAACCTATGATAGTCCGCAATGGATTGAATTGACAGATGAAACCAAACAAAGCATTAGTGCATTTCATTACGAAGAGGGATTAATTGTTAAAGAGGAAATAAGTCCCTCTGTAACCAATCAATATGATATATATCAAATAAAAATACCTTCAAAAACCACCTTAAGTTTTGCTTATGTTTTTGGACCAAAAGGTTTGTTTTCCATTGATTACAGTAATCAAAATTTTGCAAACACTTCTTTAAATAATGATTTTGGAAGTAATTATTTAACTGATGTAACACAAAGAATCGCTTCCAGATTTGAAGGTGTAAATACATTAAGAGTGGGAGGAGAATACCGTATAAAAGACATTAGCTTTAGAGCTGGATTTTTAAATCAAAATACTGTACATAGCAATACCATAAAAAACAATAAGGCTTTAACATTTGGTATAGGACTTGATTTTGGTGCAAGCAGTCTTGGAATATCTCTTGTAAACTATGAGCAAAATAAGGAGTTTGAGCTTTTTTCTGAAGGCTTAACAGACCCCTATTTTTTACGTCAAAAAATTACTCAACTTACCATAAGCTATAACTTCAAACTTTGATCTGTTGAATAGCGTTTTATTCCTATAGAAATTGAGTATATTTGTAGGCATTTATTACCTATGAAAATCGAAAAAATAATCACTGATAACACTATTCAAGAAGGAGAAGATCATTTCTCTAATAATGCCAAAACTCCTCTAAAAGAGAATGCTTTTGACAAGAGCAATGATGAAAAAATTATAATAATTCAAGAACATGTAAGCACTATTCTAGAGACATTAGGAATGGATCTTACTGATGATAGCTTAAAAGGAACTCCATTGAGGGTTGCTAAAATGTTCGTGAATGAAATTTTCGGAGGTCTTCATCCTAACAAAAAACCAAAAGCTTCCACCTTTGACAATTCATATAAATATGGTGAAATGTTAGTGGAAAAAAATATCACCCTCTACTCTACTTGTGAGCATCATTTACTTCCTATTATAGGTAAAGCACATGTAGCTTATGTATCAAACGGAACTGTGGTTGGGCTTTCCAAAATGAATCGTATTGTTGATTACTATGCCAAGCGTCCTCAAGTTCAAGAACGCTTAACTCTTCAAATTGTTCAAGAGCTCCAAGAAGTTTTGGGCACAAAAGATGTAGCCTGTGTTATTGATGCTAAGCATCTTTGCGTTAACTCAAGAGGTATTAGTGATACTGCAAGTAGTACAGTAACCAGCGAATTTGGAGGAGTTTTTAAATCTGAAGAAAAAAAGAGAGAGTTTTTAGACTATCTCAAATTAGATACTGATTTTTAATGGATAGCACTCTAGTCTTATATAATTCATTAAGTGGTAAAAAAGAAACTTTTAAATCCATCCTTCCCAATCATGTAGGTATGTACGTTTGTGGACCTACCGTTTATAGTAATGTCCATTTAGGAAATTGCAGAACATTCATTTCTTTTGATTTAATTTTCAGGTATCTACAGCACCTGGGGTATAAAGTTCGCTACGTACGTAACATAACCGATGCAGGACATTTAGAAAATGATGCTGATGAGGGAGAAGACCGAATCGCAAAAAAAGCAAGGCTAGAATCTATTGAACCCATGGAAGTAGTTCAGCGGTATACCGTAGACTTTAGAGATACAATGGCTCAGTTTAATGCTCTAGTTCCAAGTATCGAACCCACGGCCACAGGACATATTGTAGAGCAGATTGAATTGATTAAAGAAATCATTGAACAAGGCTATGCATATGAAGTAAATGGTTCTGTATATTTTGATGTTATCAAATTCAATAAAGACATTCCCTACGGAAAATTAAGTGGGAGGAATATTGAAGATCTAATTCATAATACAAGAACCTTGGATGGTCAAAGTGATAAGAAAAATCCTCAAGATTTTGCCTTGTGGAAAAAAGCAGAGCCCGTACATATTATGAGATGGCCCTCCCCATGGAGCGAAGGCTTTCCTGGCTGGCACCTTGAGTGTACTGCCATGAGTACCAAGTATTTAGGTTCACAATTTGATATTCACGGCGGGGGCATGGATTTGAAATTTCCGCATCACGAATGTGAAATCGCTCAAGCAGAATCCATACATAAAAAGTCGCCAGTCAATTATTGGTTACATGCAAATATGCTAACCCTAAACGGGAAAAAAATGGCCAAATCAACGGGGAATAATATTCTTCCGGGTGAAATGTTTAGTGGTGAAAATAGCATCTTTAAAAAGGCTTTTTCTCCAATGACTGTTCGCTTTTTTATTCTTCAAGCACACTATAGAAGCATAGTAGACCTTAGTGAATCAGCTCTGGAAGCTTCAGAAAAAGGATTTCAAAGATTGATTGATGGAATTTCTAAATTAGAGCGTCTACCCATAGGTGATAAAACTTCAGATTTTGACTTAGTCAAATGGAAGAATAAATGTTATGCTGCTATGAATGATGATTTTAATAGTCCGCTATTAATCGCTCATCTCTTTGATGCGGTAAAATACATTAATGCTGTTGACAATGGCCTTCAGCAAATTAATAAAGATGATTTAAAAGACCTTTCTAAGCTGATTAATGATTTCTTCTTTGATGTCCTGGGCTTATTAAATGAAGATGATAATAATAAAGAAAATGGAGGTGTACAATTAGATGGAGCTTTGAATCTAATTTTAGAACTCCGTAATAAAGCGCGTGCATCAAAAGATTTTGAAACCTCAGATTTGATTCGTGATTCTTTATCTGAACTAAACATTCAGATTAATGATACTTCAGAAGGAACTACTTTTAAGATAAATTAAGCATTCTTATTTTGAAAAAGATTTTAATTTACCCCTTTGTTTTATTAATAAAAGGGTACCAATCTTTTCTATCTCCACTCCTACCACCTAGCTGCAGATATGAGCCTACCTGTTCACAATATACTCTAGAAGCACTTAAAAAATTTGGCCTTTTTAAAGGTGGGTGGCTAGGAATCAAACGTATTGCCAAATGCCATCCTTGGGGAGGTTCAGGTTTTGATCCAATTCCTTGAGTAAAAATTTCCTAACGCCTTGAATTTAATTACATTTACATTGATAAAATTAGCACATATGTTTTTTTCTAAGATTGACTGGGCTCCCAGTGAAACACTCTTTAAAATTGGTAGTTTTGGAATTCATTATTATAGTTTAATGTTCATCATTGCGTTTGGACTTGGCTATTATATCATGAAAAAAATATTTGAAAAAGAAAAGATTCCTTTGGAATATTTAGAGTCTCTTTTTATCTATATGATCATCTCGATTCTATTAGGGGCTCGACTAGGAGATGTGTTTTTTTATAGCTGGGACTACTACCAAGACCATTTAATTGAAATACTTCTTCCCATACGTGATACACCAACAGGGTACACATTTACTGGATTTAGAGGTTTAGCGAGTCATGGTGCTGTTATTGGATCTCTCATTGGACTATACTTATACAAACGCAAATTTAAATTCAAGCCCCTTCTCTGGATTATTGATCGAGTTATTATTCCAGTTTCTATTGGAGCTAGTTTTGTGAGAATTGGAAATTTTTTCAACTCAGAGATTGTGGGTAAATATTCAGGTTCAAATTTTGGGGTTGTCTTTTTAAATCGAGGCGAAAATGCAGCCAGACATCCAGCACAATTATATGAAGCTTTAGGGTATCTTGTTTTATTTTTTATACTCAAGCAAGTATACAAAACCAATAAAAAAGATAAACCAGGCTATTTATTAGGTGTCTTTTTCACATGCATGTTTGTTATTCGTTTTTTTGTAGAATACCTCAAGGAAAGTCAGGGTGGGTTTGAAGAATACCTTCCACTTTTGTCCACTGGGCAATGGCTTAGTATTCCTTTTATTTTACTGGGACTGTTTCTCATGCTAAGAAAAACAAATAACCAATAATTATATCTTATACTTTTTGAAAACGTAGGCTTCCTTTTAAACGTTTTCAATAGTACTGTTTTAATTTTCCAAATTATGAATGAAAATGAATTGCTAAAACTCACCTACCCTGTTGGTAAGTTCGAGTGGAACGAAAAGCCAAATAAAGAAGAAATCAAAAAAGGAATTACACTTCTTGAAGAATTTCCCGAAAAACTGAGAAAAAGTGTTTCTAATCTTTCTAAAGAAACATTACTTAATCATTATCGCCCTGGTAGTTGGACTATAGCACAAGTTGTTCACCATTTAGCAGATAGTCATATGCATTCCTACCTGCGTTTTAAACATGCAATTTTAGAGACTACACCTTCTATTAAAGACTACCAAGAAGCTCACTGGGCTGAACTTCCAGACGCTTCTGAAACAGACTTATCCTATAGTTTAGATTTACTAACCGCATTACATAAACGTTGGACCATTTTTTTAAACACGCTTTCTGAAAAGGATTTGTCTAAGACCTATTATCATCCTGAAAGAGAAAAATATTATCCCTTGAATACAACTATTCTGATTTATGCTTGGCATGGGGAACACCACCTAGCACACATTGAAAATGCTAAGAAAAAAGGATATTAAATAAAAAAGCCAAATCGTTTGATTTGGCTTTTTTAATATTCTGAATAGACAATCTCTATTTTTGTTCTAGTGCTTTTTTCTTTTGAGTATCATACATTACCGGTGTTGCGATAAATACAGAAGAATAAGTTCCAACTAACACTCCGATAATAAGAGCAAACATAAATCCTCGAATAGATTCACCACCAAAAATGAAAATTGCTAACAATACAATTAAAGTAGTAAGTGATGTATTTAATGTTCTACTTAATGTACTGTTTAATGCTGCATCAACAGTAGTGTTGAATTCCCATTTAGTATGTTCAGCTAAAAATTCACGAATACGGTCAAACACAACCACAGTATCGTTCAAGGAATACCCAATAACCGTTAAAATTGCCGCAATAAAGGCTTGATTAATCTCCATGCTAAAAGGCATGAAGGTATAAGTTATCGAAAATATCCCCAAGACAATCAATACATCATGGAAAACTGCAACAACAGCACCCAATGAGAATTGCCACTTTTGAAAACGTAAAAGGATGTATAGGAATACTACAATTAAGGATCCTATTACTGCTAAAAATGAATTGCTTTTTATGTCATCAGCAATGGTTGGACCCACTTTAATAGAAGACATAATACCAATCTCCTTTTGAGAACTTCCATTTACAAAGTTATCATAGATCATTCCATCAGGAAGATAAGACTGTAGAGCAGTGAATAGCATATTCTGAATTTCTTCATCAACAGCAATTCCTTCAACATCTACTTTGTATTTAGTAGTAATCTTTAGTTGATTATCTTCTCCAAAGGTTTTGGCTTCGGCACTTCCAAATTCATTTGATAAAACAGCTCCAATTTCAGTTGGATTAACAGGCTGTTCAAAACGAACGGTATACGATCTACCACCAACGAAATCAACCCCCTGGTTTAAACCTTGGAAGGTTAAAGAAGCTAAACTTACCAAAATCAATATTGAAGAAACGATATAGGCAACTTTTCTTCGTTGAAGAAAAGAGATATTAATATTTGACAATAATCCTTTAGTTGCTTTCGTAGAGAAAGAAACATCTTTCCCTTTTTCATTTCGAGAATCAACTAAAATTCGCGTAATAAAAATCGCAGTAAATAATGAAGTTCCAATACCAATTAATAAGGTTGTTGCGAATCCTTTGATAGGGCCTGTTCCAAAAATAAAAAGAATTAAAGCAGTAAGTCCTGTTGTAATATTGGCATCTAAAATTGATGAAAGTGCGTTATTAAAACCATCAGCAATAGCTTTTCGAATACCCTTCCCTTTAGAGAGTTCTTCTCGTACACGTTCAAAAATAAGAACATTAGCATCTACTGAGATTCCTATTGTTAAAACCACCCCTGCAATTCCAGGTAATGTTAGTACCGCTCCCAATCCTGCCAATATGCCAAAAATGAGAAGAATATTCAATATTAAAGCAATGTCAGCATAGATTCCTGAACTTCCATAATAAAAAATCATCCATCCCAAAACAAATATCAATGCTATTATAAAAGAATAAATTCCAGCTTCGATAGCTTCTTGACCTAAGGAAGGACCAACTATTTCAGATTGAATAATTTCGGCAGAAGCAGGAAGTTTCCCAGCACGTAAAACATTCGCTAAGTCAATCGCTTCATTTAATGTAAAATTTCCTGTGATTTCAGACCTTCCTCCGGCAATTGGCCCACTAGAAACTCCTGGTGCTGAGTAAACAATATCATCTAATACAATGGCTATATTACTTGCTTCTTTAAAAGCTTTACCGGTCATAGATTCCCATATACGTGCACCTCTAGAATCCATTTGCATGGATACTGCTGCATTACCTACTTGATCAAATGTCTGAAGAGCATCTACTACAACACCCCCGCTTAGAGGCGCAAGATTGTCTCGGTTGGATTTTAGTGCGTATAGTTCTACTACATCACTGTTTGCAACTGGCTTTCCCCAAGCAAATTGAATGTATCTATATTCTGATGGCAATAATTTTCTAACCTGTGGCTGATTCAAATAGTCTAAAATCAACTCACTGTCACGAGAAGCAAACTGAGCTAATACAGGCCCTCCTTGGAAACCTTGTCCCACAATACGATCTAAGATAGGATTTGAACCAGATGCAGAAATCGAGTCTTGTGCAGAAACATCAGCAAGTAAATCATCTATTTCAGAGGCATCGTCTTTCTCTTCCTCTACAACAGCTTTAGATTTGTCGTTTGTTGTCTTTAAATATTGGTTGGCCTCAACCAAGAATGTAATTAATTCATCATTTTTATACGTTTCCCAAAACTCTAGTTGAGCAGTACTTTGTAATAAATTCTGGACACGCTCCACATCTTTTGCACCAGGTAATTCAACAAGAATTCTTCCCGAAGTACCGAGACGTTGAATATTAGGTTGGGTAACTCCAAATTTATCAATACGCTTTCTCAATACCTCAAAAGCAGAAACAATGGATTCATCTATTTTTCTACGAACCACAACCTGAGTTTCTTGGTCTGTCATGTCAAAATTGATTTCATCGCTAAGTGTTCTATTTGCAAAAATATCTGGAGAAGCTAGCTTTTCACCACTTTTAACAGCATCAAAGGCGTTGAAAAAGGATTCAATGTAAGGATCGTCAGTTGACTTTTGAAGTATATCTGCTTCGTCTAATGCTTTGTTAAAAATAGGATTTCTAGTATTTTCGGCTAATCCACTAAGAATATCACGAATAGAAATCTGAAGGATTACATTGATTCCACCTTTCAAGTCAAGACCTTTGTTTAGCTCTTTATCTTTGGCGTCGTTATAGGTTGTAAAACCATATAAGCTGTTATTTCCAATGGAATCTAGGTAAGCTATAGCTCTTTGATCACGAACCTCTAAATAGTTAGGAACATCTTCCGAAATAGTTTGTTCGGCAAAGATATCTGCTTGATTTTCTACATTACTGGCGATGAATGTAAACGAGAGTTGATAGATACTTACAAGGGCAAATAAAATACCGAAAACTCGAATTAAAGAATTGTTTTGCATTTCAAATTAAATTTAAGCTCAATTAAGGCGAGCAAATATAGGATTAAACCAAAGAATTGACAACTCTATGGAGAATTAATGAATATGAAAAGTATGAAATCAGAGAATATCGGTCAAAGCAGCGTTCATTGCTGCAACTTTATTAGCACTTTCACTCATTAATTGTTTCTCTTCGGCGTTCAATTGTACATCTACAATTGACTCTATTCCATTTGACCCAATGATACACGGCACCCCAATACAAATGTCATTTAAACCATATTCTCCCTCCAAATAAACAGAACAAGGAATCATACGTTTTTGATCACTTAAGATACTATCCACCAAATATGCAACAGAGGCACCCGGCGCATACCAAGCCGAAGTTCCCAAAAGTTTTGTTAGTGTCGCGCCCCCTACCATAGTATCAGAAGCAACTTTTTCAAGCGTTTGTTGATCTAAATATTGAGATACAGGTGCTCCATTATAACTTGCCAAGCGTGTCAATGGTATCATTGTAGTATCACCATGTCCACCAATCACCATACCATGTATATCATTAGCAGGCTTATCTAAAGCAATTGAGAGGTAGGTTTTAAAACGAGAGCTATCAAGGGCACCACCCATCCCTATAATTCTATTCTTTGGAAGACCTGTTGATTTGAGAGCCAAATAAGTCATTGTATCCATCGGGTTAGATACTACAACAATGGTAGTGTTAGGAGAGTGTGCTAAGACATTTTCAGATACACTCTGAACAATTCCAGCGTTGATTCCAATAAGCTCCTCTCTTGTCATTCCTGGTTTACGAGGAATTCCAGAAGTAATGACAACTACATCACTTCCAGCAGTTGCTGAATAGTCATTTGTAACCCCCGTAATAGAAGTATTAAAACCAAGAGTGGTTGCTGTTTGAAATAAATCTAAAGCTTTGCCTTCTGCAAACCCTTCTTTAATATCAAGTAAAACGACTTTACTGGCAATTCTTTTTTGAGCTATATATTCCGCACAAGAGGCACCCACATTTCCTGCTCCAACTATGGTAACTTTCATTCTTACTTTTTTAAATATTATACATCTATATTTGCGTAAATCGCATTTTTCTCAATAAATTCTCTTCGAGGTGGAACCTCATCACCCATCAACATAGAAAATACTCGATCCGCTTCTCCTCCGTTATCAATGGTCACTTTTCTTAAAGTTCGCTCTTGAGGATTCATTGTTGTATCCCACAATTGCTCTGCATTCATCTCTCCTAAACCTTTGTAACGCTGAACGCTTGAACCTGAACCAAATTCCTGCATCAAAAGATCACGTTGATCATCACTCCAGGCATAATCCTTTTTCTGACCCTTTTTCACCAAATAAAGAGGTGGTGTTGCAATATAAATATATCCAGATTCAATAAGCTCACGCATGTATCTAAAAAAGAAAGTGAGAATTAATGTGGAGATATGACTACCATCCACATCGGCATCACACATAATCACAACTTTGTGATAACGTAATTTTTCTAAATTTAAAGCTTTACTGTCCTCTTCCGTACCAATAGTAACTCCTAAAGCTGTGTAAATATTTCTGATTTCTTCATTTTCAAAAACCTTGTGCTGCATTGCTTTTTCTACATTCAAGATTTTTCCCCTAAGTGGGAGGATCGCTTGAAAATTTCGATCACGTCCTTGCTTAGCAGTTCCGCCAGCCGAGTCTCCCTCAACCAAGAAAACTTCGCAAAGTGCAGGATCTTGTTCTGAACAATCTGATAGTTTTCCAGGAAGACCGCCCCCACTCATAACTGTTTTACGCTGAACCATTTCCCGTGCCTTCTTAGCAGCGTGTCTTGCTTGTGCAGCCAAAATAACCTTCTGAACAATGATTTTAGCATCATTCGGATTTTCTTCCAAATAATTCTCTAACATTTCTGAAACCGATTGTGATACCGCTGAAGTAACTTCTCTGTTTCCTAGTTTTGTTTTCGTTTGACCCTCAAATTGCGGCTCTCCAACCTTAACAGAAATAATAGCAGTTAATCCCTCGCGAAAGTCATCCCCTGCTATTTCAAATTTTAATTTATCAAGCAAGCCTGAGCTATCAGCATATTTTTTAAGTGTTGAAGTCAAACCTCTTCTGAATCCAGCAAGGTGAGTTCCTCCCTCATGAGTGTTTATATTGTTTACGTAAGAATGTAAATTTTCAGAATAAGAAGTATTATAAATCATCGCTACTTCAACAGGAACCCCATTTTTCTCTCCTTCCATAGAAATCACATCTCCAATAATGGCTTCTCGTGACTCATCTAAAAAGTGGATAAACTCAATCAAACCTTTTTCAGATAAGAAAGTCTCAGATTTAAACTCCCCTTTATCATCTGTTTCACGTCGATCCGTAATTGAAATTTTTATTCCCTTATTCAGATAGGCCAACTCACGCATTCTTAGCGATAAGGTATCGTAATTATACTCTCTTGTTTGAGTGAAAATCTGAGCATCTGGTCTAAAAGTAACAAGAGTTCCAGTTTCTTTCGAATCACCTATACTCTTAACAGGAGCTAATGCCTTACCTCTTTCATAGGTTTGTTCCCAAACCTTTCCATCACGATACACTGTTGCAGTAAGGCGTTCTGAAAGAGCATTTACACAAGAAACACCTACACCGTGTAATCCCCCAGAAACTTTGTATGAATCTTTATCAAACTTACCTCCAGCACCAATTTTAGTCATTACAACCTCCAATGCTGAAACGCCCTCTTTTTTATGAATACCTACTGGAATTCCACGACCATTATCTTTGGTCGTAATTGAATTGTCCTCATTTATTACTACAGAGATTTCATCACAATATCCTCCAAGGGCTTCATCAATTGAATTATCTACAACTTCATAAACTAAATGGTGTAATCCTCTGATGCCAATATCCCCTATATACATTGAAGGTCGCATGCGAACATGCTCCATTCCTTCTAGGGCTTGAATGCTATCCTCCGAATATTGTTTATTTTGATTTTCTTCACTCATAACAGTACATTTTAAGGCCTATTTTAGCCGACTAACAAATATAGCAATTCAGCAGCTCAAAACGTACCTAAACCCTTGTCAATAGTGATGAAGTTATCAACATTAAAGTGTGAAAAAAAAGTCGTATTCAGTGACTTAAAAAAGAGAATTTAGTAGCTATTGGTTGTAGCTTTTTTCATGCACCTTTGCAACCGCTCTCCCACTTGGATCATTTTGATTTTGAAATGCTTTATCCCAAGCTAATGCAACAGGTGTACTACAAGCTACAGAAGGTACTGATGGCACGCTTAAAGCGGCAGCATCACTAGGGAAGTGAGATTCAAATATTGTGCGATAATGAAATTCCTCTTTGTTTTGTGGTGTTTGAACAGGAAAACGATATTGTGCATTTGCCATCTGTTCATCAGTCACTTCTTGGGCCACTACTTCTTTCAAAGTATCAATCCAACTATAACCCACACCATCAGAAAACTGCTCCTTTTGTCTCCATGCAACGCTAGGGGGTAAATAGTCCTCAAAAGCTTTACGCAATACCCATTTTTCCATGCGTTCCTCAGTGATCATCTTATCTTTAGGATTCAAGCGCATAGCGACTTCAATAAACTCTTTATCTAAAAAAGGAACTCGTCCCTCAATACCCCATGCAGCAAGAGACTTATTGGCTCTCAAGCAATCATATTGGTGTAACTTTTCAAGCTTTCTAACGGTCTCTTCATGGAATTCTTTTGCATTTGGTGCTTTATGAAAGTATAAATACCCACCAAATAATTCATCAGCACCTTCCCCAGACAATACCATTTTAATGCCTAATGCTTTAATAGCTCGGGCCATCAAGAACATAGGGGTTGATGCTCTTACAGTAGTGATATCATAGGTCTCTAAATGATAAATAACTTCTCGTATTGCATCCAAACCTTCCTGGATTGTAAATTTAATCTCATGATGAACGGTACCAATATGCTTAGCTACTTTTTGAGCAGCAGCTAAATCCGGAGAGCCCTCAAGACCAACCGAAAATGAATGCAATTGTGGCCACCATGCAGACTGTGTGTCATCAGACTCAACTCGTTTTGCAGCAAACTTTTTAGCCAATGCTGAAGTGATTGAGGAATCCAATCCTCCTGAAAGTAAAACACCATAAGGAACATCACTCATTAATTGTCTGTGTACCGCATCTGAAAGTGCATCATGTAAATCTTCAATAGAGGTTGGATTATCCTTTACATCATCATAGGAAGTCCACTCCGGAGTATACCATTTGGTAGGAACTTCATCATTACTATGAAAATAATGTCCGGGTGGAAACAATTCTATTTTAGTACAAACACCTTCCAATGCTTTTAATTCAGAGGCAACGTAAAAAGTACCATTTGCATCCCATCCCATATACAATGGAATGATCCCCATATGATCTCGAGCAATAAAATATTCATCTTTTGATTCGTCGTAAATAGCAAAAGCAAAAATTCCATTTAACTTGTTTACAAAATCCTTACCTTCTTTTTCATACAATGCTAAAATAACTTCACAATCCGATTGGGTTTTAAAAGCATAACTCGACTCGTAAGGCGCTCTTAACTCACGGTGATTATATATCTCACCATTGGCTGCAAGAATTAATTTTCCAGAAGGACTTATTATAGGTTGTTTTCCAGAAGTTGGATCCACAATAGCAAGACGCTCATGCGCCAAAATAGCTTTATCACAGTTAAAAATTCCGCTCCAGTCTGGTCCTCGGTGACGAAGGCGTTTAGACATTTCTAAAATTTGAGGACGTACCTCATCAACTGATTGCTTTAAATCAAAAGCACATACAATACCACACATAATTATAAATTTTTGTCAAATTTAATGATAAGGATTAAAAAATTTATGTATAAACTGAATACAGTATACTTTATTAACCAAAAAAGGCTAAATGATATAAAATATTTAGCCCTTCGGTGTATTGTTATGTGTTTTATGGAAAACGTTAATTAACTTAACGTATACGATTACTGTAGACCACATTTCCATCCAGGATAGTTGCAACAATTCTAGCTTTTAAAATTCGTTTATCACTGACTTTCATAATATCTCTGTCTAACATAATGAAGTCAGCATTTTTTCCAACTTCAATAGATCCTTTCTCATTTTCTTCAAAATTAGCGTAAGCACCCCAAATTGTCATACCCCTTAAAGCTTCGTCTCGGGAAAGTTTGTTCTGAGAGAGATAACCCTCCTCAGGATATTGCTCAGCGTCTTTCCTAGTAATAGCAGCATAAAAAGTCATTATAGGACTTACTTCTTCCACAGGAAAATCTGTTCCTAAAGCAATTCTACCAGATTGCTCTAGCAAAGCTTTATTCGCATAAGCACCCAGCAATCTGTCTGAACCCAAGCGCTCTTCAGCCCAGTACATATCACTAGTAGCGTGTGTTGGCTGAACAGAAGGAATAACTTTTCTGTTAAATAGTTTAATGTCAGCTGTATCAATTATTTGAGCATGTTCAATACGCCATCTGGGATCATCAGAAAAAACAAGTGCTTTCTTATAAGCCTGAAGAACAGCATTGTTTGCATCATCACCAATAGCATGTGTATTCATCTGAAAAGGGGTTGTAGCTAATTTATACGCTAATTTCTCAATCGAATCTCTTGAAGTAATGAACTCGCCACTATGCGAATCTAAATCTGTGTATGAAGATTTTAAAGCTGCACCACGAGAACCGAGTGCACCATCTGCATAAACCTTAAATGATCGCACTGTTAACTTGTTTGTTTTTATTGGACCTGCCTCTAAAAAATAATCCATGTTCTCTTTTGTGTTTGAAACCATAGCATAAACACGCATGTCCAACAAACCCTTCTTTTGCAAGCTATCAATCAAAAACACATCCTCCTTATCCAAACCTGCAACAGACACCGAAGTAAGTCCATTAGCAAATCCTATTTCTGCGGCATCTTGAAGTGCCTTAATCTTTTGTTCTACTGTTGGCTTGGGAAGTATATTTTGAACTAATTGCATGGGTGCATCAACAAGAACCCCGGTAAGCTTTCCATCTTCTTTGATGATTGTTCCTCCTTTAACCTTGGTGTCAAATGTAATTCCAGCAAGATCTAAAGCTTTTTGATTTACCAACAATGCATGTCCATCAATACGTCGCAATGCAACCGGTGTATCTGGAAATAATTCATCTAAACGATCTTTGTTAGGTAAGCTTTTATCCTCCCAATCATTCTGATCCCAACCGCTCCCAACGATTGAATTCGATTGTTTTCCTTCAGAAGCATCTTTCAAAAGAGTGACAACTTCTTCAAAGCTATTTGTTCCCTTTAAGTCAATTTGCTGTAAACTGAGACCTAATTTTAAAAAATGACAATGAGAATCAATTAACCCCGGGTAAACAGGTAAGTTTTGTAGATTTAAAACTCTTTTAGCTTTGTATTTTTTCAGTAATTCTTCACCCCCAATTGCAATGAACTTTCCATCATCAACAACAAAAGAAGAAGCGACTGTGCCATTATTATTCATTGTGTAAACCAATCCGTTATGTACTAATAAATCGACTTTATCTTGACAAGAACTCAGTAAAACTGAAGCAATGATTGAAAACAGTAAGGATGATTTTATATTCATTTTTGAAACATAGATGTGTTAAAAATAATATTTTAAAAAGATAAAATATTCGTGCAAATGTAATGAAAATCAAGTGTTGAAACTAACTAAATTTTAAATCAAAAAAAAAAAACGGTTAATACTGAAAATCAAATTTGTAAGTCACCCCAGCCAATAAGAGAAAGGAGGGTTCGTTATAATAAAGCCAACGTCCATGTGGACCCACGGAATTTAATTTAAGCTTAACAAAAACATCAAACTGATCTGAAAGCTTGTAAGCTACATGAGATGTTGTACTCACAAACAATGGAACATTTTCTTCCTGAAACTGCACGTTATCAACTTGTTGATTTAAAAAAATGGGACGATAAGCTGCAATACGGTCACCCAAAAGACTTCCTTGAAAAGTAAATGTTAAATTATCTTTCCAATTAAATTGTCCTTCCCAATTCATTTCTAGAGATGGAACATTCCAAAGTTGCTGAGTACTATTAGTATTAAAATAACTATACTTAGTACCAAAACGAACAAAATTATTTTTAGCTAGATCTATTCGAATAGTTGCTTTAAAGCCATACAGATCAAGATTGGTATACTTATTTTCATAAGAATTTGAAAGGCGATAAGAATCATTATTGTTTGACCCATCAAAGGGTAGGCGCTCAAAGAGCATAAAGTTTTCAATCTGATCATAAACAACACCGAAATTGAAATTCAATATAGATGACAAGGAGGATCGAACTCCTAAAGAAGCATTATACTTGCTAAACGTTGGGTTTAATGTAGTCGTAGGCGCTAGGTATGGATTGACAGAATAAAGGGATTGATAACTATTCATTTTCACTCCTCCCATTGCTTTTAGATAAGGAACCATAACCCTTCCTTTTTTCTGATATGAAAGATCAATTTCTGGATAATAAAGTAACTCACTTGAAAAACCATCCATTTTGGAAGAATAAGCCATTCCTGCACCAAGCTTTAATTTGAAATCCGAAGAAGTATTTTGCCAATGTACCCCTAAAGATCCAACTCCAATTTGTTCCTCTTGAAGTTCTCTTCCAAAAAAAGACTCCCTAAAAAGTGTGCTTAATCCCTTTACTTCGGTTGTAGCCGTGATCTTTCCATCCCCTAATTCAATCTCAAAATCAGCTTTTAAACTCAATTGTTGCTCAGAAGTATCAAAATTATCAGTCGTTAAATTAGCCTGAAACTCAATTGCCCTTACTACGAAGTCATACCAATTCCAATGGGTTCTAATTTTGAATACGCTTCGTTTTATCGCTGGATCTACACCAAGGATTAATAAATTATCCCAATCACGATCGTACAAACCAAAATAATTGTTTTTGGTCGTAGCAAATTGTAAAAGGGTATTTGCATTGTAATCATTACTCCTAAGATTGTGATGAACACCAAAACGACTAAACTGCTGGTTACTTTTTAAAATCGTATTCGGCAGATCTCCACCAAAACCATCACGGTATATCTTTAAACCAAAACGTTGCGTACGATCTAATTCAATAACACTTGAGACATCTAAAAAGAGCTGGCTTTTAATTCCAAAACCTCCACTAAAAAGGGTGTTATATGGTGTTCTAGAAGAGCGTCTTTGTAACTTCAAAGGAGTTGCTTTGTTAGGAACAAAGGTTGAAACAACAGGAACAGATTTAATTTTAAATTCAAGCACTTTATCTTTAGTCAATAAACTATCGGGTGAAACAGGACTTGAATTTATTTTAAAAGCATCGGACAAGCTAGGTGTATAAGATTTAACAACCAACACCTCTTGTGTTCCTATAAACTCACTTTCCTGACCCTGAACAGCAACATATACCAAGCAGAACATAACAAATCTGTAAAAAAGGTCCTTAGTTCTCATTATCTTTTTGTGTAATTGATCTATTTTCTTCTGCTGCAGAATTTCTATATGTCACAAGTAAATTTTTGGCTTCTTCTGTAATTTCAGGATAGATTATAAAATTTTCTATAATTGATTCTAAGACAAAAATTGCCTGAAACGAATCATCAAGAGCGTAATAATTTTTAGCCAAAAGCAGCAAGGCTTTTGCATTCCAAAGGTTTGACTGCCCATTTCCTCCTGCTATTTTTTCGATCACAGAAATAGACGTTTTAAAGTCTTTTGTTAAAAACAAGCGCTCTGCTCTAAAAAACAGAGCTTCCGAAGCATAATCTTTTCTTGAAACCCTTTCGAGTTTTTCATAAGCAGTAGCCGCAACCAAACTATCGCTTAACATCAGGGCAGAACGAGCCTTCAGTATCAAGGCATCCCATTGCAATGTTGAATCTAAACTTTGAATTTCTAAAACAAAATTTGCTGTCTCGAGTGTTTTTTCAAATTCATTTGAAGCATAATAGGCCTGCATTAAATTCAATTTTGCAAAGCGTCTATTTTCGTCAAAAGATGCAATTTGATCTAGTTTTTCTAAATAAGTGATTGACTCAGCCTGGCGCCCCTCCTTTTTTAACAAGGTTATAATTCGAACAAGGGACTTTTCAGTATAACTTGAAACCTGTTGGTTTACTATGGCTTGATAAAATGGCAAAGCCTCAATAAAAAGTTCTTTTTCAAAATAAATTTCTGCCAAATAAAACCCTGCAGGGTTTCCAAAAACACCTTGGGGATAAGTCTCAATATATTCTTTTAATAACTTTTCAGCTGTATTAGTATTCCCGTCTAAAAATTGCTTTTCTGCAGAAGTAAAAGCTGTTTTTTCTAGCTCTATATCTGAGAATGTGTTTAAGTTTTGGGTTTTTACCCATTGGGCAAAAGCAGAAACCTCAGCTTGATCAACAGCAATTTCTCTTAATGTTCTAACCGCTTGTTGAGCTACAGGATCGCGTCTGTACTTTATGGCGATATCTTCCAATATAGTTTTAGCCTCAACATACCGCTCCTTATTATACAAAATCAATCCTTTATTCAAGCCAGCTCTTGGTATGTATGGACTGTTTTTATAATTTGACAGTAATAGATCATACGTTTCTATTGCCTTAATTGTATTAGATTCACGACTGTACGAAGAAGCCAATTCAAATAATGCGTCATCTAGCAAAGGATCTTTCAAATACGTCTGGGTAAGCTGAAGTAAAGTTTCGATCTTTTTAAGATTGCGATCTACAAAACCATAACTTATCCCTTTCTGATACATAGCATAAGCACCCTGTTCAGAATTTAAAGCGATCGCAGTGTTATAAAACTCCATCGCAGACCAATACTGTTTTAAAGCAAATTCACAATCTCCCATTCTCAAAAAAGTATCTCGTTGATACGACTGATTAAAACTACTGTTTACAGCATTAAATTCTTTAAAAAATTTCAGTGCGAAAGCATATTCGCCAAGTTTGAAATAAATGTAGGCAATATCATAGCTTAATCTTGTATTAAACAAAACACTATTTCGTTCAGAATGTTTTTGAAACTTTTTAAAAAAATCTAAAGCATTATCAAATTGATTTCTTTCATATTCCGAACGCCCAAGCCAATATAAACTATAAGCTTCAAGAGACTTGTCTTCATTTATTTTTAGTGCCTTTTCAAACATTTCACTACTTTGGGAAAAAAGCCCTATTTTAAAATCTTCAATAGCCTTTAACACTAAAACACGCTGAAGAGTTTCATTGTTTTTATACCCGTTTTTGCCCTCCAAAATATCAATAGCGGCAGCGTAATTTCCTGATTTGGTGTAGGAGTTAATAAGCAGTTCACCAATAAGTTCAGCTTGCTCATTTTTAGAATAGGCTTCTAAAAAATCTAATAAAACGTTAGGTGGCTCTTCGTAGGGGTTACCCACTTCATAACTCAATTTTGCATAATTCAAAAAAGCATCTTCCTTAATTATAGGGTCAAAATTCATCCTTGAAGCACTTTTAAAAGCATTTTGAGCAGCCGCTTTCTGGTTCGTTTTCAAATAGCAATCAGCTAAATAATAATAAGCGTTTTGAGCTAAGGAATTTTTCTTTCCAATAATTTTATTAAACTGTCCTATGGCCTTTTCATAATTTCCCTGCATGTAATAAGCATACCCTAGTTGATAGAAGTCTATATTTTCCCAGGTTCCTTTTTTCCCCCTGTAAGCTTCTAGATAAGGAACTGCTTCAATATAGGATTCTAGATTAAAAAAACTTTCCCCAATAATTTTTGAAATTTCTGAAAGCTCATCTTCAGTAGCTTTCGCTAGAAAAGGTTTTCCAAGTTCGATTGCTTTATTAAAACGCCCCAGCCTAAAATTCATATCGGCTTGGAAATATGAGAGATTCGCTTTTTGATTAGGATCAGAAATATTACTAAACTGTGTTTCAGCTTCATCAAAATCTTCAAGCTGATACGCTATATGACCTAAATAATAATGCGCATCTGACTCAAAAACTTTATTATTTTTTACTTTTTCAAGATAGGGTTTCGCTTGTTTGTATCGTTTTGCAGAAAACAAAGTATATCCTTTATTGAAATTATACTCAGGAAGGTTCACTTTGGGAACTTGATTTTCCGAAACACGCATAAACCACTTTAGGGCGTAGCGGTATTTTTCATTATTAAAATAATAATTTGCAACATCAAAATCAATGGTAGAGGTTTCTGGGGAGTTCGGATAATCTGCTTTAAACTGACTCAACATCTTTTCTGTCCCAACATAATTGAGTCGGAGCGCATTGGACAAAGTACTAAACTCAATTCTTTGTTTTAGTTCGTTTGAAGCATACGCATCATTTAAAAATAAATTGGTCTGCCATGAAGATGGAAAATAACCTAATCCAAAATAATGAACGGCATTTTCTGGAACCATTTGTGAATCATACAATTGCCCCATCAAAAAAGCGGGGAATAGAAAGACAATAGTCCATTTAATTCTTAAGATTTTCAAATGGTAAAGCATCAAAACAAAGGTAGCTGATTCATGTTACCCTACTAACGTCAATAACAATTGAAAAAGTATATTTTATCAACAAAATATTTAAGAATAACTCAAAAAACATACCTTTAACACAAAAGTACCTTCTCTATGCAAAATGCAATTGTCACGCTAGATAAAGCGACTATTATAAATGAAAAGAATGTCATTTTCTCTGACATAAACTTTAGTGTGGGGGCAGGTGAGTTTGTTTTTTTAATTGGTAAAACAGGAAGTGGGAAAAGCAGTCTTTTAAAAGTACTTTATGGAGACCTTCAGCTTTCAGCTGGACAAGGTGCTATTGTTGGATATAACCTAACAGAAATCAAGGAAAATCAGATCCCTTTACTTAGAAGAAAAATAGGGGTTGTCTTTCAAGATTTTAAACTACTCCCCGATCGCACTATTTTTGATAATTTAGTTTTTGTCCTAAAAGCCACCGGCTGGAAGAATAAGGAGCAAATAAAAACTCGTGTAAGTGAAGTTTTACATCTTGTAAACGTACCTGCTGATACTAATAAATTTCCCTTTGAATTATCGGGAGGGGAACAACAACGTGTTGCAATTGCCAGAGCTTTACTCAACCATCCTGAACTCATAATTGCTGATGAACCAACAGGAAATCTTGATCCAGAAACTAGCCAAGAGATTATGCAGCTTTTCAGAAAACTTCACGCAGAGGGAATGAGTGTTATCATGGCTACACATGACTATAATATGATCATGAAATTTCCAGGAAAGATATTTCAGTGCGACAAAGGCAATCTTAACGAGGTGATTGCGAAAAAATAATATTATACTTTTTGACGCTTACGTTCATTTTCATCTAAAAATACCTTCCGTAAACGGATTGAATTAGGAGTTACTTCCACATATTCATCTTTTTGTATGTATTCTAAAGCTTCTTCAAGAGAAAATTTAATAGGAGGAGCTAATTTAACTTTATCATCAGACCCTGAGGCTCTTACGTTAGATAGCTTTTTAGTTTTTGTTACGTTTACCACCAAATCATCTTGTCGACTGTTTTCACCTATTACTTGACCCGTATAGATAGCTTCATTAGGTGCAACAAAGAATTTTCCTCTTTCTTGTAATTTATCTAATGAATATGGAATTGCAGAGCCTTTTTCCATGGATATCAATGACCCATTTATACGTCCAGCTATAGCACCCTTGTAAGGACTAAACTCAACAAAGCGGTGGTTCATAATTGCCTCGCCAGCTGTTGCTGTAAGTAATTGATTTCGCAACCCTATGATTCCTCGAGAAGGAATTAAAAACTCACAAATCATTCTAGAACCTTTTGGATTCATACTGACCATTTCTCCTTTTCTAAGGGAAACCATCTCAATTGCTTTTCCTGAAACATCTTCAGGCAAATCAATTGTCAATTCTTCCATGGGTTCCATTTTTTGCCCATCAATTTCTTTTATAATTACTTGCGGCTGTCCTATCTGCAACTCATAACCCTCACGACGCATGGTTTCAATTAGTACAGACAAGTGTAGAACACCTCGACCAAATACAATAAATTTATCTGAGCTATCTGTCGTCTCTAAACGCATAGCTAAGTTTTTCTCTAGCTCTTTTTCAAGACGATCGCGAATATGTCTAGAGGTAACAAACTTACCCTCTTGTCCAAAAAATGGAGAATCATTAATAGTGAAAAGCATACTCATGGTAGGCTCATCAATAGCAATTGTAGGTAGTGCCTCTGGTACTTCTATATCAGCAATTGTATCCCCTATGTCAAATTCTTCCAGTCCAATTACAGCGCATAAATCTCCTGGCTCAACTCGGTCTACCTTTTTACGTCCCAAACCATCAAAAAGATGAAGTTCCTTAATTTTAGATGGTATTTTTTGACCATCTCGCTTGATTAAATTCACACGCATTCCACTGTCTAAATTTCCGCGTTGTAAACGTCCAATCGCAATTCTCCCAGTAAAAGATGAAAAATCAAGAGAGGTTATGAGCATCTGGGTATTTCCGTCTTTTATTTCGGGACTAGGAACATGCTCTAAAACCATATCCAATAAAGGCTCAACAGAGTCTGTTTGGTTATTCCAATCCGTGCTCATCCAATTGTTTTTTGCAGAACCATATACTGTAGGAAAATCAAGTTGCCACTCCTCAGCCTCTAACTCAAACATCAAATCAAATACAGATTCATGTACTAATTCTGGAGTACAGTTTTCTTTATCCACTTTATTGATAACAACAATGGGCTTTAACTTAAGATCAATTGCTTTTTTAAGTACAAAACGTGTTTGCGGCATAGGTCCCTCAAACGCATCAACTAAAAGTAAAACACCATCAGCCATATTCAAAACACGTTCCACTTCACCTCCAAAATCTGCGTGGCCGGGTGTGTCAATGATATTAATTTTGACATCTTTATATACTACAGAAACGTTTTTAGAAAGAATAGTAATTCCTCTTTCTCGTTCCAAATCATTATTATCTAAAATAAGGTCTCCCGTGTTTTCATTGCTACGGAAGAGGTTACAGTGATGAAGAATTTTATCTACTAAAGTTGTTTTTCCGTGGTCAACATGCGCGATAATCGCGATATTTTTGATAGCTGTCATAGCGTTTTTTAAGCGTGTGCAAATATATTATTAATTCTCACTAGAGCGAGAAAACCTAACGATTATTAATCAAGTAATTAGGATAAAAGATTAATAAAATAATAATCACATTGGGTTTGGCGCAATCTTTGTAAATTTGCACCTTAATTAGTTCTTTGAAAATTCATGGGGTCGTCTGGTTTTGACAGCAGGACGCATGAAAAGGTAAGCAAGTCGAGCGCTGAATTACAGCTCGTAAATATCATTGTTCACACTTTTAAATGGCGAGAATAACTACGCTCTAGCTGCATAATTAACAGAATTATAGTACGTTAATGCCAAGTCCTGACTAGGTTGGGAAGCTGGATGTCTCTGAATAGCCCTTGTTGACGGCGATTTATATTGAGGCACCATAAAAGTCAACATCGAAACACAAAAGCATCGGTTGTGTTTTTCAATAAAGATGATAAGGTTGGTTTGGGCAGGTTTCGGTCAGGGCTAATTCGAAAATTAATCGAAACCTAAACTTGTAGAAAGCTTTTTGATCGCTTGTTTGGACGCGGGTTCGACTCCCGCCGACTCCACTATTAT
>Ga0181601_10000585_pt1 | contig 29810 bp, 23 predicted proteins | sample 041ome_8_FD_133020 | JGI IMG/M metagenome (GOLD analysis project Ga0181601, IMG submission 133020) | Coastal salt marsh microbial communities from the Groves Creek Marsh, Skidaway Island, Georgia - 041407BS metaG (megahit assembly) | ecosystem: Environmental > Aquatic > Marine > Intertidal zone... | reverse complement strand
GTATCGATAATATTGATTCTGTGCTGGTCAAACTGCTGCTGCATTCCCGCCCAAAAACATGTAGTAGCTGCAGAAGTGATGGTAATCCCGCGCTCCTGCTCTTGTTCCATCCAATCCATGGTAGCTGCACCATCGTGCACCTCACCAATCTTGTGAGACAAGCCGGTATAGAACAACACACGTTCAGTCGTTGTCGTCTTACCCGCATCTACGTGGGCGCAGATGCCGATATTACGGTAACGTTCGATAGGTGTTTTTCGGGCCACAGTTAATGTTTCCGGTTAGCTTCTCTAGAATGGCAAAAAGGCAGCTATACAGCCGCCCTTTTTCAGACTTATAAGACTCTCGCCAATACGATTAAAAGCGGAAGTGGGAGAAGGCTTTGTTGGCTTCTGCCATACGGTGAACGTCTTCTCTCTTTTTAACCGCATTGCCACGGTTTTCAGCCGCATCAGCCAGTTCACCGGCGAGGCGTTGAGCCATGGATTTTTCACTTCGATTACGAGAAAACTCTACCAACCAGCGCATCGCTAGGGCCAAGCGACGTGAAGGACGAACTTCAACGGGAACTTGGTAGGTTGCACCACCTACTCGGCGTGATTTCACTTCAACGTGTGGAGCGATGTTTTCCAATGCTTCATCAAAAACTTCAATGGGATCGCGCTTGGTACGTTCTTCTACAAGCTCAAGTGCGCCATAGACAATTTTTTCTGCAACAGATTTTTTACCTGAAACCATCAGGTGGTTCATAAATTTGGCCAGGGTGATATTGCCAAATTTGGGATCTGGCAATATTTCGCGCTTGGCGGCAACTCTTCTTCTAGGCATTCTCTTACTCTCTTCAGGGATTGTCCGGGATCACGCAGAATATTTTCTGCTAAATATTTAGTGACCCGGCCTTACTTTGTTCGTTTTTCGATCGGCAGTTCCAAATGCAAACGTCTTACTTGGGACGTTTGGCACCGTACTTGGAACGGCCTTGTTTACGATCGGCTACGCCAGCACAGTCCAGGGTTCCACGAACGGTGTGATAACGCACACCTGGCAGGTCTTTAACACGACCACCGCGGATAAGAACAACGCTGTGCTCTTGCAAGTTGTGTCCTTCACCACCGATATAAGAAGCCACTTCGTAACCATTGGTCAGTCGCACACGGCAGACTTTACGCAGGGCCGAGTTAGGCTTCTTGGGAGTCGTGGTATATACACGCGTACAAACTCCACGTCTCTGTGGGTTTGCTTGCAAAGCAGGCACATCACTCTTGGCGACTTTACGCTTGCGAGGCTTACGAACCAATTGGTTAATAGTAGCCATTAATACTCCAAAATTTACACAATGCCAGCGATCAAGTGCCGGCAACCTAAAATGTCGTCAATAGCATTCGACATCAATTATTGACTGGCCTAAAACACCCTGAAAAGCTTGGGGTTTTAATAAAAACAATGCACACAAAACCAGCCCGAATTTTCGGGAGCGCGCATTCTAATGAGGGGGCCCCAGTGCGTCAAGCACAATCGGGACTACTCGGCGAAGATGCGCACTCTCTCCCTGCCTACATAAAGGGGGCTTTCACCCCCTTTTTTGTAGTTGGGGTATCTGCTTAGTCTTCGACTGGTGCCTCAGGTGCATCAGAGTCCGAGTCAGCGGTCTCTACTGCGGCTTTTTCCGGCTTGCCCAGGGCTTCCGCCAGCTGAGCTTCCAGTTGTTCGCCACTGAGATCCCATTCTTCTCGCTGCTTGCGACGGCTTTCGTGATAAGCGAGCCCCGTACCAGCAGGGATCAATCGACCCACAACCACGTTTTCCTTCAGACCACGCAAACCATCACGCTTACCAGTCACCGATGCTTCGGTCAGTACGCGCGTAGTTTCCTGGAAGGAGGCAGCTGAGATAAAGGATTCAGTTGCCAGGGAAGCCTTGGTAATACCCAATAGCACACGCTCATAACGAGGTGGTGTGCCACCTTCTTTTTCAATGCGAGCAATTTCGTCAAGCATGGAATTGAGTTCGATCTGTTCGCCTTTTACGAAAGTGGAGTCAGCCATTTCGGTGACTTCTACTTTACGAAGCATCTGGCGACAAATAACTTCAATATGCTTATCGTTAATTCCCACACCCTGAAGTCGGTAAACTTCCTGGATTTCATTGGTGATGTAGCGAGACAACTCCTCCACGCCCATCAGGCGCAAAATGTCATGCGGGTTAGGGGGACCATCACAGATCACCTCACCCTTTTCTACTTGCTCACCTTCAAATACCAAGATCTGGCGCCATTTCGGAATCAGCATTTCCCAATGCTCAGAACCATCCTCGAGCAATTGCCCAGATGGAGGGAACACTTGCAAGCGACGTTTTCCTTTGGTTTCCTTGCCGAATGCCACCGTACCGGAAACTTCAGCCAAGATGCTGTGATCCTTAGGCTTACGCGCTTCGAACAAGTCGGCAACACGAGGCAGACCACCGGTAATATCGCGGGTTTTCGAACCTTCTTGCGGAATACGGGCAATAACATCACCCACGCCAACATCGTCGCCATCACTCATGGTAATCAACGCGCCGGCAGGCAGAAGGTAATGCGCAGGCACTTTGGAATTGGGAATCAGCAATTCCTTGCCTTTGGCATCAATCAGAGTAACTGTTGGGCGCATATCTTTACCAGCAGATGGCCGCTCATTCGGATCAATTACCGAATAGCTGCTCAAGCCAGTCAGGTCGTCAGTTTGCTGACGCACAGAAAGCCCTTCTTCCATTCCAGAGAACTGCACCTTACCTGCTACTTCACAAATGATTGGGTGGGTGTGAGGATCCCAGTTGGCTACAACCGTGCCACCTTCAACCTTGTCACCACCTTTCACCTTAAGAACGGCGCCATATGGGAGCTTATAGCGCTCGCGCTCACGACCGGTTTCAAGCTCGGCAACAACCAGCTCGCCAGAGCGGGAAGTAACAACCAGCTCTCCAGTAGCTCGTTCTACCAATTTCAGGTTTACAAAACGGATAGTACCTTCCTGTTTAACCTGAACGCTGTCTTCCGCAGAAGCACGGCTTGCCGCACCACCGATGTGGAAGGTACGCATGGTTAGCTGGGTACCGGGCTCACCAATGGACTGCGCAGCAATTACGCCGACAGCTTCACCCTTGTTCACCTTATGACCACGTGCCAAATCCCGACCATAACATTCGGAACAAATACCGTAGCGGTTTTCACAGGTAATAGGTGAACGCACCTGGACAGCATCGATACCAAATGACTCAATGGTTTCAATCCATTTCTCATCGATAATGGTGCCGGCTGGAACCAATACATCAGCATCATCTTCACTACGCGTCACATCTTTAGCTACCACACGGCCAAGAATACGATCCCCGAGAGTTTCAATGATGTCACCGCCTTCAATAACAGGCGTCATAGTCAAGCCGTTGGTGGTACCACAATCAGTATCCGTGATTACCACATCCTGGGCCACATCCACCAAACGTCGGGTCAGATAACCAGAGTTTGCTGTTTTCAATGCCGTATCGGCCAAACCTTTACGAGCACCGTGAGTTGAGATGAAGTACTGAAGTACGTTCAGACCTTCACGGAAGTTCGCTGTAATCGGCGTCTCAATAATGGAACCATCCGGACGAGCCATCAAACCACGCATACCCGCGAGCTGACGAATCTGGGCGGGAGAACCACGAGCACCGGAGTCAGCCATCATAAATACAGAGTTAAACGAGTCTTGCTCTTCTTCTTCGCCGTCACGGTTGGTTACCGTTTCTTTACTGATAACTTCCATCATGGACTTGGCCACCACATCATTGGCACGAGACCAGATGTCGATCACTTTGTTGTACTTCTCACCTGCGGTTACCAAACCAGACGCAAACTGGGTTTCAATATCCTGAACTTCATCGTCGGCTTTGGCGATGATTTCGTCCTTTTCGTCAGGAATAACGAAATCATTAACATCAATAGAGGCACCTGAACGGGTTGAGTAGGCAAAGCCCATATACATCAACTGGTCAGCAAAGATGACGGTATCTTTCAGCCCTACATGGCGGTAGCAAATATCAATCAGGCGAGAAATCGCTTTCTTGACCAGTGGCTTGTTGACCAATTCGAACGCCATACCCTCTGGCATGATGTCCCAAACCAGAATTCGACCTACGGTAGTGTCTTCGAAAAGCTTTTTCTCAACACGCTCACCCTCTTCTGTGTAGGTCACTTCCTGGAAGCGAACTTTAACTCGCGCGTGGAGATCTACCAGACCTGAATCGTAAGCACGATGGACTTCGGCTATATCTGCGAACTTCATACCTTCACCGCGAGCGTTAATTTTCTCACGGGTCATGTAGTAGAGACCCAAAACTACGTCCTGTGAAGGCACGATAATTGGATCGCCATTCGCGGGTGACAAGATGTTGTTCGTCGACATCATCAATGCACGGGATTCCAGCTGCGCTTCAAGAGTCAGTGGAACGTGAACGGCCATTTGGTCGCCATCAAAGTCGGCGTTATAGGCCGAACATACCAGCGGGTGCAATTGAATAGCTTTACCTTCAATTAGAACAGGCTCAAATGCCTGGATACCCAAACGGTGAAGTGTCGGCGCGCGGTTCAGCAGCACAGGGTGCTCGCGAATAACTTCGTCCAGAATATCCCAAACGACAGGCTCCTCGCGCTCAACCATTTTCTTGGCAGCCTTAATGGTCGTTGCCAGACCGCGCAGCTCTAGCTTGCTAAAGATAAACGGCTTGAAAAGTTCCAGCGCCATTTTCTTCGGCAGGCCACACTGATGCAGTCGAAGCGTCGGACCACAGACAATGACCGAACGGCCAGAGTAGTCCACTCGCTTACCGAGAAGGTTTTGACGGAATCGACCCTGCTTACCTTTAATCATGTCAGCAAGTGACTTCAAAGGACGCTTGTTGGAGCCAGTAATGGCTCGGCCACGACGACCGTTATCAAGCAGCGCATCCACAGATTCTTGCAACATACGTTTTTCGTTGCGAACAATAATGTCTGGAGCATTCAGCTCAAGCAGGCGCTTCAGACGATTGTTACGGTTGATCACACGACGATAAAGGTCGTTGAGATCAGATGTGGCGAACCGGCCTCCATCAAGAGGAACCAATGGTCGCAAATCTGGCGGAAGAACTGGTAGAACTTCCATCACCATCCACTGGGGTTTGTTACCAGAGTTGTAAAATGCTTCCAGCAACTTAACGCGTTTGGAAAATTTCTTGATCTTGGTTTCGGACTTGGTCGCAGGAATTTCTTCACGAAGGCGAGCAATTTCTGATTCCAGATCGATATCTGCCAATAGTGCCTGAATGGCTTCCGCACCCATAAGAGCTTCAAACTCATCGCCATACTGTTCCATGGCTTCGAAGTACTGCTCATCAGTCAGTAACTGACCCAGCTCAAGATCGGTCATGCCCGGCTCTGTAACTACGTAAGACTCAAAGTACAGAACGCGCTCAATCTCGCGAAGGGTCATATCGAGCATCAAGCCAATACGCGATGGCAGTGACTTGAGGAACCAGATGTGTGCACAGGGTGTCGCCAGTTCAATGTGTCCCATACGCTCACGACGCACTTTTGACACAGTGACTTCTACACCACATTTCTCACAGACAATACCGCGATGCTTCATGCGGCGATATTTGCCGCACAAACATTCATAGTCTTTTATTGGGCCAAAAATCTTGGCACAAAAAAGGCCGTCCCGTTCTGGCTTAAACGTACGGTAGTTGATGGTCTCCGGCTTCTTCACTTCACCGAAAGACCAGGATCGAATCATCTCTGGCGATGCCAGGCTGATGCGGATGGCGTCAAACTCGTCCTCTTGGGACTGTGACTTAAGCATTTGTAGTAGGTCTTGCATGCCTTAACTCCAATATCTTTTATTCAGTTGTTATCTATTCAATCGATTAACAGACTGAATTAATCGTCTTCCAGCTCGATGTTAATACCGAGCGACCGAACTTCACGCACAAGTACGTTGAAGGATTCGGGCATGCCCGGCTCCATTCGATGATCACCATCGACAATGTTCTTGTACATCTTGGTTCGACCCGCGACGTCATCCGATTTCACAGTCAACATCTCCTGCAGGGTGTATGCGGCGCCGTAAGCTTCCAAAGCCCAGACCTCCATCTCACCAAAACGTTGACCACCAAATTGCGCCTTACCTCCAAGCGGTTGCTGGGTAACCAGACTGTATGAGCCTGTAGAACGCGCGTGCATCTTGTCATCCACCAGATGGTTGAGCTTGAGCATGTACATGTAGCCCACTGTCACAGGGCGATCAAATGCTTCGCCGGTACGACCATCAATCAACTTGATTTGCCCACTGGTAGGAATATCCGCCAGCTCAAGAAGCTCTTTAATTTCTGGTTCTTGGGCACCATCAAACACAGGTGTTGCCATCGGCACACCGCCTTTGAGGTTATTGGCCAGATTCAGGACTTCTTCGTCTGAAAACTCTTTCAGATCTACTTTCTGGGTGTGATCGCCCAGCTTGTATATCTTGTCGAGGAATTTGCGCAGCTCAGAAACCTTCTTCTGTTCCTGAATCATTTCATCGATTTTAATACCCAAGCCTTTAGCAGCCATGCCCAGGTGTGTTTCCAGCACCTGACCAACGTTCATACGCGAAGGCACACCCAGCGGGTTGAGCACGATATCAACCGGCTCACCTTTTTCGTCATGAGGCATATCTTCAACAGGCTTAATTACTGAAATAACACCTTTGTTACCATGGCGACCAGCCATCTTGTCACCAGGCTGGATACGTCGCTTGATTGCCAAGTAAACCTTCACAATCTTTAGCACGCCTGGCGCGAGGTCATCACCGGATTCGGTTTTCTTACGCTTGTCTTCAAACCTCTCATCCAGCTCGGCTTTCTGATCTTCAAGGTAAGCGAGTGTTTTTTCCAACACTTCGTTGTAATCAGCATTTGCCATGCGCACAGACTGCCAATCTTCCAGACTGTATTCAGCGGCGGATTCCTTGGCCAGCATCTGGTCTTTTTTCAGGCCTGGTGCCTTGGCGACTTTTTTGCCTGCCAGCGCTGACTGCAAACGGGCAAGTGCTGCATTCTCAAAAATGCGCTCCTCTTCACGAAGATCCTTACGCACTTTTTCCAATTCAGACTTTTCAATGCTCTTGGCACGCTCGTCCTTGGGTATACCGTCGCGGGTAAATACCTGAACATTAATGACAGTGCCTTTTACGCTGCCCGGAACACGCAGGGAGGTATCCTTAACATCGGACGCTTTTTCACCAAAGATAGCACGCAGCAGTTTTTCCTCTGGCGTTAACTGGGTTTCACCTTTCGGAGTCACCTTACCAACCAGAATATCACCAGCACCAACTTCGGCACCTACATAAACAATTCCAGACTCATCCAGCTTATTAAGCGCTGATTCACCGACGTTTGGTATATCTGATGTGATTTCTTCAGGGCCCAGTTTAGTGTCACGTGCTACACATGTCAGTTCCTGAATATGAACACTGGTAAAGCGGTCATCTTCAACAACTCGCTCTGAAACTAGGATGGAGTCCTCAAAGTTGTAACCATTCCAAGGCATGAATGCGATTCGCATATTTTGCCCCAGAGCCAGTTCGCCCAGATCCACAGAAGGACCATCGGCAATAATGTCACCAGCAGCTACAGAATCACCTGTTTTTACAATCGAACGCTGGTTGATACAGGTGTTCTGGTTTGAACGGGTGTATTTGGTCAGGTTGTAAATATCGATACCCGCTTCACCCGGCTCCAGCTCATCATCGTTTACACGGATGACAATACGACCTGAATCCACAGACTGGATATCACCACCACGTCGAGCCACAACACAAACACCCGAGTCTTTGGCGACAGAGCGCTCAACACCGGTACCTATCAGGGGCTTTTCAGCCTTAAGTACAGGCACGGCCTGACGCTGCATGTTCGAGCCCATCAAGGCGCGGTTCGCATCATCGTGCTCAAGGAACGGAATCAAAGAGGCCGCAACCGAAACTACCTGACGAGGACTTACATCTTGGTACTGAACCTCTTCAGGTGGCTTAACGGTAAATTCATTCAAGTGACGGCATGTCACTAGTTCGTCTGTTAATTTGCCATTTTTGTCTACAGAGGCAGACGCCTGGGCAATAACAAACTGTGCCTCATTAATCGCGGACAGATAATCAATTTTGTCGGTTACTTTACCGTTAACTACCTGACGATAAGGCGCTTCGAGGAAGCCATAAGAATTTGTACGGGCAAAAGTGGCCAGCGAGTTTATCAGGCCAATATTTGGACCTTCTGGTGTCTCAATGGGACAAACACGACCATAGTGAGTCGGATGCACGTCGCGAACCTCAAAACCGGCACGCTCACGAGTCAAGCCACCCGGCCCTAGCGCAGATACACGACGCTTGTGGGTAATTTCAGACAGTGGGTTGTTTTGATCCATAAACTGGGACAACTGACTGGAACCGAAAAATTCCTTAACCGCAGCGGCGACAGGCTTGGCATTAATCAAGTCCTGAGGCATTAGGCCTTCGCTTTCAGCAACAGATAGACGTTCACGAACGGCACGCTCAACACGAACCAGGCCAACACGGAACTGGTTCTCGGCCATTTCGCCAACAGAACGAATACGGCGATTACCCAGGTGATCAATGTCGTCCACCTGTCCTTTACCGTTGCGAATACCAACCAGGGTTTTCAGCGCATCAACGATGTCCGAGCCTGAGCCTTCCAGTAGGTCTTTTAATTCACCGTAGGTCTTTGGTTCTTTTTTGCCCGAAAAACCAACGACTTGTTTTACTTCATCACCCAGTGAATCGATATCCAGTTCATTGGTCAGTTTTTTATCGACAAATTTTTCGGCAAAGTAACGACCATCGAGCAATACCCCTGAACCCGTGTCTGTATCGTAGCCAAGACGGCGATTAAATTTCATACGACCTACTGCAGAGAGGTCATAACGGTCATAACTGAAAAACAGGTTATGGAACAGGCCTTCGGCTGAATCCTTGGTAGGTGGTTCGCCAGGACGCATCATTCGGTAAATTTCGACCAAAGCTTCCATACGGTTGGAAGTGGGGTCACTGCGTAGCGTTTCAGAAATAAACGGGCCACAGTCGAGATCATTGGTATAAAGCACTTCGATATCTACTATGCCGGCTTCTGCCAGTTTTTCCAGCAGCTCTTCGGAAAGCTCGCTATTACACTCACAAAATATTTCTCCCGTCTCGGGATCTATAATGTCTTTGGCAGTAGATTTTCCATAAAGATATTCCTGAGGCACAACCAACTGTTCGATGCCGGCTTCTTCAAGCTGACGAATGTGACGAGCCGTAATACGTCGACCTGTTTCAACAATGACCTTGCTGCCTTTCTTGCCTTTGATGTCAAATTGGGCAATTTCGCCACGGAGTCGGGAAGGCACCAGATCAAGAGTTACCTGACCATCATCGGCCAGGTGATATACGCTGGTTTCGAAGAACATGGCCAAAATTTCTTCAGAGGTATAACCCAGGGCGCGTAACAGGATCGTTGCATGCAATTTACGACGACGGTCAATACGAACAAAAACCTGATCTTTTGGATCAAATTCAAAATCGAGCCAGGAACCGCGGTAAGGAATGATTCTGGCAGAGTAAAGCAGCTTGCCAGATGAATGGGTTTTGCCCTTATCGTGATCGAAGAAAACACCGGGAGAACGGTGAAGCTGGGAAACGATGACACGCTCAGTGCCATTGATCACGAAAGTACCATGCTCGGTCATGAGCGGAATCTCACCCATGAAAACTTCTTGTTCCTTGATGTCTTTAATCGTCTTATTGGAAGACTCTTTATCGTAGATCACCAAACGAACACGCACACGCAGAGGAACTGAATAAGTCACCCCGCGCAGAATACATTCACTTACATCAAACGCCGGCTTGCCTAGCACGTAGGAGACATACTCCAATGCGGCATTACCGGAATTACTGACGATCGGGAATATAGAGTTAAACGCAGCTTGCAGGCCGATTTCCTGCCGATCTTCTTCGGGCAGGTTCGCCTGGGTGAACTGCATGTAGGAATCTAATTGAGTCGCAAGCAGGAATGGTTGCTCCATTACCTGCGGCAATTTGCCGAAATCTTTGCGAATACGCTTTTTCTCAGTATAAGAGTAGGCCATCTGTGTCGCTTCCCCAGCTTTTCACTCATCATTGACTACTAGTACATGCTCGGCTCGTAGTCTTACTGCCGAACCAGTCCCCGCGACAATCGCAGAGACCGCAGAATAGGGTTTGCCGTTACTCTGGTGTTACGCTGAAATGATCAGCGAACCCACCCACATGCCATAAATTCCAGCATGTTATAGAGACGGCAAAGGGCCGGAGGGAAATCCCCCCAGCCCAGAGCTGTCTGGTAGAAAAACAGCGTTCAGGATCGAACTTACTTGAGTTCGACTGAAGCGCCGGCTTCTTCCAAAGCTTTTTTCGCTTCTTCGGCTTCTTCTTTCGAAGCGCCTTCCTTGATGGAAGAAGGAGCGCCGTCTACCAAATCTTTGGCTTCTTTAAGGCCAAGACCGGTAATTGCACGAACAGCTTTAATGACGTTAACTTTCTTGTCGCCAGTAGCGGCAAGAACAACATCAAATTCTGTTTGTTCTGCAGCTGCTTCACCAGCGTCACCGCCAGCAGCAGGGCCTGCAGCAACAGCAACAGCTGCTTGAGCAGAAACGCCAAACTTCTCTTCCATTGCAGAAACAAGTTCAACAACGTCCATTACGCTCATTTCGGCAATAGCGTCGAGAATTTCTTCTTTAGAAAGTGCCATGATTAAGTCTCCAAAAACTAAATAAATACAAAGTGAATCTGATAATCGCTAGCCGACTTACGCCGCTTTTTGCTTGGCAACCGCATCGACCACACGAACCACGCGACCTGGAATGTCGTTGGTAGTGCGAACAAATTTGGTAACCGGAGCAAGCATGACGTTTGCCAGCATAGAGAGTGCCTGTTCTCGGGTCGGCAGCTTCGCCAGGACATCGATTTTATCTTTGCCCAAAAGCTCGCCCGACACCGAAAGCGCCTTGATTTCGAATGCTTCATTATCTTTCGCAAAATCCTTGAAAAGACGAGCGGCAGCGCCCGGATCTTCCATGGAAAAGCCAAAAATAGAAGGACCGACAAGGACATCCTCAACACATGAAAATTCAGTATCAGTAAAGGCACGTTTGGCGAGAGAATTTTTCACCACACGTAATACCACTTTATTTTCACGAGCCTTGGCGCGCAGCTCTGTCATATTGGTCACGTCAACGCCACGAGCGTCGGCAATCACCAAAGACAATGCTGTGCTAGCAGTCTCAGCGACATCAGCAACAATTGCTTTTTTGTCTTCAAGTCCAAGTGCCACGAGTAATACTCCTGGATTTGGTTCCAATTTAAGCCCTACCTAAAGGTAGAACCACCTAAGGCGACCAATCCAGCACAATTTCAAAATATGCTGCAGGGGCTCACCATCTGCGTAGGACGTGCAAATGACACAATTAAGTCTTTGGAAAACATTTCCTTGACCGGGCAAGCCCAATCGCAAAAAACTCAAAAACTCCTACGGTCTTTGACAGCCCGGACGACGTGCGCCCGAACCCTCAAATTCTTTTCAACATGCCCTGATAAACATCTGCGACTTCATCAAGACATCGTCCTCGCCCGCAAACTTCAAGGCAAAGAATTGGCCGACTTACGCCGACCTAAAATTAGTTATAAGCAGAAACATCAACCTGAATACCAGGCCCCATAGTCGTAGACACGACCAACTTCTGCAGATAAACACCTTTAGAAGAGGCTGGTTTCAGTTTTTTCAAGTCCGCAACCAGTGCTTCAAGATTTTCCTGAAGCGCTTTGGCTTCAAAGCTAATCTTTCCAATTCCACCATGAATAATGCCGTTTTTATCTGTACGGAAGCGCACCTGGCCCGCTTTGGCATTTTTTACTGCCTCAGCTGGGTTAGGAGTTACCGTACCGGTTTTAGGGTTTGGCATCAGGCCACGAGGACCCAAAACCTGGCCCAGGGCACCAACAACACGCATGGCATCTGGCGTAGCGATAACCGTACCAAAATCGATATCGCCTGCTTTCATTTGCTCGGCGAGATCTTCCATACCAACCACATCGGCACCAGCTTCTTTGGCAGCTTCGGCGTTGTCGCCCGCAGCAAACACAGCCACGCGGACAGTTTTACCTGTGCCATTTGGCAGAGTTGTAGCGCCACGAACTACCTGGTCAGACTTGCGCGCGTCAACCCCAAGGTTAATCGCAACATCAACTGTCTCTTCAAACTTGACTGTCGAAAGCTCTTTCAGAAGCGCAGCAGCTTCGTCAAAGCTGTAGGTTTTACCAGCTTCAATTTTTTCCTGAAACTGACGAGCACGTTTGGTCAACTTAGCCATTTACACACCCTCCACATTCAGGCCCATGGAACGAGCAGTACCAGCAATGGTACGAACCGCTGCATCCATATCGGCTGCAGTCAGATCTGGTTCCTTGGTTTTGGCAATCTCTTCGAGCTGGGCGCGATTTACAGTTCCAACTTTTTCTGTGTTGGGTCGACCGCTACCAGACTTAATTCCCGCCGCTTTTTTCAACAAAACAGCTGCCGGGGGAGTTTTCATTTCAAAGGTAAAGCTACGATCGCTATAAACGCTGATCACAACTGGCACAGGCAAGCCTGGCTCGGTACCCTGAGTCTGCGCGTTAAACGCTTTACAGAACTCCATAATGTTTACGCCGTGCTGACCCAGCGCCGGACCTACGGGAGGACTTGGGTTTGCCTGGCCTGCAGGTACCTGCAGTTTAATGTAGGCTTCAATTTTCTTAGCCATAATAGTTTCTCCAATTGTGGGTGGTTAACGCCTCCAGCAACCTGACAATCAGGCACTTTCTTAGGCTCCCCGCTGAATGCTTTAAGCAATCAGCATTTATCAATCAGGTTTTTTCTACCTGATTAAATTCCAAATCTACCGGAGTAGATCGTCCAAAAATCGTTACGGCGACACGCAGACGACTTTTTTCATAATTCACATCTTCAACGACACCGTTGAAGTCATTAAACGGTCCATCAATAACCCGAACCATTTCGCCAGGCTCAAACAGCGTCTTGGGCCGCGGCGCTTCAACAGACTGCTCAACACGTTGAAGAATCAGGTTAGCTTCCTGTTCTGTAATCGGGGCAGGTTGATCCGCTTTACCACCGATGAAACCCATTACCCGTGGCGTGTCTTTAACCAAGTGCCATGAGTCATCATCCAGATCCATTTGCACCAGCACGTAACCGGGGAAAAACTTCCGCTCGCTCGTGCGCTTTTGGCCGCCTTTCATTTCAACTACTTCCTCGGTAGGCACAAGAATCTCACCAAACTTGTCCTGCAGCCCACTGAGTTCGATCCGCTCGCGCAGAGCGCCCACAACTTTCTTTTCGTAGCCCGAGAAGGCGTGAATCACATACCAACGCATAATTAGTCCTATTCGCTCCTCAGCCCAACAACATCGATCCCAGCCAGCCAAAGAGCGCATCCAGCCCCCAAAGCACCAGGGACATAAAAAATACAAACAAAACAACCATCAAGGTTGCTCTATTACGCTCTACCTTCGTTGGCCAAACAACACGGCGAACTTCTGCCCTGGAGCCCTTGGCCAAATTCCAAAACCCTGCACCCTGCCTTGTTTGGACCGCAATGGCCACAGCTACTGCACCCAGCACCAAGCCACCCAGCACCCGATAGAGCAGCGATTGTTCGCTATAAATAGAGTTAGCAACAGCTACTACTGCCAGAATTACCAGGACAAAAAGCCACTTCAGCCAATCCAGATGAAATTCTTGCGCTTCAACAGTCTGCTTTTTACTCATTTAACTCTCTTCTACCTTCACTCAACACACGGCTGATATTTTTTGGCAGGCCAGGAGGGACTCGAACCCCCAACACCCGGTTTTGGAGACCGGTGCTCTACCAATTGAACTACTGGCCTTTCAATCACGTTTTAAAGAATGACTTCGTCATCTTTAAAACTCGATAAATCAGGCGCATGCCCTGATTTAACTCTAACCATACAATCTGAAAACTAATGCTCTCAAAACTCGCAAATAGCGGCATATGCCACCATTGCTATAAATTACTCAACTATCTTGGCGACTACGCCCGCACCAACAGTGCGCCCGCCTTCACGAATTGCAAACCTCAAGCCCTCATCCATCGCAATTGGGGCGATGAGAGTCACTGCCATCTGCACGTTGTCACCTGGCATAACCATTTCTACACCATCCGGTAACTCGCAAGCACCCGTTATATCTGTAGTACGAAAATAAAACTGCGGCCGATAACCGTTAAAGAAAGGCGTATGTCGACCTCCCTCATCTTTGGACAGCACATACACCTCAGCGTCAAATTTGGTATGAGGGCTAATGCTTTTAGGCTTGGCCAACACTTGACCACGCTCGACATCATCTCGCTTTGTACCACGCAAAAGAACACCCACGTTCTCACCAGCACGGCCTTCGTCAAGTAATTTACGAAACATCTCCACACCAGTGCAGGTAGTGACCTGAGTGGCGCGAATACCTACCACTTCTATCTCGTCGCCCACCTTGACAATACCGCGCTCAACACGACCGGTAACAACTGTCCCGCGCCCGGAAATCGAGAACACATCTTCGATCGGCATCAAAAACGCACCATCCACAGCACGCTCAGGCTCAGGAATATACTCATCCAGCGTTTCCACGAGCTTTCTGACCGCAGTGGTTCCAAGCTCACCCTCATCTTCACCATTGAGCGCCATAAGCGCAGAACCAATGACGATAGGTGTGTCATCGCCTGGAAACTCGTATTGATCTAAAAGCTCACGAATCTCCATTTCGACCAATTCAATCAACTCTTCATCGTCGACCATGTCTGCCTTATTAAGAAAGACGACAATGTAGGGAACGCCCACCTGACGCGACAAAAGAATATGCTCGCGGGTTTGCGGCATAGGGCCGTCCGCCGCACTGCACACCAGAATCGCACCATCCATTTGGGCGGCTCCTGTGATCATATTCTTTACGTAATCGGCATGGCCTGGACAATCCACATGCGCATAATGGCGCTTTTCTGAATCGTATTCGACGTGCGAAGTGGCAATAGTAATGCCGCGCTCTCTTTCTTCGGGCGCATTATCAATGCCATCAAAAGCAATTGATTCACCACCCCAAACATCAGCGCAAACACGAGTGAGCGCCGCAGTAAGAGTTGTCTTACCATGGTCAACATGTCCAATAGTGCCCACATTCACGTGCGGCTTGGAGCGCTCAAACTTTTCTTTTGCCATGTAATTCGGCCTCTTTATCTACAGCAAAGTCATTTGCCACAGAACAAAGACCAGACGCAGATCACTACATCCAGTCAAATAATGGAGCTCATAGGCGGATTTGAACCGCCGACCTCACCCTTACCAAGGGTGTGCTCTACCAACTGAGCTATATGAGCTCAAACCCATCTCTGTCAAATGGAGCGGGTAGCGGGAATCGAACCCGCATCATCAGCTTGGAAGGCTGAGGTTCTACCATTGAACTATACCCGCCTGCCTTTGGCCTATAACCCTACTGGGGTCCGGCCCGATGAGCCTAAGCTCTGGCTTTATTAGCCGCTGACAGAGCTATTAAAAGCTCACAACCATGCGAGCTTTTACCTGTTTGGTGGCAGGGGTGGATTATTCGCAATCACAGATTGCTCACCCTCCGGGTCGATTCACTTCGCTCGCCGCTCAATCTCGCTGCGCGAGATTAGTCGACCACTGATTCTCACCCACCCCAATTGGGGCTCCAACCCGGCACCTGTATTAAAATATCCACAGGCACCTCTCATAATTTGGTGGTGGGGGGTGGATTCGAACCACCGAAGCTTTCGCGTCAGATTTACAGTCTGATCCCTTTGGCCGCTCGGGAACCCCACCAGTTTTTTTAGCCTCGCGCTCTCGCTGCGAGCCTGGCCGCCAATGCGGCTTAAAAAATCAGGCTGAACGCTTTAGCGCACTTTGCCCCATCATCTTTTACTGCAAAATCAAGCAGTTGAATGGAGCTGGCGAGAGGAATTGAACCCCCAACCTACTGATTACAAGTCAGTTGCTCTACCAATTGAGCTACGCCAGCCCAGTCCATTTCGGTTAAATTTGGAGACTATAAAACAGGGCCAAAAACAAGGTTTCTGGAGATCAAAACAAGAATCTATACGCTGTTAAAAAGTTGCCTGCCGAAGTGGAGGCGCGATTCTAGTGAAAGTTCCCCGAGGAAGCAACCTCATTACAAGCTTTTTGTTCAATCGTTATGTCCTTATATTCGTTAGCAATATTTGCCCAATAATCCTCTGTAATGGCACTTAGCACTCGCCCACTAAAGCTGATGAAGTACTGATCATTTTCAACCATATACTGGTAGGTCTGGGTCTGATATCCAAACTGTTCAATTCTGTCTTGCTGGGTACGTGCATTTTCAAGTGTTCTAAATACCCCAAGAGATATGGCATTAACCAAGTCGCCATCGGCAACAACAAAGCTATCCACACCTGACGCCTGCAGTACTCGTAATTCCCGCTGGGCTTGTTGGCCAGAAGCAAATGGCCCTGTGTAGACCATAATAGAGCCTGGGGTTTCTAGGGTTTCGGTCAATAGGGTCGCATTAACACCCAAAGCCCCTATTCGGTCTGCCAGCTCGCGCGCGCGCTGCTCACTGGTAAACGGTCCAGATAAAACGCAAACCTGTTCAAGTTCCTCTTCCTGAACCTCTTCTCTCGCATTTTGCTCCTCGACTACAGGGGGTTCTAACGGTTTAAGCTCCGAATTATCGAGTTCAGATAACAAAATCAACTGATCCCCTCGAACATAAGGCAGCTGGGCAGCCTCGGCTTCCTGATTATCCACGGGATCTTTTCCCATAAAGAAAAGCGCCACGACAACATTGATAACAACGAAAAACGCTACAACAAGTCTTATCATAATTATGTCACTGCAAGAGCCAACCCATCCAGAACCAGATCAGGGCGAATTTCCGCCTTAATATCCAGAAATGGCAGTATTCGAAAGGCGTCTCCGCCAGTACAAACCAATTTAACTTCCTGTCCAACCATGGTTTTAAAGCTGGTAACCCCAGCGCTCACCAGGGCTGACAGACTTAGCAGCCGGCCCTGCCCTATTGCACTTGAACTGGAAACACCTGGCTGAAGATCATCCGAGTCGTAGTCAAAAGGAATACGAGAAACATCAATCGCTGTTCCCTCCATTAGCGCCTGACACATTAAGCCCCAACCGGGAACAATATAGCCTCCGATATGATTTCGATTTGCATCAACAAAATCCAGAGTGAGCGCAGTACCAAAATCAGCTACAGCTAAAGGTCCGTCAAACTCACTGGCCGCTGCGAGCACTGCCAGCCACCGATCAACACCCAACTGGCTCAAATCTTTATAACCGCAGCGCACACCTGCCTGCTCTCTGGAAACTTTGGCAAAACTGACCGGCTTTATGTTCAGGGTCTCAAGCGCATTTATTAACATTCCATCGGCCTGCACACCGGCAACACTTGCCACTCTGGCGGCTATTGAACCTGAAACATCGCGTATGACAGCCTCAAATCCGGGCAACAACTCATCGGGAGTAAAGCGGCCAGAAGAGAGAATTCTACCTTCAGACATCAGCCGCCACTTGTAGCTGCTGTTTCCAACATCGATTTCCAAAAAATGATTACCGGGCATAAGTCAGCGTCTACTGTGAATAGGGGAGGCATTGTATTTCGGCAGTTTAACAAAGTAGGGAATCCTGTCCCGCTACTTCTCACCATTCTCGCTCACATGAACGATCACCTGTCCAATTGATTGGTGTACCCTTTGCGTTCCGTCGATACTGCAATATACCCGGAGCTACTATGATTAATGTCGGCATTGTTGGCTATGGCTTTTCTGCCAGCACGTTTCATATACCTTTTATCCAAACCTCTCCGCAATTTGAGTTGACCGCTATTTGTAGCTCACGACCTGACTCAGTTCATAGAGCCCTACCCAACTTGCCTGTTTTTGAATCCACCCGCGCCATGCTGGACTCAGGGAATATCGATCTAGTGATTATTACGTCAACCAACGAGCACCATTACGAGACAGCCAAACTCTGCCTTGAACAGCAAATACACTGTGTTTTGGAAAAGCCTATGGTTACGAATAGCGCAGAAGCATCCGCTTTGATCGAGCTAACCCAGACCCGTTCCTGCATTTTTTCTGTCTTTCATAATCGTCGCTGGGATGGGGATTTCCTGACAGTACAGTCGTTAATTAAAAACAACACTCTGGGCGAGCTCCGCTATTTCGAATCTCACTTTGACCGCTTCCGCCCCGACGTCCGCCAGCGCTGGAGGGAACTGCCCGGCCCTGGTGCGGGAATATGGTGGGATCTGGGGCCTCATCTGGTTGACCAGGCTCTGGTTTTGTTCGGAATGCCAACAGCCGTTACTGCACGAATTCTGGAATTGCGCGAGGGCGCTCAGGTAGATGACTATTTTCATGTAATGCTGCACTACGAAAATCTGGAAGTCGTTCTCCATAGCAGTCCTTTTTCTGCCGCCCCCAACATTCGCTTTCAACTCCAGGGTGCTTCTGGCAGCTATATTAAATCTGGACTGGACCCACAAGAAGATCAACTCAAGTCAGGTATTTTGCCAACCGACCCCCGCTTTGGATTTGAACAAGAGGATAGCGGCTTCTTTTATGACGGCAGCAGTAAAAATGTAGTAACAACCGCAAAAGGCAGTTATGCAGAATATTTTGCAAAACTGGCGAATGCCATAGAAAACAATGAAGAGCCGCCAGTAACAGTTTATGAAGCAGCAGATGTTATCCGACTCATTGAGCTTGCAGAAAAAAGCAGTAAGTTAGGAGAAAAGGTTTCTCTCACATAAATAGAGGGCCGCATAAGCGGCCCAAAATAAGGGGAGCAAAAAACAAACTAAAACTGATAGCTCAAACCCACCATATAAACCAAAGGATCAATCGCTACATCAGTGGTTAATTCTGCGCCAGTAAAGCTGAACACAGCTTTCGTATCTATATCAATTTTGCGAACAGCTACATTAACTCCCAATTTGTCAGAGAGGCTGTAATCAAATCCAGCGGAGAATGACAGACCAAAGGAATCATCCAGACTTAGGGAACCCGAACCAAGAACGCCTTCCAGTGTTGGGGAAACACTCTCACTAAAAAACTTTGTGTAGTTCAATCCGAGGCCAATATAAGGCTGGAAATCGCTGGAGGCATCCAAGGGAAACCAAAGTGCTGACAATGTAGGAGGAAGGTGTTTGGTCTCACCGGCCGAAACGCGGCCCAAACCCAAAGCTCCGGTTGCAGCCGAGATGTCGTGAGAAAAAGGAGTAGATGCCAGAAGCTCCAGGCCAATTGATTCCTTTCACATATAGCGCAAGGTAATACCCATCTGGGTATCCGAATATACATTGGCGCTGGAATCAGCTATCGGGGAACCATTCAGGCTTAATTCGGTGCTGCTGGCATCGGGATTCACGTTAGCCGCACCAACCAGCATTCCTACTATGCCCCAGACTACTGTCATGACCGTAAACTGTTTCACCACTTTGTAGTTATACACAGTGGTCGAAGTTGCAGATTCACTCATTATTCTGGATCCTTGGTGGGTTAATCCGAGCGGAAAATCAAATTAAAAGCATCTTGCCGCTCATAGACCCCGCCATAATAAATTTATGGCTTTTTAACATCTTGATTTAAGTCAAATCATGCCGAATCTGGTCGACTGTAAAAGCTTTACTACGCCTGATGTAGGTATGCTCGATAACCTAAGGGGCTTTACGTATAATCGCCCGCTGCTTTTTGAACAATGAATACAGTTAATGGAGAGTGAGATCCCTTTGTGGAAGCAACTGACAAACGAGCAGCTATCCGAACCGGCGCACGAGTATCTGTATAAATCTGCGGAAGAAATTTGTGCAGGTACCAGTAGCCAACGCTTTTCGGCGTTATTTTCCATGGCCAGTCGTTATGCCAAACGGACACCGGTTCTCAACCCTAAAATAATAAATGGGGTTTCCCTGGCATTATGGAATCAATTGGAATTGCTGCGCGTCGCTTTGCTGCTATCGCGGCGGGATCTCTCTGATGACCACTTCCAAGCGGATTTTGAAGCGCTATTTCGTTTTGCAGACGAAGGGGAGAGCTGTGCGCTTTATCGTGCAATTTCCCTGTTGCCCGATCCAGCCCGTTTTGTTTGGCGTGCGGGTGAAGGCTGCCGCAGCAATATGCTACCGATATTTAATGCCGTAGCTCTCGACTCGCCCTTTCCGGCAAAGTACTTTGATGACACGGCATGGAACCAGTTAGTCATGAAAGCGGTTTTTGTTGAAACCCAAATTGACCGTATCCAGGGGCTGGATCATCGTTTAAGCCCTGAGCTGACACGAATGGCGCTGGACTTTGCCGCTGAGAGGAAAAGCGCTGGTAGAACCCTGATTTCAGGATTTTGGTTAATTCCCGGCGCCCATCATAAAAATGCCGTATCCGAACTGATAAAAGATCGCTGGGCAGAATCTTCCGATGAGGAGCGAGCTTGCATGGTATTGGCATTGGGGCGAGCCAATTCTATGGATGTATTGCAGGAACTGACCAGCGATAATCATGGCCAGCAAGTTGAATATGCTATTAAGCTGTCTCTAGAGGGTCGAACTAAACAGTCAGATTTGCCATCCTATCTGACAGACGAATAACAACTATCTACAACTCTCCCACGTAGAAAAACAATAGCCGGTAGTATTTTTGAGTTTGCAAGAGACATTTTATGAGATTTTTTGATCCGCACATCCACATGGTAAGTCGTACCACAGACGACTATCAAAACATGGCAGCTGCCGGCATTCGGGCGGTCATTGAGCCAGCTTTTTGGATGGGCCAGCCGCGCACGAATGTAGGAAGCTTTATTGATTACTTTGCAACCCTGGTTGGCTGGGAGCGTTTTCGCGCATCACAATTTGGCATTAATCATTACTGTGCCATTGGCGTGAACTCCAAGGAGGCCAACAATGAAGGGCTGGCTCGTGAAGCCTTGGAAATCCTGCCTGAATTTGCCCTTAAGGAAGGCGTTGTTGCTATTGGCGAAATTGGCTACGACGAAATCACCCCGGCTGAGGAATGGGTATATCAGGAACAGCTCAAGTTCGCTGTAGATCACGACATGGTAGTAATGGTGCACTCACCGCACCGTGACAAAAAAAACGGCATTATTCGCAGTATTGACGTTGCGCGTGAAATGGGTGTGCCCATGCACAAGCTAATTATTGACCACAACAACGAAGAGACCGTACAAAGCGTTTTGGATGCAGGTGCCTGGGCTGCATTCACCATTTACCCCAATACCAAAATGGGCTCCGAACGCATGGTTGAGGTGGTTCGCCAGTACGGCTCCGAAAGAATTATCGTTGATAGCTCGGCCGACTGGGGCGTAAGTGATCCGCTGTCTGTGCCCAAGACCGCCAATTTGATGAAGCAACGCGGTATCGAGGCTGTAGATATAGAACTAACCTGCTGGAAAAATGCACTGGATGCCTATGCGCAATCCGGGCAGATTGATGTCGATGAGCTAATGCGTGATCCGGTGATCGATCAAAGTAAATCCTATAGTGACAACTCTGTGCTGCGTGGCCAAAGTCCACAAATCGACCAGCCTGTCGAAAACTAACCAGGATTTGCAGTAGTGTTGCAAATTGATCAAAGCTTCATCATGACCTATGACTACCCGGTCTGTTTTGACCGGGATGTGTTCGCGCCTGAAAACATGCTGTTCGAGGATATCCTCTCTCGTGCCGGCAATGGTCCTCACCGAGTGCTGCCAGTTATTGATTCACAGGTTCTGGAAGTTCACACCGACCTATTAGACCGAATTGAGCATTACGCCAACATCCATGGTGACCGTATAGAACTGATAGACCCGCCCCTGATCGTTCGAGGCGGTGAAATTTGCAAGACTGATCCCACCGAGGTTCAAGAGTTTTATTCTCGTACGCAGACAGACAACATCGACCGTCACAGTTTTGTGTTGGTTATAGGTGGAGGCGCAGTAATTGATGCCATTGGTTATGCGGCAGCGACAGCCCACAGAGGTATTCGCCTTATTCGTATGCCAACCACCGTGCTCGGCCAGAATGACGCCGGTATTGGGGTTAAAAATGCCGTCAATTATCGAGGCCGAAAGAATTATTTGGGATGTTTTACCGCGCCCTATGCAGTAATCAACGATTTCGACTTTCTTGAAAGTTTGCCTGATCGTGAGCGCGTGTCAGGCATTGCCGAAGCAGTCAAGGTATCTCTCATCAGGGACGCCGAATTTTTCAATTGGCTGCATTCCCATCGACAGCAATTATCCCGGTTTGAACGCGAGCAAAGTGAATATATGGTTGTTCGCTGCGCCGAGCTACACCTGAAACACATCCGTACCAGTGGCGATCCCTTTGAACAAGGCAGCGCACGCCCCCTGGATTTTGGTCACTGGGGAGCACATCGGCTAGAGGAAATGTCGGATGGCGAACTGCGTCATGGCGAGGCTGTCGCCATTGGGGTCGCCATGGATTCGTTATATTCCTATCTCAACGGAATGATCAGTAAAGAAAGTGTTATTCGCATTCGCGAAACACTGGAGGGTGTCGGGTTTACCTTGACACACCCCGCCCTGGCATCGCTGGACATTTACCGAGCGCTGGAAGATTTTCGCGAGCATCTGGGCGGACAACTCTGTATTACTTTACTCACGGGCGAAGGCTCAGCGATTGAAGTGAGTGACATTGATTTAGAGCTAATGCAAAGTGCTCGCCAGCAAATGCTGGAAGGACAATGGCCGAGCTAACTTACTGCACTAACATCCATGCCGGCGAGAGCTGGAAGGATGTTATGGATAACCTAAACGGCCATGTGCTGGAAGTCAGGCGCCAGTTTGATCCAGATACGCCCTTCCCGCTGGGTTTGCGCATTTCCGGACAGGCGGCGACAGAGCTTGAAGAGTATCCAGAGGCGCTGGAAGAATTTCATCGCTGGTGCCAGGAGCACAACGGCTATTTGCTGACCATCAATGGTTTTCCTTACGGCGTTTTCCACTCCCAGCGCGTAAAAGAGAACGTTTACCTTCCCGACTGGCGAGATTACGAGCGAGTCAAATACAGCAAGTTACTGGGTGATTTGGCAATTAGACTTCAGCCTGATGCGCGCCGCCTATCCATCTCCACGGTTCCTGTCGCCTTCAAAGCGAACTTTGATGCAGCCGACTGGCCGCAGGTGAACGCGCACATCAAGGAAGTCGCCAACCACTATCAGCAACTTCACGAAAAGACTGGCATCAAGCTAATACTGGCCATAGAGCCCGAGCCACTTTGCGTACTGGAAACCACAGCTGAGACCATCAAGTTTTTTGATCAGCTTCGACTCGATGCTTCAATACGTGAATACGTTGGAATATGTTTCGACTGCTGTCACCAGGCCGTGGAATTTGAGCAAGCTGCCGACTGCCTTGAACAAATTCGATTAGCAAAAATCCCGATAGGCAAAGTGCAAGTTTCATCGGCACTCCAAGCCTCTTCCGAGGAATTTTCTCGATTGCTCGAATTTGATGAGTCCGTGTACCTGCATCAGACAGTGGCAAAAGTTGCAAACAGCGAGGAATTACATCGCTTTGCTGACTTACCTGATTTTTCCCATGCACTGGAATCCGGGGAACAATACGACCAGTGTCGGACGCACTTTCATGTGCCAATATTTTTGGAACACCTTGGCAATTGCGGAACCACGCAGCCATTCTTGCGGGACTTCTTGCCGCTTTTGAATGTGGACACTCCGCTGGAAGTTGAAACCTACAGTTTTTCTGTGCTGCCGGCTGACCTGAGATCAAACTCAGTTGCGGGCAACATCATTCGGGAATTACTCTGGGTCAAGGAACTTTTAAAGATCTGAGTCTAACGAGCATCGAGCCCCTAAAATCCCATGAATAGAACGGTTGTTATCAATGTCGTTGGCCTGACCAAAAACCTGCTTGGCGTGCATACGCCCAACATAAACAAGCTTGCCGATAGCGCCATCGGGATCAAGCCCAACACCCCCGCTGTCACCTGCTCCGCCCAGGCGACCTATCTAACCGGAAAGAGTCCGAGCGAGCATGGCATCGTCGCCAATGGCTGGTATTTTCGGGATCAAAACGAAGTCTGGCTATGGCGTCAAAGCAACCAATTAATACAGGCACCCAAAATCTGGGATCTTGCCCGCGAACTCGACCCAGGTTTCACCTGCAGCAATACCTTTTGGTGGTACGCCATGGCCACGGGAGCCGATTACACATTGACTCCCCGACCCCTTTATCTGGCCGATGGTCGCAAAATGCCGGACTGTTACACCTATCCATTGGATCTGCGGGATACCTTAACCAAAAAGCTGGGCACCTTCCCGCTATTCAATTTTTGGGGCCCCGCGACCAGCATCAAGTCCAGTCAGTGGATTGCCGATGCCGCATTACATGTTGAAGAAACCTACAGTCCTTCACTCCAGCTTGTGTACCTTCCTCATCTGGATTATTGCCTGCAGAAACAAGGGCCGAAAGGAGACATTTCCAAAGATTTGCAAGAAATTGACCAGGTGGTCGGCCAACTTATCGATTTCTTCACAACGCGGGGTTGCCAAATAATCCTGCTTTCTGAATACGGTATTGTTCCCGTTTCCAGGCCGGTTCACCCTAACCGGATACTGCGCGAGGCCAACAAGCTATCCATTAAAGTCGATCTCGGCCGCGAGTACCTGGATTTTCACACCTGTCGAGCCTTTGCCCTGAGCGACCATCAAATTGCTCATATTTATATTCAAGCCAAAGAGGATATCGCCGAGATCAAAACACTGTTCCAAAACACGCCAGGTGTTGCAAAGGTTCTGGAAGGTGAGGAGCGCGAAGAGTACGGGCTAAACCATGAACGTTCCGGGGAATTAGTACTGCTCGCTGAGCCAGACAGTTGGTTTACCTACTACTACTGGGAAGATGAAGCTCGAGCTCCGGATTATGCCCATCAAGTAGAGATTCATAAGAAACCAGGGTTTGACCCCTGTGAAATGTTCTTTGACCCAACCCTGCGCTTCCCCAAATTAAAAGTTCTTCGCCGGGTACTGCAAAAGTTATTGGGCTTTCGCTATGTCATGGATGTTATTTCCACCGAGCCCTCGCAAATCAAGGGTTCCCATGGTGTTTACGATGGGACTGTATTTTCGACACCCGTATTGATGAGCACATTTCCCGAATTACTACCTGACAGACAAATAGACTCAACTGAAGTTTGTGGCCTGATTCTGGACCATCTGTTTACCGAACGAACCAGCAACGATTAATCTTATGCGCATCAAAACCCTGTTAACACTTGGCCGTATCAGTAATTTGCCTACCGTATGGATGAATGCCATCGCTGCCACTGCTCTTGCGTCCGTAGCTGCCGGCATAGAGGTTGGTACGCTGCAGGTATTGACCATACTTTTTGGACTGTCCTGTTTATACGCAGGGGGTATGAGTTTTAATGATTATTGCGATCGGCATTGGGATTTAAAAAACCAGCCTTTCCGACCAATTCCGGCAGGCAAGATCAGCGCACAAAAAGTTTTGGTGATGAGCATCGGCCTGTTTATTCTGGGTTTGGCGTTTCTTTTCCAGACGGCGGCTAGCTTCGCTGCCGCCATCGGCTTGCTATCCCTTATCGTCGCTTACGACATTCTGCACAAACAGTTCGCCTCCAGTGTGCTGTTAATGGCATCAACCCGGCTAGGTGTTTATATCGTCGCCGCATTCGCCATTAGCTCATCACCACCCTCTGCTGTTTTTATCCTTGCCTTCATTCAGGCGGCTTACACCCTGGCAGTTACGCTGGTAGCCCGCTATGAAAACAAGCTGGGATTCCGTTTTAGCTATCCTCTTATTCCCTGGTTGCTGGCCGGCATGGGCATTATTGACGGCATCGTGCTGGGCTTTTTACTCTCGCCAATATGGATTTTGGCTGGTGTTGTCACAACGGCACTCACCCGTTTTTTCCAGCTATATGTCAGGGGTGATTAACCAGTGCAGAAATAATTTGGCCTCGACAGATTTTATCTGCCGAGGCCATCTCAGGTACTCAATTTCCTTCTAAACCTGTTGCTACTTAAGCAATCCACGAGATGCCAGATTCTTGATAAATTCACCAAGGCCGAAAGTCCATGGGGGCGCTTCCGCAGAGGTTGTTACCTGATTGGCAAGAATGCCAAGTTTTTCTGTTGAAATTTGAACTAAGTCGCCCACCTCATGGGTAAAGCCACGACCCTCTGTACCCCGGTCCTGGGTTGGTGCAAACAGGGTACCCAAAAAGATAACAAAGCCATCTGGGTATTGGTGCTCACTTAACGCCTGACCAACCAGATTCAGTGGGTCACGACTGATTTCGGCCATGGAGCTTTCGCCTTCCATACGGAAACCGTCAGTGCCGGTAACTTCAAGTTTTACAATCGCCTGGCGAATGTCATCCATGGTAAAAGTGTCATCGAACATCCGGATGAATGGCCCAAGGCTACAAGAGGCATTGTTGTCTTTGGCTTTACCCAGGAGCAGCGCACTTCGTCCTTCAATATCTCTCAAATTGACGTCATTACCCAAGACTGCGCCAACAGGCTCTCCCTGACCGTTACAGACAATGGCAACTTCCGGTTCCGGGTTGTTCCAATTTGAGTCAGATCGCACACCGATGTAGTCGCCCCAGCCAACCGAGGAAAGTGCAGGTCCTTTAGTAAAAATTTCAGCATAAGGCCCAATAGCGACTTCCAGATACTGCGACCAAAGACCTTCAGCAATGAGTATTTCTTTTAAGGCCTCTGCTTCCGATGAACCTGGGACAACAGCACGGATTTCTGTACCAATCTTTTCTTGTAACAGGTTTCTGATTTCGTGAGCCTTCTCGGCATCGCCACGTGCTCGCTCTTCGATCACACGCTCTACGGCTGACGTAGCAAAGGTAACTCCAGACGCTTTGATAACCTGGAGGTCTATCGGCGCCAACAATTTCGGTGAAGTTTGCTGCTCCCAGGAATGCTTGATATCCAGATCCTGGAAAACGCCCTTGTCATCGCCGGAGATGTCTCCGCCCCAGGATTGAAGCAACGCTGAAACCGTTGGTGCAGAATTGGATACATCGATAACCCGACCGCCACGAATCACGACAGGGGTTGGCCCCTGACCAAAATCGAGACGTCCTACCAGAGTAGCCTCTTGCCAATCTTTCGGTAGTGATTCAAGGATAGATGGTGCAGCGTTCATATTCATTTTAAAGTGGTGTCCCTCATTTGGCTTTTCATAAGCAGAATTTCATTTTTATAAGCAGCATTATGCTTTAAATGCATGTACATTATATCTAATATCTATGCTCGCTAGAGTGCGAGAGCATTCAAACTTATAAAAAAATCACAGAAACCGGGGGAACTTATGTCTGACTCTATCTCACGAAGGAACTTTATCGCGGGAACGGTAGCGGCTGGAGCCGCATCTATGGTGGGCGCTGCAAACGCCCAGGAAACACATACAGTCAATCGAAAATTGCGTATCGGGGTTATCGGTGTCTCCAGACAGTCATTTATGACTTATAGCTGGTCTGACATTATCGAAGCGACCAAGCCAGGGTCACCACGGGGGAATTTCGGAATGCCTTTCTTGGGTATGGAGCTAACCCATGTTTGGGACCCTGACGCAGAAGCGGCAAGAAATTTTGCCGAACGATTGGATATGGTCCACGTTAAGAATTTTGACGACATGCTGGGACATATCGATGGGCTGATCTTCGCCGGGATGATAGATACTCCTTACATGAAAACACTTGCCAAACCCTATCTGGAAGCAGGTGTCCCAACTTATCTGACCCGCCCATTTGCCTATTCTCTTCGCGATATCGACGAAATTCTTGAGTCCGCCGCCAAAGGTGGTGCCCCTATCATTGCTACCGCCAAGTATGAGCATTACCGGGAAATTTCCGCCCTGAGAAACAAGCTGCCAAATGTTGGAACCATTCGATCAGTGCAAGCCGTAGGCAACACCGTCGATTTCCCGATGCACTTCCACATCCAGTTTATGATGCTGAAGATTCTTGGTTATGACGTGGACGAGGTTTCACTGTTTTATGATCACGAAACACGTGCAAACTATGTGCATGAGACTTACCTGTATCCGGGCAATGGCGATGATCAACAACCATTCGTCTGTACCATCGACGGTTCCAGAATCCCAGACTCATTCCATATCAATGTTTATGGGGATAAGGGCAACGCGAGCGTCAGCATGGAACGCGGCTACGATACCTGGCAGGAAGATCTGCTTCACAGGTATGCTCCGCAGGTTATGGACATGCAGAAAACGTTCTACAACAAAGAGAATTTTGAACCTTACGACATTGTCCGCAAGAAAACCGAGATTTACCTGACCGCTTTCTACTCCAGACTGGAGCGTGGTGGCGCACCGGTAAAAGTAGGTACCGTACCGGCTGACTGGCGAGTTCAAACACCTAACATTGATACCAATGCCACGATAGACGTCTAACAAATAGCGTCCACAAAAAAGGGTAGACATCTCGTCTACCCTTTTTTTTAGCCGTTAAATGCGGCTACCTAAGCATAACTAAATTCAGCAAAACCTTAACTGTAGATAGTCACACCAAGGCGTTGCGCTGTCTCTTCAATGAACTGTTTCCCCATGGGGTACTGATCCGGACCTTCATAGTTACCCCGATTAAGAAATTCCATCATCAACGGACGAGGAGATTCCAAACGGCTTAGGTGGGTAAGGTAAACTTCGTAGTCCATTTCACCCTGCCCCGGAACAACCCACTCCATACCGGGCAGCATTCCTGACCAGCGAATATCCTTGGCATGGGCATACATGATGTCTTCACCAAGCATTTTAAAACACTGATTTATCAGTTCCGTGTTGCGGAAAAGCGTGCTGGCATTCACCATGTTGGTCGGATCCAGAGTCACCTTTATGCGCTCACTTCCAACATCTTCACGTAACTGCAGATGTGCGGCCGGCGAATTCATGTTGTTATTATTAATCGCTTCTACGGCCAGATTAACATTACTGCCGGCCGAATCTGCTATAACCTGTTTCAGGGCATCAACCGCCATCTGCCATGTTTCAGTCGTCCAGTTTCTGGGATCAGCATCATTGGGCTTGCCATAGGCACGACTGCCCGTATGAATCAGGACAAAATCCATACCCATTTGCTCTGCCATCTCAATGGCCGTCAAATAATCGCGATGAACACGTGCGCGAATATGCGGATCAGGATGAATGATGTTCTCCCAAACATGGACGGTATAAAACCAAAGATCCTGCCTGTCGAGCTCCGCCCTAAGCTCACGAGCCCCTGAGTCGGACATCAGACTCCAGGTGGCATAACGCGCTTCAGCTGCCGTGAAACCATTCGCCCTGATTTGCCCAACTTGTTCGACAGGATTGGCTCCATTTGTGTTACTGAGACGGTCACCCGCACTACACAAACGGATAGGGGATGAACCCGGCGTAAGATTGCGTGTGACATCAGCGGGTGGACTCCACTGGGTCAAGTGGCCTCCCTCAACAAAGGGTAATGACCACGAATGGGCCGTAGACGCTACCGCTCCTGCCATCAGGCCCGTTGAGCCTGCAGCCAGAAGCTTTCTGCGAGATATATTCTTGCTCATTTCATTCCCCTGTACTTTATATATCAGC
>Ga0181601_10000583_pt1 | contig 29901 bp, 25 predicted proteins | sample 041ome_8_FD_133020 | JGI IMG/M metagenome (GOLD analysis project Ga0181601, IMG submission 133020) | Coastal salt marsh microbial communities from the Groves Creek Marsh, Skidaway Island, Georgia - 041407BS metaG (megahit assembly) | ecosystem: Environmental > Aquatic > Marine > Intertidal zone... | reverse complement strand
CGGAAAGTCCCCAATCCTACGTGGAGCGTTATGGGTGACACATTTACTCCCTTCAATTCCAAGCGCTTGAGCAACTGAGGGGTAAAATGTAGCCCTGCTGTGGGAGCAGCGACCGCTCCAACATTTTTAGCAAATACAGTTTGGTACCGCTGTCTATCTTCAGGTTCAATTTCACGCTCGATGAATTCCTTCAAGAGCGGCGTTTCACCAAGTGTGTCGATAGTTTTGTGAAATTCTTCTTCGGTGCCATCAAATAGAAACCGAATGGTCCTCCCTCTTGAGGTGGTATTGTCTATCACCTCTGCCACAAGATCACTGTCTCCAAAATACAGCTTATTTCCTACCCGTATTTTTCGAGCTGGATCTACCAATACATCCCAAAGTTTGAATTCGGGATTCAATTCTCTCAATAAAAAAACTTCTATTTTTGCACCTGTTTTTTCCTTATTTCCGTAAAGTCTAGCAGGGAAAACTTTGGTGTCATTCGTAACAAATACATCTCCTGAATCAAAATAATCTAGGATGTCTTTGAATGATCGGTGCTCAATTTCTCCGGTCTTCCGATGAACTACCATTAACCTGGATTCATCTCGGTTTTCTGTAGGGTAGAGAGCAATCAGTTTCTTAGGAACTTCAAATTTGAAATCAGATAATTTCATAGGGGATGATTAGGAGTAGTTGCAGTCGTCAAAACTCGATAAGTAGATAACTTTTAAAAAATGCAAAGATAAGTACAATAATGCCCAATTTCAGCTAACTTAACAAATTGTTTTAACCAACTATCTATTCTATGCTCTTTTTAAAGCTTTCTTGGGAAAGTTTTAGGTTTGCTATCACGGCCTTAAAATCTAACCTTACGCGCACCGTTCTCTCGCTATTGGGAGTAACCATTGGTATTTTTGCAATCATTGCGGTATTCACTTTGGTGGATTCTTTGGAAGATAAAATCAAATCTTCCTTTGCGTTTTTGGGGACTAATGTAATGCGAGTAGACCGATTTCCATTTGCAAATGGGCCTCAGGATTATCCTTGGTGGAAATATTTTAAACGTCCTCCTGGCACGTACGCAGAATATAGATTTTTGGAAGATCGCCTGACTAATGCTGAGGGGGTCACTATTTCTTCTTCTTCTTCAGCCACCGTCCAAGCGGGCAGCAATTCTTTCCAGGGCTCCTCCCTAACGGGAGTTGCGTATACCTATCAGGATGTTTTTGAGGTGGCTCTTGAAGAAGGTCGCTATTTTTCAGAAGCAGAAATCGATGCATCTCGCAACCTGATTATTGTTGGAAAAAAAATTGCAAACACGCTCTATCCCAACCAAAGCCCTTTGGGTAAGGAAGTGAAAATCAAAGGAATGAAATTTACCATCATCGGCATTTTTGAAGAAGAGGGCGAGGGATTTTTGGAGCTCCCTTCCAAGGATGAAGCTTGCCTGATTCCCTTTGGCGCATTTAGTAAAATGTTCTACACCGGGCGTAATGGCCTTGAGCCGACTATTGCTGCAAAAGGGAAGGATACCGATGTAGGATTGGTTGCTTTAGAAAATGAAATGACTGGCTTACTTCGTGCCAAAAGGGGACTTAAGCCTACCGAAGAAAATAATTTTGCACTCAACAAAACTGAATTTATCCAAAATGCGATTGGGTCTATTTTTGACGTAATATCGGTAGCTGGATGGGTTATTGGAGGATTTTCAATTCTAGTTGGCGGCTTTGGTATTGCTAATATCATGTTCGTTTCGGTACGGGAACGAACCAATATCATTGGTATCCAAAAGTCACTAGGTGCAAGAAATTATTTTATCCTGTTCCAATTCCTATTTGAGGCAGTTTGCTTGAGCCTAATTGGAGGTGGATCAGGGATCTTACTGGTATATTTATTGAGCTTTATCCCACTGGGAAGTCTTGATTTAATTTTGTCGTTTAATAATATCCTTTTGGGTCTTGGTGTCTCTTCTGCCATTGGGGTAGTGGCCGGTATTGTCCCGGCTACACTTGCTGCACGCATGGATCCGGTCGAGGCCATTCGTACCAACTAATACCCATCAAAAAAGGTCCTGTAGTTACAGGACCTTTTTTGATGGCATTCATTTATTTTTTTGCAATTAATCTTCCAATGAAATGGTTGGTTCGGTGGGCAGCAATCCTGAAGCCCCTTTGATTTTTCCTTCCAAATCCTCTAGCAATTCTGGATTATCCAACAAAAGATTTTTCACTGCATCTCGCCCTTGACCCAATTTTTCACCATTGTAGGAGAACCAAGACCCTGCTTTTTTAATGATTTCAAGTTCGACTCCAAGATCTATGATCTCCCCCACCTTTGAAATCCCCTGTCCGTACATGATGTCAAATTCCACCACTTTGAATGGAGGGGCTACTTTGTTCTTTACAACTTTCACTCGCGTCCGGTTGCCAAGTACATTGTCCGCTCCTTCTTTAATTTGACCTACCCGTCGGATATCCAAACGAACTGAAGCATAAAATTTAAGTGCATTTCCACCTGTGGTGGTCTCTGGGCTACCAAACATGACACCAATCTTATCGCGTAACTGGTTGATGAAAATACACGCACAGCCTGTTTTGTGAATGGCACCTGTGAGTTTACGAAGTGCCTGAGACATCAAACGAGCCTGAAGGCCCATCTTACTCTCTCCCATCTCTCCCTCCAATTCTCCTTTGGGTACTAATGCTGCTACAGAATCAATAACAATAATGTCGATGGCTCCAGAACGAATCAAATGCTCTGCTATTTCCAGTGCTTGCTCCCCATTGTCTGGTTGGGAAATCAGCAGGTTTTCCGTGTCAATCCCTAGCTTTTCTGCATAGTTTTTATCGAAGGCATGTTCCGCATCGATAAAGGCAGCTAATCCTCCTGCTTTTTGTGCTTCTGCGATGCAATGCATGGTCAAGGTAGTCTTTCCTGAAGATTCAGGGCCATAAATTTCAATTACCCTTCCACGAGGAATCCCTCCAATGCCCAAGGCCATGTCTAAGCCCAAAGACCCGGTGGAAATGGCCGGAATATCCAATACTTTGTTGTCACTAAGCTTCATTACGGCACCCTTGCCGTATGTTTTTTCAAGCTTGTCAATGGTAAGCTGCAATGCTTTGAGCTTTTCTGCGTTGTTCGTACTCATGTCTGTGGGAGTTGGGTATAGATTAAAATGTTCAAGTTACCTATTGTATTGCCAAATAACAAGCCAGAGTCGGCCCTTGTTTTGGCTTTGCAAATTTGTACTTTTAACCTTCTTATCTGTGGATTTTACCAAAATAATCAGGCTATATTTTATTTTTTGTCACAAATTGTCGCAAATTCCATGAGGAGCTTCTTTCAGATTACCCTGCTTGTCTTTTTCTCTTGGAGTAGTACATGGGCACAAACGCCTGCTTCCAATCTACCATTTACCTATGGGGAGGAACTTTTATTTGACGTAAGCTATGGTTGGATAGATTTGGCAGAGGCTCGTCTACAGGTAAGTAAAAACCCCATTGTTGAAAATTCTCAGGCACATTTTAAAATAGATGCCTACGGACAAACAAAGGGAGCCGCCTCTCTCTTTGGAAGGGTAAATGACAATTGGGGCACACACGTAAATACCCAAAGTCTTTTGCCGCGACTTTCTTACCGCTACATTGAAGAGGGAAGGTATAGAAGGAACGAGAAAATCTACTTTGATCAAGTTCAAAAAAAAGCTACACAAGAGTTGTATGACAGAGAAAACAAGCAGCTCAAAGAGGTGAAAGTTTTTTCTCTACCCTCTCCGGTGCAAGACCTCGTGAGTGGCTTTTACTTTTTACGAACCTTAGACTTTGACGTCCTGCGGAAGGGCCAAGAAATTTTGATTACCGGATTTTTTGATAAAGAAATATATAACCTAAAATTAATATTTGAAGGAATTGAGACCCTAGAAACGAGTTTGGGCGCCAAGGAAACCTACTTGTTTTCACCTCAAATCCCAAAAAATGGTCTATTTCGAGGGGAGTATCCCGTTAAGGTATGGATTACAAAAGATGCCCATAAAATCCCAGTAAAAATAAAAGCCAACTTATTTATTGGGTCTTTGAACATTGACATTACCACAGCAAAAGGACTAAAAAAACAACAAAAAAAAACAGATTAACACTAACTTAACAAACCAACTAAAAAAGTAGTCGAATAGGATCCAAGCTGGGTCTGGAATCAATGAGGTAAGTTAACATTTGGTTGGAAGCGGTAGATATTCATTAATTTTCAGAAAACATTTAGGAATTCTCCCCATGGCAGACAAAAAGAAAATCAAAGTATTGGTCGTAGATGACGAACCAGACATTGTAGAAATCCTTAAATACAACCTGCAAAAAGAAGGTTATGAAGTAGCTACTGCTGAAGACGGACACAAAGCTGTAAAAACTGCAATCAAGTTTCAGCCTGATGTCATTTTGCTTGACATCATGATGCCCAACCAAGATGGGGTAGAAACTTGCCTTCAGATTCGGCAAATCCCAGAGTTAAAGCATGCTTTTATTATCTTTTTAACGGCTCGATTGGAAGAATATTCCGAAGTAGCCGCATTTGACGTGGGTGCTGACGATTACATTACCAAGCCGATCAAACCTAGGGCTTTGATGAGCAGAATAGCCGCTCTATTTAGACGGGACTCTAAAAAGGAACAAGAAAAAGGACAAATTTTAATTCGAGATTTGAACATAGATCGCAGCAGCTACACCATCAGAAAGGCTGGCAAAAAAATTACTCTTCCCAAAAAAGAGTTTGAGCTCCTGTATTTCCTTGCCAATAACCCAAACGTCGTCTACAGCCGCGATGAACTGCTTCACAATATTTGGGGATCAGACGTGTTTGTGCTTGCACGAACAGTTGACGTACACATCCGAAAAGTGCGTGAAAAAATAGGGGACGATTACATTTCTACGGTAAAAGGGGTGGGTTATAAATTTGATCAAGGTTAATATGCCAACAGGGTCCAGGGGATTATCATTCATTTTAGCACTTGCTATTTCCGGGTTAGTTGCTGCATTCTTGTTTCTAATCCCTACCACCTCCCCCACGGTCCTTTGGGCCGCTCTCTTACTTTCTTTTTCAATTTCATACCTGTTAATCAGTATCACACTTGAATTTTTAGTATTTAGGGAGATTGGAAATATCTACAGTCTCTTGGAAAAAATCCAGAAAAAAGAGCTGTCAGAATTTCAAGACAAATCATTTAAATCCACACTATCTCCGCTAAAAAAAATCAATGCAGTCATTAACTCTTATGCACTAGCAAGACAGCGAGAAATTGAGACCTTACAAAAAAACGCAGAGTTTAGAAGGGAATTTATTGCAGACATCTCGCACGAGTTTAAAACACCCATTTTTGCTACGCAAGGCTACATCCATACCTTACTTGATGGGGCAATAGATGACAAGCATGTCCGAATGAAATTCCTAAAGAAAGCTGCCAAAAGTCTAGATTCCTTGGACCATTTGGTTCACGACCTGCTTACTCTCAATCAAATGGAAAGTGGGGTAATTAAATTTACATTTTCCGAATTTGACTTGTTAGAACTTGTAAATGAAGTAATCGAAGAGTTGGAGCACAAAGCTTCCAAAGGGGATGTTCAAATTGTACTAGAAGCAGATCAACAAAAATCTCACCTCACTGTTGGTGATAGACAAAAAATTTATCGCGTTTGTCAAAATTTGATTTTCAATGCCATCAAATACAACCACGACGGAGGTGAAGTAAGGGTATGCTTGAAATTAACAAAAAATCAAATCCAGGTGGACATCAAAGACAATGGACCTGGAATACCCCCTGAAGATTTGAAACGGATTTTTGAACGTTTTTACCGTGTAGAAAAAAGTAGGTCAAAAGGAAAAGGAGGTACAGGTTTAGGCCTAGCTATTGTCAAACATATTTTGGAAGGCCATAAGAGTAAAATTTCTGTGAGTTCGGCCCTAGGTAAAGGCTCTATTTTTAGTTTTGAACTGCCTCACGAGAAAGAGAAAAAAAAGGAAGAGCTTCCACCAGTCTAAACACCTTTAATTTATCCTTCAGCGTGTATCTGGAATAAGGAATATGGGCCATTAGCAACAGGTCTATTTATGGATAATCTCCTTCTTTTTTTAGAACCCAAGAAGATTGGCTAGCTTTGTGCGCCCTTAATGGGCTCCCACCACCATGAAAAAAATTGCATTCGAAGACTTAATTCTCCTTGAAAACTCGGATTTCATGGTCATCAACAAGCCCCCTTATTTTTCTAGCTTGGACGATCGACACGAAGCTCAAAACATTTTGGACCTAGCAAAGGGCTATTGGGAAGATGCACAGCTTTGCCATCGTTTGGACAAAGAAACCTCAGGATGCTTGGCAATTGCAAAGCACCCTGAAGCATACCGACATCTGGCAATGCAGTTTGAAAATCGGCAGGTCGAGAAAATTTACCATGCGGTAGTGGAAGGAATTCATGATTTCAAAGAGGTGCTGGTAGACCGCAACTTAGCGGCAAACAACAAAGGGATCGCCAAAGTAAGTAAGGATGGAAAACCCGCTCAAACACTGGTGAATACCTTAAAGACCTACTATGCACACACCTTAGTAGCCTGTAGTCCCATAACAGGTAGATTGCATCAGATTCGGGTACATTTGGCTTACCTCAAGGCTCCAATCTGTGGAGATCCGCTTTATGGGGGTCGGCCTCTTTTTCTATCTGCGTTGAAACGTCGGTTTAACTTGAAAAAAGAAACCGAAGAGCTTCCTATAATGCAGCGTGTATCCCTTCATGCTTTTAGCATACAATTTACCGGAATCAATAGCCAAAAAATAACCGTTCAAGCGCCTTATCCCAAAGATTTTCAAGTACTCCTCCAGCAGTTGGAAAAAAACAGGTAAGGCAAGGCAAACTACTTTTTCTGAGAAATAGATAAAAAAAATAAGATAAACCCATGAAAATTAGGAGTTAGGATTGCAAATAGTTTGCATAGAAAAATAAATGCTCCTATCTTTGTGTCCCTTTTTGGGGTCGATAATTAATTAATAAGCTAAAAATTAAACAGTTACAAAGTGGATACTCTGAGCTATAAGACCATCTCAGCCAACAGCTCCACCGTAGAAAAGCAATGGGTGATTGTGGATGCCCAGTCTGCGATTCTAGGACGCTTGGCTAGTGATGTTGCGAAAATCTTGAGAGGAAAGACGAAGCCTAGCTTCACTCCTAACGTAGATTGTGGTGATAATGTCATCGTAATCAACGCAGACAAGGTTCGATTGACGGGTGACAAGTGGGACGCAAAAGTATATGTGCGTCATACTGGATACCCAGGTGGGCAGCGAATCTCTACCCCTAGATTGTTGAAGCAAAAATCTTCAACCATCTTGATAGAGAAAGCTGTAAAAGGCATGTTGCCTAAAAACAGACTAGGAAGTAAGTTGTACGGCAACTTGTACGTATACGAAGGTGCGGAGCATCCTCATGCGGCACAACAGCCAAAAGCCATCACTCTTTAATTGCTGACGCATGGACACAATCAATACTATCGGTAGAAGAAAAACTTCAGTAGCCCGAATTTACATGACGCCAGGGAACGGTAAAATTACCGTGAACAACAAATCAATTGAAGTGTATTTTCCATTTGAGCTTCACCAAATTGTAGTGAAGCAGCCATTGACCCTTGTTGGGGTTGAAGGAAGTTATGACTTACAAATCAATGTAGACGGTGGTGGTATCAAAGGACAGGCAGAAGCCGCTCGTATGGCTATCTCTAGAGCACTGTGCGAAGCAGATGAAGCACACAGACCTCCATTGAAAAAAGAAGGTTTCTTGACCCGTGATCCAAGAATGGTAGAACGTAAGAAGCCAGGACGTAGAAAAGCAAGAAGAAGATTCCAGTTCTCTAAGCGTTAATTAGGAACACTCTTCACAACATAGAAAACAATTTCATTCATGTCAAAAATAGAATACAAAGACTTACTGGATGCTGGTGTTCACTTCGGACACTTGACGAGAAAGTGGGATCCAAGAATGTCTCCATATATCTTTATGGAGAAAAACGGTATCCATATTATCGACCTCAACAAAACGCTTGCTTGCCTCGAAGAAGCATCCAACGCAATCAAGCAAATTGTACGTTCCGGCAAAAAAATCATGTTTGTCGCTACAAAAAAACAAGCCAAAGACCTAGTAGCTGCAGAAGCACAGCGTCTCAACATGCCTTACGTGACCGAAAGATGGTTGGGTGGTATGTTGACCAACTTCGCCACCATCCGAAAGTCGCTAAAGAAAATGTCTTCTTTAGAGCGTTTGATGAAGGAAGATGCCTACAAAAACTTGGCTAAAAAAGAGCGTTTGATGGTTAGCCGTCAAAAAGACAAATTGGAAGTAATCCTAGGCGGTATAGCCGACCTAAGCAGACTTCCTGCAGCGCTATTTGTAATAGACATCAAAAGAGAACACATTGCAATTGCTGAAGCACAAAAATTAGGAATCCCAGTTTTTGCATTGGTAGATACCAACTCCAATCCAAACGAGGTGGACTTCCCAATCCCAGCTAATGACGATGCATTCAAATCCGTATCCCTTTTAGTAAAAGCATTTGGTGCAGCCATTGAAGAAGGCCTATCTGAGCGTAAAAAGGATAAAGATGATGCCAAACTTTCTGAAGAGGAAGAGGCTAAAAGAGCCGTGGACGCTGAAAAACAAGATTAATCCACTTTATGTATTGCTAAAAAAAATTGAACATCCGGCGACAGTCGATGTTCAATTTTTGTTTTATCTCGGCGCTTGCGCCTTCCCAAAAGTACAACCGATATCCTTACTGAAGGTATCTGATCTATACGAACTATCTAAACGAAACTTACCATGGCAATTACTGCACAAGACGTAAACAAACTGAGACAAATGACCGGAGCAGGCATGATGGACTGCAAGAAAGCGCTTACCGAAGCCGATGGCGACTTTGAAAAGGCAGTAGACATCCTCAGAAAAAAAGGTCAGAAAGTATCTGCTTCCAGAGCTGACCGTGAAACAAAAGAAGGCCTTGTAGTCACTCGCTTGACCAATGGCAATGCATCAGGCACCCTGATGACCCTAACCTGTGAAACTGATTTTGTTGCTAAAAACGAAGGGTTTGGCGCTTTTGCCAATTCCCTAATTGATTTGGCGGTAAACAACGGATCCACTAGCTCTGCTGAATTACTTGCCTTAACTATGGATGGAATCACTGTAGCGGAGAAAATCATTGAAATGACTGGAAAAATTGGTGAGAAACTTGAAATCTCTCACTTTGAAGTGGTCAATGCCGATCAGGTAGTTTCCTATGTTCACTCCAACGGAAAATTGGGCGTGCTGGTAGGATTGGTAAACACCTCTGGCGTCAATGTAGAAGAAGCTGGCAAGGATGTTGCCATGCAGATTGCTGCGATGAACCCTGTAGCCGTAGATAAAGACGGTGTGGATGCATCCACCATCGAACGAGAAATAGAAATTGGTAAGGAACAAGCAAGAGCTGAAGGCAAACCTGAGGAAATGTTGGAGAAAATTGCACAAGGAAAACTTCAAAAGTTCTACAAGGAAAATACTTTGTTAAGTCAGCAGTTTGTGAAAGACAATTCCAAGACCATCACCCAGTACCTTGATGGCGTGAGCAAAGGACTTACTGTAAACCAATTTAAGCGTATTTCTATCGGTTAATTGCTGGTAGTAAATTAGAAAAAGCCTGTTTTTAATGGAAACAGGCTTTTTTAATTTCAAACAAAAAGTCCGCTCTGAACTGAATCTGAGCGGACTTTTTTTTAATTGATCTTAAGGGTTCATCAAGGACTCAATTTCCTCTGCTTCAATTGGAATGTGCTGCATCAAATCCAAGTAGCCCTGCTCTTGCACTACAATGTTATTTTCGATACGAACTGCAAATCCCTCCTCCGGGATATAGATTCCTGGTTCTACTGTAAAGACCATGCCCGCTGAAATCGGGAAATGCATCGTACCCACATCGTGCACATCCAATCCCAAATGATGGGAGGTGCCGTGCATGAAATACTTTTTGTAGGCAGGCCATTTTGAATCTTGATTTTTGATGTCTGTTTGATCGATTAATCCCAAGCCTACTAACTCCCCTTGCATCACCAGCCCCACCTCACGGTGGTAATCCTGAATCGTCACTCCAGGGCGAAGCATACTTGCTGCTTCTCGCTCTACCCGCAAGACTGCATCGTACACCTGACGCTGCCGCTGGGTATAGCGGCCATTGACAGGAATTGTCCGGGTCATGTCCGCATTGTAATTGCCGTATTCAGCTGCTACATCCAACAGCAGCAATTCACCATCCAAGCAGGCTTTGTTGTTTTCAATGTAGTGCAATACACAGGCCGATGAGCCCGAGGCAATAATAGGTTCGTAGGCAAAACCCCGACTGCGATTGCGGACAAATTCATGCACTAGCTCTGCTTCGATTTCGTATTCGGTTACTCCGGGCTGTACCATACCCAACACCCGTCGAAAACCTTTCTCGGTGATGTCACAGGCGATTTGCAGTTGCTGAATCTCTTCAGACTCCTTTACCGCGCGCAAAGCATGAAGAATCGGAGCAGCTCGCTCGAGACGATGAAGCGGATAACGCTCTTTTACAACCTGAATAAATCGGGCATCTCGAGTTTCTACCACCACTCCTGCACGCAGGTGCTCGTTGGTATTCAGGTAAATCGATTCGGAAAGATTGACCACTGAATTGAACACCAATTCAAATTCAGAAAGCCATAGTATTGTCTCGATCCCTGAAGCAGCAAAGGCCTCCTCCTTGGTGTACTTATGCCCTTCCCATACAGCAATATGTGCATTCGTTTCTCGGAGAAACAAAACCTCACGCCAAGCTGGATTGGGACAATCTGGCGCCAACAACAAAATGGTCTCCTCCTGATCAATGCCACATAGGTAAAATAAATCGTTATTTTGCCTAAACTTCATCGTTCCATCGGCATTGGTTGGCAAAATATCATTCGCATTGAAAATTGCTACCCCGTTTTTCGCCATTTTTGCGGTAAACTTGGCTCGATTACGTTGGTACAATTCTTTCGGTAAGGGAGTGTATTTCATGACAGAAAATTTATCTTGCCAAGATAGTAAAATAGGGCATTTCTTGGAACGTAAATTCCTAGATCTACACTAAAAAGTAAACCTCATTTTTCCAAACTTGGTGATACCTCGTATGCAATTGACTAGTAAAGAGCTTCCAAACGGGATTCGGATTGTCCATCAGGAGATTCCGCACACCCGATTGGTACATTGTGGCTTCATCCTTAATATTGGTAGCCGCGACGAAAACCAAGAACAAGAAGGACTTGCACATTTTTGGGAACACATGGCCTTTAAAGGCACCCAAAAGCGAAAAACGTTCCATATCCTCAACCGACTAGAATCCTTGGGGGGTGAACTAAATGCTTATACCACCAAAGAAAAGGTCTGTTTTTATGCCTCGGTGCTCAAAGAACATTATGCCAAAGCGGCTGAACTCCTCTACGACATTACCTTTCATTCTACCTTTCCTGAAAAGCAAATCGAACGAGAACGGCAGGTTATCCTGGAAGAAATGGCCATGTACCGTGATTCTCCCGACGATGCCATTCAAGATGAGTTGGATGCACTAGTATTTGAAAATCATTCGTTAGGAAGAAACATCTTAGGCACAGAAGAAACAGTAGGCAACTTTCAGCATCAGGATTTTATTCAATTTATTTCTGCAAGGTTGGATACTTCACAACTCGTTTTTTCTATTGTAGGCAATATTTCTTTTGAAAAAGCACTCCGGCAAATCGAAGGACCTTTAACTGAAATTCCAACTAAACGTACCTTATACACCCGCAGTGGTTTTCATACCTATCAACCCAAACATAAAACGAGTAAACGAGAAATTTCTCAATCACTCTGTGCGATCGGCAGACCTGCTTATTCCCTGCATGATCCCAAACGATACAAACTCTTTTTGCTAAATAATATCCTCGGAGGACCTAGCATGAACAGCCGCTTAAACCTTTCTTTACGCGAAAATTACGGCTATGTCTATAGCGTGGAATCTACTTATCAGCCTTTTTCAGATACGGGTTTTTTTGGAATCTATTTTGGAACTGAAGAAAAAACCCTCAATAAGAGCCTAAGTATCGTACACCGAGAGTTGGAAAAAATCCGCTCCAAAAAATTAGGAAGTCTCCAACTCCATACCGCAAAAGTACAAGCCATTGGACAAATGGCCATGTCAGAGGAAAATTACTCCAGTTTGATGCTTGTCTATGGAAAAAGCCTACTTGACCATGGGAAAATTGATCCTTTAGACTATATTTTTGATCAAATTCGAAGCACAAGTGCAGAAGAACTTCAAGAAATCGCTCAGGAAATTTTCCAGTTAGACCACCTTACTCAGCTTATTTATACCCCTGTCTGATATGGAATTTATTTCACCCGAACTACTGGCTTATTGTGAGGCGCATACCCAAGAAGAAGATCCTCTGCTCCTCAAAATTACCCGAGAAACCCAGGCAAAAGTCTTGCTTCCACGCATGCTCTCCGGACACCTGCAGGGGAAAACGCTGGAGTTCTTCGCCAAAATGCTGCAGCCTTCCGCAATCCTAGAAATTGGAACGTTTACTGGGTATTCTGCCATCTGTCTTGCTCGAGGTCTTGCCCCAGGTGGAAAACTACTTACCTTGGATATCAACGACGAACTGGAAACGATGGTCCGTGGATTTTTTGAGGAAAGTGGATTAGCTTCACAAATCGATTACCGGCTTGGAAATGCACGGGAACTCCTACCAACTATTTCTGGACCCTTTGATTTAATTTTTATCGATGCGGATAAATTTTTTTATAGCGCCTACTACGAGTTGGTCATCGACAAACTTCGACCTGGAGGCCTTATCCTTGCTGACAATGTACTGTGGTCAGGAAAAATCCTAGTGCAAAAGGGTCAAAAAATAGATAAGGATACACAAGCCTTACTGGACTTTAATCGGCAACTCTCCGAAGATCCACGAGTAGAAACACTCCTACTACCCATCCGCGACGGAATTCTAATGGCTAGGAAAAAGTAGATTTTAAAATTGGGAATCATTTTTGCTTTCATTTAATGAGTGCTAAACAAACCTATATAGAATGAACCCCACTTTTCGCTTCTATCTTTTAACCATTTCTCTTTTTTTAATCCACTTTGGTCTCCAAGCACAACTACCACAAGTACCCTTGGAGATGCAATTTGCAGATTTAACGCTACGCATTCATCCCCAAGCGCAACGTGAAATTCAACTCGATGTAGATGCACTCTACCGGAATCAAACCTATTTCAACCTCAAAGCAGATCGGTTTAATTTATATCTCCCCATCATTGAGCGAGAACTAAGGAATCAAGGGGTACCCGATGAAATCAAATTCCTAGTCATTCAAGAAAGTGGACTGCTCCCAGACGCCGTTTCTACCTCCAATGCAGTTGGATTCTGGCAGTTCAAACAAGGAACTGCAGAAGAAGTAGGCCTTCGGGTAGACAGTCAAGTTGACGAGCGAAAAAATATTGCAAAAGCAACTCGAGGAGCAGCAATATACCTCAAAAAACACCACAACATCCTCAATAATTGGATGACAGCCTTAGTCTCCTACCAAATGGGCCTTGGAGGTGCAAAAGCCTATTTTGGGAATCAATATGCAGGACAAAAACTAGTCGTCGTGGACCGAAATACCCATTGGTACTTTAAAAAATTTCTTGCACACAAGGTAGCTTTTGAAGCCGCAAGAATTTCACTTACTTCCAATACACCCCGCCTAACCGAAGTTCCAATCCAAGGACCGGCTACCTTTACTAGCCTTTCCAAACGTTTCGGAGTACCAGAAGCTCAATTAATTGAATTCAATAAGTGGGCTGTAAATGGGAAGATCCCTACCGGGAGCCATACCTTATTTTTACTCAAAGGCACTGGACTCCCAGAAGGACCAGTGGCTAGTCAAAATCAACCTAGGCCAGCCACTACTAGCTCGAAAAATACCCCTACCTACAAACCGAAAAATTCCTTTCCGAAAATCACTGGAAACACGACAAAGGCTACTGAGCTCCATCAAATTTTAGTCAACAATTTGGAAGGAGTTCAAGCTTCATCCCAATTACCAGCAAGTGAATTTTCTGAAGAAATCGGTATCCGTCAAAAACGATTTTTAAAATTTAATGACCTGCAAGAATCAGAGGTCGTGCAGGAAGGTGGGTACTACTACACCGAAAAAAAGCGCCCTAGTGCAGAAGTTGAAACCCACATCGTAGAAGCTGGTGAAACCCTTTGGTCCATCTCACAAAAGTACGGGATCAGATTGGCTTCCTTGAAATCAAAAAATAGAATTCGAAAAGAAGCAGATCTTCGTCCGGGCATGATCCTGAGTTTGAAGGAAGCCAGAAAAAGAGGAGAGGCTATCCCGCTATCTACGGAGCCAATTCCTCCCACACTTTCTCCCAGTACTACTTCAAGCCCGGTAGAATCCATTCCAGTTCAATCTACCTTACAAGATCAGCCAAGTTTCCAAGAGCTTGTTCATACTGTGCGTGCAGGAGAAACCCTGTTTTCAATTTCTAAAAAATACGGGCTTTCTGTGGATGAACTCAAACAGCTAAATAGTATTGGGTCCCAAAATATAATCACAGTCGGACAAAAATTACGTATTTTGATTCGCTGAAGCGAATAGCTACCCTATGCGTGCTTTTATTCTCCTTACCGTACTCTTTTTTTGCCTTCCCTGGGCTCCCTTATGGGCACAGGATCAAAAAATAGTAGCCGATACAGTGATTATTGAACGAGACACGCTTGTCCTATTGGGGGACTCTCTTTTGATCCAACGACCAGTAAAAGAAACCTTTTGGAAAACTGGGGGAACTTATACCCTAAACGTTCAACAAGTCACGTTAAGTAACTGGGCAGCAGGGGGAACAGGCTCTTTTGCCTTAAATACTGGAACTACGCTTTTTGCCAACTATAAAAAAGACAGCAAGGTTTGGGACACCCAATTGACTATTAATTTGGGCTTTAACCGGCAAAATGAGCGTGCTTTCAAAACCCGTAAAACCAACGATAATTTTATTTTCGTAAGCAATTATGGTAGGCAGCTGTCTGAAAAATACTTTTTAACCACACAATTGGATGCCCGAACCCAATTGGCAGGAGGGTATAAATATTCCAGACCCGCAGGTGCTGATCAAGAGATACGTACCAAAATCTCTGATTTACTTGCCCCAGGCTATTTACAATCCTCCACGGGAATCAACTACAAAAAAACTTTTGATGACAAGAGTCGCCTCTCCATCATTTTATCTCCATTTACAGGACGATTTACGCTTGTATTGAATGATTCCCTAAGCCAAGCAGGCGCTTTTGGGGTCCTCCCTGGAGAGACTGTTCGTGCCGAAGCCGGAATGTCGGTAGCAATAGGTGGAGTCGATGTCAACTTACTCGAAAATGTAACTTGGAAATCAGATCTCAACTTATTTTCAAACTACGAACGATTTGGTAACCTGGTAGTCAACTTCAACTCGCTGATTCGAATGAAGGTCAATAAATACATTTCAACTCGAATTGAAACCGTTCTCATTTACGACGAAGAGGTGTTAATTAAACAAGACGATGGCAGTAGCAAACAGGCAATCCAATTCCAGAATTTAATCAACTTTGGAATTTCTGTGGATTTTTAAAAATCAACGTCTAGGTCAAATTTCCGCTGCAGCTCCATCAAGGCTGGGTGCCTCTCTACCAAAAACTTAAGTTTGTCCGTACTAGTATACAATTTACCATTTTCATTTGGAGCTTCCTCCTGTTGAATAACCGTGATGGTAAAGATACTTGCACTGGTAAACTTCCGCACCAAACTAACCAGCTCAGGCTTCATTTTTAAAGCAATATCCTCTTGAATAGAACCATTTACTTTGAGGATAAGCTCTCCTTCCTGAACTTCAATTTTTTGGTCTAGAATCGCAAGTTCTAGATTTTTTTGAGCAGCTCGATAAACTTCCTGAATGGAAAAAATAGATTGGTCTAGCAACTCTTGCGTCAGCACAATCGCTGTTACAGGCTCTGAGGCGGTCTCTATTGGATCTTTTTTCAACTCCTCTTCCGCAAGATTTAGCTCTTCTAATTTTGTCTCTCCCACTTTCTTAGTTTGGCCAAAACTACTTGGAATGGTGAAGGTGGATCGAAGAGTGCTGGAAGCTACTGGAGAAGAATTGGAAATAGGGGCAGAATCTTTAGAAGGATTTACTGAAGGTATAACCGTCTCCATGGATTTAGAAATCAAAGGAGGGGTGTCTGCAGGAGCAGATGATTCAATCAGGCTTTTTTTTTTACTTCTAACTCAGCTAGAGTGGCAAGTCGAAACGCTTGATTCAGTTTGGCCACCTTCATTAAGGTCAATTCCACATGCAGACGCTGATTCTTGCTGGTTTTGTAGTGAATATCACATTGGTTGGCCAAATTTAAAGCCGAAAGAAGGAAAGAAACAGAAGCCTTGTTTGTTTGCTCTAGGTAGCGTCCCTTCACGGATTCAGAAACTTGGAGTAATTCTACGGTGGCTTCATCTTTGACCACCAAGAGGTCGCGAAGGTGTTCGCTCAAACCCACAATAAAATTATGACCATCAAAGCCCTTTTTGAGAATTTCATCAAATAACAATAGCGTGGTGGAAATATTCTCCTCCAGGAGTGCCTCAACTACCTTAAAGTAGTAGTCGTAATCCAAAATATTAAGGTTGGCGATAGTCTCCTGGTAGGTTACCTTCTTCCCTGCAGAGTAAGTGACGATTAGGTCAAAGATGGACAGTGCATCCCGAAGGGCTCCATCAGCTTTGGTAGCAATCAGGCGAAGCGCTTCTTCTTCGTAGTCCACCTCTTCCATGCCAGCAATGTATTTGAGGTGCTCGGCGATGTGTTTAATTTGAATTCGGTTAAAGTCAAATATCTGGCAACGGCAAAGAATAGTCGGGATGATCTTGTGCTTTTCTGTAGTAGCCAAGATAAAGATGGCATACTTGGGAGGCTCTTCCAACGTCTTTAAAAAAGCATTGAAGGCGGCGGTAGAGAGCATGTGCACTTCATCGATGATGTAGACCTTGTATTCTCCTTTTTGAGGAGCGTACCGTACTTGTTCAACTAAGTTACGGATATCGTCAACCGAATTGTTGGATGCGGCGTCCAGTTCGTAGACGTTAAATGAAGCGTTGTTTTGAAAAGAAACGCAGGCATCACAGGTACCGCAAGCTTCAAAGTCCTTGGTAATGGATTCGCAGTTGATCGTTTTGGCAAGGATACGTGCGCAGGTGGTTTTTCCTACTCCCCGAGGTCCACAAAAAAGAAATGCCTGGGCAAGGTGCTTGTTTTTGATTGCATTCTGAAGGGTGGTCGTGATGTGCTGCTGCCCTACGACACTCTTAAAATCTGCAGGTCTATATTTTCTTGCCGAAACAACGAAATTCTCCATCCCTGCAAGATATAAAAAAGTAGTTATTCTTAGATAGGGGAATTGAGATACGAGGAAGAATTTCTTTTTGAATGTTTTGAATTTAAAAGTACGAAGTACCAAGTCAGTGCTAATTCGTTGAATCCATACTTTAGTCCTAGGTACAATATACCTTCTCCCAATTTTCCATCCTTCACTCGCCATACGATATGCGGTTGCATACCGTATTTAGGGCCTCGTATTTCCTACTTTGTACTACGTATATGATATATTGTACTATTTTCCCGCTACCTTTATACTTTACTCTATGGGGCTGACCGGTTTTGACAGTAGGTGTATTCATCGGGCTCGCATGCAGGCTGGAGTATGTACGGCCTCAAAAAATTCATATAAAAGACAAATGGCGAAACTTCTTACGCCATGGCTGCTTAATCTAACCTAAAAGGATAGATTGCTTAAAGGGTTGAGTTACGAGAGTAATTCCCCAGCCACATCCCACCGTGTTTTGCCTGATCGGCGCGGGTTTGGGGTGTCGACTTGATCGGGATGCGGCTTGTGATGCGATTAAGCAAGTCTAAGATCAATCGCTAAGCCAAGCTCAGGTGTGTCACCCAGCGTAGATTGGTCGAAAACCCAACTGGTGACTAAGCATGTAGACGGTACGGTGCTTCCTTATCTGGACGCGAGTTCGACTCTCGCCAGCTCCACGTTTAACTCGAACCACGAGTAAGAATTCCGCCCAGCTCCATATCGGAGGACTGGGCTTTTTCTTACCACTTACCCCTCCAAAAAAGCGTTTTGATGCAAATTTCACCTGGGTTTCATGAATTTCTGCGCTAAAAAGAAGAGTAGAATTTTAGGACAATAGGGGTACAAAAAAATCCATCACTAATTTAATTCCAGTTTTTATCACTTTAAATTCTTACGGCTGTATACCCACTTTTAAGCTACTTATTTACAGCAAATCAAAATTTAATTTTAGTTTTACTTATCAATTATGAGTTCAGAGACAGGATTTTTCCGCAGATACAAATTCATTGTAGACCGTTTTCCAGCTGAATGGAAAAGCTATGATATTCTGACTACTCTTTACCGCTTGGCTTTCTTTTATTTCAGAGGCTTGATCCAACGCCTTTTTTTCAAACGTTCAAGTGGATGGGTTCTAATTGGCAAAGGAGCGTCCATACGTTATTCCAGACATCTGAGTGTTGGAAGAGATTTCATAGTGGAGGACTATGCTGAGGTAAACTGCATGACTTACCGTGGCATTGTAGCAGGTGACCGAGTAACTATCGGCAAACATGCAATCATCAGACCCACCAATATTTATGGGTCTGCAATTGGCGAAGGCCTCAAAATCGGAAACAACTCAAGTATCGGACCTTATTCCTACATAGGATGTTCCGGTTTTATTGAAATAGGAGACAATGTGATGATGTCGCCAAGAGTAAGTATTTATGCCGAAAATCACTTATTCGATCATCCCGAATTGACCATAAAAGAACAGGGCGTAAAAAGAGAATTTGTGAAAATAGAAGACGATTGCTGGATTGCAGCCAATACAGTAATTCTTGCAGGTGTTACCATTGGTCGGGGATCAATAATCGCAGCTGGCAGTGTGGTCACTAAAGATGTTCCTCCTTACAGCGTAGTTGGTGGGGTTCCAGCAAAAGTCATAAAAAGCCGTAAATAGCTTACTGACCCTAATCAATAAAGAATAAGCTAATCTATGTGTGGCATCATTGGTATAATCTCTAAAAAAGCACAAAAGAACTTTCGCTCAGATTATTTTGATCCACTCAGTCATGCGCTGGACCAGATGACCTATCGTGGGCCAGATAACAAAGGGGTTTGGATGGAAGATGGCATTTGCTTAGGCCATCGCCGCTTGTCCATTATCGATCTTTCCTCGGATGGCAATCAGCCATTTCAATCCTCCTGTGAACGCTATGTAATTGTTTTCAATGGGGAGATATTCAATTATCAGGAACTTAAATCAGACCTGAAAAAACTCGGCCATATTTTTAGAACCGAGACGGATACGGAGGTTATTTTGGCAGCATTCAATCAGTATGGAGCCGATTTTTGTAAGGTTCTTAGAGGAATGTTTGCCCTTGTTATTTATGACCGCAAAGAGAAGGAGGTTGTTTTTGCTCGCGACAGATTAGGCAAAAAGCCTCTTTTTATATTTGAAAATGAAGAGGTTATCCTATTTTCCTCCGAAATTAAGTTTTTTCATGCGTTCAAAAATATAGTACTTGAACTTGACGAGGAAAGCTTGTTGAATTTCCTCTCCCTTCAATATATTCCTGGTCCAGCCACCATTTACAAAAAGGTTAGACAAGTCAGTCCGGGAAGTATATACAAGTATGCCGTTGGAAAAACCCTTGGGGAAAGGGGTACCTACTGGAACATTTTCGACTATGTCGGACAGCGAAAAGAACTAATGGAGATTGAGGAGATTGATAGCCTCATCGAAAAAAGCATAAAATACAGACTGATTGCAAATGTGGATATTGGATTGCTCCTTAGTGGAGGAATAGATTCATCCCTGCTCGCGTGTTACATGAATCAGTTAGCCGGGAAAAAAGTAAAGGCTTTTACTGTTGGCTTTGCTGATAAATCTATTGATGAATCTGTATTTGCAAAAAAAGTTGCAGCAGCTCTAGATCTCGATCTTGTAAATCTGAGGTTGGGAGATATCACCCATGCGGATTTCTCAAAGGCTATTTATCATGCCGATCAGCCCCTTGGGGATTCTGCCATTATACCCACCTACCTTATTGCAAAATCAGTTTCTCAACATGTAAAAGTAGTCTTGTCAGGAGAAGGAGCAGATGAACTGTTTCATGGCTACGATCATTACCGATACGAAAAATATTTTTACCATCTTGGAAAACTGCCATATAATGGAGCTAGAGCATTGTTAGAAATTATTTCGGGCTTGGGAGTCCAAAAATTTGATCGAATCAGAAATAAATTAAGGAGTATTGAATCCTTTAAGTCCGATACAGGTGTGTCCCGATGGACCTCCATTTTGAGTCCGGAATTAAGTTGCCATTACCTAAGCGATTCTTTAAAAAATACCGGAAATTACACGGAACAGTTTACGGGTTTCCTTCAGAGCTTCGGGAAAACATCAGGTAAACTTGAGTCCAGTCTGATGCTCGATTTGTTGACCTGGCTACCAGACGACCTACTCGTAAAAACTGATCGGATGATGATGGCCTGTAGCGTCGAAGCCCGAACCCCATTTCTAGATCATGAGTTGGTTGAAGAAGTAGTTAAATCATCTTCCCATTTTAACACTAATTTATTTCAGTCAAAAAACTATCTGAGACAGTTGTTAAAGAAGAAATTGCCAGCAGCTGTTTCAGAGTTGATCGCAAACCGCCCGAAGCATGGATTTGAAACTCCAAAGCTTCACTGGATAAATTCCAGCCTCAGCGAGCTTTCCTCCTATTTATTTTCTGAAGAAAACCTAAAAAAGAATCCCTATCTGAATTCAGATAGGGTGCTTGCATTATGGAATGACTCAAAAAAACAAAAGCCAGGAACAAATTATCGCTTGGTCTGGAATATTTTTTGCTTTTTGGAGTGGTACAGACAACACGAAACTAAATTCGGATTGAAGTGATGCGCACCCATGTACTGTTAGTTGGTCACAGTGGTGATATGTACGGCGCAAGCCGATCATTGATTAAACTGGTTCGTATTCTCGAGGAGCATTATACTGTCTATGTTTTATTACCAGAGTCAGGCAGCTTGTCTGCTGAACTAACCGCTATCCTACCTTCCGATAGGATTCTTTTAAATGAAAAACTTTACATTTTCACACGTAAATCTTTCAAACTAAACTATATCCTCTCCACCCTTACCCGAATTATCCATAACATAATTTTTATCCGAAAAATTATTTTGAAATACGGGATACATAGTATTCATACCAATTCGGGAGTAGTTCCGGCTCCAGCTTTAGCCGCCAAAATTTCAGGAAAAAAACACATTTGGCATATCAGAGAATGGTTTGGAGATTTTAAACGATTCTGGCCATTTTACTCGGCGTTTATAACCCGATTTTCAGACAAGGTGGTGTGTGTATCCAAGACTATGGCAGATCAATTCCATGGGCATAAAAAGGTGTTGAGTATTTACAATGGCTTTGAAATTCCTCAGATCAATACCGAAATAGCAATCTCTGAAGAACTTCAACAAGGGATAAATCAGGCAGACTTGGTTTTGGGTTGCACTTCTAGAATCAGGCTGATTCGAAAAGGACAGGAATACTTGATCGAAGCAATTGGAATCCTGACTCAAAAAACCGGTAAAAATATTCAAGCAATTTTAATCGGAGATTATGTACCAGGCTATGAATGGCAAAAAGAGACCATTGCCTCACTGATTAAAAAATACCATCTAGAGGACCGGATACATTTTCTGGGACATTTAGCTAATCCTCTTCCATATTATAAATTATTTGATGTTTTTGTTTTGCCTTCAGGTGAGCCGGAACCTTTTGGTGGGGTTATTATGGAAGCTATGAGTTTAGGGTTGCCTGTAATTGGCTCGAATGCAGGAGGAACGACAGAACAAATTGCTAATGGGCAAAATGGGTATTTGTTTGAAAATAAAAATTCAGAAGACCTTGCTAAAAAAATAGAACTTTTCCTGAATGATCCTTCAAGCATTCACTTATTTGGAAATTGCTCAAGGGAAAGGATGGAAAATTATTTTAGTCTGGAGCTTCATAGGGAGAATATCCTGAAGCTTTATAAGGATGTTTGTGAAGCTATTTAACGGGCAAATTACGGATTGTAGAGAAGCCTATTCTACTTTTAGTAGCAGCTAGAGGTTTTTACTTTTGTGGGAATGACTAAAATTATTAAGGAAATTGGAGAAGGGCGCTTGCACCAAAAACATTCCATCAAAAGGATCAAATTAACCCTAAACTCTTAAAATTAACCCCAGATTAGGCATTTGCGAGACTTCATTGCCTTAATTTTTGAGCGGCAATTTATCCGCTATTCTTCGCATCACTTAAACCAATTGGGACATCCGTATTTATTTACTTAGGAGAAGGATTCCGTTGGCTTTCAAGGAGAAATGGAGGCGTATTATCTTGGATTTAAGCGACATTGCTGTGAGTAAAAATCTTTATTTTTCTCTATCTTTCTTTTGATACATAAGCCTATCAAACCTGATTTCACCCATGAGAATCCTTCCCTTTATCATAGCTTCCCTACTATTTTCAAAAATGGTCTTTGCTCAAAAACAAGAAGTTAGGGCTAAGAATATATTGATTATCTATTCGGATGATCAAAGCTACCATGCATTAGGTGCCGCAGGAAACAAAGAAATTTCAACACCTAATCTGGATAAATTGGCGGAATCTGGACTGATGTTTACCCAGGCTCATGTGATGGGGGGACATCAGGGGGCTGTTTGTATTCCAAGTAGAGCCATGCTACTTACGGGCCGTTATGTAAACAGATTGCCCAGCGATGGCAGTACGATTCCTGATAGCCTTGTAAGCCTTCCTGAACTATTGAGAGAAAAGGGTTACAACACTTATCACACCGGAAAATGGCATAGTGATAAATCCTCCCATAACCGAATGTTCAATTTAGGTGGAGATATTTTTTTCGGAGGAATGCATTTCCCAGAGTTTGGAGGACAGGAACATCCTACTGTTTATCTTTTTGATAGCACAGGAGTGTATGATGAAAAGCGAAAAAGGACTAGCAATACTTATAGTACCACACTTTATGCTGAAAATGCCATCCGTTTTTTGAGCAGTTCAATCGCTCAATCAAGGCCTTTTTTCTGTTACGTAGCATTTACTTCACCACATGATCCCCGAACTCCTCCTGAAAAATTTGAGAGGATGTATGATCCTGCAAAAATCTCCTTACCAGCAAATTTCCTTAGCAAACATCCCTTTGATAATGGTGACCTGAATGTACGAGATGAAAAATTACTGCCCGTTCCGCGTGATCCAAATGCAATAAAAAAAGACATCGCTTTGTATTATGGTATGGTCAGTGAAATGGATGCTCAGGTGGGAAGAATTTTAGAAGCCCTTGAAAAAAACGGCTTAGTAGAAAATACCTTAATTGTTTTTGCAGGTGATAATGGCTTGGCGATGGGTCAGCATGGTTTATTGGGAAAACAAAATTTATATGAACATAGCATTAGAGTGCCAATGATCCTATCAGGGCCTGGGGTACCAATCAACAGAAAGACGGATGGCTTTACGTACCTGAGTGATATTACTCCCACAATTATAGATTACTTACAGCTAACTAGACCCGCAAGTGTGGAAGGAATATCCTTACTACCAATTTTACAAGATCCTACGAAGAAAGTGAGATCATCCATATATAATGTTTACGGACACTGGAGCAGAAGTATAAAAACCGACGACGGATTCAAAATGATTGTTTACAACGTAGATGGCATTACCACAACCCAATTGTTCAATCTTAAAAACGACCCACTGGAAATTACTGACCTATCAAAGGATCCGAATTATCATGGAAAGGTACTGGAGATGAGAAATTTATTAAAACAACAAATGGCAGATACGTTTGACAACCTTCAAATTGATTTGCCTGATTGGGGAAGAAACAAAAATCAGAAGTCTCGAGGAAGCTGATTCTTATGAAATTGCTTTATCGAAAAAAGTCAATAAATAAATTGAATAGCTAAGGTTAAAAATTTCAGGTAATGCCAAGATATACTCTTTTTTTCACCCTTTTTTTTAGTTGTGTAATTACCATTGAAACTAACGCCCAATCAAACCATCCAAATATTATCATCATTCTAGCAGATGATCAGGGGTGGGGAGATCTTGGCTTCAATGGAAATAAAACAGTGAACACTCCAAACCTGGATCAGCTAGCAAAGGAAGGAATCGTGCTAGATAGATTTTATGTCAGCCCTGTATGCTCACCCACTCGAGCAGAACTCCTGACGGGAAGATACCACGTACGTGGCGGGGTCACTGGCACTTCCAGTGGTTTTGAAAGACTGGACCTGGATGAAATAACCTTCGCAGAAGTGTTTAAAAAAAATGGTTATAGAACTGGGGTTTTTGGAAAATGGCACAATGGAGGCCAAGCTCCCTATCATCCAAATACCAGAGGCTTTGATGAATTTTATGGCTTTTGTGCAGGCCATTGGGCGGAATATTTCAATCCAATTTTAGAACATAACGGAGAAATAATACAAGGAAAAGGATTCATAATTGATGATTTGACTTCACAAGGAATCCAATTCATAGAAAACAATAAGGAAACCCAATTCTTGGCATACTTCCCTTACAACACACCACATAGCCCGATGCAGGTTCCTGATGAATATTGGGGTCGCTATGAAAACAAGCCTTTAGCACAACAAGGTAGCCTCCCTGAACTGGAAGACTCTTTGCATACCAAAGCTGCCTTAGCAATGACAGAGAATATCGATTGGAATGTGGGGAGAATCATCCAGAAATTAGAAGAACTGAACTTAATGAATAACACTATTGTCATTTATTTCTCAGATAACGGCCCAAATGGGCATAGATGGAACGGCCATATGAAGGGCATAAAGGGAAACACGGATGAAGGTGGGATAAGATCCCCGTTTATCATTCAATGGAAGGGCAATTTGGCAAAAGGAACCACTGTCAACAACATCACATCAGTACTTGATATTTTTCCAACCCTTGTAGATTTAGCTGACATTGAAAATCAGCAAACAAAGCCATTTGATGGGTTAAGCCTTAAAAATCTACTGACAAAAAATCAAGATGTAGCGGTAAACGATAGAATCATTCCTAGCTATTGGTCGGGCAAAACAAGTATACGTAGTGAACGCTTTCGGCTTTCTAGTGATCTCAAATTGTACGATATGCAAAATGATCCAGACCAAACAAGCGACATTCGTAAAGCCCATCCAGATGATTATAAAAAACTCCTTGCTTGGAAAGATGAATGGATAAGAACAGTCCTAAATGAATTACCAGAAAATGATACCAGGCCATTTACTGTTGGCAATCCGAAACTAGAACTAACAATCTTACCTACCTCAGAAGCTACCGGAAAGGGAAATGTCATCCGATCCAATAAATATCCAAATAGTAGTTTTTTTAGGCAATTTAGAAATTCAGAAGATGAAATTAGTTGGCCTGTTGCCGTCCAAGAATCTGGAGTTTTTGAAATCGAAGTATACTATGGGTGCAGTGATGCAAATATTGGATCGGAGTTAATAATTGAATTTGGGGGTAGTACATTGACTCATCAACTTTCAGCTTCAAATGAAAAACCGCTAATCGGCATGGAAAATGACCGAGTTTTAAGAATGGAATCTTACACCAAGGATTTTTTACCTATGAAATTTGGAAAAATTGCATTGGAGAAAGGTGAAGGTAAATTGAAACTACGTGTAAAATCCTTGAAAAAACCAGATGATTTGGAAATCAATTTAATTACGCTCAGAAGAATTGATTAAGTCAAATTTAAATCTGATTCTTTGGATAAAGACAAAAGAGTAAAACCCAATTTGGCTTATGTCCCATTGTATTTATTCGTAAAGTAAGAATTGAAAATATAAAATCCTTCCCCCCTCAAAAACCGATATCCTTGTGAAGAAATTAGTGCTTTAGTAGGCTAATCAGTAGCTTTTATACAAGTTATTTAAAAGAAAAAATAGATTAAATCACTTGAAATTTCGCCTAAATTTTTCCACTCATAAAAAACAGGTTGGAGGATTGTGATTTTGTTAAAACATTGAATCAACAAATTTCTCAATCTTTACCTATGAAGAATCTTTTAAAATTTAGCTTATTTAGTTTTTTAGTTGGCTTTGCTACTACTGCTTTTTCTCAGGATGGCACCATCTATCCACTAGAAACACCCAAAGAACCAAATGCGATTCTATTGGGAACTGGAACAGTTGACAATCAACCTGCCCCAGAAACTTGGTTTAGGCAATGGGGAGATCCCATGGCTCGAAATATTTCCACAGCTACCCTCACTCCTTTCCTACCCGAACCAGGAAAAGCCAATGGAACAGCTGTAATTGTAGCCCCAGGGGGAGGGTTTAGTTGGCTTTCTATGGGAAATGAAGGTTGGGAAGTGGCGGAAGCATTAGCCAAGCAAGGAATCGCAGCTTTTGTACTCAAGTATAGATTGTATCCTACCCCACCTCAATTGGAAGATTTTTCTGCCTGGATGAACCGCCCAAGAAATGCTCCACCAGCACCAAATACGACAACCACAACTCCTGCACCTTCCCCATTACAGCGTGACTTATCGAATCAATTGGAAGATGCGGAGGCAGCTTATGCCTTGCTGGTCAAAAATGCCAAAGAATGGGGGATTGACACCTCTAGAATCGGAATGATCGGCTTCTCCGCAGGAGCTGGATTGACGATGCATGCCACCCTTCATTCGAACACAATGAAATTGGCATTTATTGGACCTATCTATGGAGGAATGGGCCCTGTGGAAGTTCCCAAAGATGCGCCACCCATGTTCAATGTAATCGCTACAGATGATTTTCTATTTCAAGGACAATTTGGAATCATTCAGTCTTGGCACAAGGCAGGTCGACCCGTGGAACTTCACCTGTACCAAAACGGAGGACACGGTTTTGGACTTGGAAATCCCAACCGAACAAGCAACCGTTGGTTTGATGCCTTTGTCCATTGGTTGGATGTAAACCAGTTTATGGGTAAGAAGTAAATAAAAAAGAACGCATAGACTCAACAAAAAATTTGAGTGACTTCATCCCTCTAGTAGCACATACTAGAGGGATTTTTTTGTTCGTTAGATCTAGTAGACGATGGAGTCTGTTGCCAATTTGGGGAGGGAATAGGTACTTCCTTCAAAAACAAAAGGGAAATTGATCTTTGTGGCTGATATCAATTCAAATGCCGCTGGTGTCTCGTACCCGAAAACTTTCTCCAAACTTTTGCTTGCCGAAAGTGCTTGTAGCTGACCTAGGGTTACGGTTGTTTCATTCAAATACAGCAGTTTTAAATTTTTGATTTGGCTCAACTTTCCTAGCTCCTTTCCAGATATCGCCGTGCTATTGAGCTTCAGTACAGTGAGGTTAGGCAACGTACCAAGCTGGTCAATAACAGCGTCTGTTACTTTGGTTTCACTCAAATCCAAGTAGGCAATTCTATTTTTAAATGGGGCCAGTTGCTTCCAATCCGCATCCTGAAAAGCTGGAAAATTGGTGCAGGTGATTTTCAAAAATCCCGAGCCTGACGCCACTGCTTCTGCAAATATTCCAGTTGCTTTCACCGAAGTCAAGGAATCAGCTGCAATCGGCGATAGCTCCGTTATTGGGTAAAAAGGAATCTCATTTTTTAAGATAAATCGTTCAACCAAACTCTTGGAAATCCCTGCGGCTACCAAAGTGCCTTTTTCTTTGGCACCATCTTTAATCCAACTTTCAATCAAGGTTATTTCCTCTTTGGAAGGCTGGTTTTTTTCGGCCGGAGGCATGTGTTTTTCATCTTCCTTGGGCAAAAGAAGCCGAGCAAAAAGGGTGCTGTGAGCAGCATCGCCAGCGTTCAACACCTGGCCATCCTCTCCCCCCTTCTTCAACCCTTCAAAGGAAGAAATGTCCAATTCTCCTTTTCGATTTCTTGGGCTGTGGCAGCTTTTGCAGTTTTTATTGAGAATGGGTTGGATCACTTCTGCATAGAGCTGTGCATTTTCCCAAGTTTCCTCGGTCAACTGTGGCCCCAATTCCGATTGAACTGCTACACCAAACAGGGACTGAAGATCTGCTGGAAGGACTTCCGTAAAGTAGCCTTCTCCATGTGTCAGGTTCCCACCCCAATGTCCCGTGATACCCAAAATAAAACCCAGGACTAGGGCCAACACTCGGATTTTGGTAGTAAGCACCTCTGCGTTTTTTACCAGTACATACACCCCAAAGCTCCCTAAAGAGGTCGCCACACCTCCGATGAGATGGGTTTGAATGTCTTCCCAAGCAAAACCTTCCCACTGGTATTGGAGATAGCCACTCCCCCCTGCCGCCAAAGAAGCAATACTCCCAATCAAAAAGGCCAGCCGAATGGAGGGAAGCAGTTCATTTTTCCCCTTTTGAGGGAAAAAACAAAGCAAAATCCCGAAAATCAAAATCCCTATGGGAAGATGGACCAAGACAGGATGCATTCTCCCCATGAAGGGTAATAAAAACTCAGTCATTGGAAACGGGATTTTAGTGCATTCATCATCCACACATTGGCTTCCCACTGGTCCGCAACTGGCTGCTTGGTAAATGGAACCGTAGCCATGTAGGGAGGTGGACCAAATTCGGTGGTTATGGTAAATGTTTTACCCATCTGACTGCGGATGATTTTTTCCCAGATGTCTAAGTGTACCTTGACTTCATTTTTCCATTCTGGAGCTGCTGGATTAGGCACCTGTGGCCCCTCTGCAAAGCCCACTCTAGCATGAATATGGCCCACAGATGAAAAGATTTCTTGAAGAAGTGGATCACTTTCTGATAGAAGGCGTTCATGAACCACCATCCAATGGCTGATATCTAGTGTGTATTTTAAGTTTGGAAACTCCCGAAGCATGGCTAGGGCATCTGGCAGAGTATAGGAAAATCGACCCCGATGCGTCTCATGCAACACAGGAATTCCCTCTTTCTTTTCATATAGGTCACCCAATTCAATAAACGCCAAATTTTGCTCCGAAGTCCAAAAGTCATTTCCAGTGTGACTATTAACTTTGACGGGCTGCCAAGTCATGATTTCTTGTAATCCTACCTCATACACCCGCAAGGCTTCCTCAAAAGGCAGGTTCCTAGCGGTGCCATGCAAAAAAATGACCTCAAGTTCGTGCTTTTTTAGACCTTCTTTTAGGCTCTTTTTTTTGTCTTCACTTGTGGGCATCCATAGCTCTACCCCATCGTAGCCTGCGGATTTGGCTTTGGCCAAAAAGGCATCCATTGAAAGTGTATTTCCCCAGTCTGTCTGAAAGAATAGAATTTTTTGCTGAGCAGCAAGGTGTAAGGGTAGTACCAGCCACACTACTAGAACGAAGGCTTTTGAACTCATTTAGGCCATTATTTTAGTGATTAATTCTCCATGTACATCCGTAAGTCGAAAAGGCCTACCCTGAAAATTGTAGGTGAATTTCTCGTGATCAAAGCCCATTAAGTGTAAAATCGTGGCATGGAGGTCATGCACCGAGGTACGCTCCTCCAAGCCTACAAAGCCAAAATCATCTGTGATGCCGTAGCTCGTTCCTTTTTTAACACCTCCACCGGCCATCCACATCGTAAAGGCATCCACGTGGTGATCTCTTCCCATAAACCCCATCTTTTTTCCTTCCCGGTTTTCTTGCATAGGCGTGCGACCAAATTCCCCTCCCCAAACAACCAGGGTTTCTTCCAATAGCCCCCGCTGTTTTAAGTCAAGTAGCAAGGCGGTCATCGGTCGGTCGATG
>Ga0181601_10000580_pt1 | contig 29914 bp, 30 predicted proteins | sample 041ome_8_FD_133020 | JGI IMG/M metagenome (GOLD analysis project Ga0181601, IMG submission 133020) | Coastal salt marsh microbial communities from the Groves Creek Marsh, Skidaway Island, Georgia - 041407BS metaG (megahit assembly) | ecosystem: Environmental > Aquatic > Marine > Intertidal zone... | reverse complement strand
CGCGGTATAAGCGGTGCATTTATATTGAATATTATCTTGGTGTTGTTATTTTTTGTCCCCGCAATAATCCATGCTCTATGGATTGCGATGAGCGATAAAAAAATAGGGAAATAACCCCTTATAATAACTTAGAAAATTGATTGATATCATGAACCGCCGGTATTTCTTTTCCGGCGGTTATGATTTTCTGACGTTGTTCATCTGAGTAATGATTTGCAGTGAGCTCCGCAAACTTATGTCCCATATCACCCCAGGACATAGGGCGCTGCGATGATCCTGCAGGGTAATCTATTCTTTCCGAATATTTAATATCGCCGACAACAATTTCAACCTTCCCGGGAAAACCACCCGTTTGAACATGAAATTCCGTTAAATCCTCATCCGCAATAATTTCTATTCTTTCCATCACTTGAATAATCTTTTGGTCAAAAATGGCTGGTTCTTCAAAATCATGCATCGATATATCGTCTTTTTTAATCACGGCCAATGCAACCGCATATGGCAGACTAAACCGTGCCGCCATATGATTGCTTATTTTTCGTGTTGATAATGTTTTTGCGCTATCGGCTTTAACCTGCACAAAAACCTTATCAATATCATCTGAATTAATCCCTTTATCAATACAAATTGCTTTGGCAGCTTCAATGGCACTATGAACCCCATAACAGCACGCATATTTCTTCAGTGAAATATTGCTAATATTTGGTGTGCCCCCTTTTGGTACTTTCAATTCTTGGCCATCGCCGTGACTGTGGCTAGCAACGATTCCCATTTCACCGGTGACAACACGGTCACTTGCTGTCATTCCATGTTTCACAAGATCCGCCGAATTAACAGCAAGCTGTGCGGCTTGCCCATTGACCCAATCCTTATCCATTCCAAAGGACCCGTTTCCGGGGGCAAGTGATGGCATAAGACCGTTTGGCGAACATGCCCCCGCCATCCCCATGGTATATGCAATTTGTTTTATATCTAAATTTAACAGTTTTGCGCAGGCAACAGATGCCCCTAGCGGTCCAGCAATACTTGTGGTCCTAAACCCTCGACCTTCGCTTCTATGGCGTCGTCCAACGGCCCTAAGGACGGCAATTGCCACCTCAAGTCCTGCTGCAATGGCTGTTATCAGCTCTTCACCACTTGATCCTTCCCGTTCCGCAACGGCAAAAGCCGCGGGGATAATCGTAACACCTAAATGACCATTATTACGCGGATCAACGACAACATCCTGATAATCAAGAATTTCTGCCCATGTACCATTACATAATGCAGCGAGGTTAGCTGGCATTTTACCCCGTCCAGACCATAGAGTTGATCCCTCTTCGGATTTATTATGTTTTAAATTGAAATCTTCATTGATAAGTCCGGAACCATGTTTTTCATTATAAGCACCAATCGAAATGATAATCACATCAAATATCATTTGTGCAATATGATCACGCGCACTTTCATCAATATCAGAATAAGAAAGCTCATAAGCATATTTAGCAAGCAACCAATCTGGTGAAGTATCAGAATTCATAACTTACATACTCATTCTTTTAAGAAAACTACGAAGCCGTTCTGACTTTGGCGCATTAAAAAATTCTTGCGCTGGCGCTTGTTCGACAATGACGCCTTCATCAATGAATATGGCTCTATCCGCCGTATCTCTCGCGAAATTAAGCTCATGCGTCGCAAGGATCATCGTATGTCCTTTCTCCGCCAATTCTTTCATAACTTCAATAACTTCGCCGACACGTTCTGGATCAAGCGCCGATGTCGGCTCATCGAAAAGCATCACTTCTGGTTCCATCGCAAGCATTCTTGCGATCGCCACCCTTTGTTGTTGACCACCCGACAAAGTGTCGGGATATTCATCTTTCCAATCCAGAAGTCCCACTTCTGTAATTCTTTCAATTGCAATTTTCTCAGCGTTCGCCTTATTCATTTTTTTGACGATGCGTAATGCTTCAACAACATTGCCCACAACCGTGCGGTGCGGCCACAAATTAAATTGCTGAAACACATAACCAATTCGACTACGTTGTCTGGCCAATATTGTCTGATTTGCTTTTTTTAAGTCACCATTTTCGAGTGGCTCAAACCCAATCGGGTCACCATTAATATAAACGGTTCCTTGGGCTGGACTATTAAGCTGATTGATGCACCTAAGCAATGTTGACTTTCCGGAACCTGACGGCCCTAAAATACAGACAACTTCACCTTGCGCCACCTCAAGGTCAATACCTTTTAAAACCTCTAGGTTGCCAAATGATTTATGCAAGTTTTTAATATTCACCGCAGCGGTCATGACTATAGCCCTCCTTGCGGTTTTATTTGAAAGGCGGACTGGCTAATTTGCTTGAACCTTTGCCAAAATGGAACTTTTTCACGATTAACCCACGCTAATTTATATTCCAAATACATCATAAATAATGATGTGGTATATGCCATAATCAAATATATAACAGCAACTACCGTGAATACCTCAATCGGTCTAAAGAAGTTAGCGATAATGATCTGCCCCTGATACATCAATTCTGCCATACCAAGTACGGAACAAAGGGATGATAATTTAATGGCGGACACAAACACATTGCCAATCGCCGGTATCATTCTATAGGCTGCTTGGGGTACCACGACCCTACGCGTTATTTGCCCCGGCTTAAATCCAAGCGCAGCGGCGGCCTCAATATGCCCCTTATCAACCCCTTGAATACCCGCACGAAACACTTCAGATAAATACGAACCCACATTTAATGCCATCGCAATTACAAGCGAAGTAAGCGCATCAAGCTGAAGCCCCGTCAAAATGGGAAGACAATAATAAATCCATACAATTTGAATAAGCCCGGGTGTTCCCCTAAATACCTCAACGTAAATTATCAGCGGTAAGGCAAATATTTTTCTGGCTCTTAGCCGCACTATCGCGACAAAAAGCCCAATCACCGTTCCAAGAGCCATCGTGAGCAATGAAAGCAGAATTGTTGTCTGAATGCCCTCTAATAATAGTGGGAAATTATTCCAAACAATGTCGAACCGAAATTCAAATTCCATATTAAATGCTCACGAAGATAACTTTATTATTTAACATCACCGATTAATCGTGTTGGCGCGACAACGGCATCAAGAACAACATCAGGATATATTTCTGCCTGTTTGGCCATAAAATTCGTTTCAATGATCGTATCAACAAATGTATTCATATAATGAAGTAGGTTATGCTGACATTGTGGCATAACAAACCCCGCCCCAACGGAACGTGGTGATTCCGGTAAAACCACGACTTCGGCCCAATCGGAATTAGCACGTGCAATTTGTTGCGTTTCAACGGAGCCTGCCCCCATTGCAATAGCACGCCCACTGGCCACTTCTTGTTCCGGTAAGGCGGGCGGTGCAACTGATTTTATTGTCGCATTTGAGAAAAATTCTTTATCGTTTTCCGTATATGTAATATGCGCTGCACTACCTAGGCGCAGAACAACATTTGAACCGGGCTTATCAATATCCGAAAGCTTAGTAATATTCTTATCTTTACGTACCAAAAATGTTTGTGATCCAATGACAACAGGCTTCGTAAACCAGACGGATGCCGCCCTGTTTGGGCGGCGCGCTACATTGGAAATAACAATATCAAATTTCCCAGATTGAAGTCCTGCAATAAAAGTATCCCATTTGGCTTCAACCCATTCGACTTCTACTTTTAATAATTCTTCGCCTAACATGTTGCCGGCATTGACGAATGCACCTTCTAATTCACCTCTCATATTTCTATATTGAAATGGCTTTGAATTAATCCATCCAATACGGATTTTCCCGCGCTTTAAAATTTCTTCAAGCATATCAGGTGCTGTGCTACAATTTGCGGCAAACGCCGGAACACTTACGATAAATGATAATATGACGCTTAAAATAACGATAATTTTTTTGATGATATTCATCCGAATTTTTCCCAATTGAAAAGCTTAAAACAGGTTTCAATATAACTGTATTAATTACAAGATTTAATAATTACCCCTTATTTCTTATTAGCCTTTTTTTCTGCTTCCGCCGCAAGACGTAATGCTTTTAATTTATCGGCTTTGCTTCGGACTTCTTTTGCTCTTGCTTCTTTTTCATTTATAAGCTTATTGGCCTTTATTTTTGCTGGCTTCCGATCTTTAAACCCACCTTGATCACCGCGTTCTAATGCTGCAAACATTTTATCATCAGCCGTATTTGGCCGTGTTGCTCCTGATCCCATTTTCTAAGCTCCTTTATTAATTAATTATCTTCAAAAATTTATTATTGAAAAACCTATAAATCAGGTTCCATCATATCGGACTTAATTGCAAGAATTTTATCAGAAAGGATGGTTTCTTATTGAGAAAATCTTGCCTTCCCTGCAAGAAATGAAATTAATATTGCTATTATTCTATTCGAGGAATAGTTTTCTTGAAATGCTGGAGCTAGAAACAAATGAATTCAACCCTATATTATATTCATGACCCCATGTGCGAGTGGTGTTATGGTTTTGTAAATACCTGGGAGAAAATTCAGCAACAATTACCGTCAAACGCTGCGCTCAAATATGTGGTGGGCGGCCTTGCACCAGACAGCGATCAGCCAATGTCCTATGAAACACGTCAAATGATCATTGGGGCATGGCATAGAATTTCAGAAATGCTAGGCACAGAATTTAATTTCGATTTCTGGATCAAAAATAAACCACGCAGATCAACATACCCCGCCTGTCGTGCCGTTCTCGCTGCACGCGCACAAAATCATGAAAAAGAAATGATCAATGCCATACAACAAGCCTATTACCAAAGAGCACTAAACCCGTCCGATGATCACGTTTTAATTGATTTAGCAAAAGAAATATCACTTGATACCAATAAATTCATAACAGATTTAAATTCGGATAAAATTAAAAACCAATTAATGGATCAAATCAGCTTATCAAGAAAATTAAGCCATAGAGGCTTTCCGTCACTCGTGCTTGAAACAGCGGGAAAATATTATTTTATCGATCATGATTATAGCAATGCTGAAACCACACTTACTAAGATTATTGGTTTAATAGAGTTCCCAAAATAAAAAAGCCCCGCAATTGCGAGGCTCTTTCTTTATTCTCTAAAACGGGATCTCGTCATCGAAATCTGATCCGCCGCTACTTGGGGCTGATCCGCCGCCACCTTGGCCACCGCCGCTAAAGCCGCCGCCTGATCCGCCGCCGTACCCGCCATCATCGCTGCCGCCGAAACCGCCGCCGCTATCATTGCGACCGTCAAGCATAGTTAGTTCGCCGTTAAAGCGTTGCAACACAACTTCAGTTGTATATTTTTCAACACCTTGTTGATCTGTCCATTTACGAGTTTGAAGTGAACCTTCAATATAAACCTTCGATCCTTTTTTCAGGTAATTTTCTGCCACTTTACAAAGATGCTCGTTAAAAATAACCACGCGATGCCATTCTGTGCGTTCGCGACGCTCCCCACTTGAACGGTCTTTCCATGTATCGGATGTCGCAATACTTAATTGCGCGATTGGTGAACCATCATTTGTGTGTCTAATTTCAGGATCACGCCCCAAATTACCAACCAAAATTACTTTATTTACGCTTGCCATGATGTATCTTTCTTTAAAAATGCGAATCTAATATGGTTCACAATAGCCATGAAACATCATGAATGCAACTGAGAACAAAATAAGAACTTTACATATTCCTAGAATCCCTTAAATTGCTAGTGAAAATAAAAACCGGGTATTATAAATGCTAACTAAAATTTCCGTTCGTGGGGCAAGAGAACACAACCTAAAATCCGTGGATGTTGATATCCCGCGTGATAAACTTGTTGTCATCACTGGCCTTAGTGGCTCAGGTAAATCGTCGCTTGCTTTTGATACAATATATGCCGAAGGGCAACGCCGATATGTGGAAAGTTTATCCGCTTATGCCCGTCAGTTCCTTGAAATGATGCAAAAGCCCGATGCCGATCATATTGAGGGGCTCTCCCCCGCTATATCAATAGAACAAAAAACGACGTCACGTAACCCGCGCTCAACGGTGGGAACCGTTACAGAAATATATGATTATATGCGTCTTTTATATGCGCGCATTGGCGTGCCATATTCCCCGGCAACAGGAAAACCCATTACCAGCCAAACCGTTAGCCAAATGGTCGATAAAATTATGGAACTTGAAGAAGGATCAAGACTTTATTTACTTGCGCCAATTGTCCGCGGCCGTAAAGGCGAATACCGCAAGGAGTTCATGGAACTTTTAAAAGCTGGTTTTCAACGGGTTAAGGTTGATGGCGAATTTTATGAAATCGAAGATGTTCCCGATTTAAATAAGAAAATCAAACATGATATCGAAGTGGTGGTTGATCGTCTTGTTGTGAGACCCGATCTTGAAACCCGCCTCGCTGATAGTATGGAAACGGCACTTAATTTATCCGATGGACTTGCGGTTGTGGAAATTGCAGATGATACCGGTGAGAGAATTTTATTTTCTGCCAAATTCGCCTGTCCCGTATCTGGTTTCACCATCGAAGAAATTGAGCCACGCCTTTTTTCTTTTAATAATCCGTTTGGTGCTTGTCCAACATGTGACGGTCTTGGTGAAAAATTATATTTTGATCCTGAACTTGTGGTGCCGGATACATCATTATCATTAAATGAAGGGGCGCTTGCTCCGTGGGGTAAATCCAATTCACCCTATTACGCGCAAACCCTAGAAAGTATTGCAAAGCATTATAAGTTTAAAACCAATACACCGTGGAAAAAATTATCTGAAAAAATAAAAGAAGTCCTGCTACATGGTAGCGGTTCTGAAGAAATTGAAATTACATATAACAGCGATAACATCAAAAGTTATGTGGTCAATAAATCATTCGAAGGGGTAATAGGCAACATCAAAAGACGTTGGCGCGAAACAGACAGCAATATGATGCGCGAGGAACTTGCGAAATTCCAAAGCTCGACAACATGTGATGCCTGTGACGGTCACCGTTTAAAACAAGAAGCCCTCGCCGTAAAAATTGACGGAAAACACATCAGCGAAATTACGGAATTATCCGTACGTCGGTCCCTTGAATGGTTTACGGAACTTTCCGGAAAGCTATCCGATAAAGATAATGAAATCGCATCCCGTGTTTTAAAAGAAATTAATGAACGCCTTGGTTTTTTGAATAATGTTGGTCTTGAATATCTAAATCTTTCACGCACGTCTGGCACATTATCCGGTGGTGAAAGTCAGCGTATTCGACTTGCCAGTCAAATTGGATCGGGTCTTACGGGTGTTTTATATGTTTTGGATGAACCCTCTATCGGGCTTCATCAACGGGATAACAGCCGTCTGCTTAAAACATTGTCGAACTTACGTGACATGGGCAATAGTGTCCTTGTTGTTGAACATGACGAAGAAGCGATCCTAACCGCGGATCATGTCATTGATATGGGACCCGGTGCGGGCGTTCATGGCGGTGAAATTGTGGCGCAAGGCACACCGAAGAAAATCATGAGCAGCAAAAAAAGTCTTACGGGACAATATTTAAGCGGCATAAGGTCCATTGAAATTCCAAGTGAAAGACGCAAAGGTCATTTCGCAGGTAAAAAGCGAAAAGAAATCGTTGTTAAAGGGGCAACCGGTAATAATTTAAAAAATGTAACCGCAAAATTCCCACTCGGCGTCATGACTTGTATCACTGGCGTATCCGGAAGTGGCAAATCAACACTTACTATTGATACATTATATAAAGCCGTAGCCCGCAAAATTAACAGAAGCCGCGTGATCCCCGGCAAACATGAAGATATCACTGGGCTTGAGTTTATTGATAAAATTGTTGAAATTGATCAATCCCCGATTGGGCGAACACCACGTTCAAACCCGGCCACTTATACGGGCGCATTTACCCCAATCCGTGATTGGTTCGCGGGCCTACCAGAAGCAAAATCACGCGGTTATAAACCGGGACGTTTTTCATTTAACGTTAAAGGCGGCCGCTGCGAAGCGTGTCAGGGGGACGGAGTCATTAAAATTGAAATGCATTTCTTGCCCGACGTTTATGTTAAATGTGATGTTTGTGACGGTAAACGCTATAACCGCGAAACTTTGGAAATTAAATTCAAAGGCAAAAGCATTTCCGACATTCTTGACATGACCGTCGAAGATGGCATGGACTTTTTCGCCGCCATCCCGAGCGTGCGTGATAAAGTTGCCATGATGCAAAAAGTGGGACTTGATTATATTAAAATCGGTCAAGCGGCCACCACTCTATCTGGCGGTGAAGCACAGCGGGTGAAATTATCCAAAGAATTATCAAAAAGGTCTACTGGTAGAACATTATATATTCTTGATGAACCGACAACGGGTTTACATTTTGAAGATATCAAAAAATTACTCGAAGTTATTCAAGCGCTGGTCGATAAAGGGAACACCGTAATCATTATTGAACACAATCTTGACGTCATAAAAACTGCAGATTGGATTCTCGATATTGGCCCCGAAGGGGGAAGTGGAGGCGGAAAAATCATCGCAGAAGGCACTCCAGAGGACGTTTCTAAGGTAAAAAACAGCTTTACTGGTCAATATTTAGCAAAATTATTGTAAAATTTTCATTTTTGTTAACCTTTTGTTAACCATATCTGTATAATGTAGATTGTATTACAGATGCCCAAAAACTGTAATACCATAATACTCAACTTACTCCATTTGGAACATCTGCTCTTGCCCAAGAGCGGATGTTTCATTTTTTTAGAGACCTTTTTTTCTTTTCATTTTGCCATAAATAATGTTATCAGCGGCCCATAATTATATGGACTTGAATATGACAATAAAACCCATTCATATCATTGGCGGCGGCATGGCCGGCACGGAAGCCGCGTGGCAATTATTAAAGTATGACATCCCAGTCATTCTTCATGAAATGCGTGGTGTTAAAGGAACCAATGCCCATAGCACCGATGGCCTTGCTGAAATGGTATGCTCAAATAGTTTCCGGTCTGACGATATGGAAAATAATGCAGTTGGGTTATTACACGAAGAAATGCGCCGCATGGGATCCATCATGATGGAAGCCGCAGAACAAACAAAAGTCCCCGCAGGAAGCGCACTTGCCGTAGATCGTGATTTATTCAGCGAGTATATTCAAGATAAATTACTGGCACATCCACTATTCACATTAGAGCGCGGCGAAGTGGATACAATTCCACCTTCAGCGTGGGGTAATGTTATTATTGCTACAGGTCCCCTCACCTCTGATGCGCTTGCAAAAGCGGTACTGGAAATTACAGGCGTCGATGAACTTCAGTTTTTTGATGCGATTGCACCAATCATATATAAAGAGAGCATTGATTTTTCCAAGGCATGGTTTCAAAGCCGATATGATAAAGGTGATGGCGCGGATTACATCAATCTGCCTATGACAGAAGAGCAATATTATACTTTTATTGATGAAATTACTGATGCAGAGAAATCCGATTATAAAGACTGGGAACAAGACATTCCCTTTTTTGAAGGATGTATGCCTATTGAAGTAATGGCGGAACGCGGTAAAGAGACCCTTGCTTTTGGTCCGATGAAACCCGTCGGGCTGACCAATCCACATAGTGATGAAAAGCCATATGCTGTTGTACAACTCAGGCAGGATAACAAACTCGGTACTCTTTATAATATGGTCGGCTTTCAAACCAAGATGAAATACAAATTTCAAAAAGAAATATTCAAAAAAATTCCAGGACTTAAAAATGCCGAATTTGCGCGACTCGGTGGGCTTCACCGTAATACTTTCATCAATAGTCCCAAACTGCTTGATGATCAACTTCGTTTGAAATCAAGGCCGCGCCTGAGATTTGCCGGACAAATCACTGGCGTTGAAGGATATGTGGAAAGTGGCGCCATGGGCATAATGGCCGGGCGATTCCTTGCCGCTGAAACATTAGGACAAGAAATAACATCTCCTCCAATTGTGACCGGTTTTGGCGCACTTATCAATCACATCACCGGCGGCCACATCGAAGGGGTAGGACAAGCGAAAACATTCCAACCGATGAATGTAAACTTTGGCATTATGCCGCCGCTTGAAGAAAAAAAACATGTCGTTGATGGGAAACGCGTTAAAATAAAAAGAAAATTCAGAAAACCAATTAAAGCAAAACGCGCCCTTGATGCATTAGCCCAATGGTTAGAGCAATCCAAATAAAGCACTAAAGAATAAACGGCATTGTCGCGGAAACATGGTTGCGCGTTCATTAATTTCAAATGGGTTATAGTCTGCTTTTTTAATGCTATTCAGATAACTTCTGCTAAGAGCACTCAATAGGAATAAAGATTTCATTTCCTTGGATAGCTTCTTCTTATCCGTAGCAATATGATCAAGATATTGATGCGCCGATATGCACAATGCCTTAATCAAATTTTGCATATTTTCCTTACCTTCCATAGCAAAAATATCTTTTTTCTTCACATCAAACTCATCCATCAAATCCTGCGGAAGCGAAAGTTTCTTAAGAGAAATATGATACCGGATGGCCCTTAGTGTGCCGATCAATCCCCATACTTGACCAAGTTCATATGCCATGGACAGAACCTCTTCATCCTCTTCACCGATAATTTGGGCTGCGATGCGGGTTAAATTGCCGGATGTTTCGCCAAGATAGGTTTCAAATTCATCAAGTATCTTTGGATTTTCATCATAAATATCTGCTGCACGGGCATCGATAATTTTAATAAAATCTTCTTTGGCTATATTGGTTCTTTGTACCGCAGTATGTAAAGGCAATACCACTTCATGATTTCTTGGTTGATCCGCATAAATACCGTCGATGGCTTCCCGCCACCACTGAAGCCTAATTTCACCAAGCATCGGTTCTGATACCGCTTCACGAATCTTTGCAACTTCATGATTAAAGGCATAAAGAGCAAATAAATCTTCTCTCGTCGTTGCAGGCGCAAAAAGCGTCACCAAAAAACGATCATAATCATGCGCTTTTACTTGCTTTGCCGTATATGTTTCTAAGACTGTCATATCCCTTAAATGACTGAAAAATATAAAAGTTACAAGAGACTTTTTGACCTATGGTTAAATTACTGTTAATTTATTATCGTTCTAAAAACGGAAGCAGACTAATTCTGAAAAACGGGATTAATAAAACTAATAATTAAATGAAGGGTAGTTAAATGGCTAAAATTTTAGAAGATTTAAAACTTACCGTTATCGCAGGCATCGTCCTGACGGTCGGAATGGTATTCGCAACAGAAGCAATCTATGATTCTCAGATGAGTGCCCCTGAAAAGGCCGTATCTGACATGATGAACAATATGTAAGGAAGGATAAGATTATGGAAGCAGAACTATTTTTAATTCGTTACTTACACGTCCTAAGCGGTATCATGTGGATCGGTATCCTTTGGTACTTTAACTTTGTACAAATCCCAAGCATGCCTAAAATTCCGGATGAGCAAAAACCGGCTATTGGTAAGGTCATTGCACCAGAAGCACTATTCTGGTTCCGTTGGGGCGCATTTTTCACTGTGTTCTTCGGTCTCGCACTCGCATGGAGAATGGGTTACCTAATGGATGCCCTGACTTTACAACAACCAAACATTGGTTTCGGTATGTGGCTCGGTCTTATTATGGCATTTAATGTGTGGTTCGTTATTTGGCCGGCACAAAAAATTGCCCTTGGCATCGTAGAAGCAGACGCAGCGTTAAAACCAGCAATGGCAAGAAGAGCAATGTTGTTCTCAAGAACAAACACAATGCTTTCTATCCCAATGCTAGCAAGCATGATTTCGGCTCAAAACCCTATTATGTAAGCTGATAAAATATAGAATTTTTAAAAGCCGGACTTTATGTCCGGCTTTTTTATTGCCAAAACTATATTGCCCTGAGGGCAATGGTTTTATTGATCCGAGGTTTTTCTTCTCATACCCTATTTCCCATAGACAACATATGAAAAGGGCAAAGATTTATCGGAAATAGCACTCTCATCCCTCGCAAATTTGGGCGCAATAAAAATCACAATACCTGAAGCGATAACAGAAATAGGCGTAGAGCATTTCCAAGGTAAAAATATAAAAAATAAAGCGGTACTCATTGCCACCAATTGGTCACGCCATTGGGGAACTTATACTTATTTTGACGATTTTCCATATGTAAACGAAGAAGCGGCCCTTTACCTTCGTGACCAAGGCGCCAATTTCGTTGGTATCGACAGTTACAACATTGATGACACCAAGGGAAAAGCAAGACCATGCCATAGCATTTTGCTTCATGAAGACATTCCCATTTGTGAACATATGACCGGACTGGCCGAATTGCCAGACGATAATTTTAAATTTTTCGCTGTTCCAGTAAAAGTGAAAGGAATGGGCACCTTCCCCGTTCGTGCCTTTGGCATCATTGATAAATAAATCTAAATTGAAAAAAGATAGCCAGTCATATACTGGCTTTCAATCAATTTATAAACGATTGACATTATGACAAAGATATCATAATTATTCACCCATGATAAAAAATACCTCAATACGAAAACGAATGTGTCGAATTACCACCCCGATCCTTTAAGGGTCGGACCGTTATTGCCTATTGGCAAAATTAATTTGATATATTTATTTCGTAAAAGAGGAGCGCATAAGATGGACGCGCAATTTGAGTTATCACCATCCAGTATACAATATTTTATAACAGCCGACGTTGACCCCGGCGTCATTTCCCGTGTCACTGAACTTTTTGCTTTAAGAAGCATCGTGCCTGATTACCTAAAAGTTTCCAGATACAAGAAAACCGGCGCAATACCAGAATCTTTAAGCATCGATATACGTGTTTCAGGTTTAGATGTTCACACACAGGATGTAATATTACAGAAGCTAAACAGTATCGTTTGTGTACAATGCGTAAGGAAAGAAGCAATCTTTAAATCGGTCAGAGCGGCATAGATCGACTTAGCAATTATTTATTAAGCCTTACATAATTTTCAATATGCTGACCCTGAAGCAATTGAACGGCGCCATTTTCGAGACGGGATTTAATCCACTTATCGATATAAGATTTAAATACCAAATCCTTTTTAAACATATATCCTTTTTTTGTTTGATTAAATGGCGTGTCAGGATTCACCGCTACTAGTTCAGGATGAACTTCTTGCTGCACTATGGTTTCAATGGCATCGGTTACCATCACATCCGCGTCACCATCGACAATCTTTTGAAAGATCGTGATATTATCTTCGTTTAAAATCAACGTCGCATTTGGAAAGTTTTGACGGGCAAACTGTTCATTGGTGCCACCTGGGTTAAAAATCACTCGAACATGTGGCTGATTAATGGCTGAGATTGTTTTAAATTGATCCGCTTGCTCATCTCTTGCGATCGCCGCTTTTCCGTCCGGCATAAGCGGAATACTGAACATCGCCATTTCTTCGCGGGCAGCATTTATTGAAATACCGCTCATGCCCACATCAAATTTACCAGTCAGCAAATCATCCATTAAGGTTGACCAAGTGGTCTTTACAAATTCAACACGCACATTCATTGATTTAGCTAAATCATTGGCTAAATCGATATCAAGGCCATAAAAAACACCGTCATTTTGCTTATTGACATATGAAAACGGGCCATAATCTCCCGTAGTGCCAATGCGGATAACACCCGCGTCTTTTATATCGTCGATTAACGATTGTTCGGCACTAACCGAACAAAAAGTAAATAGAAATAAAATGACTGCTCGAATGAATATTTTCATTTGTCCTGCTAAATGGCGATTAATGCCGCAGCCACCAAACGCCCTTCCTGAAGAAGCACATTATATGTTCTTGCGGCGGCACCCGTGTCCATGGCTTCGATGGCTATTTTCTTTTCTTCAAAGGCGGCGCGAATATTTTTGGGAAGAAAGGCCATATTGGGGCCCAAACCAATCACAATAATTTCAACACCACTAGCATTTAAAATAGGTTCAAGATTTTTAATTGAAATTTCAGACTTTTCACTAACCGCCCATGGATAAAAACCATCCGGTGTTATCATCATTGACCCTTCAAAGCGGCTATCGCCCATGCGAAACCCACCGTCACCGTATCCTGCGACAAAGGCTTCTTCACTTGAATTAATTTCTGTAAATTCCATCGTCATTAGCGGAATTGTTCCGGTATAACTTCTTTTCCGTCTTTGGTGACTTCCTCTTCTTCACGGCGCAGCTCAAACCATAGCAGTACAGGCGATGCAATAAAGATCGAAGAATAAGTACCAACAAAAATACCCCAAATCATTGCGGCCGTAAAACCTCTAATAGCTTCACCACCTAAGAAATAAAGAGAAGCCAATGCAATTAAGGTAGTTACAGAGGTCATCACTGTACGTGCCAGTGTTTCATTAAGGCTTAAGTTAATTAGGTCCGGCATTTCTTTTTTGCGAAATTTAAAAAGATTTTCACGGATGCGGTCATATACCACAACCGTATCATTAAGCGAGTAACCTACGATGGTCAAAATCGCCGCGATAATTGACAGGTTAAATTCTAACTGTGTAAGAGCAAACATACCAATAGTCAGAATAATATCATGAACAAGCGCGATTACTGCACCCAAACCAAACTGCCATTCAAAGCGGATCCAAATATAAAAGAGCACTGCACCAATTGCTAATCCAACTGACATTATACCAGACTGAATAAGTTCACCTGATACAACACTTCCAACAGATTCGGTTCGTTGAAAAACTACGTTATCATCAACACCTGATTCCAAAGTAGATTGAACTAGGTCAACAACTTCATTAAGTGACAGTGAATCGTGTTCTTCAATACGGATCAGTATTTGATTTTCTGCACCAAAGGTTTGGATAGAAACATCACCAAGTCCTAAATCACCCGTCAACCCTCTAATATGTGACAAGTCCGCAGGGTTATCCATATGTGCTTCAATAAGAAAACCGCCTTTAAAATCGATACCGAAATTTAAACCTTTCGTAAAATATAATCCAAATGACGTAAAAATCATCAGTACAGATAAAACATACGCAATATTTTTGAAATTAACGAAAGGAATATTTGTGTCTTGTGGGACTAATTTTAGTAACATATCAACACCCCTCCCTTTAAAGCTTTAATTCTGCAGGCTTCGACTTACGCGCCCATGTAACAATGAATAATCGTGATAAGCTCACCGCTGTAAAGACGGATGTAAAAATACCAGCAGCTAACGTTACGGCAAACCCTTTAACAGGCCCCGATCCAAATTGGAATAAAATCAAAGCAGCAATAAGTGTGGTAATATTCGCATCCATAATTGTGCTAAAGGCACGACCATATCCAACGTCAATCGAGGCAAGTACCTTTTTACCACGACGTAGTTCTTCGCGAATACGCTCAAAAATTAGAACGTTAGCATCAACGGCCATTCCAATGGTTAAAACTATACCTGCAATACCAGGTAGTGTCAGAGTCGCACCAAACAATGATAATACTCCAAAAATCATAAAGATATTGATGATCAACGCAATATTGGCAATAATACCAAAAAACCCATAACTGAGAACAATATATAGCATCACAGCAGCCAAGCCGATAAGGGAAGCAATCTGTCCGGCAGCAATGCTATCTGCACCAAGACCTGGTCCAACAGTTCTTTCTTCAAGTAAGTTAAGCGGCGCAGGAAGCGCGCCGGCACGAAGCAGCATCGCCAAATCATTGGCTTCTTGCACCGTAAAGTTCCCTGTAATAATCGCAGAACCACCAAGGATTGCCGTGTTAATACGCGGCGCGCTGATCACTTCATTATCAAGAATAATAGCAAATGGCTTACCAACATTGGCGCGTGTCGCGTCGGCGAATTGCTTTCCACCTTTTGAATTAAAGCTAATACTAACCGCAGGACGGTTATTTTCGTCCATTGAATAACTTGCATTAACAAGGTCTTCACCAGAAACCATAATCTGGTCCATAATTGCAAATTGCTGAAGTGGTGTTTCACCGTCCGGCGCTTTTTCAATTGATGGATAAATGCTTGTTCTTGGCGGCACACGACCCCTAAGAATATCTTCCTGACTTACAGATACATTGGTCAAATGAAAATTCATTTGTGCCGTTTCGCTGAGTATCCGTTTAAAATAACTTGTATCATCCACACCGGGTAATTGTATAAGTATACGATCAACACCATTTTGTTGAATGGTCGGCTCTTTTGTCCCTGTCCCATCAATACGGCGGCGGATCACTTCAATTGATTGTTCAACAGATTGAACCTTCTTTTCCGTTACGGCCGCTTCAGAAAGGGTAATATTTATAATCGCCCCCGTCCCTTCGGCAACAATAATATCGTCTGAACTGGAGCCCGTCATCAAATCGATGCCCACTTGAATGGTTTGTTTCTCGATAATTTCAATTGCGCGCGGTCTGTCATCAGCATTGGTAAGTGTAAAGATCAGACGATCACCATTTACACGGTAACGATGGCGAATTTTTTCATCACTTAATTCATCACGAATTGTTTGCCCACGATCAAGTAGCATATTGGCAATCACGCCCGCCGTGTCCACTTCCATTAAAAAGTGGGCACCACCTTGAAGATCAAGTCCTAAAGTCACCTGACTACTCGGAAAAAAGTCAGGCAAACTTTCAATTTGTTCATCGGAAAGAAAGTTTGGCACAGCAAACATTACCCCAATAAGGGAGAAGAGCGCTATAGAAACAATTTTCCATCGTGGGAATTCAAGCATTTGAAGGTTCCGTTACTTACTGTTTAATTTCGATTTATTTTTTATCGTCATTTGCAGGTTGGGTTTTATCCATGACCTGACCAATGGTAGAACGAACGACTTTTACTTTTACATCGCTGGCAATTTCAACTTCGACATATTGGTCATCAACAACTTTGCTTACTTTTCCTACAATACCGCCTGATGTAACCACCTTATCACCGCGTTTCAACGCTTCTACCATCGATTTATGTTCTTTGGCACGCTTTTGTTGCGGACGAATAAGTAAGAAATAAAATACAACAAAAATAAGAACAAACGGTAATAACCCCATTAGGCCTCCATCTGCACCACCAACCCCCTGCGCATATGCATCAGAAATAAACATTTCGGTATCCTTTTTATAATTATTAAATTTACCTATTGGATATAAGCGCATGGCGCGTTAAAAACAAGGATAAAGGGGCAAATTAAAGCATATTCCCTTAGAATTTTAAAGAATGGAATACTCATGGCGGAAATAAATAACGAAACACTTAATAGAATCGCCGATGCCTTGGAGCGTATCGCGCCTTTAGACAGTGATAAACCATCTCTTGATGGTGCGGATGCCTTTATCTGGTATACGGACCCTGACCGTTTGATACCGATTAAAGACATCAGCCGTGTTGATCTTGAACTTCTTCAAGGGATCGATCATGTCCGTGATATTCTTTTGCAAAATACTGAACAATTCGCCAAAGGGTTTGCCGCAAATAATGCGCTTCTTTGGGGCGCGCGTGGCATGGGGAAAAGCTCTCTTGTCAAAGCCATCCATGGAAAGTTAAGCGAACTAGCGTTAATTGAAATCCATCGGGAAGATATTCCCAGCCTTCCAAGATTACTTGAAGTCATAAGATCGAGCGAGCGAAGATGCATTCTCTTTTGTGATGATCTTTCATTTGATAATGATGATGGCACTTATAAATCATTAAAAGCCGTACTCGAAGGGGGCATTGAAGGTCGTCCTAAAAATGTAATCTTTTATGCAACCTCTAACCGTCGTCATCTTATGCCACGTGATATGATGGAAAATGAAAGAAGCACCGCCATTAACCCTTCCGAAGCCATTGAAGAGAAAGTATCCCTATCCGACAGGTTTGGCTTTTGGCTTGGTTTCCATAGCTGTAACCAGGAAGACTACTTAAAAATGATTGATGGCTATCTTGATCATTATAAAATCAATGCCGACCGTAATATGGTCCATGCCCAAGCCCTCACATGGTCAAGAACCAGAGGCGCAAGATCAGGCCGCGTGGCCTTTCAATATCTTCAGGATCTCGCAGGGAGAATGGGTGTTTCTCTATAATGATTTTACAAAAAATGCTTAAGCATCAACAAGATAAACGCTATCCTTAACATCATCTTGAACTAGAATTTTAAAATTCTTTTTCTTAAGCAGTTTTTTTGAAAAAGTCTTTTCCGCCAATGGCTTGTTCGCTTTTGGCAGATAATATTCTACACTATATATATCGGTACATTTTTTCATGTTTTTTCTCGAAAGCATGGGCTATCCATAATGGGAATCGCCTTATGTTTTTTATACCTAAAAATAATTACAATTTAATTAAACCCAAAATAAGGCAATGTTTTCCACAACCATTAAAAAAGGACGGAGACAAGCTCCGACCTTTATATAGTACATTAAGATATAGATGTAAAGTGCTGTTCTATATAGGGGTTTAGAAACCGCCCATACCGCCCATGCCACCCATGCCGCCCATATCAGGCATCGCTGGTGCAGCTGCTGCGTCTGATGGTGCATCCGCAACCATTGCTTCAGTTGTAATCAACAATGCAGCAACAGATGATGCATCTTCAAGTGCAGTACGTACAACTTTAGTTGGATCAATAATACCCGCTTCTACAAGGTTTTTATATTCACCACCTTGAGCATCAAAACCAAAATTAATGTCGTCTTGCTCTTTCATTTTACCAGCAATAACGGCACCGTCATGGCCCGCATTTTCAGCGATCTGACGTGCAGGAGCTTCTAGTGCACGACGAACAATGTTGACACCAACCGTTTGTTCATCATTTTCACCTTCAACACCCTCAAGTACACGAGTAGCATAAAGAAGAGCAGATCCACCACCAGGAACGATACCTTCTTCAACAGCAGCACGTGTTGCATGAAGTGCGTCATCAACGCGGTCTTTACGTTCTTTAACTTCAATCTCAGTAGCACCACCAACTTTAATAACGGCAACACCGCCAGAAAGTTTAGCAAGACGCTCTTGAAGCTTTTCTTTATCATAATCAGATGTTGTTGCATCTGCTTGTGTACGGATTTGTGCACAGCGTGATTCAATATCATCTTTTGAACCTGCACCGTCAACAACCACGGTATCTTCTTTCGTGATGTTAACCGATTTAGCAGTTCCAAGCATATCAAGTGTCACTGTCTCAAGCTTAATGCCAAGGTCTTCTGAGATCACTTGACCACCCGTTAGGATTGCGATGTCTTCAAGCATTGCTTTACGGCGATCACCAAACCCAGGTGCTTTAATTGCCGCAATTTTAAGACCACCGCGAAGCTTATTAACAACAAGTGTCGCTAGTGCTTCACCTTCAACATCTTCCGCAATAATAAGCAGCGGACGACCTGATTGTGCAGCCGCTTCAAGTAATGGAAGCATTGTTTGTAGGTTTGAAAGTTTTGCTTCATGAAGAAGAATATATGGATTTTCAAGCTCAACAGACATTTTGTCAGCATTCGTAATGAAATATGGTGAAAGGTAACCGCGATCAAACTGCATACCTTCAACGACGTCTAGCTCTGAATCCAGGCCCTTAGCTTCTTCAACAGTGATAACGCCTTCTTTACCGACTTTATCCATTGCATTTGCAATCATATCACCAATTTCAGTTTCACCATTAGCAGAGATCGACCCTACTTGTGCAACTTCTTCACTTGTTGAAATTGGCTTAGAGCGTGATTTAAGTTCGTCTGATACTTTTGATACCGCTAGTTTAATTCCGCGGCTAAGGTCCATTGGGTTCATTCCTGCAGCAACAGATTTGAAACCTTCACGAACAAGCGCCTGTGCAAGCACAGTTGCTGTTGTTGTTCCGTCACCAGCCACATCGTTTGTGCGGCTTGCCACTTCACGAACCATTTGTGCGCCCATGTTTTCATATACATCTTGTAATTCGATTTCTTTCGCAACAGAAACACCGTCTTTTGTGATACGTGGTGCACCGAATGATTTTTGTAGAAGCACATTACGGCCTTTAGGGCCAAGTGTTACTTTTACTGCGTTTGCTAGGATATCAACACCAGCAACGATACGTGATCGCGCGTCTGTTCCAAATTTTACTTCTTTTGCAGCCATTTTTAAATTCCTTTAAATTATTATTCTTATTCTACGATACCGAGAATGTCAGTTTCTTTCATAATCAATAGCTCTTCGCCATCAACCTTAATTTCAGTGCCGGACCATTTGCCAAATAGCACTTTGTCTCCAGCTTTAACATCAAGTGGTGTTACTTTACCGTCTGCGGCTTTATTACCAGTACCAGCTGCGATAATTTCACCTTCGCTTGGTTTTTCTTGCGCCGTATCAGGAATAATAATTCCCCCGGCAGTTTTCATTTCTTGTTCAATGCGACGTACTAGTACGCGATCATGTAAAGGACGAAATCCCATTTTGAAACCCTCTTTTTAGGTTGTTAAAGTTTAATTTGAATTTATGTGTTTTAGCACTCTAACAACAAGAGTGCTAAAAGCTGTACAGAACAGATAGTTCATTAAAAAAAAGAGTCAAGGGAATGAGGGTAAAAAAAATTATTTTTTTAAAATCAAATCACCAAATAAAGTGCAATTGTCCCTGCTCCAACCATTAAAGCATAGGGAAGCTGCGTTATAACATGGTCCATATGGTCACTGCCCGCACCAACAGATGCTAGCACCGAAGTATCAGAGACGGGAGATGAATGATCACCAAAAATACCACCACCAACAACTGCTGCCAGCACCTTATAAACAATTGGATCATGGGCAACACCACCACTAAACCCATATGCAATGGGGAGTACAAAAGGGATCATAAGCGCAAATGCCCCCCAGGATGTGCCAGTGCAAAATGAAATAACGGCCGTAATAAAAAACGTCGATGCGACAAGAAGTGAGGGCGTCATAAAGCTTTCAGAGAAACTCATGATAAATTCTGCGGCCCCTAATCCTTTAGTCACCGTATTAATACAATAAGCAAGAGCCGTTATAATAATCGCGGACATAACACTTTTTGCACCTACAACCCCTATTTCAGTTAGATCACTAAAATCCTTCACATATTTTTTAATATATAAAGATGAACCAAGATAAATCACAGCCATGATAAAAGCTTCAAGGATCAGTAAACTACCAAAAATCAAATAGCTTACGATCACTGTTCCAAAAACGATAATTATTGGCAAACCGAAATCCCAAAAAAGATACGCTTTATCTTGTTGTTGTTCAAATATATCCCCACCTTCATCGCTTACCATCGGGATTGCACCGTCTCTAAGAACTTTTCCTTCTTCACGGGCGCGGGTTTCCGCTTTTCTCATAAACCCGTAATCAGGAATAATTTCTAGGGCGATAAGCATCGTGAAGAAAATCAATAACATCGGATAAATGTTATAAGGAATTGATGCCGCAAATAATGCAATCGCTTCGCTGGCACCATTGACCGGCCCGCCTTCTTTGGCAATAAGCCCTCCTAAATAAGCGCCCCATGACATAAAGGGCACGAGAACGCATACGGACGCCGTTGTGCTATCCAAAATAAACGCCAACTTTTCACGGGACACGCGCGCTTTATCAGTTAATGGCCGCATAATTGGACCAGTCATCAATGGGCTAAAATAATCATCAACAATAAAGAAGCCCATCAACCAAGTTGTGAATTTTACTTTTTTGGGCGATGTTCCGGTTTTTGAAAATTTATTTGCAAAGGCAACAAGAACCCCTGCTCTTTTAAAGAGTTCAAAAAGAATGCCAATAAAAATAATGATGACACTGATTCGTATAAATTCACCGTCTAAACTTGCCGCGATTAATTTCACCAATCCACCTGCAGGATCAAGTCCCCACATTGTCGCATCCGGGTTGTATCCCATCATCATCACGCCAATTAAACTGCCTGAAAATAATGAAAAGATAGCACTTCTTGTCCAAAACGCCGTGATAAGCGCAAATATCAATGGTACTAATGACCACACCCCAAAACTAATAGCAGTTTCCATATAAGTTTCCCTCAAACCTTTATTTATGGATGATATTAATCACTGGTATCATTTATGTACAGATTTCATTTAATTTTCTAAATATATTTCGCTTTAATTATTCTGGGGCATAACAGTCTTTTGGATCATCAATCTCCAGCACCCAAAGGTCTTCGTCAAATCCGATTTGCCGTTTGATATATTCATCTGCCTTCATTTCTTCCATAAAGTCATCACCAAGCGGTTGATGCCAAATAAGCTGATCATCCATATCTCGGGTTTGTGCAAATATCCGCGCCCCTTCCCCGTGCACATAGTGTTTGATTAATATTTGGCCGCGATCTTCATCACCTTTATGAACAATAACCGCAGATAAAAAAAGTTGCTGACATCTTTTAATTTCAGCAGACACCAAAAATCCCGTTTTTAAACGGGGCTCAAAGGTCATATTTATCAATCTCTTTTTTGATTTCGCGATTGACAGCACGACTGCCCATACCGACGGTACGGTTTCCTTTTTTTACTTTATTAAGGTTCGTGCTTATCTCTTCTTTACGTGCAGCGCTCATGGGTGCCATTTTTTCGATTTGTTCGATCAAATTATCTAAACTTTCTTTGATCTGATCAAACTTATTAACCGCTTCATCGCTCGCAGAAGATATTTTTGATAAATCCTTCGCGGTTTTATTAAGATCTTTTAAGATCCCATTTTTATCTTCGATCGCACTTGAAGTGCTAAGAACTTCTTTGCTCAAATTTTTAACCAACTCTTCAATCGGCTTGGCAATTTCATCAAAGCTCTGTTTTTGTTTACAATCAATTGACGTTTGAATTTTTTCTAGCTTCTTTGAAAAGTCTTCAAAAGAGGTTTTTAATCCATTTGAAACATCTTTAAATGATGAAACAGATTTATTTAATGCCACTTCAACGGCTTTTAACTCTGCTTTTTCACCGTCTTCTTCTGGATGATATTCAAATAATGAATCAAGCATTTTAATAAGTTCCGCCGCGGGGTGAAAAATATGCCCTAACATTAAGCGATGAAATGCAATAATAATTAGCAATACTCCAATACAGAGCGCCAAAGATGATGACCCCATCAATAAAACATTCTTCCCTTCTTGAGAAAGAAACACTTCATCCTTAATTTGCAACATTCCGGATATAGCAACAACAAACATGAGCAGACCAATACCCGCCAAGATTTTCGGCAAACGCGACATAAACCAACTCGAAAGATGAGAATGCAGTAACTTCTCAATATCAAAAATTTTTGACGGCAACTGTAAAATGGTTTCTGATAAATCTTTTTCTTTCTGAGGGCGCCCTTTTCTTATAAATTTAGCCTGTTTCTTAACTTTACGGTCTAAATGTTCAACAATATAAGCTGAAAACGGCACGGCAAATTCACTATAGAAAACAAAATGGTCTGACATGCTTGTCAAAAACTTCTCTCTTGTAATATTTGGCTCCTCATCCTCTGCTTTAGGCAATACTGCAAGCACATTTTTTAGTTTAATCAATTTCACAATATTGGAAATAGCCGGGACAAAAAAAGAAATCGTAAATATCAACAATGAAAAAGTTGACCAATAGCTTGCAATACCCCAGATATCACTATTTCTAATCAATTGTTCAAAATTATATTCTACGTCAATTCCGAATAATAATTTGAAAACTCCAAATAAATATCCATTTAAAAAATATGCAAACACCGCTGATGCGAGTAATGCAACCAAAAATATTAAATTTCTTGGCGTTGTATCTTCATTTTTCTTCATTTTAAAGCCCCGTTTTAGCTCTTACACTCAAACTATATTATATTATTTTGCAGTTATACGTTCATAAATCGCAGGATAATTGGAAACGCTATTTTTCCAATTTCTTACTTCTTCGACATAATAACGCCCAGCCTTATGGAAAGTTGGCCATTCGTCTTTTCGTTCAACCAGATCACCAATTTTACTGGCCAAGGCAATAGGATTATCTGGTTCAAATAAAACACCTGTTTTCCCATCTTCGATTAATTCACGGTGTCCACCAATATCAGAGGCGGCTACTAACTTATGCTGCGCCATGGCCTCTAATGGTTTTAATGGTGTCACGAGATCCGTTAATCTCATTTTCTTGCGCGGATAAACAAATATATCCACAAGATTATAATAATCTTGTACTTTATTATGTGGAACACGCCCCGTAAAGATTACCCTGTCTCCAAGTAATAATTTATCCGCTAGCCCTTTTAAGTAGTCATCCATTGGACCACCGCCAACAAGTAACAAAAAAGCGTTAGGTACTCTATGCAATATACTTCGCATGGATCTCAATAATATATCTATACCTTCGTAGTCATAAAATGATCCAATAAAGCCAAGGACGGTCATATCAACAATATTTAGTCGTTCCTGTAGATCTCTATTAGCCTCTTCCGGGCCGGAAAACTTTGAAATATCAACAGCATTCGGGATAAGAGTAATCTTATCATCCGAAATGCCTCTGCTGATTAGGTCTTGTTATAAGCCATCGCATATTGTTGTAACAGATGCCGCGTTTTTTACAACATGTGTTTCAAGGGACTTGGTGATATTATAACGCATATCCCCTTCTTTACAGCCACCATGGCTAACTGAAGCATCTTCCCAGAAAGCTCTGATTTCATAATGAACAGGTATATTATATTTCTTACCAACTTTTAAAGCGGCTAGTCCATTTAAAACTGGTGAATGAGCATGGTTGATATCTACCTCTTCAGTTTTAACGATTTCTTCAATACGCATTGCCAATGTGCGAACAACGTTCCATTGGTTCACGATCGGTAATTTATTGAGCAGTGGTGAACCAGGTTTTGTTCTGTAAAACTCTAATCCTTCAACTTCTTCTTTATCCTGATATGGCGCGGTATGCTTAATGCTAGTAACATGAAGTGTTTCAATACCTAACTTTCGCTGTTCACTCAAAATCTGAAAGCTGCGGAATGTATACCCACTATGTAGAGGGATAGAATGGTCAAAAACATGAAGAACGCGCATTAAACCGCTCCCTTTTTATTAAATTCTTTTATCGTGCGATCTATGCATTCATCCATCATTTCCATTCCACGTTTCCAATTATGGTGACTTAAAACCCTTTCGCGCCCGGCCTTGGAAATTTGATCACGTTTGTTTCCATCCGCAAAAATTGACATAATCTCTTCTGCATATTCCTCATTTGTCGTCGCGGCTAAAATATGTTCACCGACTTCCGCGTCAACCCCGCGTGCTGCTAAATGACTTGATACCACAGGAATAACCATGGCCATTCCTTCTAAAATCTTATTTTGTGTGCCGCGCGCGATCATTAGTGGCGCCACCATGACTTCACAGCTTTGCGCATGTTTTCTGATATCATCAACGGTCCCCGTCACTTCAACGCCGTCAATGGCGTTTAAATCTAGGACCTCTTTTGTCGGCGCCGCGCCAATCACTTTAAAAGTCACGTCTGAATATTTTTCACGAATAATCGGTAAAACATCATGACAGAAATTAATAATACAAACTTCGTTTGGATAATAATCCATACGGCCTACGAAACAAATACTGTTCTTTTTATAGTCAACATCTACGGGTTTAAAAAAATCACTATCTACACCGTTTGGAAAATACCCTGTTGCGATACCGGTATTAAATTCTTCTAAAGTCTCGACTTCAAAATCAGTTGCACCGCTCCCTAAATCAAATTTTTTGGCAAGTCGCTTTTCGTCAGCTTCTAATTTCTTACCTTCTAGGGCATAACCCATACTGATAGGCCATCTCTTATAATCAACATATGCAAGCCATTTTTGACTATCCATATCACAATAATCAAGCATCTTTGGCGTGTCTGTCACATGTTCCACATATTGCGCCGCAGAAGAACTAAAAACCATTATGAAATCGAACTTTTTATCATGTAATAACTGCTTTACATCGCTGGCCATTTCATTTGAATAAAAGTACCCCATAGATAATGGGTCCTTACTCAACAATCGCAATACCATTCGTATATTTTGCACATTTTCATTAATTTCCGTTAAAAAAAACGCATGGCAATACTCTTTAATGCCTTGGCATTCAGCTGTTTCTTCTGGCGATCTAGACATGGATGCAACCGTAACCTCATGCCCCTGCTCATGAAGATGCTTCACCATATTAAAAGAGCGAATTTTATCGCCTCTGGTTGGTGGCTACGGAAACCTATGACTTAAAAAAACTATTTTCAAAATATTCCCCAAACATTACGTTTGTTGTTTTATTCTAACGTTGCCAATAATGATTTTGCTTCAATATCATAGCTGGCAAGTTTTACCGTTTCAGTTAACACATTTAGTGCATCATCTAACTTTTCTTGTAGAATCAGCACCTGTGCATATGTTTTTGCCACATCAACATTAAAATCAGGTAAATTATATGCATTAAATGCATATTGATATGCTTTTTCTAAATCCTCTTGTTGTAAATAAATTAGTGCCAGATTGTTATTGGCAACGATGTCATTTTGATTTCTATCTAGTAAATATTCATAATGAAAAATCGCTTCTTCCGTATTCCCATTTTCAAACTGAAAAAGCGCAATAAAATGCCGCATATTAACATCATTTTCATCGGCGGCTAAGCGACTTGAGGCAATTTCAATTGCATGGTCCTTATCACCGGACTTTGAATAAGCTTCCGCAAGTCTATACAAAACCTGATTATCAGAAGCACCTGCTTTTTGCGCTCTTAAGAAGGCGTCTATCGCATCAGCGAACCGTCCTTCCACAATATTGATTTCCCCTTGCAGGATATTACCAATACTTAACGTCTCTTGTTCTAACTTTAATTGATTGGCAAATTGATATGCTTTTTTAAAATCCCTATCTATCTTTGTAATTTCAATGGATTTTAAGATCAGTGGCACGCGGTCCTCAACAAATGGCATACCACGCCCTAAAGCTTCTCTTGCTTCTGAGATTAACCCTTTACTGATGAATGCTTCACTCAAAAGCAAATGACTATCTCTTGTTCCCGGATCAATCTCTATTGATCTCTTTAATAGCCCAATTGCATCATTAATCCGCCCTGATAACAAATAGCCCTTACCTAGCAAAAAATTTGCGATTGAATAATCCGGAAATTGTTGAAGTAGCTGTTCTGCTCTTCTTATGGCCCTTTGAACAACATTTCGTTCATAATAATATTCAATTAACTTTATTCGAGGCGTTATGATATCGGGGTTCGCGCTAATCGCCGTTGATAAATAACGTTCTGCGCGGATATCATCGCCTCTGGAAAGCGCATATTCATATAACAACTCATAGGCCGGTATATAACTCTCATCTCGATTTAAAATAGAATTTAAATGATTAACAGCACTATTCGGATTATCTAATGCAAAATCTATACGGGCTAGCTGAATACGTGCTTGAAAAAAGTGACGGTTTAATTCAATCACTCGTCTGAAATTACTTCTTGCTTCATCGACGCGTCCTTGCTCTAAATATATCAATCCTAGCAAATGATACCCAACTGCATTATTTCTATCATTGTTGACCAAATCTGCTGCTATTGAAAATGCGTGTTCAAAATCCTTCTTATCGATCGCATTATTTACATCAATGATCGCTTTTTGACTGTTCATTTGTGTTTTATTAATAATACCCGGCAAATCGATAACCACCCCAAAGCTATCCCCTCTTTGAAATTGGTTTAATATATCTTTTTCTTGTCCAGTTAAATTTTCAGACTTTTTCTCAGATGCCGCAGAAAAATTAAGCATAGCATTGTCATTATCACCAGCGAGCGCATAAGCGCTTCCTAATAAAATATGATCAAGCTCTGATAAAATATCCAACCCTGAAAGATAATTTAATGTTTCTGCTGCTGCCATTGGGTTGTTTAATTGTAAGTATGCCGCTGATAATAAGGTTCTTGCTTCATGATGATCAGGATCAATATCTATTAAATCTGAAAGTGGCGCAATTACACTATCATAATCCTTAGTGGCATAAGCAAGTTTGCCCCATAACATTAATGCAGGCGGATAATTTCCATAAGCAGTCAGACCGGCTTGATTTAAATATCTGGTCGCCGTCCTAATATTGTTCCCTTCAGCAAAAAGAGTGGCAATCATAAAGTTTGCAAAAGGGTGCCTACTATCTTTTGCTAAAATGCGCCTAAATAAAAGCATACTTTCATCATGACGCCCCAAATTATAAAGCGCAGAACCAAGTTTGCTTTCAATTTCAATTTGATCAGGCTTATGAAAATTTGCGCGTTCAAAATATTGATAAGAATTTGTTGAACCCGATCGACGTTCAACCAAAATCCCTTTTAATAAAAGAAATTCTGGATCAATACCGTTTAATGATAATGCTTTATCTACGTATAGCTCCGCCCGGTCATAATAGCCAATCCGGCTATAAAGTCTAGCCATCGGCGAGTATAAATCTGGATGATCATTAAGCAGCACTTCAGCCTGATAAAAATTTAAAAACGCTTCTTCGTAATTTTCTAACTTTTCATATGCCATTCCAAGAACAAGATATGTTTCACCGTGGATGTGTGTCGCTGCATTTTCAATACTTATTTTTTCGAAAAACTCATCCATTTTATTTTGCAGTAAATATGAACGCCCCAAATCCGCTAAAAGTTCATTTTCAGGAATGCCTAATTCTAAAGCACGATTAAGCTCATGCTCTGCAATATCGCCATTATTTAGTTGATTATACTTTTGCGCGATTTGCTGTCTTAACGCGCCGTTATTTACATCATCAAAAATCGCACCCCATAGACCCTCAATTTCATCATTGAGCGCATATCGTTTAAGCTCTGCTTTTGTTGGCTCCCTGGGGACGTAAACTTCTTCAACCTCAAGATCAAGACTATCCTGAGATAAGGAAACATCCATCATTAGGACACCCATAAAAAGTGCTATACTCCCCATACGATAGAGTGATCTCATGCCCATATCCATAATTTGCGCCAAACTCCAGAATCTATCCATTATTTTTCAATATTTATATTATATTGCTTTGCCAAACCATATAGTGTCGGCCGGCTAATGCCAAGCAATCTCGACATTTCGCTAATATTTCCATTCGATAAACTAAGTGCTTTGATGATTGCTTTTTTATCATTCTCTTCTCGAATGGTTTTCAAGTCTAGCTGAGGGTCATCTTGATGATCTGGATCAATTTCTAAATCAGTTACAGATATTTTTCTTTTATCACTCATAATAACTGCACGTATAATTTTATTTTCCAGTTCACGTACGTTCCCCGGCCATGAATATGATAAAATTGCCTTTATGGCATTTTTATCTAACTCTTTAACTGACTTTGAAAATTCTTCTGAAAATTCTTCAATAAATTTATTTGCTAGCAATACCGCATCATCCTGACGGTCTTTTAAATCAGGAATATTGACAGTTATTTCGCTTAATCGATAATATAAATCTTCTCTGAAATAATCTTCTTTAATTTTCTTTTCTAATGATTGATGCGTTGCACTAACCACTCTTACATTTACAGGTATTTCTTTTCTGCCCCCTACTCTTTCAATAACTCACTCTTGTAAGAACCTTAATATTTTTTTTACTTGTAAAAGTAAGGGCAAATCAACAATCTCATCAAGAAAAAGTGTCCCACCTTCGGCTAATTCTATTTTGCCTAGTGTTTGTTTATGCGCTCCCGTGAAGGCACCCTTTTCATAACCGAATAATTCACTTTCAATTAAATTTTCCGGAATAGCCCCACAATTAATCGCGATGAAGGGGTAATCACGTCTATCACTTAATTGATGCAGTGCTTTTGCAAGTAACCCCTTACCCGTTCCGCTTGCACCACTTAATAAAACGGAGGCTGACGTTGCTGCAATTTTTTCAATCATCTTACTGTACGTCATCAGGGAAAGTTGGGTTTTTAAGTCTTTATAATAAGAGAGTATTCTGCTCCATCTGTTAATATTATGCGGCCATAGCTTTAATGTGCAAGCGTTTTCGTTTGGCCATTGTT